>VFQR01000660.1_pt1 | contig 38991 bp, 39 predicted proteins | sample 3512321 | NCBI WGS metagenome assembly VFQR01 (sample SAMN10412374, study PRJNA504923) | tailings metagenome | isolation source: Relicate 3 Philex TSF1 revegetated site | place: Philippines: Tuba, Benguet | collected 2017-08-29 | reverse complement strand
CCGCGCCCTCGGTGCCGAGCTCCAGCATGTCGCCGAGAACGGCGATGCGCCGCCCCTCGGCTCCCTTGGGCGTCGAGCCGAGCACCGCGAGCGCCGCGCGCAGGGACACCGGATTGGCGTTGTAGCTCTCGTCGAGCAGGGTGAAGGATCCGGAGGCGAGGCGCCGCTGCGAGCGCTCACCGCGGCCGGCGACCGCCCGGGTTTCGCCGAGCGCCAGGGCAGCGACCGCGAGGTCGGCACCGGCGAGCTTCGCCGCCGCCAGCACGGCCAGCGAATTGGTGGCGAGATGGCGGCCCGGCGCGCCGATCTTGTAGGTCACGTCGGTGCCCATGATCCGCGCCGATACGGTCGAGCAATTGGCGGAGAGGACGACGCGCAGCATGCGGACGTCGGCTTCCTCGTGCTCGCCGAAGGAGACGATGGTGTCGATGCCGGCGGCACGCGCGGCACGGGCGAGGCGGTCGTAGAAGCGGTTGTCGCGCGGCAGCACGGCGGCGCCGCCGTGTTCGACACCGGCGAAGATCTCCGCCTTGGCGTCGGCGACGGCCTCGATCGAGCCGAGATTTTCGATGTGGACGGCTTCGACATTGGTGATGATGGCGATGTCCGGCTTCACCATGCGGGTCAGCGGCGTGATCTCACCGGCATGGTTCATGCCGATCTCGAAGACCCCGAACTGGCTCGCTGCCGGCATGCGGGCGAGCGTCAACGGCACGCCGATGTGGTTGTTGAAGCTCTTCTGCGGCGCGTGGGTGCGGCCCTCGCGTGCGAGGACCTGGGCCAGGGCCTCCTTGGTCGAGGTCTTGCCGATGGAGCCGGTGACCGCGAGAATCTTCGCGGCGGTGCGGGCGCGGGCGACGGCCCCGGCCTTCTCCAGGGCCTTCAGCGGATCGGAAACGACGATATAGGCCCCGGGCGGCGCGGCCTGGGCCCAGTCGGACGAGACGACGGCGACGGATGCTCCCTTGTCGAGCGCCGCCTGGACGAAGGCATGGCCGTCATGGGCATGGCCCTTGATCGCCACATAGGCCTCGCCGGGGTTCAGCGTGCGCGTGTCGATGGAGATGTCCGAAACGGTCGCGGCCGGCGATCCGGCGAGGCGGCCGCCCATGGCGCGCGCCAGCGCTTCAGTGGTCCAGAGAGGCTGCTGGCTCATGCGGCAGGCCCTTTCGCAGGCGTGTCAGTCGCGTTGTTGGAAAAGTCGCGGATCGCCTCGAGGGCGACCTCGTGGTCGGAGAAGGGAAGCGTGGTGGCACCGACGATCTGGCCGGTCTCGTGCCCCTTGCCGGCGATGACCAGAAGGTCCCCGGCCCTCAGGTCGCGGACAGCGGCGCGAATGGCCTCGGCACGGTCGCCGATCTCTTCCGCTCCCGGAGCGGCGGCCAGGATCTGGGCCCGGATGGATGCCGGGTCCTCGGAGCGGGGATTGTCGTCGGTGATGATGGCCCGGTCGGCCTTCTCCACCGCGATCCGCCCCATCATCGGGCGCTTGCCGGGGTCGCGGTCGCCGCCACAGCCGACCACCACGACGAGCCGGCCGCTGGCGAAGGGGCGCGCGGCGTCGAGCACGGTCTCCAGCGCCCCGGGTTTGTGGGCGTAGTCGACCACCACCGGCGCTCCGTCCTTGGCGCCGACGAATTCGAGGCGGCCCTTGGCGCCCTCCAGCTTTTCGAGCGCGGCAAAGGCGCGCTCCGGCGGAACGCCGCAGCCGATGGCGAGGCCCGCCGCCATCAGCGCATTGTCGACCTGGAAGCGACCGAGCAGCGGGACGAGGATGTCGTGGGTCTTGCCGAAGGCGGCGATCCTGACGCGCTGCGCCGGCCCCTCGATGATGTCCGACAGAATGGTGATGTCATACGCCCCCGGAGAGGGATCGCGCCCGATGACGAAGAGCGGCTGCCCCCGCCCCTTCGCGGCGGCGATGAAGGGCTCGCCCTCCGGACCCGCCATGACGACAGCCGTGCCGTCCACGGGAAGGAGATCGGTGAAGAGGCGCAGCTTGGCGGCGCGATAGGCCTCGACCGTGTGGTGGTAGTCGAGGTGGTCGCGCGACAGGTTGGTGAAGCCCGCCGCCTGGATGCGCACACCGTCGAGCCGGTGCTGGTCGAGCCCGTGGGACGAGGCCTCGAAGGCGACATGGGTGACGCCCTCGCCGGCGAGGGTGTCGAGGGTCTGGTGCAGCGTCACCGGATCCGGCGTCGTCAGGCCGCCATAGACCTCGCCCGAGGGCCTCACCACGCCGACCGTGCCGATGGAGGCGGCCGGGTGGCCCTCGCTTGCAAAGATCTGCCGCACGAAGGCAGCGACCGAGGTCTTGCCCGAGGTCCCCGTCACGGCGGCGATGGTGCCCGGCTGGCGGGGGTGGAAGCGGCTGGCGGCGAGGGCGAGCGTGCGGCGGGCATTGCCGATACGGACGACCGGCACGCCGCCGACGGCCGCCGGGGCTTCCGGGCTGTCGGTGACGATGGCGGCAGCACCGGCGCGGGCCGCCGCCTCGGCGAAGGCCATGCCGTCGGTCTTCTCGCCTTTGAGAGCGAAGAACGCCGTGCCCGCACGGACCTGGCGGCTGTCGGCGGTCAGGCCCGTGACAGCGACGCCGCCAAGGAGGGGCGGCGTTTCGTCGGCGAGAAGAGCTGACAGGTCCATGGCGGCATTCGCGGGTTTCGGATGGGCGACATCAGCGGCAGGCACTGTGGCGGAGGTGGGGCAGCGGCGAGGCCGTCAGCGCCCGGGCATGCGATAGCCGGTCTGGATGGTCTGCATGGCAGGCGCCATGTCGAAGCGGGGCTGCAGCCCGAGGAGCGGCGCCGAGCGGGCAATGACGCGGCCGGCGGTCGGCGCGGCATTGAAGCCGGCGGTGGCGAGGCCGTGCGTCTCCGGGATGCCGCGCGGCTCGTCCAGCATCACCAGCAGCAGGTAGCGCGGCTGGTCGGCCGGGAAGATGGCCATGAAGGAGTTGAGCTGCTTGTCCTTCGAGTAGCGCCCGCCGATGACCTTCTCCGAGGTGCCGGTCTTGCCACCGACATAGAAGCCGTCGACCTCGGCCCGGCGACCGGAGCCGCGCTCGGAATTGAGGCGCATGAGGAAGCGCATCGCGTTCGAGGTTTCCGGGCGGATTACCTGCTGGGCGACAGCCGCCGCCTGCTCGGGGGTGCGGCGCAGGAAGGTCGGGGTGATCAGCCGGCCGCCGTTGACGAGGGCGGCGGTGCCCATCACCGCCTGGAGCGGCGCGACCGAGAGGCCATGGCCGAAGGAGACGGTGGCGGCTGTGATGTCCGGCCAGCGCCGCGGCACCAGCGGCGCTGTCGACGGGCCGATCTCGGTGACGACACGGTCGAACTGGCCGAGCCGGCGCAGGAAGGCGCGCTGGTGGTCGCCGCCGAGGGTCAGGGCCATGCGGCTGGTGCCGATGTTGGACGAATAGGTGAAGACCTCGGGCAGGGTGAGCACGCGCCGCTGGGCGTGGAAGTCCTTCACCTGGTGGCGGCCGACCGCCATGGGGAAGCGCGCATCGAGGGTCGAGTTGATGGTGAAGCGGCCTGAATCGAGGGCCATGGCCGTGGTCAGCGACTTCATCACCGAGCCCATCTCGTAGACGCCGGTGGTGATGCGGTTGGCGCGGTCGAAGCCGGCGGCGGTCGCGGGGCGGTTCGGGTCGTAGTCGGGGATCGAGGCGAGAGCGAGGATCTCGCCGGTGTTGACGTCGACGATGACGCCGGCCGCCGCCTTGGCGCGAAACTTCTGGTGCGCCTGCACCAGTTCATCGCGCAGAACGTGCTGCACCCTGAGGTCGATGGAAAGCTGCACCGCCGCCTGGTTGCGGTCGGCGACGAGGCCGGCGCGATGCAGTTCGGCGAGGCCCTGGCTGTCGATGTAGCGCTCGATGCCGCCGAGGCCCTGGTTGTCGACATTCACCATGCCCAGCACATGGGAGATGGTCGGACCGTTCGGATAGGAGCGCTTGGCCTCGCGCAGGAAGCCGACACCGGGAATGCCGAGACGGTGGATCTGGTCGCGCTGGGCCGGGGTGATCTCGCGGCGCAGCCAGACGAAGCCCTTGCCGGAGCGCAGGCGCTCGCGCACCTCGCGGGCGTCGAGGTCGGGCAGCACGGCGGTCAAGAGTTCGGTCGCCTCGTCGACGTCGAAGCTGGCGGCGAGCTTCTTCGGCTCGGCGTAGAGCGAGATCGTGCGGACGTCGGTCGCCAGCACCTCACCGTTGCGGTCGAGGATATCGGGACGGGCGGCGGACACCGCCTCGGCGCTGCGCACGCCCGACTGGGCCGAACGGTCGTAGCGCACGACATAGAGCACCAGGCTGACAGCGATCACAGAGTAGAGCGCGCCGAAGCCGAGCATGGCGAGCCGGACGCGGGAGCGCGCCTTGCGCAGGCGGCCCTCCTGCGGGCCGGCGAGCACCCAGGCGAAGAAGTGCCGCATGCGCATCAGGATCGAGAGGCGGTCGGGCATCAGCGGCCTCCCGTCGGACGGCGGGGCGGGAGGGGCGTACCGGTCACCGAACCGGTCGTCGGAGGATCGCCGCCGCCTGCGTCCATCGCCTCGAGCATGGAGCCGATGGGATCGGGGTCGACGAAGGGTTTGTCGGGCAATCCGCCGAGATCATGCAGCTGGTTGATCGCGAGCGGCCTGAGGCGCAGGTGCTTCTCGGCCAAGGCCTGCAGGCGGTCGGGGCTGTTGAGCTGCGCCCACTGGGCCTTGAGCTCGGCGATGGCCTCGCGTTCGCGGGTGATCTCGAGGCGCAGCTTCGCGACCTGCTCGGCGTGACGCGTCGCCTCGTACTTCACCTTGTAGACAATGGACGCCGCGACGATCAGCGCTGCCACGACGACGATGTTCAGGATGCGCATCATGAGCCTGTCCTCGCGGGCGCATCGGTTCGCAGGGCGGCGCGCAGCTTGGCGGACCGGGCGCGCGGGTTGGCGGCGCTTTCGGCGTCCGAGGCTGCGACGGCCTTGCGGTGGATGAGGCTGAAGGTCGGGTCGGGAGCCCGGCTGGCCGGGGCATGGCGCGATCCGCCGGTGGTCTTGCCCGAGCGGTCCGCCATGAACTGCTTGACGATCCGGTCTTCGAGCGAATGGAACGTGACGACGACAAGGCGTCCACCCGGCGTCAGGATGCGTTCGGCGGCCTCAAGCGCTGTCTCAAGCTCGCCCAGCTCGTCGTTGACCGCGATGCGGAGCGCCTGGAAGGTGCGCGTCGCCGGATGGATGTCGCCGGGCTTGGAGCGCACCACACGCGAAACGATGTCGGCGAGGCGCTTCGTGGTGAGGATGGGCGCGACGGCGCGTTCGCGGACGATGGCCTTGGCGATGGGGCGCGACAGCCGCTCCTCGCCATAGGTGTAGATGAGATTGGCCAGCGCCGTTTCCTCGAGCCGCGCCACGAGATCGGCGGCGCTCTCCCCGTCCCGGGCCATCCGCATGTCGAGCGGCCCGTCGAAGCGGAAGGAAAAGCCGCGCTCCGCCTCGTCGAGCTGCATGGAGGAGACGCCGATATCGAGGACGATGCCGTCGACGTGCTCGTGACCGAGGCTCCGGGCAACGGCGTCGAGATTGGCAAAACGGTCGTGGACTAGCGCGAGACGGCCGGCGGATGCGGCGACCAGCGCCTCTCCTGCCGAGATGGCGGTCGGGTCGCGGTCGATGGCGACGACGCGGGTGTCGGCGGCGCCGAGGATGGCGCGCGTATAGCCGCCGGCGCCGAAGGTGCCGTCGATGACGATCTCGCCGTCGCGCGGGGCAAGGGCTGCCATGACCTCGGCCAGCAGCACGGGAACGTGCCGGGCCGCATCGCCCGCGCCTCCCCTGCCCACCGGTGCCGTCATGCCAGTTCTCCCGCGTGCCGCGCCGTCGAGACGCCGCCGGCGCGGGAACGGGCCGGTCCCGGACGCGGCACGCACGCGTTGCACGCGCGTCCAGGGCGTCGGGGTGGGCTGCTCGCTGCGAACCGGCATGGCATCACGGGCGTCGGTGACGATCACGCCCCGCCGGGCCTGTCCGCGGGCCTCGTGTCGTCAACGCCTCATTAACGCGGCCGGCCGTTAAGAAACGGTTTCCGTCAAGGATTGGTTGACCATGCCGGGGGCGTTCGGTGTCTCAGGCGCCTTGCTTCGGATGCACGCCGTCGAAGGTGGAGCGGATGGCGCGGGCGAGGAAGACGTAGGCCCAGCCCTGGAAGATCAGCTCGATGGCGAGGAAGGTGCCGAGCACCCAGGTCGCGGCCTGCGGCAATTGCAGGAAGATATAGGCGCCGAGCACCAGCGACAGCAGCCCGGAGGCGAGCACCCAGCCCCAGACCGAGAGCGGCCGCATCTGGAAGGCCATGATGATTCGCAGCATGCCGACCGCCACCAGCATGGCTGCGGCGAGCAGCGTGAGCGCGATCACCGCCTGAAGCGGGTTGTAGAAGACCAGCGCGCCAGTGAGCACGTAGAGGACGCCGACGGCCAGCATGGCGACGCGGCTCTTCCACCCCTCGCGGCGGAAGGCATCGGCGAGCAGCACGCCACCGCCGATCAGCATCATCGCGCCGAAGGAGAGCGCGCTGACCACCGAGAAGAGGGTGGCGGCGACGAGACCGAAGAGGCCGAGCGCGATGAGGGCGATGCCGGCGCCCATCAACCAGCCCCAGTTGCGTCGGAGTGGAACGAGGTGGGAGCCGAGGGAATGACCGGTCTGGGCCGGTTGTGCCGTCTGCGGGGTGACGTCGGTCATGAGCGGAGCCTCCGGAGAACCGCCTCCACAATGCGCCCGGCGGGGGCCGGTTCCAAGACAGGACGTCAGACAGGTCACCTATGCCCGCGGGACATGACCGGGAAGTCGAAGACGCGGCCCGGATAGGGCTCGCGTACGAGTTGGAAGTGCCACCACTCACGGGAATAGCCGCGGAACCCGTGGCGCTGCATCGCCTGCGCCAGAAGGGCGCGGTTGGCAGCCGCCTCACGGCCGACCCGCGGGTCGCGCGTGTGGGACAACGGGTCGAAGCAGTCGTAGGCGGTGCCCAGGTCGACGGTCTCGTCGTCGATGCGCGTGCCATGCGGCGCCGTGCAGGGGCCCTGCCCTCCGGTCGACGAGCCCGACAGGCGGGCGATGCCGAGATCCACGGTGGAGCCGCGCGAATGCGTCGAGCGCGACGACAGGTAGCCGAGAGAGGGGAGATCGCGCTTGTCGAGGGTCGGATAGTAGGTCGCCCTCATGCGCTGGTCGGAAGGATCGCGCGTCCAGGCCATGAAGTCGGCGACGGCCCGGGCCGGGCGATAGCAGTCCCAGACGACGAGGGTCAGGCCGCGACGGGTCATCTCCGCCTGCACACGCGCCAGCGCCTCGGCGGCCGGCCGCGTCAGGATGCATTCGGCGGCCTGATAGCCGGCCACCGGCCTGCCGAGGAAGTTGCGCGATCCCGCATAGCGGATGTCCTGCCGGATCGTCGGAGCGATATCGGCAAGATGAACGAAGCCCTCGGGCAGGCCGGTCTGGGCCTTCGCCGGAGCGACGGCGAGGACAAGGAGGGCGATCAGCGGCAGGGGGTGGCGCATGGCGCGAAGGTCCCGCGTCGCCGGCAGGAAGGCAAGTCAGCGCGCGGCGAGGAGGTCGCGGAGCGTCCGCAGCGTCGAGGCGTCGGCGATGCCGTCCACCCGCTCCTGCCGCCAGTGACGCTGAAAGGCGGTGACCACGGCCTCCGTCGCCGCGTCATAGACGCCGGTCACCTGAAGTCCGTAACCGAGCATCGCCAGCAGCGCCTGCAGGGCCTGGATCGGCGGCCCCTCATCGCCGGGGCGATAGATCGGGCCGTCCTGGATCGGGGCCGGCGGCACCCACAGGCCGATGCCTTCGCCCGCCAGCCTCTCCCAGGGAAACAGCTCGCCGGGGTCCTGCTTGCGGCCGGGCGCCGTATCGGAATGCGCGAGCACGGACGCCGCGGCGAGCCCGTTGCGCGCGAGAATGTCGCGCGCGAGGTTCACCACTGCGTCGATCTGCGCCTCGGAAAAAGGGCGATAGCCGAATTCGTGGCCGGGATTGACGATTTCGATGCCGATGGAGCGCGAATTGACGTCTTCGCGCCCCTTCCAGGATCCGGCACCGGCATGCCAGGCGCGGCGGCTCTCGGCGACGCACTGAACGATCTCGCCATCCTCGAAGACGACGTAGTGGGCCGAGACGCGGGGCGGATTGGGATCGCAAAGCCGGTGCAGCGCCGCCATGCCGTCCCGCATGCCGGTGTAGTGCATCAGCAGGATGTCGACCGGCGCGCGCCGCTCGTCGTGGTTGGGGGAGGCGGAAAGCCCATGGACCCAGGGCGAGTCCGGCCGCTCCAGCGGGCCGTCGTCGTGATCATGGTCGTGATCGTGGCAATGGCCGCTCACGCGAACCCCCTCGCCTTGCGCAGGACGTCGTAGGCCTCGTTGATGGCGGCGATCTTGCCTGTGGCGATGGCGACGAACTCGGCAGGAACGCCGCGGCCGATCAGCCGGTCGGGATGATATTGGCGCACCAGCCGCCGCCACGCCTCCTTGATCTCGCCGTCCGCTGCATCCGGGGCGATGCCGAGGATGCGGTAGGGGTCGCGCGGCCCGGAGACGACGTGGCGGGCCTCGATGCGCGCGAAGGTCGCCTCCGGCAGGCCGAAGATGGCGGAAACCTCGGCGAGATAGGCGAGTTCAGCCGCATGCACCGCGCCGTCGGCGGTGGCGATGGTGAAGAGGCCGTCGACCAGGTCCTCGAGCGTGTCGGGTTCGTCCCTGAGCAGGTCGCGAAGCTGGCGGGCATAGGCCTCGAAACCCGCCGTGCTCTGCTTGGCGAGGTCGAAGAGGCGCGCCACATGCCCCTCCTCCTCCGCCGGGATCGTCACCAGGCGGCGAAAGGCGGCGACCTCGTCGCGCGTCACGACGCCGTCGGCCTTGGCCATCTTGGCGGCGAGAGCGATCAGGCCGACGGTAAAGGCGACCGACTGCAGCGGCGGCGTCTCGTCCGGGGCGAGCAGGCCCTCGTCGACGATGAAATGGCCGGCGAGCGCGCCCAACAGCGCGCCGATCGGCCCGCCAATCATGAAGCCGGCAGCGGCGCCCGCCAGTTTTCCCCAGATCGTCATGAAGGGTGTTTAGGACGTTCGTGGCGTTTGGGCAAAGCGCATGCTGCGATGCGGTGCTTGCGCCAGAACGCCGCAGCGGGCAAGCCTTCGCTGCTCGGCTTCCTCAAGGGAATCACTCCATGTCCGGCCACGGTCACGTCGACCCCTCCAACAAGAAGATCGCGCTGCTCATCGCGGTGCTCGCCCTGTTCCTCGCCCTTGCCGAGACGGCGGCGAAGAGTTCGCAGACCGATGCCCTGAACTCCAATGTCGAGGCGTCGAACCTCTGGGCCTTCTTCCAGGCCAAGACGATCCGCATGACGTCGGTGACGACAGCGGCCGAGGACATGACCATCACCCGCGACGCTCTCACCGACGAGGCCGCCAAGGCGGCCATGACGCGGCAGATCGAGACCTGGCGCGGCCGCGCCGCACGTTGGGACAACGAGCCGGAGACAGGCGAGGGTCGCCGCCAGCTTTCCGCCCGCGCCCAGGCGGCCGAGAAGAAGCGCGACATCTCCTACAAGCGCTACCACGACTTCGAGATCTCCTCGGCGGCCTTCCAGATCGCCATCGTGCTGGCGTCCGCCGCCGTCATCACCAGCGCCATGGCGCTCGCCTGGCTCGCAGGCGGCCTCGGCCTCGTCGGCATCGCCTTCTCGGCCATCGGGCTCCTGAAGCCCGGTCTCATCCACCTCTTCTGAGGACGCATTCCATGAAGATGGCCGAGATTGCCTTCAATACCGTCGACTGGGGTACGGTCGAGCCCACCCGTCACACCGGCGATGTCGGTGAGGCGACCTGGAGGACCCGGCATTTCGGACCGGAGGACAACCGCATCCGTGTCCGCATGGTCGAGTATTCACCGGGCTACGTCTCTGACCACTGGTGCTCGAAGGGCCATGTCCTGCTCTGCCTCGAGGGCGAGCTGGAAACGACGCTGGCGGACGGACGGGTCTTCACCCTGACGCCCGGCACGAGCTACCAGGTGGCCGACGGGGCGGAGGCACATCGCTCGCGCGCGCCGAAGGGTGCGAAGCTGTTCATAGTCGACTGACACACCCGAGCGACGCCTGACCGGCGTCAGCCGAGCCGGTCGCCCTGGATGAAGGCGTAGAGCGCGTGGTCCATCCACGTGCCGTTGATGCAGAGATACTGCCGGGCGACACCCTCGCGGGTGAAGCCGACGCGCTCCAGAAGGCCCACCGAGGCGGCGTTGTGCGGAACGCAGGCCGCCTCCACGCGCCTGAGGCCGAGGGCGCCGAAAGCGAAGGGAATGACCGTTCTGACCGCGGCGCTCATGTAGCCCTTGCCGGCGAAACGTTCACCCATCCAGTAGCCGAGCGACACCGCCTGCGCGACACCGCGGCGGACGTTGGTCAGTGTCATGCCGCCAAGAAGGGCGCCATCCTCGTTGCGGTGGACGAAAAAGGCGTAGCCCTGATCGTCGCGCCAGTCCTGCCGGTAACGCGCGATGCGGCGACGGAAGGCCGGGCGGGTGAGGTCGTCATGCGGCCAGGCCGGCTCCCAGGGGACTAGGAACTTTCGGCTCGCCTCGCGCAGTCGCGCCCATGTCTCGAAATCGCCCATATCCGGCAGGCGGAGGGTGACGCGGGTCCCGACCACGGGCGGCGGAGCGCTGAAGCCGAGCCCCACCGCCCGCAGCAGCGACAGGGGGCTCGACGCGGGCGATCGTGGGAGCTGGGCCTTGGGAGTGGCGTTCATGTCGAGCGGAATTGTTCCGCCAGCTTCCTCACCTTGTCCAGTCCGCGCTTGGGTCCGATGGCGGCAAAGGTCATCGGCGAGGAGCGCACCAGCCTTGCACCGGCGGCGCGGGCGTCCTCCACCGTCACCGCGTCGATCTTCGCGACGATCTCGTCGAGGTCCAGGGTGCGACCGAAGACGAGAAGCTGGCGGGCCATCTGGTCGGTGCGCGAGGAGGAGCTCTCCAGCGCGCCGAGCAGCCCGACCTTCATCTGCGCCTTGGCGCGCCCCACCTCCGCCTCGGTCGCGCCGTCGACGGTGGCGTGCAGCACGTCGAGGGTGAGGCTCATCAGGTCGACCGCGTCACCGGGATCGGTTCCGGCGGAGATGCCGAAGATGCCGGTGTCGCCATAGGACCAGTGGAAGGAGTGGATCTCGTAGCAGAGGCCGCGGTCCTCGCGGACGTCCTGGAACAGGCGCGAGGACAATCCGCCGCCGAGCAGGTTGTTGAAGACGCCCACCGCGTAGATGTCGGGGTCGCGGTAGCTCATGCCCTCGAAGCCGAAGACGAGGTTGGTCTGCTCGAGCGGCCGGGCAATCGTGGTCGCCCCGCCCTGGTAGCGCGCCGGCTCGCTGGGCGGCGGGGCCTCCCGCGGCAGCTTGTCGAAGGCGCTCGCAACGGCGTCGGCAATGCGGTCGTGATCGACGGCGCCGGCCGCCGCCACCACGGCGCGCGAGGCGCTGTAGCTGCGCCCCATATAGGCACGAAGCTTGTCCGGGGTGGCCGAGCGCACGGCCTGTGGCGTCCCGAGGATGGAGCGGCCGAGCGGCTGGCCAGGATAGGCAGCGGCGATGAAGTGGTCGGTGACGACGTCGTCGGGATCATCCTCGGCAGCACCGATCTCCTGGACGATGACGTTCTTCTCCTTGACCAGCTCCTCGGGATGGAACTGCGGATCGGTGAGGATGTCCGACAGGATGTCGATGGCGACGGGCAGGTCCTCGCCGAGCACCTTGGCGTAGTAGGAGGTGTTCTCCGAGGCCGTCGCGGCGTTCAGGTCGCCGCCCACCGCCTCGATCTCCTCGGCGAGGCCACGCGGCGTGCGCTTCGTCGTGCCCTTGAAGGCCATGTGCTCGAGCAGGTGGCTGATGCCATGCTCGTCGGGCCGTTCGTCACGGCCGCCGACGCCAAAGCTGACCTGGATCGAGGCCGTCTTCAGGTGGGGCATGGCGTCCGTCACGACCGTCAGGCCGGAGGGGAGCGTCGTCGTTCGGGTGGTGGTCATGCGCGCCGGGGTCACTGCCGCCGGGATCATCCCGCGGTCCTTGGGCGACGAACATAGTGACGCCGGATCAGAACCGGAAGCCGCCGGACAGCATGATCCGCCGCGAGACCACCCAGTTCTCAGACCGCAGGGTGGCGCTGCCGACCGTGGACGGCACGCCGCCGGTGGTTCCACCGGTGACCGTGACGACAGCCTGACCCGCAAGTGTCCGCATCAGGTTCTGCGAGGGCGAGAAGGCCGCCTCCACCTCGCCGTCGAGGCGGAAGAACATGCGGCCATAGGGAACCTCGACACCCGCCCCGAGCACGACCGAGGGCAGCCAGCGCGAGGTGCGGCTCGCGACCGTTCCGCCCGAGGTGCAGGTGACCGATGGAGGAACGCCGCCGACGGTGCAGGAACGCGAGCCGGTCGCGTCGAAGTCGACCTGTTCGGAGAGCTTCGCCATGCCGAGACCCGCCCGGACGAAGGGCATGAAGCCGGAAAAGGCGTAGCCGTAGCGGGCGGTGAGCGCGAGGCCGCCGTCGATGCTGGACCGATAGGTGCCGGAGGCGGTGTTGGAGTAGGAGGGAACACCGGGGATCGAGACGAGGGTCGATCCGCCGAGCCTGCCCGCCCCCTGTTCCCGGCCGATTCGGCCGCGCAGTTCGATGCCTGAGATCAGGCCGACGGGCCCGCCGAAGTTCCAGCCGGCCATGCCATGGGCGGTCAGGCCGGACATTCCGGCCGAGGTGCTGCAGCCGCTGCCGCCACCGAGCGACACCGGACCGAGATAGGGGACGGTCGCACCAGGGCAGGCGAAGCCGTCGACGATGGTGAAGTTGCGCCGTGCCGGCAGGCCGTAGCCGAGGCCGCCGGCGACATAGAAGCCGCCGAAGCCGCGGCTGGTCGCCGCGACCCGGTCGAAGTCAGGAATGGCCGAATGCCTCACGTCGCGCTGGGCGGCGGCCGGCATCGCCATGCCGGCGAGACCGACGATCAAGACGCAAAGCCGCAGGACGTGGCGAACCACGACGCACCCCCAACCACGCGACCCGGATCATGTTTAACACCGGGTGGACGGGTCGGGGACAAAACCGCGGATCGCGGTGGATGGTTCGTTAACGCCCGACAGGGCCGGAGTGAGACGCGCTCCTCAGCCCCTCGGATCGACGGGCTTCACCGTGCCGAGGCCGAGAATATCCTCCATGATCTTCGCGCCCGCCAGCACGCGGTCCTCGCCATGGGGCCGCGCTGCGATCTGCAGGCCGATGGGACGACCGTCCTTCGTGTAGCCGCAGGGCAGCGAGATGGCCGGGCAGGACACCGTCGTCAGGGCATAGGCGATGGAGAGCCACTGGACGTAGTCGGGGAACTTGAAGCCATCGCACTCGGCGACGAAGCGCTGCTCCACCGGATAGGCCGCGACGATGGTCGCCGGGGTCAGCAGCAGGTCGTAGCGGTCGAAGAAGGCGAGCGTGCGCCGGAGCATGGCCTGGCGCTGCGCCTCGGCACGCGTCATCTCGTCCATGGTGAGCTTGAGGCCCTTCTCGATGTTCCAGATGACCTCGGGCTTCAGCTTGTCGCGATGGGTCTTGAGCAGTTCGAACTTGGTCGTGGCGAAGGCATAGGCGCGGAGCGTCCCGAAGCACTCGTGGATCTCCGAGAAGTCCGGATGAGCCTCCTCGACGATGACACCGGCCTCCTTGAAGCGCTTCGCCGCCTTCTCGGTGATGGCGCGCACCTCCGGATCGACGGGGGTGATGCCGAGGTCGGGCGACCAGGCGACGCGCTTCGGCTTCCAGGGCCCTTTCAGGATGGAGCGGAAGCTCTTCTTCGGGGCCGGCAGCGAGCGCGGGTCGCGGTGGTCGTCACCGCTCATGGCGTCGAGCAGCAGGGCGAGGTCGGCGACGGTGCGGGCCATCGGCCCCTCGACGCCGAGGGTCGAGTCGATCTTCGTGCCGGGGGTGGAGGCGACGCGGCCCGGCGAGGGGCGCATGCCGACGATGCCGCAGAAGCTGGCCGGGTTGCGCAGGGACCCGCCCATGTCCGAGCCGTGGGCGAGCCAGGCCATGCCGGTGGCGAGCGCCACGGCCGCACCGCCGGACGAGCCCGCCGCCGATAGTTTCGTGTTGTAGGGGTTCACGGTGGCGCCGAAGACCTCGTTGAAGGTGTTGGCGCCGGCGCCGAACTCCGGCGTGTTCGACTTGGCGTAGACGATGCCGCCCTGGGCCTCGAGATGCTCGACCAGGATGTTCGAGGTGTCCGGGACGAAGTCCTTGAAGATCGGCGAGCCCTGCGTCGACAGCACCCCGGCGACATCGGTGAGGTCCTTGATCGGCACCGGCATGCCCTGCAGCAGGCCCCTGCCCTCCTTCGGCTTCTTCATCAGCGCGCGGGCATGCTTGCGGGCACGGTCGAAGCAAAGGGTCGGCAGGGCGTTGACCTTGCCGTCGACGGCCTTGATGCGCTTCTCCAGCGTGTCCAGAAGGTCGAGGGGCGTAACCTCGCCGGCCTTCAGCAGTTTCACGATGTCGGTTGCGCTCTTCTCGATCAGCGACAGATCGGCGGCCATGGATGCGTTTCCCCTCGGGTCTTGATTGCGAGCGCAACGTGACATTGCCGCGCCCCCGACCGCAAGCCGTCGAAGCCGCCGCGGGGCATGCATCGTGGGAATGGGTCGGTCCGGCGCGGTGCCCCCGCTAGGCTCCCGACCGCCTGATGCGCTAGAGAGGGCCGGACCCGAGCCCCGCGCAGCATCCCATGGCGACCGACACACCCACCCCCGACGATCCGCTGGACGCCGAGCCCCAGGTGCGGGTGCGCCACCTCAACAAGCGCGACCTCAACCGTACCTGGGAGTTTATCAAGGCGGTCTTCCGCGAGGTGAACCGCTCGACGGTGGAGTACCAGCGGCCGAAGTCGAAGAAGCGCTTCCTCGAGGTCTTCGACGAGAAGGGCATCGAACAGTTGCTCTTCGTCATCCGCGCCGGCGGCAAGGAGCGCATCGTCGGCTATGCCGAATGCGCCCTCACCATCATCGGCACCGACAACTGGATGAACGAGCGCTATTTCCGCGCCCGCGACATGCGCCCGCTCTTCGTCGAGGAGCTGGCGGTGGACCCCGAGTTCCAGGGCCGTGGCCTCGGCACCTTCGTGCTGGAACAGCTGGAGCACCTCGCCAAACTGCGGGGCTGCACCCATCTCGTGCTGGAGGTGGCGGAGAACAACGAGAATGCGCTGAAATTCTATCGTGGCCGTGCCTTCACCAAGCTGGATGCGGCCATCTTCCTCGCCAAGACGGTGGTGAGCGACCCGGAAATCCTGCCGCCGCGGCGACTGAAGCGGCGCGAGCCGCGCGCCACGAAGGCTGCGGCCCCACGGCCGACCGCACCGGCGGAGCCGAAGGACACACCCCCCGAGGGCTGATCGGCCCGGCTCCGGGCGGAGGTCGAAGGCGAGATGGGCATGCCGGCGCCGCTGGCGCGCATCAGGCCGTCACACCGGCGCCACAACACGCGCTTCAATTCTGGCGTCGGCGGGTTTAGCCTGTCCGGGCCCGACCACAGCCGATGAGTACCGATGCGCCGCGAACTCGATCCCTTCAAGGTCTCCTCCCCGCGGATCTTCCTGTTCCGCATGCTGGTGTTCCTGTCGCTGGTCGGTCTCGTCGTCTTCGTCCTCCAGCGCGAGGTGCAGACCGCCTTCATGGCCAATCCCGGCCTCAACGGGGTGATCGTCGCGGTCGGGCTCGTCGGCGTCATCCTGTCGTTCCGGCAGGTCATCCGGCTGTTCCGCGAAGTGCGTTGGGTCAATTCGTTCCGCCTCGCCGATCCCGGCATCACGGTCGACCGGCCGCCGGTGCTGCTCGCGCCCATGGCCACGATGCTCGGCGACCGCGCCGGCAGCATGGCCATCTCGACGGTGACGATGCGATCGCTGCTCGACTCGCTCGCCACGCGCCTCGACGAGGGACGCGAGCTGTCGCGCTACCTTACCGGGCTTCTCGTCTTCCTCGGCCTGCTCGGCACGTTCTGGGGCCTGATCGAGACGGTCACCTCGGTCGGCAAGGTCATCAACGGCCTGTCCAACCAGGGCGAGCTCGGCACCATCTTCGAGGACATGAAGCGCGGCCTCGCCCAGCCGCTCGGCGGCATGGGCATCGCCTTCTCGTCGTCGCTCTTCGGCCTCGCCGGCTCGCTCGTCCTCGGCTTCCTCGACCTGCAGGCGAGCCAGTCGCAGAACCGCTTCTATACCGAGGTCGAGGACTGGCTGTCGTCCACGGTGCAGGACATGGCCGTGATCACGCCCGGCGCCACCGACGGTGCGCCCCAGGTGAGCGTCGCCGACCTGCAGCGCGCCTTCGACCGGCTGCGTGACGCGCTCGGCGAAGGCTCGTCCAACCAGCGGGCCAGCGCCGCCATGGCGAACCTCGCCGAGGGCATCCAGGGCCTCGTCACCCACATGCGCTCCGAGCAGCAGATCGTGCGGGACTGGATGCAGACCCACGCCAACGACCAGAAGGAACTGAAGCGCCTGCTCGAACAGGTGTTGCGCGAGCGGGGTCCGGTCTGATGGCCCTGTCGCGGTCGCGCCGCGGCGAGCGCGGGATCGACTACTGGCCGGGCTTCGTCGACGCGCTGTCGACCTTCCTGCTCGCCATCATCTTCATGCTCTCCGTCTTCATGCTGGCGCAGTACTTCCTGTCGCGCGACATCGCCGGCAAGGACGACGCCATGCTGCGCCTGCAACGCCAGATCGCCGAACTCGGGGAACTGCTGCAGCTCGAACGCGGCCAGCGGCAGACGCTGCAGGAGGGCCTTGCCGCCATCACCGCGACGCTCGGCACATCGGACGCGGAACGCCGGAGGCTCCAGGGCCTGCTCGACGAAGCCCAGGGCCAGGCGGGATCGGCAAGCGGCCGTGCCGCGACTCTCGAGGCGCAGCTCGCCCAGCAGCGCCAGCAGTCCCAGGCGGCCCTGACGCAGATCGAACTCCTCAACCAGCAGATTGCGGCCCTGCGCCGCCAGCTCGCCTCGCTGGAAGAGGCGCTCGGTGCGAGCGAGGCGCGCGACAAGGAGGCCCAGTCGCGCATCACCGATCTCGGCCGCAGGCTCAACCTCGCCCTAGCCCAGCGGGTGCAGGAGCTGTCGCGCTATCGCTCGGAGTTCTTCGGCCGGCTGCGCGAGATCCTCGCCGAACGCTCCGACATCCGGGTCGTCGGCGACCGTTTCGTCTTCGGCTCGGAGGTGTTCTTCGGCTCGAGCCAGGCGGAACTGGAGCCCGGCGGCCGGGCCGAACTCGACAAGCTGGCGGCGGCGCTGCTGCAGCTCGAAAAGGATATTCCCTCCGACATCGCCTGGGTGCTGCGTGTCGATGGCCATACGGATGCGAGGCCGATCCAGGGCGGGCGGTTCCGCTCCAACTGGGAACTGTCCGCCTCGCGCGCCATTGCCGTTGTGCAGTATCTCATTTCGAAGGGGATCGCGCCGCAAAGGCTGGTCGCGGCCGGCTTCGGCGAGTTCCAGCCCATCGACCAGGGCGACACGCCGGAGGCCCTCGGCCGCAACCGCCGCATCGAACTGCGACTGACCGACCGGTGACGGTCACGATCGCCGCCTTCCACCCGGATCGCCTGCTGGCCATGGCGGACCTTTGGGTGGAAGCCTGGGCCGACGCCTATCCTGCCATCGACTTCACGGCGCGGCGGAGCTGGTTCTGCGACCGGATCGAGGCCATGGCGGCGGGCGGAACGGATGTGCTCCTCGCTTTCCTCGGCGATGACCTGGCCGGCTTCGTCACGGTCGACCCCGAGACAGGCTGGATCGACCAGATGCTGGCTGGCCGCGCGTATCAGGGTTCCGGGGTGGCGGCGTTCCTGATGGATGAGGCCAAGCGCCGGCGGCCAAAGGGCCTCACCCTCGACGTCAACGCCGACAACGCCCGCGCCATCGCCTTCTACCGGCGGCAGGGCTTTGAGAGGACGGGCAGCCGCGTCAACGAGCAGGGCCGCGCCATCGACCTCATGATGTGGCGGCCGCCGCCTCCAGCGGAGCTGCCCCCGACCTGAACTGCAGCTCGGCGAGGCGCGCATAGAGCCCACCCGCGGCGACCAGCTCCGCGTGAGTTCCCTGCTCGACGATGCGACCCTTGTCCATGACGAGGATGCGGTCGCAGTCGAGCACAGTGGCCAGCCGGTGGGCGATGACGAGGGTCGTACGCCCCTGCATCAGCGTCGACAGCGCCGCCTGCACCAGCGTCTCGCTCTCGGCATCGAGGGCGGAGGTCGCCTCGTCCAGCAGCAGCAGGGGCGCGTCGCGCAGGATGGCGCGGGCGATGGCGATACGCTGGCGCTGGCCGCCGGACAGCGTCACGCCGCGTTCGCCGACGAGGCTGCGGTAGCCCTCCGGCATGCGGGCGATGAACTCGTCGGCATGGGCCAGACGGGCTGCTGCGGCGACCTCCTCGTCGCTCGCCTCCGGCCGGCCGTAGCGGATGTTGTCGGCGACCGAGGCGGCGAAGATGGCGACGTCCTGCGGCACCAGGGCGATGCGGGAGCGCAGGGCCCGCGGATCGACCTCGTTGAGCGGGACGCCGTCGAAGCGGATGACGCCGCCCTGCGGATCGTAGAAGCGCTGGACGAGGGCAAACAGCGTCGACTTGCCGGAGCCCGAGGGGCCGACGATGGCGACCTTCTCTCCCGCCGCCACCTCGAAGGTCACGTCGTCCAGCACACGGGCATCGACGCGAGAGGGATAGGCGAAGCGGACGGCGACGAAGGCGACCTCGCCGCGGGGCGGCTCGGGAAGGGCGAGCGGCCGCTCGGGCGCCTTGATGTCCGGGGTGATGGCGAGAATTTCGCCGAGCCGCTCGGCCGAGCCGGAGGCCTGGCTGATCTCGCTCCACACCTCCGAAAGCTGCGACAGGGAACTGGCGGCAAAGACCGCATAGAGGACGAACTGCGACAGGCGGCCGGCGGTGATCGTCCCGGCCAGAACCTGCTGGGCGCCGGCCCAGAGCACGGCGACGACGCTGGCGAAGACAAGGAAGATGATCACGGCCGTCAGGATGGCGCGGGCCTTGTTGGCGTCGCGGGCGCTGGCGAAGGCCTCTTCCGCGGCGACGTTGAAGCGGCGCGTCACGGTGGCCTCGGCAGTGAAGGACTGCATGGTCCTGACCGCCTGGATGTTCTCGCTGGCATAGGCCGTGGCGTCGGCGAGGCGGTCCTGCGCGGCGCGCGAGCGGCGGCGCACGTTCCGCCCGAAGGCCACCAGCGGCAGCACCAGCAAGGGTATGGCGCCGACGACGTAGAGCGACAGCTGCGGGCTGGTGATGACCATCATGGTCACGGCGCCGGCGAACATGATGATGTTGCGCAGGGCGATGGAGACGGAGACGCCAAGGGCCGACTTGATCTGGGTGGTGTCGGCGGTGAGGCGTGACACCAGCTCGCCGGTGCGGGCCTGGTCGAAGAAGGAGGGCGACAGCGTCGCAAGGTGATCGAAGACGGTGGTGCGGATGTCCGCCACGACCCGCTCGCCGATGGTGGTGACGAGATAGAAGCGGGCAGCGGAAGCGACGGCCAGGATCGCCGCGATGACCACCAGCATGCCGAAATACTGGGTGATCATGCCATCCGAGGCGAAGCCGAAATCGATCATGCGGCGGATGGCCTGCGGCACCGCCAGCGTCGCCAGCGAGGCGACCAGCAGGGCGAGGCCGGCGGCGGCCAGCATGCCCGGCTGCCGCAGCATGAAGGGCAGGAAGGTGAGCAGCGGCCGCAGCCGGGGACGGCGGGGCTTCGGCGAGGCGGTCGTCTCGTCGGCGAGGGATGCGGTCGTCGTCATCGACACTGAACTCTTCTTCTCACTGCGGTGCTAACGAACCGACGCCCTGTCTTGAAATGGCGGACGAGTTCCTTTAATAGCGCGGCTTCTCATTACAGGACACGGCCCTTCGCGCCGGCCCACGACGAACGGCGCCTCAGAGGACGACCCATGAAGACCGGCATCCATCCCGACTACCACACCATCAAGGTCGTCATGACCGATGGCACCGAGTACACGACCCGCTCGACCTACGGCAAGGAGGGCGACGTCCTCCAGCTCGATATCGACCCGAAGGTGCATCCGGCCTGGACCGGCGGCTCCCAGCAGCTGATGGACCGCGGCGGTCGCCTGTCGCGCTTCAACCAGAAGTTCGGCGGCATCGGCGCCCTCAAGAAGTAATTTCCGGCCATCGCTCGGATCTCGCGGAACCCCGGCCATCGGCCGGGGTTTTCGTTTTCGGCCGCCCGTTCATCGGCGGTTGGGACAATGGCCCCGATGACGCCGCCATGACGCCACCGTCATGTTGCACTGCAGAAATGTCATTGCAGGCGGTCGGACCCTCGGTTACTGCCCTGTCAGGGAGACAGCGCAGGACAGTTGAGGGACCGAGCCATCGGAGGCCGCTTCTGGCGGTCGAGCGAGGACCAGCGCATGCATGACGAACTGATCGCCCCCGGCGTCATCCGCAAGCTCCTTCCCTGGGAGACGGATCTGCTGGCTGCCCATTTCCTCCGGCTCGATCCGGAATCGCGCCACTGCCGCTTCGCCGCCGGCGTGTCTGACGAGACGGTGACGGCCTATGCCGACCAGGCGCTCGGCTCCGACGCCATTGTCCACGGCTTCCTCAGCGATGGTGTCCTCCGCGGCGCGGCTGAACTGCGCTTCCTCGGGACAGCCTCGGCCGAGGTCGCGGTGACCGTCGAGGAGGCCTGGCGGCTGACGGGAGTGGGCTCCGCCCTGTTCGGCCGCCTGCTGCTGACCGCGCGCAATCGCGGCATTTCCGATCTGGTGATGACCTGCCTGCCATCGAACCGGGGCATGCAGCGCCTCGCGGCGCGGTTCGAGGGCAAGATCACCTATGCCTCCGGCGACAGCTTCGCCGAGGTGAAGGCGCGGCCAGCGACGCCGATCTCGCTGTGGCGGGAGGCCTGGACCGACTCCTCGTCCGTCGCGGCGAGCTTCATGGACCGGCAGATGCAAGTGTTCCGCCGGGCGCGCGCCATGGCGACCGGCAGGCGGCCGCCCGTCGACAAGGACTGACGGTGCGGGATGCGCTGCGTCAGCGCGCCATGCTGACGGGAGCGCCCGTGGCCGTGGCCCCCGAATAGGCACCGCCGCCCTGCGGCGACAGGCGGGCCGCGACGCGCCCACCCGGCTGGAGCAGGACGATTTCGGACCCGCGCTGCTCCCAGGCATTGATGCGGGCAAGGGACGGCGCGCGACAGTTCTGCGGGCTGGCGCGGTAGAACTCGAACAGCGGCGTCGAGGTCAGCGTGATGCGGCAGCGGTCGCCGGCATCGGTGACCGTCCAGGTGCCGGCGACGGTCGTCGCCGAGGGCGCCGCACGCTCCTGGCGCGGCATGGCGGAGACCACAGGCGGCGGCGAGGCGGGCGCCGCGCCGGGACGGGGCGGCTCCGGCTGCATGATCTGCGGCTGGGCACCGGGCGGGCTCGGAGCCAGCGCCTGATCCACGGCAGACGGTCCAACGTCGGAGCGCCCGGAGGCGGAGGGCGGCGCGATGTCCTGGGATTCGATGGTGCCGGCGGCCCCCGGCTGTCCACCCGGGATCACATCCTGGTCTGCGCCCGGGGGACGACGTTCCGGCTGCGGCGGCGGCATGTCGCCCCGTCCGAAGCCACGGTCGATGCGCTCGGATCCGCTGGGCGGCATCGAGGCTGTGGAAAAGTCACCGAAGCGGGACGACGAGGTGCATCCGGCGAGAGCGACGGAGCAGAGCAAGAGTGCGGCGGGGCGCATACCCATGGAACGGTTCACCCGAGAAATGGTCCACGCGAGGCGCAGACCCCGCCACGATGCTGCCGTGCAACGGCAATTCCATGGCGGCTCTGCGGCTTCGCGACGATGTCGACCTTCTGGTTAACCGATCGTTGAGGCTTCTGCAGCCGGTTTTTCAGGGGGTGCAGCGCCGATCGCCGACCAGTCAGTTCTGACGGTCGCGAGCATCACCGCGGCGAGGGCGGCAAAGACCACGATGGAGCCGGTCAGCAGGGCGTAGTCCTCCGAGCGGAGCACGACGAAGAGCAGGCCATAGGCGACTGCCAGTTCGGCGGCGACGACGATGCCTTCCCTCAGCCGCCGGAAGACGAGGCCGACATAGAGAGAGACGAGCGCGACGATGGCGGCGGAGGCCAGGCCATAGGCGGCGACGAAGCCGATATGCTCGGAAAGCGACAGCAGCAGCAGGTAGAAGACGGTCAGCGCCGCGCCGACCATGAGATACTGGATCGGGTGGAAGGCCCGCCGGCCGAGCACCTCGATGAGGAAGACGACGACGAAGGCGGCGCCAATGACCAGGATGCCGTATTTCAGCGCGCGCTCGACCAGCTGGTAGAGATCGACGGGCTGGTAGAAGGTCACGCCGGAGCGCGCCGCGAAGAGCCGCTGCAACTGCGCCGGTTCGGCAATGAAGGCCTGCGCCACCGGGCGGGCATAGTGCGGCACCGACCAGCGCGCCCGGAAGCCTTCGCCACCGATCTCCCGCTCGCCCGGCAGGTGGGCGCCGAAGAAGCTCGGATGGGCCCAGTTGCCGGCCAGAGACATCGTCGACGTCCGGCCGACCGGAACGACGCCGAAGGTCCGCGACCCCTTGAGGGAGAAGGCCGCCGACAGGCCGAAGGGCTGCGAGCCGTCGATGCCGGCGAGCGGTGCGGACAGGAGCGCCATCTGGCCGCCGAGCGGCCCGGCTCCGGGTTCGAGCGCGACGGCCGTGCCATTGACCCTCACCACCACCTCGCGTTCGAGGCCACGGGGATCGGCGACATGGAAGGCGATCACCGCGTCCTCCCAGACGGGCGCCACGGCGGCGCCGTCGATCCGCGTCACGTCGACGGTTCCGAAGCGGGCCTCGAGGCCGACCTCGCCGCGCCAGACCGGGACCTCGAAGATGCCGCGGCGGCGATGCTCGACCTTCACATCGCCGGTCTGGTTCATGGTTTCCGGAAGGATGGCCATCGTGCGGCGAACGGTCCGCTCGTTCCCCTGCTCCTGGACGCGGGCGATGTAGGGAAGGAGCAGGATCGGGCCGACAATGGCCTGGTCACCCGCCCAGGAAGCTGCGACCTCCCGCATCACCTCGGCGGCGCGCTGGGAGCGTTCGCCCCTCAGAATCGAAAGGGCGATGAGCGGCACGACCATCAGCAGGGTGAGAATGCCGATGACGACGAGCTTCACGAGGGGGGAACGGACGAGCGAGGCACCCGACGCCATGGGACATCTCCGGTTGACGGAGCGTCAGATCAGCGGCGGGTGGCGGCGGACTCGGGGTGCAAAACCGAAGCGGCCGGGGTTTCTTCGCGGCGGAAGAGTGGCGCGCGGAACGCGCGTCACCTCCCGCCGGACAGCGCGTCAGACCTGACGCGCCACCATCATCTTCTTGATCTCGGCGATCGCCTTGGCCGGGTTCAGACCCTTCGGGCAGGCCTTCGAGCAGTTCATGATGGTGTGGCAGCGATAGAGCCGGAAGGGGTCCTCGAGATTGTCGAGGCGCTCGCCGGTGGCCTCGTCCCGCGAGTCGATCAGCCAGCGATAGGCCTGCAGCAGGATCGCCGGGCCGAGGTAGCGGTCGCCGTTCCACCAGTAGCTCGGGCAGGATGTGGAGCAGCAGGCGCAGAGGATGCACTCGTAGAGGCCGTCGAGCTTCTCGCGATCCTCGCGCGACTGGCGCCACTCCTTCTCGGGCTGGGCCGTCGTCGTCTTCAGCCAGGGCTCGATGGAAGCGTGCTGGGCATAGAAGCGGGTGAGGTCGGGGACGAGATCCTTGACCACCGGCATGTGCGGCAGCGGGTAGACCTTCACCTGGGCGCCCTTCACCTCGTCCATGCCCTTGGTGCAGGCGAGCGTGTTGGTGCCGTCGATGTTCATGGCGCAGGAGCCGCAGATGCCTTCGCGGCAGGAGCGGCGGAAGGTCAGCGTCGGGTCGACCTTGTTCTTGATCCAGATGAGGCCGTCGAGGACCATCGGGCCGCAATCGTCGCGGTCGACATAATAGGTGTCGATGCGCGGGTTGGCGCCGTCATCGGGGTTCCAGCGGTAGATGCGGAATTCGCTGAGCCGGTTGGAGCCGGCCGGCTTCGGCCAGGTCTTGCCCTCGGTGATCTTCGAATTCTTCGGAAGCGTGAACTGAGCCATGTGATGTCTACTTGTCGTGCGGGCCGAGCAAGGCTGGGTCTTCCCTTCACGCCTGAGCGCCGCCTTGTCAATCGCGTCTTTCGGCGATCAGGCTTGAACCGTTCAAATCAGCCGCGCATCCACCAGATGACGCCCACCCCGAGGACGGCAGCCACCAGACCGACGATCCGGAGTTGCTGGTCGGGGGTGACGCGCATGGTTTCCAGCGCGTCCCTTATACGCGAGGGGAAGGCTGCGAGGATCAGTCCCTCGATGACGAGAACCAGCCCGAGGGCGACGATGAAGTCTTTCATGGCGCTTTGTTATTGCGGCAAGGCCGCCGCGGGGTCACCGCGACGGCCTTGGCCGGACCTTGAGGATCAGTTGCCCGTCGCCGGGGCTCTCGGCGCATCCGTTGCCGGCTGGCCGGGTGCCGCATGACGGCGTCCGGATGGATCGCTGAAGTAGCGGAAGAAATCCGAATTCGGCGAAAGCACCATGCGCGTATCGCCCTGGCGCAGCGCCTGCTCATAGGCCTGCATGGAGCGATAGAAGCCGAAGAAGTCCGCGTCCTTGCCATAGGCTTCGGCGAAGATCTTGTTCCTCTCGGCGTCGCCGCCGCCGCGCAGTTCCTCCGCCCGACGATTGGCCTCGGCAAGGATGCCGACGACCTCGCGATCGGCGCGGGCGCGGATGGTCACAGCCGCCTGGTTACCCGTGGCCCGCAGATCGGCCGCCTCCTGGCGACGCTCCGTCTGCATCCGGTTGAACACCGCCTCCTGGTTGACCTGGGGAAGGTCGACCCGGGTCAGTCGCAGGTCGACGATCTCGACACCGAGGGTCGTCGCCTCGCGGTTCACGTCTTCCTGGATGCGGTTCATCAGCCGGTCGCGTTCCGTGCGGATGAGCTGCGTCATGGTCGCTCCCGCGATGACGTTACGCATCGACGAGTTGACGAAGCTGGCGAGACGCGTGTTGGCATTCGGCACCGTGCGCACCGTCTGGAAGAAGCGCAGCGGCTGGGTGATGCGATAGCGGGCGAAGGCGTCAACGTCGAGGTTCTGACGATCGGTCGAGAGCACTGTCTGGACCGGCAGGTCGAGATCGAGGACGCGCTTGTCCACGGTCACGACGTTCTCGATGAAGGGCACCTTGAAGTAGAGGCCCGGCTCGCTGATCGGCTCCCGCACGACCTGGCCGAAGCGCAGCACGATGGCATGCTGCGTCATCTGGACGATGAAGAAGGCATTGGCCGAGGCGAAGATCGCGACGGCCGCGACGATGCCGAGGATGGCTTTTACCGAAGAGTTCATCGCTGGGTCCTCGCGGCGGCGGCCGGGGCAGCCGGGGTCTGTGTCGGCCGGCGCAGAAGCTGGTCGAGCGGCAGGAAGGGCTGCACGGTGTTGCCGCCGCTCTGGTCGATGATCACCTTGTCGGTGTTGCCGAGCACGCGCTCCATGGTTTCCAGGAACATGCGCTCGCGGGTCACCGCCGGCGCGCGGCGATATTCCTCGTAGACCTGATTGAAGCGCGAGGCCTGACCGTTGGCCTCCGCCACAACGCGTTCACGATAGGCCTCGGCCTCCTGGAGGATCTGCGAAGCGCGGCCGCGCGCTTCCGGAACCACCTGATTGGCGTAGGTGCGGGCCTCGTTCTGCACGCGCGTCTGGTCCTGCTGGGCGGCGTTCACGTCCAGGAAGGCGTTGCGCACCTGGGCCGGCGGCAGGGCCGACAGGAGCTGCACGACACGGATGTTCACGCCGGAACGGTAGTCGTCCATGATCCGCTGCATGATCTGGCGCACCTCGGCGGCGATGGCCGCCTGCTCGGTCGTCAGCACGTTCTGGATGTTGCGCCGGCCGATGGCCTCGCGCAGGGCGCTCTCGGCCACCGCCTTCACGGTGCCCTCGGGGTTCTGCAACTGGAAGACGAAGTTGGCGACCTGCGCCGCGTTGACGTCCCACTGAACCTCGAGATCGATGTCGACGATGTTCTCGTCGCCGGTAAGCATCAGGCTCTCCTCGAGAACCTCGCGGTTGGCGCCGCGCGGACCGCCGCCGGAGCGGTAGCCGACCTCGGTGCGCCGCACGTCGGTGACCGGCACCTTGTAGACCACGCCGAAGGGTGCCGGCGGGTTCCAGTTGAGGCCCGGCGCCGCATTGCCGATGTGACGGCCGAACACGGTGTTCACGCCGACCTCGTTCTGGCTGACGGTGTAGAAGCCGGTCAGCCCGTAGATGATGATGCCGAGGACGGCGATCAGGGCGATGCCCTTGGCGCCGATGTTGCCGCCACCGCCGGGGAGGACGTTTTTCAGCCGCTCCTGGCTCTTGCGGATGAGCTCCTCGAGGTCAGGCGGCTGACCGCCGCCTCCCCCCCCGCCGCCCTGCGGACCCTGGCCCCATGGACCGCGAGGTCCACCGCCGCCACCGCCACCGCTGCTGCCGCCGCCCCATGGGCCGCCGCCGCCTTGATTGTTCCACGGCATGAACTGTCCTCGCTCAGGTGCACGGCCACGACCGCGCTGGCGCCTCGAGGCGCCGGAAGGTCCGTCCGGATATAGAAGACCACCACGCCGCTTTCAACGCGGCATGCGTCCGACACGCCGCCGGAGCGACGGTTTGGTGAACCTTCCGCGACGCGGCCGGGCGCCTGAATGCGCCATTCTGGCCTGTCCGGGACGCCCTGCGTCGTTCAGCCGCTGGTGCGACGATACTCCACGACGCGGAAGGCGTGGGCGTCATCGGGACCTGCGGGGTGGGTGGACAGCTCCCTGCCGCGCCACACGGCGGGATCGATCGCCGGAAAGAAGGCGTCGGCCTCGGGGGCGGCGTCGACATGGGTGATGACCAGGCGCTCGGCGAGCGGCAGGGCCTGCGCGTAGATATCGGCGCCTCCGAGCACGGCGATTTCCGGCGCACCCGAGCGCAGGGCCTCGGCATGGGCGATGGCGAGGGCCTGGTCGAGCGAGCCGGTCACGACAGCGCCGGGCAGCGACAGGCCGGCCTGGCGCGAGGCGACGATGTTGAGACGCTTCGGCAGGGGTCTGCCACCGAAGCTCTCGAAGGTCTTGCGGCCCATGACGAGCGGCAGCCCGGCTGTCGTGGCGCGGAAATGCGCCATGTCGGCCTTCAGGCGCCAGAGCAGCCTGTTGTCCCGGCCGATGGCGCCATTGGCGGCGACGGCGGCGATGACGAGGATAGGAGTCATTCCCGCGTCTCGTACTTCAGCCACTTGTCGTTCAGTGCGGAGCCGGCATCGATGCCCATCCGCTCCGCGAGAGCCAGCGTGAACCCGAGGACATCGGCCAATTCGCACGCCAGCTCTTCACGCGCCGCATTCCCGTGGAGCCGGTGGCGGGAGCGACCCGTGCCGGCCAGATAGGCCTGTGTCAGTTCGCCGAGTTCCTCCTGCAACTTGAACATGATCCAGTCCTCGCCCGGCTCGATGGCGAACTCGGTCTCATAGAGCCGGCTGATCCGCTCGACCCGGCGCTGCAGGGACTTCAGCGCGACTGTCACACCGCCACCGGCGCCTTGATCGCCGGATGCGGATCGTAGCCGGTCAGGGTGAAATCCTCGAAGGTGAAGGCGAAGAGGTCCTTCACCGCCGGGTTGAGCGTCATGACCGGAAGGGCACGCAATGGCCGGGTGAGCTGAAGTTCCGCCTGCTCGATGTGGTTCGTATAGAGGTGCGCGTCACCCAGGGTATGGACGAAGTCCCCGGGCTTCAGACCAGACACCTGCGCCAGCATCAGGGTCAGCAGCGCGTAGGAGGCGATGTTGAAGGGCACGCCGAGGAAGATGTCGGCGGAGCGCTGGTAGAGCTGGCACGAGAGCCTGCCGTCGGCCACGTAGAACTGGAACAGGCAGTGGCAGGGCGGCAGCGCCATGTCCTCGACGTCGGCCGGATTCCAGGCCGAGACGATGAGGCGGCGCGAGTCCGGGTTCTTCCGCAGCATGGCGACGAGATTGGCGATCTGGTCGATGCTGCGGCCATCCGGAGTGGCCCAGGACCGCCACTGCTTGCCATAGACCGGGCCGAGGTTGCCCTCCGCATCAGCCCACTCATCCCAGATCGAGACCCCGTTGGCCTTCAGATAGGCGATGTTGGTATCGCCCTTCAGGAACCAGAGAAGCTCGTGGATGATGGATTTCAGGTGCAGCTTCTTGGTGGTGACCATCGGAAACCCCTCCGACAGGTCGAAGCGCATCTGGTGGCCGAAGACCGAGAGCGTGCCGGTGCCGGTACGGTCGTCCTTGCGGGCGCCGTGCCTGAGCACATGCTCCATCAGGTCATGGTACTGGCGCATCGCGGCCTCCGGCGGGCGAATCCGTGGAGGGAGCTTATAGCGCGGAAACCGGTCCCCTGGCAGCAGCGCGCAGGCGGGAGAGGCACGCTGCCCACATGAAAGCGGCGCTCAACGCAGGATGCGCGGCCAGTTGCGGTCAGCGGCGGCGACGAAGCCGGGCACATCCGTCAGCCAGGTGCGGTGGACCCGGGCGTCGTAGTTGAAGAAGAGCCGTCCGCCGACGATGCGCCAGTGCCGCGGATCGCCCGAGGCGCGATAGCCCTGGGAAGCCGCCCAGGAGCAATGGCCGCCATAAGCCGGCGCATAGCGGGCGGGATCTGCGGCGAAGGCGTCGCGCGTCTCGGCGCTGGCAAAGCGCCAGGTGGCGTCCTTCCACCGGTGGGTGAAGCGGGGATCTCCGGGCACGGGACGCCCCTCGCGGTGAAAGGCGACGACGTCGAATCCATCGGCGGCGACGTTCGACAGCGTGGCCGTGTAGACCTCCGGCCCGGCGACCGCCGACACGGCGGAGAGCAGGACCGAGACGGCGGCGAGAAGCGGACCGAAGGCGCGTCGGGAGAGGCGTGCGGCAGGCGGCATGGTCGACCCTTTCGTCCGGCGAGGGCTCGTCTGCTCCCTCTGGACAGACCTACGCTGCGCCGTGCCGGGGTGTTACGCCTGCCGAAACGAAACCGGCGGCACCCAGGGGGCGCCGCCGGCGGAACAGTCATCCTTCGGGAGGACCGGGATCACTCGACGAAGACGGTCTCGCGCTTCTTGGTGATCGACGGCAGGAAGGAGATCAGCATCAAGATCACGGCGATGGCGATCAGCGCCGCCGAGATCGGACGGTTGACCACGTCGACGAAGACCGACCAGTCGCCGCGCGACATCAGGATGGAGCGGCGCAGATACTCTTCCATCAGCTTGCCGAGCACGAAGCCGAGCAGCAGCGGAGCGACCTCGAAGCCCATCTTGATGAAGGCATAGCCGACCAGGCCGAAGAAGGCGGTGATCATCACGTCGAAGGGGTTGTTGTTCACCGAGTAGATGCCGATGCAGCAGAACATCAGGATCGAGGGGAACAGCATGCGGTAGGGCACTTTCAGCAGCTTCACCCACAGGCCGATCATCGGCAGGTTGATGATGAGCAGCATGAGGTTGCCGATCCACATCGAGGCGATCATGCCCCAGAAGAGATCGGGCCGCTTCTCCATGACCTGGGGACCCGGCACGATGCCGTGGATGGTCATGGCGCCGACCATCAGCGCCATGACGGCGTTCGGGGGGATGCCGAGGGTCAGCAGCGGGATGAAGGAGGTCTGGGCGCCAGCATTGTTGGCGCTCTCCGGACCTGCGACGCCCTCGATCGCGCCCTTGCCGAAGCGGGACGGATCCTTGGCGATCTTCTTTTCGATCGTGTAGCTGGCGAAAGGGCCGAGGACGGCGCCATTGCCGGGCAGGATGCCGAGGGCCGCGCCGATGCCGGTGCCGCGCAGCACCGGCAGCAACGACTGCTTCATCTCTGCCCAGTTCGGCAGCAGGCTGCCGATCTTGTTCTTCAGGACGTCGCGCGTTTCCGGGCTCTCGAGGTTCCGGAGGATCTCGGCGAAGCCGAACATGCCCATGGCCACCGTCGCGAAGTCGATGCCGTCAGACAATTCGGGCCACGAGAACGTCATACGGTCGGCGCCGGTCTCGAGGTCCTGGCCGACGGTCGAGAGCATGAGGCCGCAGAGCACCATGGCGACCGCCTTGATCACCGAGCCGCGCGCGAGCACGACGGCGAAGATCAGGCCCATGACCATCAGCGAGAAATACTCGGCCGGGCCAAAGAGGAGCGCGACGCGGGTCAACGGAGCGGCAAGCGCGGCGATGACGATGGTGGCGACAGAGCCGGCGAAGAAGGAGCCGATGGCGGAGATGCCGAGAGCCGCGCCGGCGCGGCCATTGCGGGCCATCTGGTGGCCGTCGAGCACGGTGACGACCGAGGTCGCCTCGCCGGGGATGTTGACGAGGATGGCCGTGGTCGAGCCGCCATACTGGGCGCCGTAATAGATGCCGGCGAGCATGATGAGCGCGCCGACCGGATCGAGGCCGAAGGTGATCGGCAGCAGCATGGCGATGGTGGCGATCGGACCGACGCCGGGCAGCACGCCGATCAGCGTGCCGATCATGCAGCCGAGGAAGCAGAGGCCGAGGTTCTTGATGGTCAGCGCGACGCCGAAGCCGAGCGCCAGGTTGGTGAACATGTCCATGGCGCGCCCCTTACCAGCCGGCCCAGGGGGCAACAGGAATCGGCAGCCGCAAGGCCACCTTGAACAGAAGGATGCAGAAGGTCGTCATCGCCGCGGCGAAGATGATCGTCTGCTTCCAGTTGCGCTCGTTGGCCGCAAGGCTTGCGATAACCAGCGTCAGCGGGCCGGAGACGACCAGGCCGAGAGGGGGCAGGATGTCGGTGCGGCCGATGCCCGGAATGTTGAGCGTGGTGCCGCGGATCGTCGCCGCGAACAACAGCACGGCTCCGAGGACGAAGATGGGGCCGCGGATCGACCAGGCCTCGAGGCGCGGGCCGACCACGGTCAGCGCCTGAACGATGATGATGATGCCGACGCCCATCAGCAGGAAGGACAGGCCGCGCGGGAAGGAGCCCGGGCCAAGATTTGCGCCGCGGCCGCCAGTCAGGTTCGACGACGCCCACAGGCAGAACAGCCCGAAGGCGATGATGAAGAGCCCGGCGAACATGTCCTGCGGACTCTTGACCAGACCACGCGTTTCCGCAGCCACGCTACCGTTGTCTTCCTGCATCGTCTCCCCGCTCCGGCACACCTTGTCAGGACCGTTCTGGCCCGGTGCTTTGGCGCGCGGATGACATCATGTCAACCGCGCGAACACAAGCGCCGGGCCCCGGCAAGACGGGCAAAAAAATGTGCAATCACCGTAGGTAGAACCACCTGTCAGGCGGTTGTGGCCCGCTCTCCGCGGTAGTGATTGAGGACGAAGAGGCGGATGGACGAGGAGAGGTTCCCGTGCGTCCGGTCACCGTCGATGCGGCCCACCAGCTCGGACAGCGTCTCACGGCGCTCGGCCGCGATCTCCTTCAGCGCGTTCCAGAATTCATCCTCGAGGCTGACGCTGGTCTTGTGCCCCTCGACGACGATCGATCGCTTGACGACATGGCTCTTCATGAAGATTCACTCCGAGCGCTTGTGACCGTCCAGCCGCCTGGTCTCCAGCGCATCGCGCGCCTCTTCGAGCTTCCGTTCAGCAGCAGGACGGCCGAAACGCAGACGGTTGGCGTCGGCGAGACGATCCTCGTCCCGACGGGCCTTGCGTTTGCGCTCGCGCTTTAAATTGACGACATCACCCATAACATCATCCAAATACCGTGGGCGCGGCGAAGTTCCCTGAGAATCGAACAGGCCGCCGCTAAATTCGGCATTCGTCCGCGTCATAATTGCGGCCGCGAACGTTCTATCGACGACGGCAGGCGATGGAAACCTTCCCTCGATACCGCCACAGGGGCCGCCGGGACATGCGGGAGGGGGCGATCAAGCGGACGTCCCGAGGCGAAACTTCCGCCGCCGCGTCTATTTCTTGCGGAACTTGTCGAGGCTGACGACCTCGGCCCCGGACGGGCGGCCGTCGCCCTCAGCCGCGGACGCGTCGGCCTTGTCCGTCGGCGCCGTGCCGGCACCGTCGGAGCGGGCGGCGGGCTGAGGCGTCTCCGGCGCAGGGGCTTCCGTCGAGCCTCCGGCCACGGAGGAGACCTCCCTCACCCCGAGATCGGCCTTGTCGCCCTCGCTGCCGGCGACCTCGAACTGCAGGCCGAACTGCACCGAGGGATCGAAGAAGCCCTTGATCGCCTCGAAGGGCACCAGCAGCCTTTCCGGGATGCCGCCGAAGGACAGGCCCACCTCGAAGGAATGCTCGGTGACGATCAGATCCCAGTACTGATGCTGGAGGACGACCGTCATCTCCAGCGGGTACTTGTCCCGCATCCGGTTCGAAAGCCTGACGCCGGGCGCCCGGGTGTCGAAGGTGATGTAGAAATGATGCTCGCCAGGCAGCCCGTCTCGGGCGGCGTCGACGAGAACGCGGCGGACGACGCCGCGAAGGGCTTCCTGGGCCAGAAGATCGTATCGAATCAGGTCTGTCGGCATGTGCTGGACGATCGCCTGGTGCGACCGGACGCCCCTTGTCGCGCGGCCCGGGACAACATCCTCCCCCATCGCGCGATGAAACGGGGGAAGTGGAGGCTTCTGTTGCCAGGTGCCTCCGAACCCCGCCTTACGGTGCTACCCGCAAGGGCTTTGAATCGGTACCATTACCGCATTACGCGGCAACGGCCACCGGAGCATAGTTGTCGTTGGCAACTATTGAGACGGCCCGATAACGGCGGAACCATGCCGAGCAAAAGCCCACCCTTTACACCCTCGTCGATCCTATTTCGCCCCCATCAGAAAGGCCCCGTCAGGGCCCTTCTGGTGGAGGCGCCGGGTACTGCCCCCGGGTCCGAAAGGTTTATTGCGATGGCCGTTTATCGCCATAGCCGGGTTGCCCCGGCACCCCGAATATAGGGGAGGCCGCGCGTCGGCGAAAGGCCTTCAGCGACGCATCCCGGGAGCGGGCCCGACCTCGACCGCCGGGGGCAGCGGCGGCAGGATCGACATGGGGGCCCCGGCAGGGGGCGCGGCGGGCCTCGCACCGTCGAGGGCGCGACGCACCACCGCGGGAAGATCGGATGCCGGCGGGGCGGCGGGCCTTGCGACGGGTCGCGGTGCAGGGACCGGAGTTGCCTCGCGAGGGGCCTCCTGAGGTGCTGCCGGCGGCACGAACAGCTCGATCGACAATTGGCCCGGCATGGGGGGCGGCGGAATTTCGACCTGCGGCGGAGGGATCATCGTGTAGCGGGTGAAGGCCCGCTGGCGGACACGCTCGAGGCGGTCACTCTCCGTCATCCGGATGCGCATGGCCGCCCGATCGACGAGCCGCAGGCCGAGCCAGCCCGAGACGTCGTCGGTATCGATGGCTCGCCTCGCCGCCCCCACGGGTCCCTCGAAGCGCACGGCGACGACCGGCATGGTCTCGGCCTCGGGGATGAGGTCCGGCGCGACCCGGACGGTCGCCGCGATCGTCCCCTCTCCGAGGTCGGCGCTGCCGGACCAGGCCAGACGGCCGCCCGGCACATCGAAGGGTGTCGTCCCGGCCCTCAGGGTCAGACCCGACCAGGTCAGCGGCGACACCGCCGCCGGACGCGCGACGTCGCGGTCCAGCCCCTGGGCGAGCGCGGCGCCGAAGGCCATGTCGGTCATCGCGCGACCCATGTCCTGCGCCAGCTCCGCCTGCCGGGTCACGCGCGCCAGGGCCGACGGGTCGGCACCCGTGACCCGCCCGGCCGACCAGCCGAGGCGGCCCGTGCCATTGAGGCTCGCCATGAGCGCAGCCGGAGAGGCGCCCTCTCCCGCAAGTTCGGCCGCAAGCGCGATCTCTCCCACCGCACCGGGCCAGGCGAGCCGCGCCGGCACCCCGTCCAGTTGCAGCTTCGCCGACAAGAGGGTGCGCAGCGGAGACCGGTCCACCTTCGCCTCCCCGGCCAGCCGGGCCGGTCCGATGCGGCCCCGCACGTCCGTCAGGGAGGAACCCTGCCCGCGTCGCACGAGACGGCCGGTCACATCCTCGACGGGCGGGTAGCCGCCGAGCCCGATCCGCGAGATCGCAAGCCCGATGTCGACGTCGATCCGCTCAAGGATCGTGCTGCCGAAGGCCGCGGTGGTGAACTCCCCGGCACCGGTGTCGATCAGCCAGGCCGGTCCGCTCAGCATCGCCAGGGTGGCCTCCCCCGAGAGGGCTCCAAGCCTCACCTCCCCGCGCGCCGAAGCGCCGCGGCCGGACAGATCGGCGACGACGGTGGTGGCGCCGATGCGGCCCGAGGCCTGCTCCGTCTTCCAGTCCGGACCGCTGGCCGAGGCGCGCAGGTCGAATGTCGCGGGCAGCGGGCCGGACAACTCGGCCGGCACGCCGAGGAGCGGCATCAGCGCCGAGGCATCCGTCGACCGCAGCGAGGCCGAGGCCTGCGCCTGGCTTCCGCGGCTCTGCGTATCGAAGCGGATGGTGCTCCCGGTCGACTCGGCCGCGCCGCTGAGCCGCCATGAGAGGGAGTCGGGCCGCTCCAGAAGGACGGTCAGGCGCGTTCTCGCCTCGGGGGTCGGGGCTGGCGCGTCGGCCCCAGCGACAAGGGCGAAGATCTGGTCTGCGCGCGGGGCATCGAGCGACACCGTCGCGCGGCCGGTGAGATCGTGGAGCCGCGCAGGATCGCCCGCACCCGCGGCATCGAGTTGCAGCGTGGCGTCGCCGACGCGTCCCTCGACACGGAGACCGAGGGCCGAGCGGCCGCTGGCGGCAAAGGTGACGCCGAGATCGGCACCGGCAAGCGCCGCGGCACGCTGGCCGAGCCAGGTCGCCAGGGCACGGGTCCGCTCGTTACGGTTCAGCAACGCCACGAGCCCGTCGATGTTGGTGGCCCGCACGCGGCCTGCGAGTCGTCCGACAAGCGGTCCGCCGAGGCCGTCGAGCCGGCCCGTGAGATCCAGCCCGAAACCCGCGAGGTCGCCGACGCGCAGCCGCTCGGCATCGAAGGTGCGGCCGTCCGTGGCGATGGCGATGTCGAGGTCACGCGCCAGCAAGCCGCCGAGGCTGGCATGGCGGGCGCGCAACTGGATGCGCGTATCGGTCGCCGGGTCGAGCCGCGCACCGGCGCCGCGCGCGAGCCGCATCACGAGATCGAGGTCGAGGGCGTCGGCGTCGATCTGCGCCTGGAGGGCATGACGGCCCAAGGCGGGAACATCGAGCGCCAATCGACCGGTCGCCTGCCCTGCGGCCGTGCGAGTCCTGATGTCGTCGAGCACGAGGCGGCCATCGTCGACGGTCATGCGGGTGGTCAACTGGATCGGATCGTCCAGCGTGCCGGCGGGCGCCTGCAGGCCGTCGAGCCAGGCCATGAGGACGGCGGGACGCGCCGCATTGACTGACAGGGTCCCCGAAAAGCCCTGCTCGCCGGCGAGGGAAAGCTGTCCGGCGGCGTCGATGGTGGAATCGCCCGGCAGGCGCGCCGACAGGCGCTCGACAGCCCAGCCACCCGTTCCTGACCGAACATCGCCCCTGAGGTCGGTGAGCTGAGAGCCGCCGAGAACCATGCCGCCGATCTCGAAACCTAGCGTGATCGGCATGCGTCCCGATGCGAGGTTCGGCACCTCAGCCAGCAAGCCGTTCAGCACGTCACGCGGCAGGCGCCGCGGCCCTTCCACCAGACGGTCGAGATCGACCTGCCGCGCCGTCACGATAGCCTCCAGCCCTCCGCTCTCGCCAAAGGCATAGCGAAAGGAGCCGCCGGCCCGCACGATCCGGTCGCCCGACCCCGCCTGCGCCTCGGCCCGCTGCATCACCAGGGCCTGCGAGGTGAGCGCGACAGCTCCCGCGACGCGCCATGGCAGGCGGCCGGAGTGGCCGGACAACACGAGGTCGCCGTCGAACCGCGGCCGGCCTGCGTCACCGATCGTGCCCTCCGCCTCGATCGCCGGACCATCGGGGCGCTCGGGCACGCGCAGGCGGAGCGCCAGGGCGCCGCTGTCGGTCAGGCTCATCAACAGGTGGAGCGGCAGAGCAGACTCACCGACCGCAGCCGACCCCTCGAGCCTCACCGGCCCCTTCGCGCCACGCGATTCGCCGGTCAGCATCAGGCGCTCGGCGACGAGCATGGCCGGCCCGGTGGCGTCGACGACGGACAGCCGGGCATTCTCGACGGTCAGATCGTCGACCAGCACGATCTCGCCCGGCAGCGACGACAGGGACAGGCTGACGTCAGCGTCGCGGATATGCAGTGCGGTCAGCGAGGCCTCGCCGCGCAACAGGGGCGCAACCCTGAGCTCTCCCCTGATACGGCCGATCCGCGCCCCGCCACGGTCGGTGCCCACGGTCACGTCGCGTGCATCGACGCGGATCGTCGGAAGCAGCCGAATGCTCAGGTCGCCGCCGATGCGGACGGGTGTCCCGAACAGGCGGGACGCCTCGGCCTCGATCCGTGGCTTGTGGGCGTTCCAGTCGACCAGCCAAGGCCCGACAAGCGCCGTCACGATAGCGGCGATCAGGGCGATGGCGATGGCGAGCAGCGTGTTCTGCAACGGGGGCGCTCCGCGGCCGTGGCGGCACCGCCCGAATGTAGGCGATGCGCGAGGCGGCCGGAAGGGCGGGCCGGCCGCCGTCTCAGCGGATCATCGTCCCCTGCCGTCCAAAGCCCCAGCCGAAGCCGCCCGATGGCGCCGCCGGCTGCAGCATCTGCACCGTTTCCGGTCGCGGCCGGCAGACACGCCGCGTCCAGCGCGGATCGTGACGGGCGAGGTCGAGATGGAAGTGGTCGTAGTGGAAGGGATCGGCGCCCGGGCCGAGCACGGTGGTGAAGTGATCGCAGGCGCGCACGAAGATTTCGCGGAGGAATCCCGATTCCGCGGTATCGCCCCGCCAGTGCTGGCGGATCTGGACGGTATGTCCGCTCGACAGCACGAAGGCGAAGACGTCGAGAGCATTGCCGTAGGAGTGCTCGGACATGCGTCCCGACCGGCCTCCGCGAATGCCGCGGCAGGAATAGGAGCCGGCCTTGACCTCGACGACAGTCGCGCCAAACCAGCGTTGCGCCGCGGGCTGCACGACGTTGTCCACCCAGCGGTCGACCGTCGGCACCATCTGGCAGGCGAGCGTCTGCGGCCGGCTGTAGGCGACCTGACCGCGCGACTGGGCGGCGACGCGCAGCGGATAGTCCATGCCGCAAGTGCCCGGGCCGTTGATCGTGTTGGTTCGCTGGACGTAGCGCGACATCTGCACGGCGCCGGAGGCCATGCAGCGGCTCTCGAGGTCGGAACGCCACTGCTCGCGTCGCTCATAGGCGTAGCGACCGCAGGCGGCGAGCGTCAGCCCGGCCACGATGAAGGCGAACCATCTGAATGCCCGTCGACCCGGGCGGTGTGTGCCGAACGCAACACTCATCGGCAATGTCCGAAAATTCGGGGAATGTCCCTAACGCGGCGTTCATCATCGCTGAGCCGGGTGAACGCCTTGCGAAGAAAGGCGGTTAGGAAAGCGTTGACGCCCTGTCCCCGGAACGGACGCTTTCCCCTCGGAGAATCTTGGCCTAGTCAGGCCTGATGACCCCTCCCTTTGACGACCCCGACCTGCTCGACGCCCTCGGCACGCTGGCAAGCGAGGCTGGTGCGCACATCATGGCCCACTACGGCGGCGCGGCGACCCTGAAGCGCGACGGGTCCCCGGTGACGGCTGCCGACCATGCGGCCGAGGAGGTCATCCTGGCCGGGCTTGCGCGACTGCTTCCGGGCGTTCCCGTGCTGGCCGAAGAAGCCGCGGCAGCCGGCCATTGGCCCGAAACGACCGACCTCCTCATCGCGGTCGACCCGCTCGACGGCACCCGCGAGTTCGTCAACCAGAACGGCGAATTCACCGTCAACATCGGCCTGATCGCCAACGGGCGCCCGGTCGCCGGCGTGGTCGGCGCCCCTGCCCTGTCGCGCCTGTGGATCGGCGCGGGACATGGTGCCGAGGCGATGACGCTGGCACCCGGCGTGGCGATCGCCCAGGCGCGCGATCGTCGCCCGATCACGACGCGTCCTCTGCCCGCGTCCGGGCCTGTCGCCCTCGTAAGCCGCTCCCATCCCGATGCCGCCAGCGAGGCGTACTACCTCGAGCGAGGCATCGCCGCGCGTCGCCCGGTCGGCTCCTCGCTCAAGTACACGCTGATCGCCGAGGGCGAGGCGGATGTCAGCGTCCGCTTCGCGTCGATCACCGAGTGGGATATCGCGGCCGCCCACGCGGTGCTGGCCGCAGCCGGTGGCTGCATGACGCAGCCGGACGGCTCGCCCCTCGTCTATGGACGGGCCGATCGCAGGTTCCGGACCGACCACTTCATCGCCTGCAGCGGTGCCTTCGCGGCGAGCGGCCGGCGCTGATCTCGGCTGGCGCTGCGGGATCGTCACGGAAATTTTTGATCTTTGTCAATTCCGCGCCGATGGCCGGCCCCCGGTGCCGCTGCGGGTGCCCCCCCGCATAAGTGGATTAATTCTGACAACAAATTTCACCATCTAGAGCCGTTCCAAGGAGAAGTTTGGAGCAATTCCAATGTTCTCGCGGCATCTTGTTACGAAAATCAGCCCCATTATGATGCGTGACGACAGGTTTCGCGCCAATGGCGTGGCCAATCGAGAGATGTCCCGCACCCCGGGACGACCGGTGGAGACCCCCATGATCACCTCACCCACGCGCCGTGCCCTCCTCGGCGGTGCCACCCTTCTTCTCGCCTGCCCGGCCTTCCTCAGGGCGCAGACGCGGACGCTGAATCTCTATTCCTCGCGCCACTACGACACCGACGAGGCGCTCTATTCCGACTTCACCAAGCAGACCGGCATCGCC
>VFQR01000659.1_pt1 | contig 39174 bp, 32 predicted proteins | sample 3512321 | NCBI WGS metagenome assembly VFQR01 (sample SAMN10412374, study PRJNA504923) | tailings metagenome | isolation source: Relicate 3 Philex TSF1 revegetated site | place: Philippines: Tuba, Benguet | collected 2017-08-29 | reverse complement strand
TCCGCCTCGTTACCTACGGTATCGTTGCTGGCGACGTTACCCCCATCGAAGAAATCGGTGTTATTGGTGCCCGTGAACTGTACAAGTCCTTGGGAACTCCTATCGATGGTGTTGCTGAAGGTATCCGTGGGTTGAAGAATGGCGCTGCTACACTGCTGTCTAGTGAAGATGCTGCTGAAGCTGGTGGCTACTTCGACTATCTAGTTGGCGCCCTACTGTAGGCTGAAGCTATTTACTTGGCACGAAACAGAAGTATTGCAATACGGTTGGAAATAAGGAATTAACAACATGGCTCAAGACGCAATTACCGCTGTCATTAACTCCGCAGACGTTCAAGGTAAATACCTCGACTCTGCTGCTTTAGAAAAGCTAAAAGGCTATTTCTCTACTGGCGAACTGCGGGTACGTGCTGCTAGCACCATCAGTGCTAACGCTGCTACCATTGTCAAAGAAGCAGTAGCAAAATCTTTGCTGTACTCTGACATCACCCGTCCCGGTGGCAACATGTACACCACCCGTCGCTATGCTGCTTGCATTCGTGACTTAGACTACTACCTCCGTTATGCCACCTACGCTATGTTGGCTGGCGATCCTTCCATTTTGGATGAGCGTGTACTCAATGGCTTGAAGGAAACCTATAACTCCTTGGGTGTACCTGTTGGTGCTACCGTACAAGCTATCCAATCCATCAAAGAAGTAACTGCCAGTTTGGTAGGTTCTGACGCCGGTAAAGAAATGGGCGTTTACTTAGACTATATCTCCTCTGGCTTAAGCTAAGAGCTGGTTTGCGCTTAAGAATTTAGGTGCGGCTTTATTAAGGTCTGGAAATCAACCGTGAGTGCTAGGACGTTATATTGCTTATCTCGATCAATTATCAGTGATGAGTGTTGGTGGTCTAGTATTGATGTTTGATTTCCAGCCTTTGAAAGATTAATTTAAAGATTTGCACTCAAGATTTAGAGATAAAAAAGTTTCCACAAACAATACAGGAGATTTTCAGAACATGGCCCGTTTGTTTAAGATTACTGCTCTAGTTCCTAGCCAAACCCGAATTCGTACCCAACGCGAACTACAAAACACCTATTTCACTAAACTAGTTCCCTATGAGAACTGGTTCCGCGAACAGCAACGCATCCAAAAAGCAGGCGGCAAAATCATCAAAGTCGAACTAGCAACTGGTAAGCAAGGCGCCAATGCTGGTTTGTCGTAATTGCTGTAGACAGAACATTTTTTTTAGGGAATTGGTAAGAGGTCTTTTTTGACCTCTTTTTTGTTGTTCGTATTTTTGAAAATTAAAAAGAAGAATTCAGAATTCAAAAGTTCGTAGGTTGGGTTGAGCGACAGCGAAACCCAACAAAGTCTTAAGGATGTTGGGTTACCCTGCGGAATCTTGCTACGTTCCTCAACCCAACCTACATTTGTTGTTATTGAGCTTAATAAGTACAGGACTTACGCAAAATCATGAAAAAACGAACCGCAAAGGAGAGGCAGCGCGGTCTTGGGGGTTTCCCCCATGAGCGACTGCCGTCGCAAAGGACACGAAGAAATAAGAGTTTCAGAGAGTTTTTGCGTAAGTCCTAAAGTAATCAAGTAGACGTGATATTAAACATATTAACCAAGCGATACCCGCGAGTATAAAGTGGAACTGGAGCGCCAATATTCTGTCTATTTTTAGCTTGTTCAACAGTTTCATCAAATACAATTAGTGTTTCATTGCCAACTTTCAGCCAGTCTTCATAAGGCACGCTCATATCTTCTTCAATACCAGCAACGCTAGGTGGTATCATTGCGCGATAAGCTTCATTGAATTTCCTGCGGAACCGAAAATCTACTGAAATTCTCAGACCTTCCGTCTTTCGTCTGACTGTTTGGTGTAATCCACGGGCATCGTTAAAGTACATCGTACCGTGTTGTAATTGTGCTTCGGTGTAGGAAACAACCATTGGAATTTCTCGACCTTCATCGAAGTCTGACATTACCCGCATAGCCTCTAATTCCATTTCGCGGGGCATTTCGCCAGCTTCAATAGTTATATTATCGATGTCGCCGAATAGTGGTAGAACCACTACAGTCGCATCAGCGGGAACCCCTGCCCAGACATCGCTATGGCATTTCGAGCTAGCAAAGGGCAAACCCAACTTCGTTGCGTCAGTTTTGCCGTAGACCATACGGAGATTGACTGGTAAATCGACTGCATCGATTAGGTCATTTGCTCCCAGTTGATAAAAAGCCTCAGCTACGCTTTTTTGAAAGAGGTTAAATGCCAGAGTGTGTTCTCGCTTGGGCATTAAAAGACCAGTGCCAGTGTAATTCGGCAAAGTATTTCTTGCTTTCATCAGTCGTTCAAGCATTTCAGCTTCGGAAAGAATGATGGGACTATTCAGACAAGCTGATATATAACCGGCAGCGGCAACTCGGATTTGCTGGAATAACTCAGGCTTTAATGTGTGTTCAAACAGCAGTCGATACTCGTGTCTCGTAGCCATTTTATCAGCGAGTTCATCAAAGAGGCGATCGCCAAGCTCAGAAAATGCCATCGCACGCTCATGTTCTAAGCTAGATACTGGTGATTCTACTGACAGTTTTGTTAACATTATTTCTCCCAAAGTTCTTGTAAATTAGCTAACAGGACTTATGTATCCAAAGCTGGTTCGTTGTCAAAACGAATTTTGTTATTACAAATTAACAAGATTATTGTGCTGGCACTTCGTCAAATATACCGTTTTATTTCTGTTGTTTATCTTAATTAAAAGAGCAAAATTTAACGATTTTAATCAAGTAAATATGAAGTTAAATCTGAAAAATAAAATTTGCTTGATGTAAAGTAAATTTAAAAATAATCGGAAGAAAACTTCATGAAGTTCAATTATCTAGAGTTGTTTTTTTTGAAGAAATTACAAAGTAAATCACATTGAGGCTGGCTATGACTTGAAAACGTTCAATTTTAAACACGGCAAATCCAGTAGATAAAAATCGGTAAAATCAACGTTAGCAATCAAAAATTTAAATGCTACAAGATATATATCTCCATATTGAATCCTGATAGTTTCAGACCTCTAAAGAGAAACCTAAATCAAATATAAATAAATAGTTAAAAATGTCAACATTGAATCACAAAAACTCAACTAGGAACCTATACAATCGCACAGCATCAGAGTGGATTAGAGGAGAACCTATTTCCTTATCAGACTTTACAGCACGCCCTTTGGTACTAGGGCTTTGTGAGCCTTTAAGCGGGTTACGAGTACTGGATATAGGTTGTGGTGAAGGTTATTGCAGCCGAGAATTACGCCGACGTGGGGCTGCACAAGTGCATGGAATAGACCTTTCTCAAAGCATGATTGAAGCAGCCACTTTGCAAGAAGTAGAAGATGCTTTGGGTATTAGCTACGAAGTAGGATGTGCTACTAATCTCAAGCAGTTTAATGATGGTGAAATTGACTTAGTTGTTGCAGTATTTTTATTTAATTATTTAACAATTGCTCAAACCGAAGAATGCATGACAGAAGTTGCACGCGTTCTTCGTCCCGGTGGTCGATTTGTATTCAGCGTTCCCCATCCATCCTTTCCATATATGCAAGAGCCAGGATATCCATTTTATTTTCAAGTTGAGGGTAAAGGCTATTTCAGCAAGCGAGATCAACAGTTTCCTGGCCGTATTTGGAAACGAGACGGTTCCTGGCTAAATGTGCAATTGATTCACAAAACTTTTGAGGATTATTTTAATGCCCTTAAAATTGCTGGCTTCAATACGATGCCAATCCTAAAGGAATTACGTGTGACTCCAGAACATATCGCACTAGATGAATCATTCTTTAGCCCCTTACTTGACCAACCCCTCCATCTAGCTATACAAGTATCACGATGACACAGACACTTTCTTTAACTAAAAATTCCTTTCAAAAAATAGCCGATAATCATCCTTTATGGAACCATGAGTTCCTCATGCAGTGTCGTACTGGAAATTTATTTTTACCAGATGTACAGATACTAGCTGTTCAGATGTACAAATTTTGCAAAGAATTTAATCGTATCCTGGCTAGTATCTTATCTTGCTGCCAAGATGAAAGTACTCAGTTAGTCATTTTGGAAAACCTGTTTGACGAAATGGGACAAGGAGATGTGAGTCAGTCCCACCCAGAACTGTTTCGTCAATTTACCCGCGCCCTTGGTATCCAAGATGAAACTTTAGCAGCATTACCTACTGCACCTGAAACTCGCGCTCTAATTGATACCTACTTACAGATACCTCACAAGTATGGCTATTTAGCTGCGCTGGGTGCTGTCTGTTATGCCTCCGAAGGGATTGTTAGCTCGCTGTACACACAACTGTATAAAGGAATTGTCGGCGCTGCTCCCTTACCCAAAGAATCACTGATCTTTTTTGAAGTTCATATTAATATCGATGATAGTCACGCAGCGAAGCTAGCAGCAGTGATTGAAGCTCAAATTGGGATGATTGAAGATGATATCAAGATTAAACAAGCAATTGTAGAAGCTATGGATGCCAGAGTTCAATTTTTTAACGGAATTCAACGCCAAATCTCTCAATATAGCTTGTCTCCTAATTCCTTGCTGCTTGCGAGTGCATAGTTGTAGGCGAAAGGAAAGAGTGGAAATACGGTTGTGAATCAACTACATAGTAGTACTAAAATGTGAATACTTTTACGTATTTTTGGGTTCTTAAAACTGTAATCAGACATTTTAATGTTTAAGTACAGAAAATATCGTCATTTTAGTCTTGGTCAAATTCACGAAGCAAAGTTAGGTGCAGCAAGAGGAGACTTCCATGTATGGATTAGTGAACAAGGCGATTCAAGACATGGTGTGCAGTCGTTTTGGCGAAGAAACTTGGAAAGTAATTAAGCACAAAGCAGAGGTGGATGTAGATGTTTTCATCAGTATGGAAGGCTATCCTGATGACATCACCCATAGGTTAGTACAAGCTGCTAGTGGTGTTTTGAATTTATCTGCGGCAGAAATTATGCAAGCCTTTGGAGAATTCTGGGTTCAGTACACAGCCCAAGAAGGCTATGGCGAAATGATGGATATGAGTGGAGATACACTACCTGAGTTTTTAGAAAACCTCGACAATCTTCATGCTCGTGTAGGAGTTAGCTTTCCCAAACTGCAGCCTCCATCATTTGAGTGTACTGATATGGAGGAAAATTCTTTGAATTTACACTATCGCTCTGATAGAGAAGGCCTAACACCAATGATTCTTGGTTTAGTCAAGGGGTTGGGAACTAGGTTTGATACACAAGTTCATATTACCCAAACCCAGAGTCGAGATGAAGGTGGTGAACATGATGAATTTTTAGTGATTTATAAACCAAATTGACCGCAGGACAGCAGCATGGCTCCTCCTTACCTGACGCTTTCACCAGAGTTACTGGCGAAAGCTTTTCCTTTCCATTTTGTGTTTGGCCGTAATTGCGAAATTATACAAGCTGGTGATGTTTTAGAACGTATTAGTCCCGAACCACTAGTTGGTAAATTGATTGAGGAGCATTTCCAGATCAATCGCCCAAAAATTTCGGTCGATTTTGATGCTATCAGTAAACAGTCTCGTGCCCTGTTTATCTTAGAGTTTCTCCACAATCGAATGCAGCTCAAAGGTCAGATGATGTATCACCCAGAGCAGGAGGTGATATTTTTTTTAGGTTCTCCCTGGATTACAGATACAACTAGTCTTGCTCCTTTGGGTATCAAGCTCAAAGACTTTGCAATTCATGACCCAATTGTTGATTTTCTGTTTTTATTGCAAGCTCAGAACACTGCTTTGGCTGATGCCAAAAAGTTAACTGGTGAACTGAAACAACAAAGATCGCAACTACGCAGTGCCTTACAAATCAAGGAAAATCTCGCGGAAATTGCTGAGGCTCAAGCTAAAAAATTGGAAAACTCCCTCAAGGAACTCCAGCATACTCAAGCCCAATTAGTTCAGGCTGAAAAAATGTCTAGTTTAGGGCAATTAGTTGCGGGAGTTGCTCACGAAATTAATAATCCTGTCAACTTTATTTATGGTAATTTAAAATTTGTCAAAGATTATACGGAATCTTTGCTGAAGCTGGTGCATCTTTATCAGCAATTTTATGTCAATCCTATGCCAGAAATTCAAAAATACATTGAGAAAATTGAGTTAGATTTTTTACTAGAAGATTTACCAAAAATCCTCAATTCAATGGAAGTAGGAGCCGAACGAATATCAGAAATTGTGTTGTCGCTAAGAAACTTTTCGCGCCTTGATGAAGCAGAGAAGAAAAGTGTTGATATTCACCAAGGGCTAGATAGTACTTTGTTGATTTTACAAAATCGTTTCAAGAGTTGCGTTGAGCATTCTGGTATCAAATTAGTTAAAAATTATGGAAATTTACCTTTAGTAGATTGTTACCCCGGTCAACTAAATCAGGTATTCATGAATATTATTAGTAATGCGATCGATGCCCTCGATAACCATAACAATAAACGAGGAATTACTGAAATTCACGATCAGCCTAGTATGATTACAATTACTACAGAAGTCATTGAAAATAACTGTGCGATTGTAATTGCTGATAATGGTTCAGGAATGACAGAAGCAGTTAAAGAACGATTGTTCGATCCATTTTTCACAACTAAGCCTGTTGGTAAGGGTACAGGATTGGGTTTATCAATTAGCTATCAAATTGTGGTTGAAAAACACGGGGGAACACTCAAATGTATATCAGAACCAGGACAAGGAACTGAGTTTTGGATTGAAATTCCTTTGTCAGTGAAAAAAAAAGCGGTGACATCAGAATTCAGAATTCAGAATTCAGAAGTCAGAAGTCAGAAGTTAGAAGTTAGAAGTTAACTGATGCCCTCAAAGCAATTACACCTGAGATGATTGCTTCTCTTATACCAATTCTCCATGAAGATGTACTTAGGGACTTCCAAAAAATAAAATCCTCAATTATTAAGAATGATAATCATTGTGAAAGAAGAAACTTGGGTGAAGACCGAGAGCTGATTGAACGATCGCCAGACAAAAACAACTGGCAAAGTACCTATAGCAACTTACACTAAAGGTATTGTCAAAACAGTGCATCAGATTACTGAGTTATGAGTTATGATTTATGAGTTTTATTCCTAACTTTTAATTCGTAACTTTTCACTTATAGCGATCGTGAATCTACGCCGCCTGATTCCAATTTTTGATCATTCCGTCTCCAACTGGGCATTAGAAGCGCGGTTATTGCGCTGGCTAACCTTCATTTGGCTCTTTGTCGGCTTGATTATGCTATTTTCAGCATCTTATCCCGTCGCTGATGCGCGTCATGATGATGGATTGTATTACTTTAAGCGGCAACTGCTTTGGGTTTTAGTTGCCTTATTCGGATTCAATATTATTGTTAACTCGCCATTGCAGAAAATTTTGGGACAATCCCATTGGTTTTTGATGGTGTTTTTGACGTTAATTTTCGTGACGTTAGTACCAGGATTGGGAAAAAAGGCTTTTGATGCAGCGCGTTGGATAGCGATTGGGCCAATTCCCATTCAACCCTCAGAATTGATTAAACCCTTTCTGGTGCTGCAAAGTGCGCGGCTTTTTGGTAATTGGGAACGAATTAGTTGGCGGGTTCGCTGCGGTTGGCTGGTGATTTTTGGTTTAGTACTTTTAGGAATTCTTGCCCAGCCTAATTTAAGTACAACGGCACTTTGTGGTATGACTATTTGGCTAATTGCCTTAGCGGCTGGGTTACCTTACAGGTATTTGGGAGGGACTGCGATCGGTGGGGTGATGTTGGCGCTACTGAGTATTAGCATCAAAGAGTATCAGCGTAGGCGGGTGATGTCCTTCCTCGATCCTTGGCAAGATGCCACAGGAGATGGTTACCAGTTGGTGCAAAGTCTACTAGCTGTGGGTTCTGGTAAAACTTGGGGAGCTGGATTTGGGCTTTCTCAACAAAAGCTGTTTTATTTACCAATTCAAGACACCGATTTTATTTTTGCTGTGTTCGCTGAAGAGTTTGGTTTTGTTGGCAGTATGGTGCTGTTGGCACTTTTAGCGATATTTGCGACTATGGGCTTAATCGTGGCGTTGAAGGCGAAAAATTCAGTGCATCGATTAGTGGCGATGGGTGTGACAGTTTTGATTGTAGGACAATCATTGCTGCACATTGGTGTTGCTACAGGTTCTCTACCAACTACTGGCTTACCATTGCCGTTGTTTAGTTACGGTGGTAATTCTATGATTGCTAGTTTGATAGCTGCTGGATTGCTGATTCGGGTAGCACGGGAAAGTAGCGAAGCTGAGGTAGTACCGTTGCGAAAGCCTCTGTTGTCAAATGGGCAAAGACGGCGAAGTTTTCACAAAACCAGGAATTAAGCTAGCAAAAGCCAGAAAAAATGCAAGACCTAAAACAATTAATAATTAGCTATTCCAGCACAGACCTCGAACAGCGCAAAAATTGGTATTCTCAGACAGTGGCTATTTGATTTTGTTGTGGAACAACGAACTTCAACCCAGTTACGAAGTATACCAAAGTTTATCCCAAATATATCAATTACATACTCCGTCTCTCGATCGCTATGAAAACCGAGAAACTCAAGAATATATCTTGAGGGAATTAGGAAACATGGCATTGATTCGGGGCAATTCAAAAACTTAATATCGGGATAAATTGTATCAAAAGTGACATGCGCTGTTGAGGAGTACTTAACACTTTTGAGTACTTACTCGGTGTACATAAAATTAGATCCACATAGCAAAGAGTCTTTATTTTCAGCATTGAAGCATCGCATCGAAGATAATTTTGGAAGCAGTTTGCAACTTTCGTATATCTCTGCTTTTCACGTAGCCCAAAAAGTGTAAATTGAGAGGTTCGTAGTAAGCACTTTAGTGCTGAAAAAATCAAGGACTAAAGTCCTGACTACGAACATTATTTACCCTAGATAAACTAGGCTTAAGGTAAAGGACTTTTAAATGGGTTATTGGGTGGAAGATTAGGTGGAGTTGGGTTAATGGGAGGTACGGGAGTAGGTTCTGGTTTTGGGATGACTTTGATGGCAAATCCTTTCTGCTGGGGTTGCTGGTTACCAGATATATCATTAACTTGCAGTGCAATTTGAGGCGGGAAAGCTAGATTGACTGGAAGTTTCATTGAACCAACTGCTGGAACATTATTGCCATAAGGTTGAAGTTTAACTTGAATATTTTCTCCTTCTACTCTCCAATTGAGAGTTGCTGTTGTTCCTTCGTTGAGTTCTAGATTTGGTTGTTGACTACCGTTGATTGTGAAAGAAACAATCTGAAATGGTTTCGGGAATATTGCTATTTTAGATTCAATCTTTTTAGAATCAATTTTTGGACTTCCATTATTAGGAAAGGCTTTGATTTCAAAAGCAAAATTTCCTACTTTATTGGCTGGTAGGGGAATATTTGTACATTGCAATTGTTGATTTTGTTGTGTGCAAAGTTTTTCCAATTTCGGGTCAGTAATATTACCTTGATTAAATTTAAAAATAATTGGTTCACTATATGATGTACCATTATCTGCACTGCCAGTTAGTTGAATTTGTGCCAGCAATAAGGGGCGGTCAATTGTCCAACTTAAAAGAATATTTTGGCCTTTTGTATATTGTGTTTTATCTGCTTGAAAATTAGCTACTTGAGCAATTTGTTTCTCAACTATTTCTACTGGCGTTGTTTTGGTTGCTACTTGGTCTTTTCGAGAAAATAATTGGATACCATTCCGATAAATAGCTTGTAATTCAAAAGTGTAATTACCTTTGGTTCTCACCCCAGTTTTGACATTGCTACAAATGAGTTCTTGTTTCGGTTGGACTTGACAAGGAGGTATTTCATTAGCGCTGCTTTTACCTAGTGACTCAGGAATACCATTGCTGAAATCATAGGTAACAGGTTGAATTGCTTGGGAACCTTTGGTCATGAGAACCAGCTTTTGTAATTGCTGATAATTTTGAATCTCCCAATTCAAAGCTATCTCATCGCCTTCAGTAATTTGAGGTCTATTAGGATAAAAAGTTTCTAATCTTAAAGGATCGGGATTTAAAATTCGCCAAATAATAAATCCTATGCCTCCCAATAATCCCAAAACTGCTAAAATTAATAGAAGAAATTGCCACCAAGGACGAGGTTTCCATACCAATGTTCCCTGAGGAAATGTGTTTGGTAAAGGTAAACTTTGTTGGTCTTTGATGTTAATTTGAAAGTTGACAACTAGCCCTGTGCCAAACCACGGTCGTCGCCACCAAGGTTTAGGTTTGATTATTAAATTGGCGATCGCACTCCTACTAGGTATTAATCTTACCTCAGTAGGCTCAAAATTGTAAGTATACAGTTGTTCTTCATCTCGACTTTTTAAGCTCAATGCCAATTCGCGGACAATATTACCACGATTAGCGAGTGATAATTCATACTTGCCAAGACTACGGCTAACTTGTCCCAAAATGGTATCTAGTTCTATATCCAGGCGATAATTTGTAGGAATTTGGATGTATACCAAATCTAGTAGCACTAAGTCTGGAGAGTTTTCCGAATACAAGCGAATTGTTGGAGAATAACTGCCGGCGATGGTATCTGCTGGTGGATGAAATTTCAACAATATTTGACCTTGAGTTGCAGGGTTGAGTTCCAGTGCAGTCACATCAGATACCAACCCTTGTCCCTCGAATCCAGTTGCAGGATAATTAATTGTGAACCAGTCCTCGTCTAAATCTGGGCAACTCAAACGGAAACGGTCTACACGAAAAGAACGATTGTCAACTATGACCTCGACTTGCAAAGGTTCACTAAAATTGAAAATCAACTGCTTGTTGGGGTTAGTGTTAGGTCGAAGGGAAAATGTCGGGTCATTCACCCGAATTGCGGTCTGTTCTTTTTGCAGAATTTTAATTTGATTTGGGAAGGTGATGGGAGTATCTTGGGGATAATGTAGAGGAGAGTCTACGACTAAGGTATACTCATATGTTCCAGGAAAAGCATCAGGGGAAATTTGAAATTCAAATTTTACTTCGTCACTATTTTGCCCTGGATCTAATGATAAACTTTCTCTGGGAGAACTAGACCAGCCGGTTAAATTTTGAAATCCCTCATCAAAAACAAAATATAAGTCAATAACAGCACTTTGATCTCCCTGATTGCTGACAACTACATAGAGAACAATAGTATCTCCCGGCATCCCAAATTGAATATCAGATGGGTTGATATAAACTTGCAGTGGATTGAATCTAGCTTGCATGTCATCGACTCCCTTATTTGATGCGGTGTAGTTTGACCTGAAAATCTTCACTGCCACTCACAATCATGGTTCCTTGATTAGTTTTCAAGTCGATACTATTAATTTTTTTAGAGGTTTGATAAATTGTTTTACCTTGTGCTGCTTTTGTTTTATCGAGTTGATGTTCGGGGGTTAAATACCAAACGACAACTCGTCCATCATCGCCACCACTTACTAGCAGATTACCATCTTCACTAAATGCCAGACTACGCACAGATGTTTTTGACGCTGACCAGCGGTCTATCGGTGGGCAATTTAGTTCATTTACTGCTACTTGGGGATTGGGGTTTTTGAGAATTTGGCAGCGATTTAAATTCCAAATCGTAATGTATCCGGCAGAATCAGAAGTTGCGAGGATTTTTTCTGTGGAATTAGGTACAAAAGCTAATGCCCAAATATAGTCTTCACGCCCGACTCTTTCATCTAGTGTTTCCAGATTTTGTACTGATAAATCGGGGAGTTGTTTATTAGTTTGAATTTGATTCCACTGCCATAATATGAAGCGTTTAAAGTTTCCAGCAATTACAACAGTTCTGCCATCTGGACTAAGAGTTAGGGCGCGGACTTGGAAACCTGATAATTTTAATGTACTTTGGACATCGATCGCTTGCGGTTCTGTGAGAAAATCAGCGTTGGGCGCTGGTCTTGACCATAGTCTGACTTTACCACTGCCATAACCGCTAAATAAATTCAGTGAGTTGGGAGTGAAAGCTAAATCAAAAACGCGATCGCCTTTGGCTTTGGGATCTTTAAGATCTTGAAGTTGGCTAATCTTGGCACCTGAGGGTACATCCCTGAGTTCTATTACACCATTATCTAGACCAACCGCAGCGCGATCGTTTTGTAATGGCATGAAGCGTAAGACTTGTACGGCGTCATCGGTAATGGCCATCAAACCTTTGGGTTGTTGCGGTTTTTCGCAAGCGATGGGCTGCCCAGCATATGTTACTCTATTATCGGCGTCTAAGCTGTCAGCGCCAATGCTCCAAAGTCTCAATGTGCAATCGTCTGCACCACTGACAACAGACAAACCAATGCCACTAAAACGCACTGAGTTCACAGAACGCGTGTGCATGACACCTCTGGGTTGTACTAGCCATGATATCAGTGCTGCAAGGGCGGCGATCGCCATTAATTGCAACCACACAGGTATAATCGGCAAAACCCGTATTTCTAATGTCTGGGTGGCGGGGTCTGTACTACCCAAACGTTGATCAGATAACTCCGATTTAGCCTCCAACAACAAAGTTTTACCTATTCCTATCCAAGGACGTTTGGTTTTGACATCGAGAATAACTTTAGTTGTCTCTCCTAAATTCAAATTGGCAATTTCTGGAAGCTTCTTAAAACTACATTTGCGTTCATCTCTACCTTGAACTTGTACATCAAGTTCCTGATTTAAGTTACTAGCATTTTTAAATAGCAATTCAAAAGAAGCTGTATGAGATTTCCAGTCGGGTAACCATGCCGATTTACTAGGAATTTTTAGCTGTTTTTGTGTGGTGGTAAATTCGACAAAACCCACAGGTAAAACTTCAATATTGCCTTGAGTACTAGTTGGGTAACCATTATTGCTAACAGCTTCAATGGCAAAAGCATAGTTTTGACTCGGCGCTTGCACAACAGAAGGAGGTTGACATTGAAATGTGGCTTCTGCTAAACCACCCGGTTCTACAGCTAATCGTCGTTCGGCACTGTTAATTAGCCAAGACGGATCGATACCTGTAAAACGTAGCACCACATTAGTCGGTTGTTGACTCAAGTTCCGCACCCGTACTGGTATATCTACAGAATTACGAGGATAAACTTGGAACTCTCGCACAGGTAATTCTAAACTTAAATACGTTGGTCTGTTGTCTCGCTCAATTTTCAGGCGCAGCACAAGTCTGCATTGTTGTGCTAATTGTGGTGAAAAAATCTTCACCATCAGGTTAACAGTCCCAACAAAACCCACTATTGGGGTATTGAATATGAAGACTTGAAATATTGTACTACTGCCCGGTGGTTTAGCTGCTGACACTTCTGGTTCAAGTTTATACCAGCGATATCCTGGATTGCGAGTTTCTCCGGCTGCGGTAATTTCTATCTGAAAATTCACGAAACTACCGCTGTCATTGTTCACAGTCACCTCAAATGACGCAGGAGTATCACCAGGACGAAAGGTTAGGTTTTCAGTTGAAAGGCTAGCACTGATACCATTTTTTTCCATATTATTTATTATTTATAATAATTATTTATATTCTGCATGATTAGCAGTATTAGAAAATTAATATTTGCGAAAACATTACCATAATTTTTTTGGTTTAATTATTGCAGTTTATATATTAAGATATATTCTATAATATATCTATCATTTGATAGATATCATTTAGATAAAAAAATATTAAACATTACATTCATCAATTAATATTTAGCTAAAACAGCAAGAAGCCTCTCGCCTATCCGAAGGGAGGCGACGAGATGAATTGCGCGTGAGTTGACGACAGTCTTTTGACCAGATTTCCCCGCAGGGGAAATCTGGTCAAAAGACATGGAGGAAACGAACAAGTCTTGTGTTATAACTTTTATAGCAAATTGATTTTACTCTAATATGTTAAGAGTCGTCAAAGTCAGGTTATATCCAGATGCCCAACAACAGCAGTCTCTAGCGCAAGCTTTTGGCTGCTGTCGTTGGCTTTGGAATTACTGTCTGAATTTGATGAACCAAACATATAAAGAAATTGGCAAGGGGTTGTCTGGATACGCAGTAAAAAAGATAATTCCTCAGTTAAAGAAAGAGTATGAATGGTTAACGCTAACCTACTCACAATGTTTACAACAGGTTTGCTTAAATCTAGGAGTGGCATTTAACAACTTTTTTGAAAAACGATCTAAATACCCTAGATTCAAATCAAAGCATGGTAAGCAGTCAATACAATATCCTCAAAACGTCAAAGTTGCCGACAATTATTTAAGTCTGCCTAAGATAGGTGAGGTGTCAGCAATAATTCATAGACCTATTGATGGAAAAGTTAAGACTGTGACCATATCTAAAAACTGTTCCAATCAATACTTTGCAGCTATTCTGTTTGATGACGACAAGGATAAACCTTTGGCAAATGCAGAAGGGTTCGCAATAGGTATTGATTTGGGGTTGACTCACTTTGCTGTTACTAGTGATGGTTCAAAGTTTGAGAATCCTAGAATACTCAACAAACATGAGAAGAATTTAAAGCTTAAACAGCAACAGCTATCTAGAAGGCAGAAAGGTTCTAATAACCGTGTCAAAGCTAGAAAAAAAGTTGCTAGAGTTCATAGAAAAATAACTAACTGCCGTGAAGATTTTCTACACAAGCTGTCTCGTAGGATAGTTAACGAAAACCAAGTGGTTTACCGCTAGATGTAAGATTCTGGACTTGTGAAAACTGTAAAACCAAGCATGACAGAGATGTAAATGCAGCTATAAACCTCAGAGATGAGGGACTACGGATTTTGACACGCCAGTCGCCTCAAGTCGGGAAACCCGCCCACGGCGCTGGCTCCTCTGGAACGGGGGATAAAGCCTGTTGCCCAGATGTAAGTCGTAGTAATAGAGGACGCAAGAAATCTACTACTGCGCTTTCTGCTGGACAGGAAGCCCACACTGTACTCGAAGAGTCAGTGTAGGTAGTTCACTATTATTTTCAACAAAATAAAAAAATAGACATCTCCAGAAATTAAATATGCGTTACCCAGAACCCTTGTAGAGACGTAGCTACGTCTCTACATTCATTTTCACCAGATGTCTAATGGTCTTTTTGGCAGAAAAAACCAGATTTAGGAGATAAAACTCCAAAAAGTCTGATTTTTGACATCTATGGTTGAGATGATTTGGCTAACCTACGCGAGGTAAAATTTCGCAATAAATCAATCTCTACGTCTTCATCTGTAACCGTCTTTTGGAGAACTGGTATAATCCTCTGGTATCTCCAAGAGGGGTTGGGGAGAGGTTTTAGGGATACGTGAATAACGCACCTTTCCTGATTAATTTCATCAAGTACTAGTTGACCAAACTTTGCTCGTTGTTTGAGTTTCTAGAAGATTGCCATTGAGTGTATATAAAAGTTACTGCTGCTAAAGTCAGTCCAATTGCCAAGATGACTCCCAAGATTCGCAAGAAATTAGGAGTATTTCCTGTAGCTGATTGGTCATTTGCCCTTGGTTGGTAAATAGTGTCATCAGTTGGTGTATTTGGTCTGTTTTGATGAGATGCAGGTCGCGGTTGATACAACGTTCTATCTAATGACGCTTCTGGCCTGCCGGTATTAGGCACTGGGCGTGGTTGATATAATGTTTTATCTGTTGGCAGTGGTGGTGTACCTGAATTAGAAACAGGTCGTGGCTGATATAATGTCTTATCTGGTGGTAGTTGTACTCCGCCTTGATTGGATGCAGGTCGCGGTTGAAATAATGTTTTATCTGGTGGTGGTTGTACTGTGCCTTGATTGGATGCAGGTCGCGGTTGAAACAATGTTTTATCTGCTTTGTTGGGGTTGGGGTTATTCACAGGATGTTGTTGAGGATTGTTATTCTGTGGTTGATTTTGCTCAACTGGGTTAAAGGATCTGTTTATAGTTTCGTGATTTGAACCTTGATTGTACTCGGCTGAAACGGGAGGAACAGTTTCCTGAGGTTGGCTTTGCTCAATGTGGTTCAATGGTCTCGGAATGGTTTCGTGATTTGAGCCTTGATTATAGGCATCGGGAGGACGAATAATGGTGTCGTCGTCGCTTGATAGTCTCGGAATGGTTTCGTGATTTGAGCCTTGGTTAGAGGCTGGAGGACGAAGAATGGTGTCGTCGTCGCTTGATAGTCTCGGAATGGTTTCGTGATTTGAACCTTGGTTAAAGAAAGGTTGCGGTTGCACAGTGGCCTGTGGCGGCGTACTGCTGGTAGCCGTGACAAATTTGGCAGCAGCTTGCAAAGCGCGATCAAGTTCTTCTACAGTGGTAAATCGGTTAGCTGGGTTCTTGTAGAGGCATTTCATCACCACCGTTTCCAATTGTTCGGGCAAATTTTCACACCCTGGTTGCTCCCGCAGTGGTTTTGGTGGCTCGTAAGCATGAGCTAATACCCAAGAAGCTTCGCTGATATGACTACCTTTAATACTAATCCCAAACGGGTCGGCTGCACTGAGCATTTCGTAAAGGATAATCCCTAAGCTGTAAATATCACCCCTCGCATCCAGGTTTTTATCGCTTTGGATTTGTTCGGGAGGTGCGTAACGAAATGTACCAATAAATGTACTCGTGATATTTGTGATGTTGGTATTTTCTGAAGATTCACTACGAATTTTGGCAACACCAAAATCTAAAACCTTTACCCACTCTCCCAAATCTGTAGGCACTAAAAAGATATTATCTGGTTTCAGGTCACGATGAATTACCTGAATATGCTCAGTATTTTTTCCTCCATCCCGTTGCAGAGTCACTCCTTGATGGGCAAGCTCTAGACCTTTGCAAACTTGCGCCATAATTTTTACAGTCCGTTCCACAGACAACCGCTTTTCCCGCAGCAATAATTGTCTGAGAGTTTGTCCCCGTAAATATTCCATCACGTAAAATGGAAAGCCTTCTTCTGTGACTCCACAATCACTAATTTTCACGATGTGGTCGCTTTGTAAGGCAGCACAGACAGCTACTTCGCGCTCAAAACGCTTTCTCATTTCTTGGGAAGCCACCAGCGTATCTTTGAGCAGCTTTAACGCTACCTGCTGTCCTACACGGGTGTCCATTGCCAGGAAGACTTCTCCCATGCCACCTCCGCCTAACCGCCGATCTAAACGATACCGCTGGTTATCACCGACGAAGCGGCCATTCCAAGAATTTGAAGAAGGTGGGGATTTCATCTGGGGGAACCCATCCTAGTTATTTTAAAGTGTTAAGTTTAGCCAGAGATAGTACTAGTGTTACGTAATAATTTAGAAGTGAGGAGTCTCGTCTTTCGGCTCGGCTCCATATTTCTTACAGTATTACAAATTTTTTGCTTGTTTGATGTTTATTATGTAAAGTGTTAGTAGTTTATATTACTCATGATTATCTAAATTATACTCAGCTTAGCATATTCACAACTTAAAGTAATGCTCATAATTTGATAAAATGCTTAAAATCAAGACCTATGATGGTTGAAATTGGTTCCTGATAAATACTGACTGAAAAACTGGAAATTGGGAATTAAAAATTAGATATGAGACTTGAGTATTTAAAATTAGGCTAATATCAAGCAAAAAAGCGTTTTTTATCCCCAGTACCCAGTAGTTGTTGTATGCCATGCAGATATTCTGCCTTACAGAATATTTAAAGATTTGCAAAATATGTTCTGTCAATGTGCTGTGGCGTACATGATTAATATGTGCTATTGCCATGAGGAACGAGGATGAGTAACGTACTCTCTATAGCCGCCGTGACAGCAGTACTCAAAGTTTTGCTGGAAAACGGTTTAGTCAGCGATCCGATCGCTGCTAGTGTTGGTGATGTAATTGTAACTGCCCTACCGCCGGATCGCATTTCAGTTGAAGCTGACGAACGCGCTCAACTCAACCTCTTTCTCTATCAAGTAACGCAGAATCGCAATGTCGATTGGGTATCTCAGGAATTTCGCAGCAGGCACTCACGTCTGAATGGAAACTTGCCCTCTACGACTCCACCACTGGCTCTCGATCTCCATTATTTATTAACAGCCTACGGAGCCAAGGATTTTCAGGCAGAGCTTTTACTCGGCTACGCAATGCATTTATTACATAAAACGCCATGTATTACAACGGAGATTCTTGAAAATACTCTCGTAAATGCATCTACAACCAATACTTCCACTGCTTTTTCCCAAGCTGTGGCTGGAGTGTCTGTATCGGATTTAGCACAAGCAATTGGGCAAATCAAACTGACTCCAGAGTTTTTTAATATGGAAGAAACTTCTAAGTTATGGTCAGCTTTACAAACCCACTATCGACCTTCAGCTACCTACCTGGCATCAATGGTATTGATTGAGAGTAGTAAATGTGATAATCCTGAAGGCTTCTACATGATGCCCTTGTCTCAACCGAATATTGAGCAAGTAATACCTCTGGAAAAAACCGAACATCAACAAATGATTGTTGCCGGCACAACATTAATGATTCGTGGAAAACGGTTACGGGGTGATATTACCAGAATCCGGTTGAGTAACACCGAGACATTGCTTGTACCTCAAGATGTTAAAGAAACACAAATTAGTTTGTTAGTCCCAGCAGATTTGTACCCAAGCGTCCAGAGTATCCAAGTGGTGCATTTGACAATGGGTAACACAGGACAAACAGAACATATAGTTGAATCAAATGTTGCAGCTTTTGTTTTACATCCAACAATTACCGCATTTGTTGGTGGAGTGGAAAATAAAGGCGAGAATTTACGTTCAGCAGAAATTACCGTTAAATTCCATCCCCAAGTCGGCAAAGCACAGCGGGTAATTTTACTGCTCAGTGATGTGTCAGCCCAAAGTCTGCTAGCTTACTCATTCTTAGTTGCACCACGTACTGAAGATACTGATGCAATTACTATTCCTGTGAAAAATGTCAAGCCAGGAACTTATATTGTGCGGGTGCGCGTAGATGGTGCCCAAAGTCCATTGCACAAAAATCAGACTGGAGAATATGATTCGCCACAGGTGACAATTTCATGAATGCTACAACTATCGATTGGGATCGAGCAAACTACCGCTACCTATCAGCAGCCCTGGCCGTAGTCCGGGGAATTTTAGAAAATCATACTGCCGGTTCGGCAAATCAACCTCAGCCCAAAAACCACGAAAATTTACAGCAAGCCCTCCAAGAAGCCGCTGCTGCTATGCCTGCACCATCGGCATTGGCTAGAGTCTGCAAAATGTTTAGGCTTTCATCCTTTGAACGGGATTTGTTGCTGTTGTGTGCAGGTATGGAATTGAATGGAGATTTTGGCAAATTATGTGCTAGTATTCACGGCGATGCACAGCGAGCTTATCCAACATTAAGTTTAGCTTTAGCAACTTTACCTCATGTCCACTGGGATGCGATCGCCCCCAATGCTCCCTTACGTCATTGGCGATTAATTCAAATTGGTGACGCTCACGCCCTAACCCTCAGTCCCCTGAGAATTGACGAGCGAATTCTGCATTATCTCACAGGTATCCAATACCTTGACGAACGCTTGGCTGGCATTATTGAACCATTACAAGAAATTAGCGATTTAGTACCATCCCACCAACAGCTAGCAGAACGAGTCGCAGCCGTGTGGTCGCAAGCTCAGAAGATAAATAACTTGCCAATAGTGCAGTTATGTGGTACTGAAACCATCAGCAAACGCGCCATTGCCAGCAAAACTTGTCAAATTCAAGGTTTGAGTTTGTGGGTAATGCCAGCACAAGTCATTTTGCAAGTACCAAGCGAGTTGGATAATCTGATTCGGTTGTGGACTCGTGAGACGATTTTAAGTAGGTGTGCTTTACTTTTAGATTGCAACGAACTCGATAGCAATGATACAGCGCGGCTGAATGCGATCGCTCATTTGATTGAACGCGCCAACGGCTTTTTAATCATCACCAGCCGGGAAAGAATGCGTCTACCCCAACGCTTGGTAGTTAGTTTTGACGTAAATCAACCAACAATCAAAGAACAAGGTGTAGTTTGGCAAGATGCACTAGCCGGGATTGTACCACAAATGAACGGGCAAGTGAAAACCTTGGTAGATCAGTTTAACTTGAGTGCCCCAACGATTCGCGCTGCATGTGCAGAAGCCGCAGGACAACTAGCACAAACACCAGAAAACGATATCGGTGAGATTTTATGGGATGCTTGTCGCGTGCAAGCACGTCCGCGCTTAGATGAACTCGCCCAACGAATTGAGCCATCTGGCGATTGGGACGACTTGATATTACCAGAAGCTCAGAAACAAATTCTCCGTGAAATTGCGGCACATGTGCGGCAGCGGAGTACTGTATATAACAATTGGGGCTTTGCTGGCAAAGGTGGTCGGGGATTGGGAATTAGCGCCTTATTTGCAGGTGGAAGCGGTACAGGTAAAACCTTGGGGGCAGAAGTACTGGCACATAGATTGCGTTTGGATCTGTATCGTATTGACTTGTCATCAGTAGTCAGTAAGTATATTGGCGAGACAGAAAAAAATCTGCGGCGGGTATTTGATGCTGCCGAACAAGGTGGAGTGATTTTGTTATTTGATGAAGCCGATGCTTTGTTTGGTAAACGCTCTGAAGTCAAAGATGCACGCGATCGCTATGCTAACATCGAGGTCAGCTACTTGTTGCAACGTATGGAAAGCTACCCAGGCTTAGCAGTTCTGACTACTAACCTCAAGAGTGCAATTGATACAGCCTTCCTGCGACGCATTCGTTTCGTGGTGCAGTTCCCCTTCCCCGACACAGCCCAACGAGCCGAAATTTGGCGACGCGTCTTTCCAGCCAACACACCAACCGCAGACTTGGATGCTATGCAACTGGCACGGCTGAATGTAGCTGGCGGTAATATCCGTAATATAGCTTTAAATGCCGCTTTTCTCGCTGCCGATGCCGGCGAACCGGTACAGATGAAACACGTATTGCGGGCTGCTCAAACAGAATATACCAAATTAGAGAAGCCTTTGACTGACGCTGAAATAGGTGGGTGGATATGATTTTATCAACGTGCGATCGCCCTAATATCATGTCCGGTTGAAGACTTATCATTTAGAGGGCAGGGGGCAGAATGTTTTGCCATTCACGAGCATCTACAAATAATGATAGATGTTTAACATTAGTAGTAGCAATCATAACTTGATGCCCTTTTAATTCTTCAATTTTGGCTTGTCCTGCTAAAATGACATCACCATCAAGAGATTTAGGATCAGCAGTTGGTTTTCCTGTTTTTCTCACTTCAGCCCAAAAATTCGCTGCTAAAAGCATTACAGAAGTAGTAATAGGTAAATAAGTAATTGCTTCTTTCAGTTGATCTAAACGTTTAATACCTGATGTTTTTCCTGCTCTCAGTAATTCTCGTCTCACTTCGTAATCAGCAATTTCAGGCAAGATTATTTGATACCCTTTTAAGGGTAGTTCATCTAACCATTCTTTACACTTCTGACAAATAGGATTAGAGTTTTTCGGATTCGTTACCATTCCTAAAACATTTGTATCGAGGAAAACCAGTTTACTCATAAAAACTGATGCAAAATTTAAAATGGATTTTCATCAATTCCTTGAGTTAATTTTTTCCAAGTTTCTGTTTGCTCCTCTTCATCTCCTTCTTCTAACCATTGTTTTGTTAATTCTTTGAGTGCTTGATGTTGTTGATTTAAAATTTCTTGTTCTTGTTTATCTAACTCTTTTTGAAAAAAAGTTAATAATTCCGGTTTAATAGTTACACTTTCCCGAAAAAGCCGTATAATTTCTAGCAAGTTTGGCCAGTAGTGTTTGGGTGTTTCTTGGATTTCTCTTAAAATTTCTATTATAGAAGTTTCTCCACGATTATTACTGACTTCAGCTTCCTTAATTAAATTGGGTTGAGACATTAGGAATCATTCCTCATTATATTAATTCTGGTGAAAGTGAACTAAAAAAGCTCACTCTGATTCAATTATACCAACAAAGCTTATTATTCCTGAGTTACAGGTTGGACTTCTAGTGTGAAAAGTCAACATTATTGACATTAACTTGCTCGTCAGAGAATTTAATTTTCTCTTTCCTTATAATTAAGCAAAATATTTTAAAAAATATATAGCGGTTCCCAATCAAATGAGGTACAGAAATTTGTAGGGGCGCAAAGCTTTGCGCCCCTACTTTGTACCTCACTAGAACGATAAATGCTATATATAGTCTTCAGTTAACAAGAGGCGTAGCTGTAAATTTCAATCTGAAGACGGAATTGATCAAAATTGTTCCTGGATAACTCTCCAGTTCCACTACAAAGGGAAATAATGAAAGGATACGTTCTTGTTATGGCAGTCAGCTGCTGTCACTCTTAATTCACTTGTATAAAAGCTAATGAAAGCAGACATGAAAAGGAGAAAAAACAGTGCAAATCACTAAACGGAATGTCGAGTTAAGAGTCGATGACAGTTTGATGCGTGTCTATGTAGCGTCTCCTAAAACACCAGGACTTTATCCTGGTATTGTATTTTACAGTGATATTTATCAGTTAGGCGAGCCGATAATTCGTTTAGCTAACTACTTGGCAGGATATGGCTATGTAGTGGCCGCACCGGAAATTTTTCATCGCCTTGAACCAATTGGGCAAGTTATTGAACCAAACGATCTCGGCCGGATGCGTGGTAATGATGACGCTCGTCGAACAGCGATCGCACATTATGATCAAGATTGCCATGCTGTAATCGAATTTCTCAAGACAGAAAGTGCAGTTTCTCCAGGCAAGATAGGCACTCTCGGCTTTTGTATTGGAGGACACTTAGCTTTTCGTGCAGCATTTAACAGCGAAATTAAGGCTTGTGTTTGTTGCTATCCGACTGGCATTCCTAGTGGCAAACTGGGGCAAGGTGTAGCCGATACAATCCATCGAGTTAGTGAAATCCAAGCCCAGACGCTAATGGTGTTCGGTACACTCGACCCTCATATTCCAGACTCTGACCGACAAACCATAATTAAAGCTCTAGAGAATGCTAATGTACTCCATAAAGTTCTCTTATATGAAGCAGAACATACCTTCATGCGCGATGACGGTTATCGTTACGATTCTGCTGCTACTACCTCTGCTTGGGCTGAAATAGTACCTTTCTTGGAAGGTGTATTTGCAAACTGAAGAAATTTTTCTTCTTATGGATTTCCAAGAAATAAATTATCACGTCAGTTCAGACTTGGTGTGTCAAACGCACCACACACTTTCCCCAACCTCAAGGGGTGAGATTTTGCTTTTCCCCGCAAGGGGATGGAAATTGAGTAAAATAATCAACATCGTTTGTATAGCAATCAGCGATGGCAAGAGCAGTTACATCTACTAGGCGCAAAACCAAGCCAAAATCAGCTTCTGTTCCTACGTGGTCTGATGACACTGAATTGGTGGGATTGGTGTTTGAGCTTGAGGCCACTAGTTCCACTTCCCTTTACTCACAGTACACTATCGGTCTTCATGCTTGGTTTCTTGACCAAGTGCGGCAATTTAACCCAGACCTTTCTGCATATCTCCATGATGGGGAATCAAAAAAACCATTCAATATTTCGGCACTGGAAGGTCAACTCCTCGCCAGTGGAAGACAATTGCAACTCGAAGCTAAGCAAATTTACCGCTGGCATGTCAACGCTTTGTCTCAAAAAGTAGTACAGTGTCTCAGCCAATGGTTAGTTCAATTGCCGCAAACATTGGATTTAAGAAATGCTCCTTTGGAGATTAAACAGGTGAGTATTGCTCATCCACCTACTACCTACAGGCAATTGTTAGAGTTATCCAAAGAAAAACCCTCTCACATCAGTCTCAGCTTTGTCTCGCCTACCAGCTTTCGCCGCAAAGGTCATCATTTTCCTCTGCCGGTACCAGTTAATCTTTTTCACAGTTACTTGCGCCGCTGGAATGACTTTTCCGGAATGCTAATGGAACCAGAATCTTTTCTTGATTGGATAGACGAAGGAGTAATCATTCATCAGCACCGTTTGGAGTCAGTGAAGGTAGCAGCTGGTAAACGCGGTTCAGTAACTGGGTTCACTGGAGCAATTACTTGTGGTTTGAGTAAGCCAGCTTTAGCTAACTCTGAGTTTACTCAGTTGTTTTATGCTTTGGTAGGACTGGCTCCTTACTGCGGTACCGGACACAAAACAACCTTTGGATTAGGACAAACTCGCTTAGATTGGGTGGAACCGGAGATTAATGTATCCACTCAAGTGCTGACAAATCTGTTGGGAGAACGCATTGATGAATTGACGGCACTATTCACCGCACAAAGAAAACGCACAGGAGGCGATCGCGCTGATAAAATTGCTTCTACATGGGCAACTATCCTCGCCCGCCGGGAGATGGGAGAATCATTGCAAGTCATCGCCCAAGATTTAGAAATGCCTTACGCAACTGTAAAAACTTACGTAAAATTAGCCCGTCGAGCGTTGAGAGAATGAAGGGGAGTGGGGAGATGGGGAGATGGCCAGATGAGGGAGATGAGGGAGATGAGGGAGAATAAGAACTCCTGAATTCTGACTTCTGAATTCTGACTTCTAACTACCCAAGTTTGCTGATTCACAATATAAACGATACAATTCACACGAAAAATTGGCGCGATCGCACTCAAGTTTTATCAGCCCAATACTTTCTAATTTGTAAGCAAGCATAGATTCTAATTTTATACAATCTTGGGCAGCAATTAACTTTTTAACCGCAGCACCCAATTCTGGCTCCTCTTGAAGTGCAGTTAAAAGGCGCCGTAAATGGTCATTATAAATTCCTGACTCAGTGGCTGCTTGTTGTAATACCTGCTTTAAGGTCACTTTTCCCTGAGAAACGTGATATAAAGCCAGACGTACTAAATAGGGATGTCCCCCTACCATTGACATCAGTTGCTTGGCTTCTTTACCATCTCTCCAATCTAGCCCATGACGCTGTGCTAAATCCTGCACCTGCTGTATTATCAATGGGGGCAACTTTAACGGTAACCCGATATTAAACGGGGATTGGTTGAGCTTTAAAGGAATATAAATTTCTGTGGAATAAGCCACAAGCAGCCGGAGTTTTTGCCAAATTTCTGTTTGTCTGGCTTGCTCGTGCCAAGAACGCAACAAGGGCAAAAATTCTTGAGCAATTGCCGGATACTCAAATACCCGATTCACTTCGTTTAATGCCAAAACCAGGGGAAAATTGATATTTTCTAGCAAATATATTTGAAAATAATTTGTACAGCTAACTTTACTGCCGATATCTTCATCCCAATAATCATTGAGCTTGGATTCTAGCTCTAACTTACTACTGATGTTGGCACAAAACCAGCGTAAAAATTTATCGAGGTTGCCAAATACTGTTGAGTCTGCTTGCTGAAAGTCCAAACTCACGCTGCCGTAGCCAACGGATGCAGCATAGTCAATAATGCGTAACATCAGAGAGCTTTTCCCCATTTTGCTAGAACCTTTGATGCGAATAACACATCCTGGCTCAATAATTTCTCTGTAGGCGAGTTCCTCAATCGGGGAGCGAGGAACATAAAAGCGGGACGCTAGCATTACCGGGCCACTGGGAAATTCTAAGCTAGGAGCCGTGCTGCTGGTCTGTTTCTCGATCATTTGTTGGTATGCTTTGCTGAGAGGGCGTACCTCTAAGGTGTGGCGGAAGTTGGCTTTACTAATCGGTTCTCCAAAAATTTCACTCAGTACATGCCACAACCCAGAAGCCACTTCTCTGATGCTCTGCGCCCCATAATGGGCTTCAGCTGCCATGTAGCTGTAAGTTTTTCCTTGCCAGCACGAGCGCAATACTAACTCTTGCAAAGGTGTCAAAGGTTTTTTTTGGCTGATTAATAGAACTTGTAGCACTTGATCGATATTCATTTTCTGGATGTGTAGGTCGCATTCCACCTTCATTAATACCTAGTGGTCTGTGTCATTAATTGTGATGAGTTTGTAGTAAGCACTTCAGTGCTTAAAAATTCAGGACTAAAGTCCTGACTACGAACACTTTTATCCTCAAGATTAATGCGATAGACCACTAGCAACTCCAACAACCCAAAATGTAGTCAATGTTCGGCTATGTTCTGGAGTTAGTAGTAGTATATTTTTTTAAAAACCTACAAAGCAAGTATTGACAATATATATTTTGATGTGATACAGCTATTATACATCAATTAAGCTAGTTTTAGCAGCAACTATCAAGTGAGCGACTGACTTTTTTGTAACTTTATATACTTAAAAAAGTTTTTTATCCCATAAATTTAGAATACAAAATGTAGGTAATTTTTGTAGATAAAAGGACATCGTTGGGGGAATTAAACAACAATTTTCTCTTTACTTAAGTTCAGCTTTCATTAAAAAATAGTCTTAATATATTAAAAATAACTACTAATAAAATATTCAGCCTTATGTTTTGCTTTTAGCAGAAAAACATTACCACAGGTAACTTGGAATTTCGGACATCAAATATTTAGTTTATGTATGGGAATAGCGACTTTATATACATAGAAAATAACAGTAAAGTCTCAATTAAAATATTAAAAGGTTGACAAATTATGCTGATATGAAATAATTAACATCTATCGATTTTGATGTTGTCTAAAATTATTTCAAATTTATGCTCAAAAATGAACATATTAATTATTGCAGCTGAAGTCAGCCTTGTAATTTTTGTTTTTTTATTGATAAACTGGCTTGTAAGCAAGGCATTCAAGCTGTTTATTAAGTCCTCTATACTTAGGAGTGACGATAGGAATACTAAAACCCTACGACGCAACATCACAGGTTTACTGTTACTTGGTTGTTTGGTATTGTCTATTGTGGTTGTTGGTGCGAATGGTTATTTACTCTATCGTGGTGAAAACCTCCAGCAATACACACTAATGCTAATTCGCCGTATTCCATCAGGATTTTGGATAACTTTAGGAATTGGCATAGCTCAAAGTATTGGTACATTAATTGTAGTGGCGATCGCCCTGAAATTTCTCAATTATTGGCTGAAGATAGCTAAGATTCGTGCCAAGAATTTAGAAAGAAGTACTGCTGACGATGAAAGTATTGATAGTTTCTTCAACGCCCTCAATCAAAGAGTCAGTGGCGGGATTTGGCTGTGGGCTGTGATATTGTGTGCAGAATTTTTGAAATTACCACTAGTAATTTCGCAATATCTCTACATCGCGCTGCGGATTTATCTGATTATTGCCGTCGGGTTACTAATACTCAAAGCAGTGACAGCGGTAGTTGATAGCCTAGATGCTCTGAGCATCAGATACTCTAGCCCTGAGAACCTACTGAGATTCTACGATCGCCTCCGACACCTGATACCCTTTTTAAAGCGGTGTCTGGAATTTGTCATTTATGTCTGCATGGCGACATTGGTACTTCAGCAGGTGCAATTAATCGCCAATGTCGCAGATTTTGGCCAGCGAATGATCAAAATCATTGCCATCATCTTTATTAGTCGCGTGTTGTTTGAGGTCGTCTACTTACTTATTGAAGATGTGTTGTTCAAAAACAAGAATCTGACTGAGATTCAAAAAAGTAGACGCCTGACTCTGGTTCCTCTGTTTCGTAGTTTCTTACAATACTTAGTTTACTTTGGGGCGATCGTTTCGATTCTTTATACCTTTGAAATCGACCCAACTCCCATACTTGCAGGCGCGGGTATTGTCGGCATAGCTGTGGGTTTAGGCGCACAAACACTGATTAATGATATTGTCTGCGGCTTCTTTATTTTGTTTGAAAACTACTACTTAGTGGGTGATTATATTGAGGCTGGAAAATCTGAAGATAAACTTGTTGAAGGTACTGTCGAGGCAATTGAACTGAGAACTACCCGCATCAGACATCCCAATGGTCAATTGCAGATTATTCAGAATGGGAATATTGGCTCAATTACTAATTATTCCAAACAATACATTTTTGCAGTAGTAGAAGTTGGCGTTCCTTATGAATCCAACTTAACTCATGTCTACAAAGTGATTGAGGAGGTAGGACAGCAGTTAAAAGCAGATTACCCAGATGTACTAGAAGGTACACAGGTGGATGGGGTGGAAAGTCTTGGTGAGTCTAATTTGTTGCTGCGGACATTGACGAAAGTCAAACCAGGGAAACATCTGCAAATCCAGCGCATTCTTCGCAAAATTTTTACAGATGTTCTACTGCAAGAAGGAATTGTCATACCCGGTCGTGTTGAAAGTACAGAAGGTTAATTGACTGCTGTTTTTTGAGTGCAAAAAATTCCGGAGTCATACAATTTTGGATTTTTCCTGCAATCTCAAATCCAAGTACTGGTTAGAACAGACCAAAATTTTAAATTATTAAGATTGGAGGTGAATACCAAATGATTTATACGCTCATTGCCCAAGCGACAGAATCGACATCAAAAGTACCAGTAGCACCAGCACCGCCGACTTTTCCCACAGGGGCACAAATCAGTGCTTTTTTATATACATTTGGCGCATCTGTAATTGTTTTTTTTGTCATCTACATATTACTCTTTTATATACTGCGATCGTTTTTCAGGCGCACAGAAAAAGATACAGCCCTGTTAATTCTTGCGATTTCACAAATTCCGGCGATCGCAGTTTTTCTGTTTGCAAGTCTGAAGATTTCACTGTTCCAATTAGGTTCAGGAGGAATCATAGATTGGATTGACCAAATACTCACAGCTTTGCTAATTGCTGCTTTCACTTACTTGGTAAGTATGCTATTTACAGAAGCAGCAGTTTCCTACTTGAAAGACTACGCCCGCAAAACCGAAGCTGTGTGGGATGATGTATTAATTCCACTATTGCAAAACTTTATCCCAGTCATCACATACATAATTGGAATCTCTCTGTTTTTCAGCACCCTTGGAGTTGACTTAAGTGGAATCGGTTTAGCGATAGGTAGCATCACCGTAGTTTTGGGATTAGCAATCAAAGATATTTTAAGCGATTTTTTCAGCGGCTTGGTATTGTTAGTTGATACACCCTTTAAATTTGGCGATGTCATCTCCATGCCAGATGGCTCAGTTGCAATTATCAAACAAATTGGTATCCGAGTAACCAAACTATATTTGATTAACGAGCATTGCGAGGTTTATATACCGAACACATCCTTGGGGGGTCAAAATATAGTCAATCTCAGTCGTCCTACAACTCACTACGCTTATACAATTCAAGTGTCAGTGAGAGTTGATGCCGATGCAGTCGTAGCAACAAATATTTTGCAAGAAATTATCATCGGACATCCAGATACTTTAGGTGATATCGATGAAAAGCTTCAATGTTTAGACAGTTTTTCTGCATTAAGAGAAGCAGAAGGTAATAAACTGTCGAAAAAAGAAGCAGGACGGTTGCGTTTATTAGTTGAAAAAGATGTCAACAATCAACTGCAACAACTTGAGCAGGCATTTGAATATTTGGTGATTGAAATCAAACAGCTAGAAAAAGGGGGATTGAATCCAGAAGAACTGAGAAGTATTCAGAAAAACTATTTAGAAATATTGAATATTGTGGGGCTAGTAGTTATTACCGAACGTAAAGGCAGACGACTGCGATCGCGCTTAGAAGAACAAGAACAAACTGGAAAACCAACTTTGATTAGTTTGATTCGTGAATGGTATCAAACTTGGTTAAGAGACCCCGATTTAGTACTTGAAGACCAAAACATTTTACCAGATGAATGGGAACAAAAGATTGAGCTTTTGAAAATTAAACTGAATAAAATATTTCAGAAAATTTCTAATCCCGGAGTAGATGAAACTAGATTAGATGATTATTCCTTAAAATTTGTTGAATGGTTGCACGATAATTTTAAAGAGTCTAATACTGCGTGGAAAGAACCACAAGTTCAGCTAACTGATATCCAAGGCGCTGCTATGCAATTTTCTGTGAGATTCTACGTTGATAATATTCAATTAGAACACTGGCGGCGTGGTAACCGCGTCCAAAATGAGGTACGTCGAGAAATGGTACGGCGGTTAAGACAAGCTTATATTTACACATTAGGATAATCTAATAGAAGCTATCAAATAAGTACACTCTTTGGGGCACAATATATTGTGCCCCTACGATTATTCCTTCTTCCCAGTAAAGAGTTCCTTACCTCTAGGAGTGATATCATGTCCGGTTGAAGACTTATTGTTTAGTTGGTGGCTTTTTTTGCTGGGAATATTAACAATATATATATACCTGGGTTTAGCAAGCTTCACATCTCAACAGGTGATTGCTGCTGTTATTCAATTAAAAGAAGCACCAGGAGAAATAATTTATCGCTCACAACAAATTACCAACTAAAGAATTGTTAATTAGTATACCTGTAGGTAAAAAAGAGTTCATAAATATTTCAATCCCCAAATATGTTGTCCAGGAATGGCAAGAAGTTGCACTAAAATCCTGATGTTAATATCACAGTTTATAAAGAAAATGGCTCGTTTAAAATTAGCAACGGTTTGGTTAGGCGGCTGTTCTGGCTGTCAAAAGTTTTGTGAAGGTCGTCCGTTTTCTTTCTTCTCTTTGCGTCCTTGGGGTTCTTGGCGGTTCGTTTACTTATCTATATTTTTCACGACTCATTTAGGATTGCTATAGTATCAAAATATTCATAATTCTGAATTCTGAATTCTTCTACAAAAGTTCTCTCGTAACATTTAACATTCATGCTTCTGTGATTTGCATTTCAAAACGCAAATTTGCCGAGGGCGATAATGCCTAATAGCACAATAACAGAAGCATGAAAGCGTGAATACAAAACTCCTCATTTCTCCTCAAGAACTCACGTTGCTGTTAGCAGGAAATTCATCACAGACTGTCATTATCGATACGCGAAGTCAAGAAGATTATACTATTTCTCATATTCCTCAATCCATAAATGTTAGAGATTTTTTCACCTATCTTTTAGAGAATTCCTCCCCAGCAGGATTAAAGGAATTGCAAGAGTATTTTGCAGAAATTATGAGCAGGGTAGGAATATCTGGTACAGAAGAGTTAATTGTTTATGAAGATGCTTTAAATAAAGGTTATGGTCAATCTTGTCGAGCAGCTTTTTTACTGAAGTATTTGGGTTGCACTCAGGTATCTATTTTACACGGAGGATATCAAGCATGGCTCAAAGCAGGATTACCTACTACCGATGAAGTTCCAAAGCGTGAAAGCAGCATATTTAGATTGCATCCCAACGCTGATATGATGGTAACTACCGCCGAGATGTTGGAAGCGATCGACAACCCAGCAATTATTAAATTAGATGTGCGCGATCGCAATGAATGGTTTGGGCTGAGTTCTTCTCCCTACACTCCTGATTTTTGTCCGCGCAAAGGTAGAATCCCTAACGCAGTATGGTTAGAATGGCATCTTCTGATGGATTGTGAATCAGAAATCCCCATGTGGCGATCGCCAGATGAAATCCTACAAATTTGCCAGTCAGTAGGTATTACTTCTGAGTCCATCGTGTATATTTACTGCTTTAAGGGTTCCAGGGCTGCTAATACATTAATAGCCTTAGAACAGGCAGGAATTTCTGCTAAAAATTATTTTGGCTCTTGGAATGAATGGTCTCGTGATTTTTCCCTACCAATTGATAGCACAGTCATGCAATGAGGGTGTAAACGAAGAAATAGTTAGCACATTCTTAACAAGATTATTGGACATTAAACAAAAATGGTTTGACAGATACAATCATCCGGTCTAGCTCCGCTTGATTGTGTTTGAGAAGATTATGTCCCCATAATTTATTCGTGTCATCAGAACAATCTTGTGCAAGAGCTTCTCCGATATTCTCAAAATTCTCTCTAATGTCTTTCCTCAAATTTTCTGGTTCAGATAGCACTCCAAGAACAAATACTCTATCAATTAGATCCTTTGGAATCTTATCCTTGATATAACTCAATCTATTTTCATCTTCATCGAAATCAATCAGCAAAACAATCATTCTGTGTGTATATTTTCGCATTGTAGTGACATATTCATTCGTGAATATCTCTACAACATTCTCCCAGCCACGAGCCTCTGGTAAAACTTGAATAGCACGACTATTGACGTTTAGATTTAGAATAAATCCGTTTGCAATTTGGCGATTAGCATCGTCTTTTGGCAAAACAAAAAGATGCTGTTGATACTTATTTATGCTCATATTTCTATATCGCCACGAATCAAGGCATCTACAAAATCACCTTGAATAGAAATATCACTGATTAGTCTAATTAAAGTTGGTTCTAAGTGGGTTTTTCGATGCAGAACGAAGGTATTTTCATTTGCAAATTTTCGCACTGCTTCAGGATTATGGGATGTGATTAAAATTTGACTATTATTCTTAAATGCCCGTCGCAGTGATGTGACAAAATGACCAACTTCTGATAATGAAATATAGTTGTCAGGCTCATCCCAAAAGCAAAAAAGTGGTCCATAGAATTTGTTAGCAGCTAAAACTACAGCGCAAAGAAAAAAGCATTTTTCGCCATCAGATAAATCTTTAAAATCAACACTCAGATTCGCATTATTCGCTTCAAACCTAATAATCATGCTTTTAGAGTCTTTGCCAATCTGTTCATTCAGAAAATCCTGAATGTCAGGCATAACTTCTCGGAGATATTTGTCAACTTGTGTGTAAGCGGCAGGATAACGACTAAGCAACCCAGAAATCCACTCTCCGAAGTTTGAACCCTCTCGCTTTGGTTCCAAAGTTTCACCGTTAGATTCTCCAGTCATGAAGCTTGGAATCGGGGCTAAAATAATCATACGAGCAAGCCAAGTCTTGAAAATACGGAGTGGATCGGTCTCTGATTGCTCCTGTATTAGTGGAAGAGCCACAAGATGCCAATCCACAAGAAACTGAGCCTCACGATTTTGTGAACTGTTGTGAAGAGTGACTTGAGCTTCTTTTCGTGAGTATATTGGTTCTCCTGAAACTAACAGTTGTTCTTCAAAAACTCGAAGCTCTTTAAATTTTTCTGGCAACTCTAAAGCCAGGAAATATTTGTATAATATATCGTTAAGTAATACTTCTATTTCAAAACGGATCGGCACATCAGACCTGCCACGAACGAAATCCTTAGACTGGACAAGTTGTCCAACTCTATTTATACCTCTACCGATGGACTGAAGCACTTCTAATGCAATGGCAATAGTTGATTTACCTGCACCATTTTTCCCAATCAAAAGAGCAGATGACATTCCCTTTATGGGCATTTCAAAGTTTTCTAGACATCTGAAGTTGTGTATATACAGTCTTTGGAGCATAAGAAAACGATTCCAAGAAGTGGAAAGTGAAATAACTTTTTGATCTGCCTAATCTAACTAGTGAAAAGCATCGGCACGAATGTCCTCCGAATTTGGGTGCTTTGCCGATCAAAGAGGGATTACCTACATACTAAATTACATTTATTTTGATCGGAAATCACAATAATTTGAGAGAATTGTCAGCGATCGCACTTCCACCCCTGAATACGACTTTAGCACGCCGTATGATGGAACAAACACAAATTTATAAAGCCCTCAAAGGAGTCCGGGGACGCAAAAGTATTAATATGGCTGCCCTTGAAGAATTAATGGTGGTATTTAGTCAATTAGTTGCAGAGCAACGTTGGATTAAGGAAATCGATATTAACCCGTTGCTAGCTTCATCGGAACAATTAATTGCCCTTGATGCTCGAATTATTCTTCACGAACCAAATGTTAAAGAAAGCCAACTACCAAAGTTAGCAATTCGGTCATATCCTACACAATATGTCAAGCAATGGACGATGAAAGATGGCACTCCTGTTACCATTCGTCCCATTCGTCCAGAAGATGAACCGCTGATGGTGCAATTTCACAAAACACTCTCAGAACAAAGCGTTTATTTTCGATATTTTCACTTAATAAAACTCCAGTCGAGAGTAGCCCATGAACGGCTGACACGCATCTGTTTTATTGATTATGACCGCGAAATAGCCCTAGTTGTAGAACATCAAAATCCCGAAACCCAGACACGGGAAATATTGGCAGTTGGTCGGTTAAGTAAAATACATGGTACGAATGAAGCGGAATTTGCGATTGTGGTGAGCGATCGCTGTCAGTGCCAAGGTATAGGAACCGAGTTATTACAAAGGTTGCTGGAAGTTAGTCAAGATGAGCAACTAAATAGAATTACTGCTGATATTTTAGTTGATAATTATGGTATGCAAAAAGTTTGTGAAAAACTTGGTTTTCGCATTCAACGCACCGACGATCCGACTGTAGTCAAAGCCGAAATCGAAGTCAAAAAATCCCCCTCAACTGCTGACTCTTAGAGGATGTTTTAAAAGTAGAGGGGCAAAGGAGAAAATAACTAATGACCAATGACTAATGACTAATCACATAACCCTTTAACTATGCCATACAGCAGTTTTACCTTAGCTAAAGTCAAGAAAGAATTTGGCTTAACCACAGTTGAAGCAGGACGGTTTTTACCACAAATCGAAGCGATCGCACCTAGTTCTCGCTTACAAGTGGTATTGGAAGATTTACCTTGGGCGATCGCAGTTGGTTCGGAAAAGGCAAAGTCTGAGGGCATTATTTACCCGATTCTGCAAGAAGTGAGACGGATTATTAATAACCAGGTGAGTCTGTTTTCTGGGCGAGATTTTACAGTAGATGTAGGCAAAGGATTGAGTGGCTATGTAGATTATCTCATCAGCCGTTCTCCAGAACAACTGGAGATTGAAGCACCTGTGGTGATTGTGGGGGAAGCGAAACGGGATAACCTCAATGAAGGGTTGGGACAATGTATTGCGGAAATGATTGCGGCTCAAATATTCAACCAAGCCAATCAGGTGAATATTCCCACAATTTACGGTGCCGTTAGTAATGGTACACAATGGCGGTTTTTGAAATTGGAGGAGTCAACAGTGACAATCGATTTAATGGATTATGCACTACCTCCAGTTGACCAGATTTTAGGCTTTCTAGTTTGGATGGTGCGAGAGAGTTGAGGAGCGATGGCAGTTGCCAATTTGCCAGTTGGTTAGGAAGACTCTAGCTGTTGTAGACGATCACACTGAGCATGGCACTCGCTTTGCGAGATCGCCCTAGACAAAACAATGGGAATTGAGGTTTGTCAACTTCTCTATAAAAAGCAATTCCATATTTTATTCACTGTGAGTGAAGCAGTCGAGCAACAGGAGGGAATTGTGCGTATTCATCGTGTTTGCCGTGGTTCTCAACAGAAGCTCCAAAGTATAGATCAACTCTTAGGTGATCAACTAGAAATGTAAAGCACCGTTATTAGTTGGTTTTGTGAGTTATGCTGTGGAAGGGCGCACCCTTGTATCTTAGAAGCAGCGATCGCATTTTTAACAGAGACAGCCAGTAACGAGAAGAAATGCGATCACATCTTGTTCACTGGCAGGCAAGGTTTTCAACTTGGCGATCGCCTACGGTACGCTGCGCGATCGCTCTTTGGCTCAATCCTTCCTTGAATCTAGAAACTTCCCTGTAATTAAAATTAGAACAGACATAGGCAAGCGTAACGTTATTATTGTCGGCGGGTCATTGCCATTACAGTATTAACTGTGAGTTCAGGTAGATTGCCCAACACTGGCAAAACTTCTGCTCCTGAACAAATCATCGGTAAGTTATCCCCTTGCCAGACCCAAATTTGTTGACTGGCTGGATCAATTAACCAGGCGAGTTGTGTGCCGTTGGTTAAGCAATGGAGAATCTTTTTCTGTAGATCTAGGGTGCTTTGGTCGGGCGATCGAATTTCAATCAACCAGTCTGGTGCGCCATCGAATGGCCCGTCTTGATCGGGAAGACGTGCGATCGCAATGATGGAAATATCCGGTACAGGTGAGTAGGGAGCCACCAAACAGCGTAGCTCTTGCACAGCCTCAAACTCATCGGTATGTTGATTGATGTAATTAACTAAATTGCGTTGTAGGCGCGAGTGAAAGAGGGTCGGCATTGGCTTTTGGATTACACACCCATTAATCAACTCCCATGCCGGAGAAGACTCAATATCGGGTTGAGATAGAAACTGGGCGAGTGGGGTAGTGATGACTGGATTCATAAAATTTTTCCCACAACTTCGCTAGTCTTGCTTGTCCTGTGTGAAACCTTACAGTTCTCTATAGTACCTCAGTTAAGTAGAATCGAAACTTGAGATGCGATCTCACTTCAACACAGACAGTCAGTGAAGAGACGAAATGCGTAGGCCCAGCTCGTCGTAGACATCGCTCTATCGGAGTCTCACCCCTTCCATGCCGCCTGAGTCTGAGAGAAGCGTTTTGGGGAGTTCAATTCTCATTTGGACAGTCATTTGGGATCAATTGCTCAATTACCGATATATCCATACCTGTAACCGTCGCCACCTGTTCCACGGTCATTCCACCCGCCAGTAAGTTGCGTGCCGTTTGTAACAACTGTGCCTCAGCCCTGTCTGCTCGTTGGCGTTCCTGTTCTTCAGGCGTTGGTAGTAATTCTCCCTCCAAAGTCGCCCAGCGTAGCCAAGTCGCATCAATCCCTTTGTAATTTCCCTGCCAACGCTGTAACGCTAACCCTAAGGATTCACTCACCAATTGATTTCGTTCATTAGTAACCAGGGGTTGATAAACTCTTTGTTGGATAGAAAAACCCGACCAATCATCTGGGTTAAAGGGGTCATACCAGAAATACTCTGGGACGCGCATTTGATTTTGATAAATCAGCTTTTTCTCGTTTTTGTCTGCGGCGGCTGTACTTTCGGAGAGCAACTCAATCACAACATCCGGTGCTTTTCCTTCTTCCCAAACCACCCAACTTTTGCGTTCACCTTGAGGGACACCCAACACCACAAAAAAGTCCGGCCCCCTAAAGTCTTGGTTTCTCACCTGCGCCAGACTGTAGTAGACAAACATATTGCCACCGACAAATCCATCTTCTCGGTCTGACAACCAAGGGATTAAGCCATCTATCAGCAAGTCCATCTGGACTTTGTGCCGTGCGCTTTCCATTGGGACACCATCATCATAGGGGAGTTGTGCTTGGCTCATCAGTTTCATCCCAAGAACTTTTAGAAACATTAGAACTATTGCAAGCGCGATCGTGGATTGATACCAAAGCAGGTTTGTTCTCTCTCCAACCGATAATGGTTGAATATGTCAAATCTTTTTCCTTGATGAAAAGATCCCCGAATACCAGCCGATCGCATTTTTTGATTAAGAACGTCAACGCTAAGTAGCAACCTAGAACTACTAGGAAAAATTTTATAGAATATGGGACTCGTATTTGATTTTTGAATTATTACCTAACAATTAAAATTAACTGTTTTCTTGCCTAAATAATTCAACTAAACCAACCGTACCTACGAAAAAAGTATAAATCCCATATTTAAATGGCAGTTTACTTTTTGACCTGGCATAAATAGCTGCTATTATTCCTTCAAATAGATGAGCTATGAGTGCAAACCTGGCTATGCCGAAAATTGGAGTCAGATTATTAGGAATTTGATTAGTATTTAATAGCCCAAAAGTGTTTCCTAATTCTAATCCTATTGCACTAGTTATTAAAATTATGGATGCAATTTTTATCAACCCAGCTATCTTTTGTCCGATCTCAGTTAAACTCATGCTCAAATCAAATAATTTTTTGTTGACTGGACTTTGATTGTAACTGAACGTGAGTTCGATAGATTCTTCAGAACGCAATTGAAAAATGAAATAGCAAAAATGTGTGCCATTATACAATAAAATAGAAATAAGTGTTATAGGCTTGTAAAGCCCTTTACTTTTATACTTTTGGCGAAACTTCACCGCCAAAAAAGCACCAGAGCGATAGGAAATTATCTGTGATCAAGTGCAATTGATACCCATCAAACGCAAAACTTGTGAAGTTGAACAAATTCCTGTCAGCAGCATAGGTGACTTCCTACGCCCTGGTTATTTACTAATTTTGATGATTTTAAGTTAACTCCATCGCCCCATCACTCAGTTAAAGTGCTGTATAATTAGAAACTTTGATGTTAGCGATGATGTAGTAGCCAATACCATCCAGAACCTTGATATCAAGTTCGGATAATCACTTATTATTAAAATTTCTCCGCGTCCCCCCACCCCATCAGTCCTAATGATAAGTCTTCAGCCGAACATGATATGACGAGTTAGCCAAGAGTCATCTAACTCAGTTAAACCCCAGGATTAATGTTATTTTTCCCCTAAAATTGGGATTAATAGGATGACAATTTCCTTGTTTTCCCCAAAACTATGCAGTATCCTCTGGAACTCACCTTTAAACTCTGGGCATTAGCACCACAAATGTCTGTTGTTGATGCTCAAGGGAATTTGGCTTTTTATGTCAAACAGAAACTCTTCAAGCTCAAGGAAGCAATTACAATCTTTGCTGATGCTGAGCAAACTCGTCCTACATACTACATCAAAGCAGATCGGATTATTGACTTCTCGGCACGCTATGACTTTACCGATAGCAACGGTACTTACATTGGTTCAGTAAAACGACGCGGATTAAAATCTCTTTGGCGTGCGCGTTATGACATTTTTGATGGGGAAACAACTACTTTGAACATCCAGGAGAAAAATCCGTGGGTGAAAATTGCTGATGCGCTGTTCGCAGAAATCCCAATTGTGGGTATGTTCACTGGTTATGTTTTTAATCCAGTCTACTTGGTCAGCCGAGCTGATGGCACAACTGTGATGCGTTTGGAGAAAATCCCCACTTTCCTCTCCAGAAAATTTATCATCAAAGCTGTGGATCAACTCAGCGATCGCCAAGAGCAACAAATTTTGTTAAGTTTGATGATGATGCTACTGCTAGAACGAAACCGTGGCTAATCCGACTAAAAGCTGAAGTATGAAGTGTGAAGTATGAACTTGAAAACATCAAGCCTTATTTGTTTTTCATTTCTATTGATAGCCTTCATACTTTACACTTCAAACAGCTTTAGTCTAACCAATTAATTTCTGCCAGCTGATAGGCCCAACAATTCCGTCGTCTTCCAAGCCATTTTGCCTTTGAAAGTTCTTAATTGCAGCCTCAGTTTGCGGTCCGTAAACGCCGTCATTATCAACACCTACACGGTATTGCAAGTATCTGACAACGGCACCACCAGCATGATTTGGCCGGATAATTCGTTTTGCCAAAATTACATTTATGGCATTCCATGTAGTTGCATCAGCAACTCCAGTCGGCTGCACCCCAATAATAGTCTGAAATTTTTCTGTGGCAGATTTTGTATTAGCCCCGTTGATACCATCTTCTACTAATACCCTACCATTTCTATCAGTTATTTTCAGTCGATTTAGGGCTTGTTGCAGTCTCTTAATAGTAGTATCTATATTGTCTTCTTCGTCTGGTACTGGTGTAACTGG
>VFQR01000658.1_pt1 | contig 39511 bp, 38 predicted proteins | sample 3512321 | NCBI WGS metagenome assembly VFQR01 (sample SAMN10412374, study PRJNA504923) | tailings metagenome | isolation source: Relicate 3 Philex TSF1 revegetated site | place: Philippines: Tuba, Benguet | collected 2017-08-29 | reverse complement strand
AGTCCCACCAGTGGAACTGCACGAGGTCGAGCGTGTCGGTTCGCAGGCGTTGCAGCGAGCGGTCGATGATCGCCTCGACATCGGCGAAGCGCAGCGTGGCGAGCGCCGACAGGTCCGGCACGAACTTCGTGTGCACCTGCAGCCGCGCGCGGTCCGCAGGCGCGAGCGTGGCCCGGAAATCGCCGATCAGCGCCTCGACGCCGGTGTAGATGTCGGCGCAGTCGAATGTGGTGACGCCGGCGTCCAGAAAGGCGCGCATGTCGGCAATGGCCCGGGCGTGCTCGATCTCCCCATGCCCGCCGGCAAGCTGCCAGCCGCCGCGCAGCAGGCGGGAGATCGTGTAGCCCGGGGCCAGTTCGAAACGCGCGACGGTCATGTGGCGGTGGTCTCGCTGCGGCGGAAGCGGCGGAGCTGGGTGCGGGTGATGCGGAAGCGGCTTGGGCAGTTCGGGTCGGGGCAGGCGATCTCGGCGTCGGACGTCATCCAGTCATTCGCATGCGTCGGGCGCTGCTTGGCGGCCAGCAGCGGCAGGATCGCGCCGAGGGAATAGATCGAGAAGCCCTGGCCCGGCGGCAGGTGCAGCATCTCGCCGCGCAGCTCGAAATGATCGCCGGGCTGCGCGCCGCACCAGAGCTTCGCGCCCGGCGGTGCCACGACTTCCACTTTCAGGTCCCAGAGCTCGAAGGCGTCGTCCATGCCGCGCAATCTCGGGCCGGGCCACGCCCCACGCAAGCTGGGGCTTGACGATCCGGCCTCGGCACGGTGTCTCGCAAGAATGCTCGCCGCGGAGAACCTGACGAAGGCGTTCGGCGGTCCGCCGGTGGTGGACGACGTCTCCTTCACCCTCGCCCAGGGGACGATCACCGGGCTGATCGGGCCGAATGGCGCGGGCAAGACCACGCTGTTCAACCTGATCGCGGCGAGCCTCGCGCCCGATTCGGGCCGCATCACGCTGGATGGCGCCCGGGTGGACGGGATGCGGCCGGACCAGGTGTTCGGGCTCGGACTCGCGCGAACCTTCCAGATCCCCCGCCCCTTCCCGGCCATGACGGTGCTGGAGAACGTGATGCTCGCGCCGACGCACCAGCGCGGCGAACGCTTCTGGGCGAACTGGCTCAGCCCCGGCGCCGTCGCCGCGGAGGAACGCCGCAACCGGGAGGCGGCGCTGCACTGGCTGGATTTCGTCGGCCTGGCGAAGCTCGCGGGGCAGCCGGCGAGCGTGCTGTCGGGCGGCCAGCGCAAGCTGCTGGAGCTCGCCCGCGTGCTGGTGGCGGAGCCGCGGCTGATCCTGCTGGACGAGCCGGGCGCGGGCGTCGCGCCGCCGCTGCTCGCGATCATCATGGAGAAGATCGCGGAGCTGAACGCGCGCGGCATCACCTTCCTCATCATCGAGCACAACATGGACCTGGTGATGAGCCTTTGCCGCCCGGTGATGGTGATGGCGGCCGGGCGCAAGCTGCTGGAAGGCCCGCCCGAGGAGGTGAAGCGCGATCCGCGCGTCGTCGAGGCGTATCTCGGGGGATCGGATGACCGAAGGGCGGAGGCGCCGCAGGCGCCGAGCACCGGCGGTCTGAATCCGATGCCAGGCACGTGAACGCGGCGCTGGAGATGCACGGGATCGAAGGCGGCTACGAACCCGGCCTGCCGATCCTGCGCGGCGCCTCGCTCCGCGTCGGCCAGGGCGAGATCGTCGCGCTGCTCGGGCCGAACGGCGCGGGTAAATCCACGCTGGTGAAGGCCGCGGCGGGGCTGGTGCCGATCTGGGCAGGGCGCGTGCTGCTGGGCGGGCGCGACATCACGAAGGTCCCGGCGCATCGCATGGTGCATGAGGGGCTCGGCTTCGTGCCTCAGACGGAGAATGTCTTCGCCAATCTCAGCGTGCTGGAGAACCTGCAACTCGCCGCGGCGCTGATCGCGCGCGACCGGCGGCGGCCGCTGGCGGAGATGTTCGCGCTGTTCCCCGATCTCGACCGGCAGCGGGGCCTGGCGGCAGGCCGGCTGTCCGGCGGGCAGCGGCAGATGCTGGCGGTGGCGCGCGCCCTGGTCGCCTCGCCCAGCGTGCTGATGCTGGACGAGCCCTCGGCAGGACTCTCCCCGAAGCTGGTCAGCGTGGTGTTCGAACGGCTGAAGGCGGTGCGCGAGGCGGGCGTCACCATCCTGCTGGTCGAGCAGAATGTGAAGGCGGCGCTGGCGATCGCGGATCGCGCCGTGGTCCTGGTGGAAGGGCGCGAAAGGCTGGAAGGCCGCGCGGCTGGTCTCGCCGACGATCCGCGCATGGCGGCGCTCTATCTCGGGGCGATGCATTAGATGCTGCAATTGATCGCCGACGGCCTCGTGGTGGGCAGCGTGATCGCGCTCGGCGCGGTGGGGCTGACGCTCACCTATTCCATCCTGCGCTTCGCCAATTTCGGCCAGGGCGAGTTCATCACCTGGGGCGCCTATCTGGCCAGCTCCGCGCTGGCGCTCACACTGGCCGTCACCGGCGCGGGCGTAATGGAGCCGATCGAGCCCTTCAGCTTCGGCTGGCCGCTACTGGTGGCGATGGTGGCCGCCGCCGCGCTCACCGCGCTGCTCGCGCTGGTCGTGGATTGGCTGCTGTTCCGCCGGCTCAGGCGCGGCAACGCGATCACGCTGGTCATCGCGAGCTTCGGCGCGGCGCTCGCGCTGCGAAACCTGGTGCAGTTCCTCTACGGCACGCTGCCGGAATACTACTCGCGGGAGATCCAGATCGCGATCCGGCTGGTGCCGCGCGACGTGCTGGGGGGCCTCCGCATCACGCCGGACCAGATGCTGGTCATCGGGCTGACCGTGGCCCTGATGATCGCGCTGCAATTGTTGCTGACGCGCACCACGCTCGGCCGCGCGATGCGGGCGACAGCCATGAACCCGGCGCTCGCGCGCGTCGCCGGCGTGGACGTGGCCGGCGTGATCCGTGCCACCTGGGTGATCGGCGCGGGTCTCGCGGCCATCGCCGGCGTCTTCGCCGGTGTGCTCGGGCAGATCCGGCCGGGGCTCGGCTTCGAGCTGCTGCTGCCGCTCTTCGCCGCGGCGATCCTCGGCGGCATCGGCAGCGTGCGGGGCGCGGTGGCGGGCGGCTATATCGTCGGGCTCGCCGAGAGTTTCTCCGTGCCGCTGGTGGGCGCGGAGTATCGCGCGGCCACCGCCTTCGTGGTGCTGATCGCCATCCTGCTGCTGCGGCCATCGGGCCTGTTTGGGGAGCGCGGCTGATGGAGCTGGTCGCCGCGCTGCACTACCTCGCCTTCTTCCTCGTCTTCGCCGGCATCTTCGCGGTGATGGCGCTGGGGCTGAACCTTCAATGGGGCTTCTGCGGGCTGTTCAATGTCGGCGTCGCGGGGTTCGTCGCGGTCGGCGCCTATGCCTCGGCGCTGCTGACCGGACCTCCCGAACCGGAACGCTTCGGCGGCTTCGGGCTGCCGGTGATGGTGGGCTGGCTCGGCGCGATGGCGATCTCGGGCCTGGTCGCCTTCGTCGTCGGCATCGCGACCCTGCGGCTGCGGGAGGACTACCTGGCGATCACCACCTTCGGCGTCGCCGTGGTGATCCAGCTCATCGCGCTGAACGCGCAATCCGTCACCGGCGGCCCCTTCGGCATCCAGTCCATCCCAAAACCCTTCGGCGAGCTGCTCGGCACCGGCATCGGCTGGAACGCGGCGTATCTCGCGTCGGTCGCGCTTGTGCTGGGGCTTTCCTGGTGGGGCCTCGAACGCCTGGTCGCGAGCCCCTGGGGCCGCGTGCTGCGCGCAATCCGGGAGGATGAGCTGGCCGCCGCCTCGCTCGGCAAGCGCGCCAGCGCCTTCAGGCTGCAGGCCTTCGTGCTGGGCTGCATGCTGATGGGGCTCGCTGGCGCGCTCTATGCGCATTTCGTCGGCTACATCGCGCCCGAGGATTTCCTGCCGATCCTCACCTTCCAGGTCTGGGCCATGCTGATCGTGGGCGGCAGCGGCAACAATGCCGGCGCGGTGCTGGGCGCGATCATGGTCTGGATGATCTGGAGCGGCGCCGGCAGCGTGATCCGCGCCATCCTGCCGGCCGCGGAACAGGCGCGCGGCGCGGCCCTGCAGGTGGTGCTGATCGGCGTGCTGATCGCCGCGATCCTCGTGCTGCGGCCGCGCGGGCTGCTCGGCGAGCGCGCGCAGGTGTCACGTCACGCCGACAACTGATCCTTGACCAGTCGCCCGCCGAGCATGATCGCCGGCAGATGCGTGCCCTGATGCGTCAGCAGCGACAGGTCCTTCAGCGGATCGCCATCCACGACGATGAGGTCGGCATAGGCACCGGGGGCGACCACGCCGATCTGGCCTTCCATCCGCAGCAGCTTCGCCGCGTGCATCGTCGTGCTGCGGATCACCTCGATCGCCGGCAGCACGCGGCCGCGGATCACGAACTCCTCCGACTGGTGGCGATGCATCTCGCCGAGCAGGTCGGTGCCGAAGGCCATGGTCAGGCCGGCGCGCCGCATCTTCTCCAGGCTCTCCAGGCCGCGCAGGCGGACCGTGTCAATCTTCGCCACACTCGCCGGCGGCAGGCCGAGGCTTGCGCCCTCATCCTTCAGCGCCTGGTAGGTGACGAGCGTCGGGCAGGCGATGCAGCCGGCCTCGGCCGCGGCGCGGGCGGTCGCCTCCTCGATGAGGTTGCAATGCTCCAGGCTCCACACGCCGCATTCGACGGCGCGGGCGATCGCCTCATCCGTGTAGAGGTGGGCCGCGACATAGGTCTGCGCCATCCGCGCTTCGTCCACCGCCGCGCGCATCTCCTCCTTCGAGTAGCCGAGGAAGGCGATGGGATCGGTCGGCGAGGCGACGCCGCCATTGGCCATGATCTTGATGTAGTCGGCGCCGGCCTTGATCTCCTCCCGGCAGGCGCGGCGCACCGCGTCCACGCCATCGGCGATGCGGCCGAGGCAGCCCAGGCGCTGCTCCAGCCAGTGCATCTCGCGGCTGTCCCAGCGGCCGCGGCCGTCGGTATGGCCGCCGGTGGAGCCGATCGCCTTGCCGCAGATCACCATGCGCGGGGCGTCGAAATGCCCTTCCTCGCGCGCCGCGCGCAGGCCCTCGGTGGCGCCGCCGAGGTCGCGGATGGTGGTGAAGCCGCGCATCAGCATCTCGCGCATGATCTTCGCGGAGCGGAAGGCGACGAGCGCATCCGGCAGCAGCGCGTGGCGCGCCAGGTTCACCTCGGTGGCGATGACATGCACATGCGCGTCGATCAGCCCGGGCATCAGCGTGCGGCCGCGCAGGTCGATGCTGCGGGCGGAAGAGGCGATCGGCTTGTCGGAAACCTCCTTGATGCGGCCGTCCTCGACCAGGACATGGCCTTCGACAGCGTGGTCCTGCGTGCCGTCGAGAATGCGCGCGTTGGCGAAGAGGGTCGTGGACATGCAGGCTGGCTCCGTGCGTCGGCCCGGACCCTAGGCCACCCCGCGCGCCCGCGGAACCACTTTCCGCCGGATGGGCGCGGCGCTACGCTTGCGTGGGAGGCACGACCGGACCATGGGCGTTTCGTTGACCACCGAAGCCGAGGCCGAGACGATCTGGGTCCTCGGCGATCGTATCCGCTTCACCGGCGCGCTGGATGGCACGGACGCGGTGCTCGTCGAGGTGACCGTGCCGCCGGGTTCCGGCGTGCCGCTGCACCGCCACCGCTCGGCCGAGGTCTTTCGGGTGCTCACAGGTCGCGTGGATTTCCTGCTGCCCGGCGAGGGCGCGCCGCAGCGGATCGGCGCGGGGCCTGGCGATGCCGTGACCGTGCCCCCGGACGCGGTGCATGGCTACGCGAATGCGGGCCACGACACCGCGACGATGATGGTGCTTCTCGATCGCACGATGGCCGCCTTCTTCCGCGAACTCGGTCGCCCCGAACCGATCACCGGCCCACCGGGACCAGAGGATATGGCCCGGATCGGCGCCGCCTGCGCGCGGCACGGAATCGCCTTCGTCGGGCCGCCGCCCGGGTGAGAATCAGAACGCGATGCCTTCCTCGGCCAGCCTCGCCTTGACCAGAGCCTTCGGCACCTTGCCGTAGCCGGATTTCGGCAGGGCATCCCAGACCACCACGCGCAGCGGCTGCTTGTAGCGGGCGATGCGGTCCTTGAGGTGCGCGAGGATCGCGGCCTCCTCCACCGCCATGCCGTCGCGCGGCACAACGCAGGCCACGCCGGCCTCCCCCCATTTCGGGTGGGGAATCCCGACCACGGCGCATTCCGCGACCGCCGGATGCGTCAGGATCGCTTCCTCCGCCTCGCGCGGATACACGTTGGAGCCGCCGGAGATGTACATGTCGCTGGCGCGTCCGGTGATCCAGAGGAAGCCGCGCGCATCGAGCCGCCCCAGATCGCCGGTATGGAACCAGCCGCCGGCGAAGGCCTTTCGGTTCGCCTCGTCATTCTCGAAATAGCCGGCGAAGACGGCGGGGCCGCGGACGCAGATCTCGCCGATCGCGCCCGGCGGCAGGCGCCTGCCGGCGTCATCGAGGATCGCGATCTCCATGCCCGTGCGCGGCACGCCGCAGCTTCCGGCGTTCTCCGGCGTGTGCATGTCCGGCCGGAGCACGGTGATGTTGCCGGTGACCTCGCCGAGCCCGAAATACTGCACGAGGCAAGGCCCGAGCTTCGCCAGCGCCTCCGCCTGGTCCGCGTCATACATCGGCGCGCCGGCATAGATCACGTGGCGCAGGCTGGAATGGTCATGCGCATCCACGGCGGGATGGCGCACCAGCGCCGTCAGGATCGTCGGCACCGTGAACATGTTCCGGACGCGATGCTTCTCCACCAGCGCCCAGACCTCCGCGGGGTCGAGCTTCTCGCCAGCGGTCACCACCGTCACCGCGCCGCGCGCGACCTGGGCAAGCTGGTGGATGCCCGCGCCATGCGACAGCGGCGCGACGACCAGCGACGCGTCGTGCTCCGTCGTGCCGGGCATCAGGTCGGCCAGGTGGTTCGTGACGACGAAGGAAAGCTGGCCATGCGTCAGCACCGCGGCCTTGGGCCGGCCGGTGGTGCCGGAGGTGTAGAAGAACCAGGCGGGATCGCCGTATGCCACATCCGCCTCATGGTCGCGCGGCGGCGGCGCGGCGGCGGCGAGGAGGGCTTCGTAGTCCAGCTCCCCGGCGCCCGCATCGCCGACGGCGATCACGTGTTGAAGCGCCGGTGATGCCGCGCGCACCGCTTCGGCATGCGCGGCGAAGCCCGCGTCGCGCAGCATCACCACCGCGCGCGAGGACGCGCCGAGATAGGCCACCTCCGCCGGCGTCAGCCGGACATTGGTCGGAACCCAGACGGCGCCGGCCTTGAAGCAGGCCCACTGGCTCTCGAACATCGCGTTCGAGTTGCGCGAATGCACCAGCACGCGATCGCCCTTGGCGACGCCAAGGCCGCGCAGCGCGGCCGCCAGGCGATCCACGCGCGCATCAAGCTCGGCAAATGTCCACACGCGATCGCGCCAGCAGAAAGCCGGCGCGGCCGGCACGCGGCGCGCCGTATGCGTCAGCAGGCGGCCGAGGTTGCTGGCGGCGGCGCGCATCACACCGGCCGGTCGCCCTTCTCGACCTTCAGCGTGCGGTTGTCGGCGGCCGGCAGCATGCGGGCGGGATCGCGTGTCACGACGATGTCGAGCACCGTCGGCGTGTCGGTGTTCTCCAACCCCTCGCGCAGCGCGCCGGCCAGCTTCTCCGGATCGGTCACGCGGATGCCGTGGCAGCCCATCGCGCGGGTGATCGCGGCATAGTCCATCTCGACCAGGTCGGAGCTCTGATAGTTCCCCAGCCCGAACACCGCATGCTGCAGCGCCTTCACGTAGCCGGAGGCGGCGTTGTTGAAGATGCAGCAGACGAAGGGCGCGCCGGCGCGCCGCGCGGTCTCCAGCTCGCCCATGGACATGTTGAAGCCGCCATCGCCGGTCAGCGAGACCACGCGCCGCTGCGTCCCCACGCCGAGCTGCGCGCCGATGCCGCCGGGCACGCCATAGCCGATCGAGGCGAAGCCGCGATCGGCTACGAAGCCGCGCCCCGGCGCCTTGGTGTCGTAGAACAGCGCGCCCCAATGCGCGGCGAAGCCGCCATCGGCGACCAGCACCGCGTCCTCGGGCATCACCTTGTTCAGCTCGCCGAGCAGGCGGCCGACATTGATCGGGCTCTCCACGCTTTCGAGCCGCTCCCGCGCGCCCTCGCGCCAAGCGGCCATGCGCCTCGGCACCTCCGCGCACCAGCCAGCGCGAGCGGCGGCGCGCTGGCCGCCATCGCGCAGCGCCTCCTCCAGATCCTCGATGCCGCAGCGGGCATCGCCGACCAGCGCGACATCGGTGCGCGTGGTGCGGCCGATCTCCTCCGGCAGCACGTCCAGATGGATCAGCGGCACGCCGGAGGGCATCAGGGTGAAGCGCTTCGTCGCGATCTCGCCGAGCTTGCAGCCGACCACCAGCAGGCAGTCGGACAGGGCGATCATGTCGTTGGCGATGCGCGAATAGCGCCCGAACACGCCCGCCGACAGCGCATGCGTGCAGGCAATGGCGCCCTTGCCGGACATGGTGTGCGCCACCGGGATGCCCTGCGCTTCCGCGAAGCGGGTCACGGCGAGCTGCGCGGCGCTGATATGCACGCCGCCGCCGGCGAGAATCATCGGACGCTCCGCCTTCGCCAGCAGCGCGGCGGCGCGCGCGAGATCATCGGCCGCCGGCCGCGAGCGCCGCGCCTGCGCTGCCAGCGTGCCGGGGTCCACCCAGAAATCGCTCGCGTCGAAATCATGCTCGGCATGCGCAATATCCTCCGGCACGGCGAGCAGCACGGGGCCGGGACGGCCGCTGGTCGCCACCGCGAAGGCGCGGCGGAGATGCTCGGGGATGCGGTTGATGACCTCGACGCGGATCGCCTCCTTCACCAGCGGGCGCAGCACGTCGAATTGCCGCGCTTCCTGCGTCATGTTCTTCCAGGCGTGCTGGCGGTTGGCGTCGCCGATGATGGCGATCATCGGCATGCCCGCGTTGAACGCCTCGGCCAGCCCCGTGGCGAGATTGGTGGCGCCGGGCCCGAGCGTGCCGTCCACCAGCCCCGGCCGGTTGGTCACCCGGGCATAGGCATCCGCCGCGAAGGCGCCGCAGCGCTCGTCATTGATCAGCATGTGCTTCACGCCGAGCGCGCGGCAGGCCTCGTAGAAGGGCAACAGCTGGAAACCGCCCATGCCGAACATCGGCCCGGCCTCGTGCAGCTTCAACATCTCGGCAAGCGCCTGCCCGCCGCTCATCCGGCGCGTGGCATTGGAGGACATTCAGGCGGACTCCAGCAGGGCGGCGACGAAATCGCGCGCGGATTGGCCGATGCACCCGCCACGCGCCTCGGCGGTGGCGTTGCAGGCGGAGATATAGCCGTCGTTCCAGGTGCTCACGGCATCGCCGATCCGCGCCGAAAAGTGGGAGACGCAGCCCGCCGCGATGCCGCGCGCTGCGAGGACCGGCAGGCGCGACAGCCCCGCGCCGTCGATGCCCACACCGGCATCGTTGTAGAGCGCGATGGCGACCGCGGCCTTCACCGCCGTCTCCGGCTTGCCGCCGAGCAGCCCGCCATGCGAGCCGGTCACGATGACATGGCCGGCATCCTCCGGGCCGACCAGCCCGTTGGAATCCAGCGCGAGGATGCGCGTCTCGCCATGGCGCCCGACCTCGCGGCGGGATTCGTCCATCTCCTCCGTGATCACGGCGGGCGGCAGCCGCGCGCCATCGAGCCGCGTGAGCGCCTCCGCCGCCTTCATGCCGACGCCGATGCCGAGCCGCCGCGCGGGTTCGTTCACTACCGAGAGCAGGCCGCGCGCCAGCATGTCCTCGCCATCGCCGATCCGCGCGGTCCGGTGCCCGATCGCGCCCGCGGGAATGCCGCGCTCGCCGAGCCATGCGAGCCCGCCGACGCCGGCGCGCTCGCGCCCGATCCCCGCATCGTGCAGCAGCAGCGCGGCGATGCCGCGGCGCGCCGCATACCACGCGGCATAGACGCCGCCATGGCTGCCGCACAGCGCCACGCGGCCACGCGCGCCAAGCGGCAGATGCGTCACGCTGTCCAGCACAAGCGGCATGGGCCCTCCCCCCGACTTGATTCCTTCGCGCGCTGACGCATGCTCCGCAAGCCCCCGGGACTGAGCGGGGTGCATGGGGGGAAGATCGGCATGGCGTCCGGCGGCGACAATCGCGCAAGGCTGCTCGCGCTCTACACCACCATGTGGCGGATCCGCGCCTTCGAGGAGACCGCGCTGGCCGCGCATCGTGCCGGGGAGATTCCCGGGCCGCTGCACGTCTCGGTCGGCCAGGAAGCCGTCGCGGCGGGCGTCTGCCTCAACCTGCGGCGGGACGACCGCATCACCTCGAACCATCGCGGCCACGGCCACGCGCTGGCCAAGGGCGCGGGGCTCTCCGGCATGATGGAGGAGCTGCTGGGTCGCGCCGGCGGCCATTGTCGCGGCAAGGGCGGCTCGATGCATATCGCGGATTTCTCGGTGGGCATGCTGGGCGCGAACGGCGTCGTGGCGGGCGGCATCCCGATCGCGGTCGGCGCGGCGCAGGGGCTCCGGCTGCTCGGCTCGGACGCGATCGTCTGCTGCTTCTTCGGCGATGGCGCGATCAACCGCGGGCCTTTCCTCGAAGGGCTGAACTGGGCCGCGCTGTACCGCCTGCCGGTGCTGTTCGTCTGCGAGGACAATGGCGTCGCGGCCTTCACGCGCGCCGAGAGCGTCACCGCGGGGCCCGGCGTGGCCGCGCGGTCGGAGGCGCTCGGCGTGCCCGCGACCAGCGTGGACGGCAACGACGCCGCGGCGGTGGACGAGGCGGCCGCGCGGCTGGTCGCGGAGGTGCGCGCTGGCGGCGGCCCGCGGCTGCTGCACGCCACGACCTACCGCCTCACCGGCCATACCAGCACCGATCCCGCCGCCTGGCGCGGCACCGGCGAGGTGGAGGCGGCGCGCGCGGTGGAGCCGCTGGGCCGGCTGCGCGCGAAGCTGCTGGAACAGGGTGTCGCGGTGAAGCAGCTCGACGCCATCGAGGGCGAGGCGCGGGCGGAGATGAGCGAGGCGCGCGCCGCCGCGCTCGCCGCGCCCTGGCCCGATCCGGCGATCGCGTGGGAGGATGTCCAGGATGCCGGCGCGCTGGCGCCGCAGCGCGCCTGGATCGGCAGCCTGGGGGGCGCCTGAGATGGCGGAGATCACCCTCGTCGAGGCGCTGCGCCGCGCGGCGTTGCAGGAGATGCGGCGCGATCCGCGCATCTGGGTGCTCGGCGAGGATGTCGCGCGCGGCGGCCTGTTCGGCCAGTATCGCGGCTTCCTGGAGGAGTTCGGGCCGCAGCGCGTGGTCTCCACGCCGATCTCCGAAAGCACGATCATGGGTGCCGGTCTCGGCGCGGCGCTGGTCGGCACGCGGCCCATCATCGAGATGCGCATCTTCGACTTCGTGATGTGCGCGATGGATGAGCTGGTGAACCAGATCGCCAAGATCCGCTACATGTTCGGCGGCCAGGCGCGGCCGGCGGTGGTGGTGCGCATGCCGCACGGCATCTGGCGCAACTCCGCCGCGCAGCATTCGCAGACGCTGGAAGGCTGGTTCACGCACATCCCCGGCCTGGTCGTCGCGACGCCGGCGACGCCGGCCGATGGCGCGGGCCTGCTCGTCTCGGCGATCCGCAGCGACGATCCGGTGCTGTTCTTCGACCCCAAGAACCTGTTTCCGCAGACGGGCGAGGTGGAGGAGGAGATCGCGCCGATTCCCTTCGGGCAGGCGCGCCGCATGCAGGAAGGCCGCGACCTGACCATCGTGACATGGTCGGCCATGGTCCCGGCGGTCGCCGAGGCGGCGCGAACCCTGGCCGCGCGCGGCATCACCACCGATGTGCTGGATCTCCGCACGCTCTGGCCCTGGGACGAGGAGGCCGTCTGCGCCTCCGCCGCGCACACCGGGCGGCTGCTGGTGGTGCATGAGGCTGTGACCGTCGGCGGCTTCGGGGCTGAGATCATCGCGCGGGTGACCGAGCGGCTGGGCGCCGCATCGCCGCGCGTCGCGCGGCTCGGGCAGCCGCGCGTGCCGGTGCCCTTCGCGCCGCCGCTCGAGGATGCGCTGAAGCCCGATGCCGCGAAGGTCATCTCGGCGGTCGAAAGGCTACTCGCGTAGCGCCAGATGCGCCGCAAGGCCCGCGCTGCCGGCCGCGGCGACCAGCAGCGCCATCGGCCAGGCCGAGCCGGCGCCCAGCGCGCCAAGCAGCAGGCCGACCACCGCGCCGGCGCCGAATTGCAGCGAGCCCAGCAGCGCCGAGGCGCTGCCCGCGACCCGCCCCATCGGCGCCATCGCCAGCGCCGAGGCCAGCGGCAGCACCGAGCCCATCACGGACATGTAGAGGAACAGGGTCGCCAGCAGCGGCCACAGCCCGCCCAGCGCGACCGCCACCGGCACGGTGAGCCCGGCCAGCGCGCAGGCCGCCAGGGCGCGCACCAGCAGCACGCGCGGCGCGCTGCGCCGCACCAGCCGCGCGATCACCTGGCTTGCCAGGATCAGCCCGAAGGCGTTGGCGCCGAAGGCGATGCCGTATTCCGTCGGCCCGAGCCCGTGCAGCCCCATCAGCACCTGCGGCGAGGCGACGAGATAGCCGAACAGCCCCACCATCGGCAGCGCGCCGGCCAGCGCATGGGCCAGGAAGCGGCGATCGCGCAGGATGCCGAGATAGACCGCGACCACCGCCGCCGGCCCATCGCGCCGCCGCCGCTCGGGCGGCAGGCTCTCCTGCAGGAACAGCGCGCAGAACAGCAGCGCCAGCACGCCATAGCCCGCGAGCGCCCAGAAGATGCTGCGCCAGCCGAGGCCGACCAGCAGCACGGAACCGAGCAGCGGCGCGAGGATCGGCGCGGCGCCCATCACCAGCATGAGCATCGCCATCATGCGCACGGCGCCGCGCTCGTCGCAGAGGTCGCGCACCACCGCGCGCGCCACCACCATCCCCGCGCAGCCGCCGAGCGCCTGGAGCACGCGCAGCCAGACCAGCGCCTCGGCCGAGGCCGCCATCGCGCAGCCCGCCGACGCCACCGCGAACAGCGTCAGCCCGACGAACAGCGGCGCGCGCCGCCCATGGCGATCCGCGAAGGGCCCCACGGCCACCTGCCCCGCCGCAAGGCCGAGCAGGAACGCGGCGAGGCTGCGCTGGATCGCCTCCGGCGTCGCGCCGAGATCCGCGGCCATCGCCGGGAAGGCGGGCAGATACATGTCCACGCCGAGCGGCCCGAGCGCAATGAGCGCCCCGAGCAGCGCGGCGAGGCGCCGATGATGCTCCGGCATCCTGCTTCGTTCTGATGTGATGAAGCTGCATGCCTAGCCGTGCTAAGCGGGGCCGTCCAGCCAGTGCCGCGCGGCATGGATGGTTGCGCCCCCGCGCGAAGGATGCTTGGCTTGCATGCAGTGCAGCCCACGCAAGCTGGGCGCGTGGGGAGGGCAACGGATGGCGACGGTCTCGGTGCGGAAGGCCCTGAAGTCGTTCGGCAGCACCAAGATCCTGCATGGCGTGGATGTCGAGATCGCCGATGGCGAGTTCGTCGTGCTGGTCGGCCCCTCGGGCTGCGGCAAGTCCACGCTGCTGCGCATGATCGCGGGGCTCGAGAACATCACGGGCGGCGAGATCGCGATCGGCGGGCGGGTGGTGAACACCGTGCCGCCGAAGGACCGCGACATCGCCATGGTGTTCCAGAACTATGCGCTCTACCCGCACATGACCGTGCGCGAGAACATGGCCTTCTCCATGAAGCTCGCCAAGGCGCCGCGCGAGGTGATGGAGCAGGAGGTGCAGCGGGCGGCGAAGATCCTCGGCCTCGACGCGCTGCTCGACCGGTATCCGCGGCAGCTTTCGGGCGGCCAGCGCCAGCGCGTGGCGATGGGCCGCGCCATCGTGCGCCATCCGCAGGTCTTCCTGTTCGACGAGCCGCTCTCCAACCTCGATGCCAAGCTGCGCGTGCAGATGCGCTCCGAGATCAGGGAATTGCAGCAGCGCCTGGGCACCACGACCATCTATGTCACGCATGACCAGATCGAAGCCATGACCATGGCGGACCAGATCGTGGTGATGCATGCCGGGCGGATCGAGCAATCCGGCGCGCCGCTGGCACTGTATGACCGGCCCGCCAACACCTTCGTCGCCGGCTTCATCGGCAGCCCGGCGATGAACCTGCTTCCCGGCCAGGCCGCGGATGGCGGCTTCCGCACCACCGGCGGCGCGCTGCTGCCGCTGCCGCCCGATGCGCCGGCGGGCATCGCCACCTACGGCATCCGGCCCGAACACCTCATCCTCGCGGAGGACGGGATCCCCGCCACCATCTCCATCGTCGAGCCCACCGGCTCCGAGACGCAGGTTTCGATGCGAATCGGCGAGACGCCGCTGATCGGCGCCTTCCGCGAGCGCGTCATGGGACGGCCGGGCGAGACGCTGCGCGTGAAGCCCGATCTGTCGCTGGTCCATCTCTTCGGGGCGGACGGGAAGCGGCTCTGAGACGTCACCACCACGAAAGGAGGAACCGAACCACATGACCCACCATATCACCCGCCGCACGGCGCTGGCGCTCGGCGGCGCCGCGATCGCCGGCAGCGCCGGCGCGCAGATCCAGACGCAGCCGGCGACCCCGCCCAACCTGCCGGTCGAGCGCGGCGCGTCGCTCCGCATGCTGCGGCCGGTGCGCTTCGTGCAGCCCGACGAGGATGTGTGGCGCGCCAATTGCGCCCGCTTCGCGCAGCAGCACGGCATCGAGGTGCGCGTGGATTTCGTGGGCTGGGAGGACATCACCCAGCAGACGGCCGTCACGGCGAACACGAATGCGGGCCCCGACATCATCGTGGGCTTCAACGCCGGGCCGCACCTGTTCGCCGACAAGATCCACGACATGACCGACGTGGCGACCTATCTCGGCACCAAGTATGGCGGCTGGCGCCCGCTGGCGGAGGCGTACGGCAAGCGGCAGGGCCGCTGGATCGCGCTGCCCTTCGGCGCCTCGGGCGGGCCGGCCGTTTGGCGCACCTCCTCGCTGCGGGAAGCCGGCTTCGAGCGCCCGCCGGAGGACCATGCGGGGTTCCTGCGGCTGTGCCAGGCGCTCCGCCGGATCAACAAGCCGGCCGGCTTCGCGCTGGGCAATGCCGTCGGCGACGGCAATGCCTTCGCCGAGTGGCTGGTCTGGTCGCATGGCGGTTACCTGGTGGATGAGCAGGGCAATGTCGCCATCAACAGCCCGCAGACCATCAACGCGCTGAACTACCTGCGCGAGCTGTACCCGACCTTCGTGCAGGGCACGCTCGCCTGGAACGACATCAGCAACAACCGCGCCTATACGGCGAACGAGGTGCACCTCACGCAGAACGGCATCTCGCTCTACTTCTCGCTGAAGAACGACCCGGCGACGCGGGCGATCGCCGAGGACACCCAGATCACGCCCATGCCGAAGGGCCTGCTGGACCAGGCGCCGAATGCCGGGCTGACGCTGAACGCCATGGTGTTCCGCCACAGCCGCTTCCCGAACGCGGCCAAGGCGCTGCTCACCTTCCTGATGGAGGCTGAGCAGTACGACCCGTGGCTGACCGCCAATATCGGCTACTGGTCGCAGCCGCTGAACGCCTATGCCGCCAGCGCGGTCTGGAACAGCGACCCGAAGGTCACCGTGTTCCGCGACACGATGAACAACAACTTCTGGAACGGCTACAAGGGCCCGATCACCGAGGGCTCGGTGGCGGCGACGGCGGACTACGTGCTGGTCCAGATGTGCGCCTCCGTCGCCTCGGGCCAGGCCACGCCGGCGCAGGCGGCGGCCGAGGCCGAGCGTCGCGCCACGCGTTACTTCCGCCGGCGCGGCTGAGCCAACCGGCGGCGCCCGGCAACGGGCGCCGCCGCCATCACGGGGAAGCGCCATGTCCACCGCCGCCGCAGCGCCCGCCTGGACCAAGGTCCGCCAGCAGCCTGGCGCGCTGGCGCGGCTGTTCGACAACAAGGCCTTCCTCATCGTCATCTGCATGGCGCCCGCGGTGGGGCTGCTGCTGACCTTCCTGACCTATCCGCTGGGCCTGGGCATCTGGCTCGCCTTCACCGACCAGACGATCGGCCGCAAGGGGATCTGGATCGGGCTCGAGAATTTCGAGTTCCTGTTCGAGGACCCGATCTTCTGGAACGCGGTCTTCTATTCCTGCTTCTACACCGCGGTCGCGACCGTCGGGAAATTCGGGCTCGGCCTCTGGCTCGCGCTGCTGCTGAACCAGCACCTGCCGATGAAGTCCATCGTCCGCGCGATCATCCTCCTGCCCTGGATCGTGCCCACCGTGCTGTCGGCCATCGCCTTCTGGTGGATCTACGACCCGCAATTCTCGATCATCTCCTACATCCTGATCGAGCTTGGCCTGCGCGAGACCAATGTGGATTTCATCAACAGCGCCTGGCCGGCGCGGTGGAGCCTGATCGCGGCGAACATCTGGCGCGGCATCCCCTTCGTCGCGATCTCGCTGCTGGCCGGGCTGCAGACCATCTCGCCCTCGCTGTATGAGGCTGCGCTGCTGGATGGGGCGACGCCTTGGCAGCGCTTCCGGCACATCACCTTCCCGATGCTGCTGCCGATCCTCGCGATCGTGATGACCTTCTCGATCATCTTCACCTTCACCGATTTCCAGCTGGTCTATTCGATCACCCGCGGCGGGCCGGTGAACTCCACGCATATCCTGGCCACGCTGGCCTTCCAGCGCGGCATTCCCGGCGGGCAGCTGGGCGAGGGGGCGGCGATTGCCGTCTCGATGATCCCGTTCCTCGTCTTCGCGACGCTGTTCAGCTACTTCGCCCTTGCGCGCCGCAAGTGGCAGCAGGGGGAAAGCAATGACTGACCTGCGCAAGCGACGGTCCCTGGCGGCCCGCGCGGCGGGCCGAGCGCGCGAAGGCGCGCCGCGTCCCATGGCGCGAAGCCAAGCGGCTGGAAGCCGCGCCCTGCGTGTGAGGGCACACTGAGATGTCCGACGTCGCAGCGAGCCCCGGTGACAGCAACAAGGCGTCAGCCGCGCCGGAACAGATGGCGTGGGACAGCAGGACGCGCCGCGTGGTGGTGCTCTACGTTCCGCTGGCCTGCTTCATCATCATCCTGCTCTTCCCCTTCTATTGGATGACGCTGACGGCGTTCAAGCCGAACGCCGAGCTGTACGATTTCGGCACCTACAACCCGCTCTGGATCAGCTCGCCGACGCTTGAGCACATCTACCATCTGCTCTTCCGCACGGCCTATCCGCGCTGGCTCTGGACGACGATGCTCGTCGCCGTCGCGGCGACCTTCCTCTCGCTGCTGGCGAGCACGCTCGCCGCCTATGCGATCCAGCGTCTGCGCTACCGCGGCAGCCAGTATGTGGGGCTCGCGATCTTCCTCGCCTATCTCGTGCCGCCCTCGATCCTGTTCATCCCGCTGGCGACGATGGTGGTGCAGCTCGGCCTGTTCGACACGCCCTTCGCGCTGATCCTGACCTACCCGACCTTCCTGATCCCGTTCTGCACCTGGCTGCTGATCGGCTACTTCAAGTCCATCCCCTACGAGCTCGAGGAATGCGCGCTGATCGACGGCGCGACGCGGCTGCAGATCCTGCGCCAGATCACGCTGCCGCTGGCGGTGCCCGGCCTGATCAGCGCGGGCATCTTCAGCTTCACCCTCTCTTGGAACGAGTTCATCTACGCGCTCGCCTTCATCCAGAGCAGCGAGAACAAGACGGTGCCGGTGGCGATCCTGACGGAACTCGTGACCGGCGACGTGTACCAATGGGGCGCGCTGATGGCGGGCAGCCTGCTGGGCTCGCTGCCGGTGGCGATCTTCTATTCGTTCTTCGTGGACTATTACGTGTCGAGCCTGACGGGGGCGGTGAAGGAGTAGCCGCCTCCCCCGTTTCACTGGCGTGGGCTACAGCTTCCGCTCCATCGCCGCCACATAGCTGCGGTTGTAGGCCGGCGCGATCCACACCTCGTTCAGCACGACATGCTTCGGCAGGCAGGCGATGTAGCGGATCAGGTCGCCGACATCGGAGCTCTGCACCATCCGCGCACGATCCTCGGCGCTCACCGGGTTCGGCCGCTTGTCGAGTATCGGCGTCGCGACCTCGCCGGGCAGCACGACGCTGCTGCGGATGCCGTTCGCGCCCTCCTCCATGTTGATCGAATGGCTCATCGCCACGACGCCGTGCTTCGCCGCGGTATAGCCCGCGCCGCTGAGCGGCGAGACCAGGCGGCCGGCCAGGCTCGCCGTGTGGATCAGCACGCCATCGCCCTGCGCGCGCATGAAGGGCAGCGCGACCGTCACGCAGTACATCGCGCTGTTGAGGTTGCCGCGCACCAGCTCATCCACCCCGTCCATGCTCAGCACCGCCCAGCGCCGCGGCGTGATGTTGAGCCCCGCATTGTTCACCAGGATGTCGAGCCGCCCGAAGCGCTCGCCGATGTAGCCGGCCACGCGCTTGACCGCCGCGGGGTCCATCAGGTCCGCCGATTGCACATGCGCCGCGGCGCCGATCCGCGATGCGACCGATTCCAGCGGCGCCAGCCGCCGGCCCGTCAGCACCACCGTCGCCCCTTCGGCCGCCAGGGCCTCGGCCGCCGCCTCACCGATGCCGCTGCCCGCGCCGGTGACCCAGGCCACCTTCCCTTGCAGACGTGCCATGCCGCGCACCCTCCCTTGCCGAGGCGCAGAGCCTAGAGCAACGTCGGCGCACGACAAGCGAGGGGAAACGATGTCCAAGCCGCGAATCCTGACGCCAGCCGGCGCGTCCTTCACCACCGCCGGCGGCGGCTACGCGCTGGAGATGGAGGCGCTGGAACGGCTCGGCGCCGAGATCGTCGAGTGCGAGCCGACCGAGGCCGCCTTCATCGCCGCCGCCCCGCAGGCCGATGCGGTCTACGCCAAGGCCATGAAGTTCACGAAGCCGATGATCGACGCGCTGGCCAAGGCGAAGGTCATCACCTGCGCGACCGTCGGCGTGGATTATGTGGACGTGATCGCCGCGACGGCGAAGGGCATCCCCGTCACCAACTGCCCCGACACCTTCATCGAGGAAGTCGCGGACCATGCCATGATGCTGCTGCTGGCGACGCATCGCCGCGCCATCGAGCAGGACCGCATGGTGCGCGAGGGCCGCTGGGCCGAAGGCCGCCCGCAGCTTCTCAAGATCCCGCGCCTGATGGGCATGACGCTCGGCTTCATCTCCTTCGGCCGGGTCGCGCGCCTCGTGGCGAAGCGCGCCGCGCCCTTCGGCCTCAGGATGATGGCCTACGACCCCTTCATCGAGGAGCTCATCATGTCCGACTACGGCGTGATGCCCGCGAGCCTCGACCAGGTGCTGAGCCAGTCCGACTTCGTCTCCATGCACGCGCCGGACACGCCGCATACGCGCGGTATGCTAGGGGCGCAGCATTTCGCCAGGATGAAGAAGACCGCGATCTTCCTGAACACCGGGCGCGGCCCCACGGTGCAGGAGGCCGCGCTGATCGCCGCGCTGCAATCCGGCCAGATCGCCGGCGCCGGCCTCGACGTGTTCGAGGTGGAGCCCGCGAAGCCGGACAACCCGCTGCTGGCGATGCCGCATGTCATCCTCTCGCCGCACAACGCCTCCGCCTCCGCGCGCTTCGACGAGGCGCGCAAGCGCCGCGCGGGGCAGGAGATGGCGCTGGTGCTCTCCGGCCGCTGGCCGATGAGCTGCGTGAACCCGACGGTGCTGCCCGACTCCGGCCTTGGCCGCTGGCAGCCCTATGCGATGGAGCGCGGCCCGAACAGCTGAGCGCGCCTGTTCCGCCTAGCGCTACCGTCCATCCGCCCCGCTGATAGCTGGGCCGCGAATTGCGATAGGACGTCGCGGCCCTTGCCCCTTAGCCTTCCCCCGGGAAAGAGAAGGGAGGACGCGATGCGGGACGCCACGCGTAATGCCATCGGCCGCCGCACAATGCTGCGCGGCGCCGCTCTCGCGGTGCTGCCGCTGCCGGCCTTCGGGCAGGCCTATCCGAACGGCCCGATCCGCATCGTGATCGGCTTCGGCGCCGGCGGGCTGGCCGACATCACTGTCCGCCTGGTGGGGGAGCGGCTCTCGCAGCGGCTTGGCCAGCAGGTGGTGGTGGACAACCGGCCTGGCGCCGGCGGGTCCGTCGCGGCGCGCTTCGCCGCCGCCGCCCCGCCGGACGGGCAGACGCTGATGGTGATCTCCACGGGCAACGCCATCAACAAGTCGCTGTTCCGCAGCCTGCCCTACGACCCCGTTACGGATTTCACGCCGATCTCGGCGATGGTCTCCTTCGACCTGCTGCTGCTGACGGCCGCGAGCTCGCCTCTGCGCACGCCGCAGGATGTGCTCGCGGCCGGACGGCGCGGGGGCTTCAACATCGCGACCATCAGCGCCGGCAGCACGCAGCATCTTTCCGCCGAGTGGCTGCGCGTCGCGGCGCGGATGGATGCGACGGTGGTCACCTACCGCAACACCGGGGAGGTGCTGACCGCCGTGCAGCGCGGCGATGCGCAGATCGGCTTCGAGAGCTTCGCCGCCGCGCGCGGCGCGATCGAAGGCGGCGTCCTGCGCCCTGTCGCCAGCACCGGGGAGCGTCGATCCGGCCTGCTCCCCGAGGTGCCGACGCTGCGCGAGGCGGGGCTCGGCGACTACGCCGTCACCGGCTTCAACGCGCTCTTCGCGCCGGCCGGCACGCCGCCAGCGATCGTCACCCTGCTCAACGGCCACATCCGTGCGATCCTGGGCATGCCGGATGTGCGGCAGCGCATCCTCGGCCTCGGCGTGGAGCCGATGCCGACGACACCCGAGGAGATGGGCGCGCTGCTGCGCCAGGACATCGCGACCTGGGCCCGCGTCATCGAGACCGCCGGGATCGAGAAGCAGTAGGAGGGACGCGCCATGCAAGGACTGCATCGCCGCGCGCTGCTCGCCGCCGCGGCAACGCTCGCCGCGCCGGGGATCGCGTGCGCCGCCTATCCGGATCGCCCGATCCGCCTGGTCATCCCCTTCCCGCCGGGGGGCACGGTGGATGTCACCGCGCGGATCGTCGCGGCCAAGGCGGGGGAGTTGCTCGGCGGCTCGATGGTGATCGAGAATCTCGCAGGCGCCGGCGGCAACATCGCCGGGCAGCGCGTGGCGCGCTCGGCGCCGGATGGCTACACGCTGCTCTTCACCACGCCGAACCACACGATCAACCCGAGCCTCTTCGCCAACATGGGCTACGACCCCGAGCGCGACCTGATGCCGGTCTCGCTGGTGGCCCAGATCCCGGAGGTGCTGATCAGCCCTGTCTCGGCGCCCTTCACCACCTTCGCGGAATTCGTCGCCCATGCGCGGGCCAATCCCGGCCGGCTCGCCTATTCCTCCGCCGGCATCGGCACGCATCCGCATGTCACGATGGAATTGCTCAACCGCCGCCTGGGGCTCGACATCCAGCACGTGCCCTATCGCGGTGCGGCGCCAGCGCTGACCGATCTCGTGGCGGGCCGCGTGCAGCTGAAGCTCGACACCTACGCGACCTCGGCGCCGCATCTGGCGACGAACGCGATCCGCGTGCTGGCGACCTGCGGGCCACAGCGCCTGCCGCAACTGCCGCAGGTGCCGACGGTGGCGGAATCGGGATTGCCGGGCTTCGAAGGGATTCTCTGGATGGGCGTCGTCGCGCCGACCGGCACGCCGGCCGAGGCGGTCGGCGCGCTCGCCCGCGCGTTGCGGGAGGCGGTGCGCGCGCCCGATGTGCTGGAGCGCCTCACCAGCCAGGGCGTCGAGCCGGTGGGCAGTACGCCCGAGGCCTTCCGCGCCATCATCGCGCGCGAGATCCCGCAATGGCGCGAGGTGATCCGGGCAGCGGGAATCCGGGCCGAGTGATGCCGCCTCTCACGCCGCCGCCAGACCCGGAATTCCGCAAGCCGAAGCTGGTCTGCCCGCCCGGCGCGGTGGATTGCCAGGTGCATCTGTTCGGGCCGGCGGCGCAATACCCCTTCGATCCCGGCAGCCGCTACATCTCGGAGGACGCGTTGCCCGAGACCAACATCGCGCTGCAGGATTCGCTCGGCCTGTCCTTTGCGGTCATCGTCAGCGGTGGCGGCTACGGGATGAGCACGCGGCATCTCGAGGATTCGCTGCGCCGCTTTCCGGACCGCTTCCGCGGCGTCGCGCTGCTGCCGGCCGATGTGACGCAGGGAGAGATGGCGCGACTGCACGCGCTCGGCGTGCGGGGGCTGCGCTTCGTCAGCCCGCATCACGGCGCGCATCTGCCGCACCTCTCGGAGCGGATCGCGGCGATGGCGGCGGAGCTTGGCTGGCTTGTGCAGTTCTATCCCGCGCCAGGCGATATCAAGGAGTTCGCGCCGCGGCTGTTGGCGCTGCCGAACCGGATCGTGCTCGACCATTTCGCCGCGGTGCCCGCTGCCGGCGGCGTGGAGCAGCCGGCGTTCCGCACGGTGCTGCGGATGCTGGATTCGGGAAAGGTCTGGGTACGGCTGTCCGGCCCGATGCGCTGCACGCCGGAGGATTTTCCCTATCCCTCCGTCGCGCCGCTCGCGCGCGCGCTTGTGAAGCACGCGCCGGAGCGGCTGGTCTGGGGCAGCGACTGGCCACATGTAAACATGTGGAACCGCGCCATGCCGAATGACGCGGATCTGCTGGACCTGCTGCTGGACTGGGCGCCCGAGGAGGGCGTGCGCAACCGCATCCTTTCGGATCAGGCGCGCAGCCTGTACGACTTCCCCTAGAGCAGGTTCCGATTGGCTGTGAACAGCCAATCGGAAGGTCGTGCTGGAGCAGCATCGTGGCGAGAGCTGCTTTTGCTTTCAGTGGCCTGCTTGTCCGCTCCGTTCGCCGCGAAGCGCAGCGAACGTCGCGGGCAGGACACTAGACGCGTATCCACGTCTCCGAAAACGCCAGCATCGCCGTAGTGATGCGGCGCCCGGCGATCTCGCGCGGGATCGGCGCGCCGGGGCACGCCCGGCCATTCACCGTCACCGTCGCCTTCTCGCAGCCGACGAACAGGCTCGGCATGTGGTGCCGGCCCGTCGCCGATTTCTCCGGCGGGAAGGCGAAGCAGAAGGGCTCGCCCAGGCCACTCCATTCCAGCGTCACCGTCAGATCGCCGGCGCGGACCGTCTCGGCATAGGACGAGATCGCGTCGCCGCTCGCCGCGACGCTGTCCAGCTTGCGATACTGCATGCCCGAGAGCCCCGGCAGCCCCTTCCACGCGCCGAAATGCGCGATGAACTCCGCGACCAGCCAGCGCGCGAGCGGCTCATTGTCGGTCAGGCACACATTGCCGGCCGCGCTGCCATCCTGCGGCGATTGCAGCAGCATCAGCGCATGGCCGCGGCCGTGCGGCGACAGCACGACACGGAAGAAGGAAGCGAGTGTGGTGAACGGCCCGTTCGGGTCCGTCTTGAGGGAGATGCCGGGATTCTCGCCCGACCACTCGACCTTGCCCGGAAAGACCAGCGTCTCGGCCATGCTCGACCTCCTTCTCCCATGCGCCGCATCGGCCCGGGCGTTCTCATGCGGAGCGCCCGCAGCGTCAAGCGCGGTCAGCCCGCGCGCACGCTCATCCCGCCATCCACGACGAGTTCCGTCCCCGTGACGAAGCGCGCCTCGTCCGAGGCGAGGAACAGCACCGCCGCGGCGGTGTCCCGCCCGTCGCCCGCAAAGCCGAGCGGGATGCGCGCCAGGCGCTGCGCCAGCAGCGCCTCCACATCGCCGCCGGCGCGCTGCCCGGCGAGCCGTGCTTCCACCATCGGCGTGTGCATCTGGCCGGGCACCACCGTATTCACGCGGATGCCCTTCGGCGCATATTGCACCGCGACGACGCGCGAGAGCTGGATCACGCCGGCCTTGCTCGCCGCATAGGCGACCTGCGCCGCGCCGGTCCACCGGATACCGGAGGTGGAGGCGAGGTTCACCACCGCGCCGCCGCCCTGCCCCTCCATCACCGGCAGCACATGCTTGAGCATCAGGAAGACGCTCTTGAGGTTGTGCGCGATCTGCCGGTCCCAGACCTCCTCGGCCATCTCCACCGGCCCGCCGGCCGCGGAGCCGCCGACATTGTTGACAAGCACGTCGATGCGGCCATGCCGCGCGACGACGTCGCCGACCATGCGCGCGATCGCGGCGCTGTCCGTGACGTCGCAGGTCAGAGGCTCGAAGCGGCCGCCGGCCTCGGCGATGCGCGCGACGGTTTCCTCCATCGCGGCCGCATCGCGATCCACGCCGACCACCATGGCACCTTCGCGCGCCAGGCCGAAGGCGATGGCACGCCCATTGCCCCAGCCGGGACCGACGCTGCCCGCGCCCGTCACCAACGCGATCCTGCCGGCGAAACGCTCTGTCATCGCTGCCTCCGTGGAGGCGCGCTACACCGCGTCGGCGCGTGCGGCAAGCGGCTTCCCTGATGCGCACGCATCGGCTAGCGAAGCGGCACGTCCTGGAAGGAAGCCGCATGCCGCGCCTCGACCTGCCGCCCGAAGACAGCATGACGCCGGAGCAGAAGGACGCCGTGGCGGAGGTCGTCTCCGGCATCCGCGGCCGCGTGCCGGCGCCGATGATCGCCTGGCTGCGCAACCCGGAACTCGCGCGGCGCGGCCAGAAGCTCGGCGAGCTGCTGCGCTACCAGACGACGCTGCCGCCGCGGCTGTCGGAACTTGCGATCCTCGTCTGCGCCCGGCACTGGACCTCGCATCATGAATGGACCGCGCATAAGCGGGAGGCGCTGAAGGCCGGGCTGGAGCCCGCGATCATCGCCGCCATCGCGGCCCGCCGCGCGCCGGATTTTCCCGATGCGGACGCCGCGCTGGTGCACAAAATCTCATCCGTCCTGCTCGCCACCGGCAGCGTGCCGCCTGCGCTCTACGCACGCGGCGTCGAGACCTTCGGCGAGCGCGGCGTGGTCGAACTCGTGGGAGTCCTCGGCTACTACTGCCTGGTGGCGCTGACGCTGAACACCTTCGAGCTCGGCCTGCCCGGCAGCCACGCCCCCGAACTCGAGGAGACCGCGGCATGAGCGCCACGACGCATCAGCACTACCTGCCCGTGCGCGAGGATTGGCTCGCGACGACGCCGGAGGAGGCGCTGGAGCCCGCCCAGCCGATCATCGATCCGCATCACCATCTGTGGGACCGGCCGGGCTGGCGCTACCTGCTCGATGACATCCTCGCCGACCTCCGCTCGGGGCACGACATCCGCGCGACGGTGCATGTGCAGGCCCGCTCGATGTATCGCGCCGATGCGCCCGCTGCGCTCGCGCCGGTGGGCGAGACGGAATTCGTCAACGGCATCGCCGCGATGAGCGCGAGCGGCCAGTACGGGAAGGTGCGCATCGCCGCCGGCATCGTCGGCTTCGCCGATCTCCGCCTCGGCGCGGCGGTGCGCGAGGTGCTGGAGGCGCATATCGCCGTCGCCGGCGGCGCGACGGGCCGCTTCCGCGGCATCCGCCACACCACCACCTGGGACCCCGATCCCGTCACGCTCAACCCCGCCAATGCCGCGCCGGAGGGCATGATGGACAGCGCCGAGTTCCGCGCGGGCTTCGCGGAACTCGGCAAGCTCGGCCTCAGCTACGATGCCTGGCTGCATTTCCACCAGATTCCCCGGCTGACCTCGATTGCGCGCGCCTTCCCCGACACGCGCATCGTGCTGAACCATTGCGGCGGCGTGCTCGGCATCGGGCGCTACACGCGCGAGACGACCTTCCCCATCTGGCTCGCCGCGGTGCGCGACCTCGCGAGCTGCCCCAACGTGATGGTGAAGCTGGGCGGGCTCGGCATGCGGCTGCCGGGCTTCGGCTTCGAGACGCGGGACCGCGCGCCCTCCTCCGCGGAGCTGGCCGAAGCGTGGAAGCCCTGGATGATGTCGCTGGTCGAGCTGTTCGGCAGCGCGCGCTGCATGTTCGAGAGCAACTTCCCGGTGGACAAGGGCGGCTTCGCCTACGGCGTCGGCTGGAACGCGATGAAGCGGCTCGCGGCGGGTGCGAGCGCCTCCGAGAAGGACGACCTGTTCTGGCGCAGCGCCCAGCGCTTCTACCGCCTGCCCGAGATCGCCTGACAACCAACGAGGAGACACGTCATGCAGCGCCGAGCATTCATCGCCTTGTCCGCGGCCGGCCTCGCCACGCCCGCCATCGCGCAGGAGGCCTTCCCGACGCGCGCCGTGCGCTTCGTCGTGCCCTTCGCCGCCGGCGGCCCGAGCGACATCGTCGCGCGCATCCTGGCCCCGCACATGAGCGCCACGCTGGGCCAACCCGTGGTGGTGGAGAACCGCGTGGGCGCCGGCGGCGTCACGGGCGTGGACGTCGTCGCGAAGGCCGCGCCGGATGGCTACGTCTTCGGCATCGGCAGCGCCGGCGCGCTCGCCATCTCACCCAATCTCGGCCGCGGCACGCCCTACAACCCGCTGAACGATCTCGCGCCGCTCACCCAGGGCGTGCTGGTGCCGGAGCCGGTGGTGGTGCCCGCCGCCTCGCCCTACCGCACGCTGGCGGAGCTGGTGGCGGATGCGCGCGCGCGGCCGGGCGCGCTGAACTTCGGCTCCACCGGCAACGGCTCGATGCCGCATCTCGCGGCCGCCCAGCTGATGGCGGCGGGGAGCTTCGAGGCGGTGCACATCTCCTACAACAGCGGCGGCCAGCTCGCGACGGCGATCCTGCGCAACGAGGTGCAGTTCGGCTTCGCGGACCTGCCGGTGCTGCTGCCCAACATCCAGGCCGGCACGATGCGTGCGCTCGGCGTCGGCGCATCGGCACGCCTGCCCTGGATCCCGGATGTGCCGACCTTCGCCGAGCTCGGCATGCCCGGCGTGGACGCCAGCAACTGGCATGGCCTGTTCACCTCGGCGCGCGTGCCCGCCGGCCCGCTGGCCGCGCTGCGCCGCGCGGCGATCGGCGCGCTGCAGGATGCGGAGGTGCGGCAGCGCCTGCAGCAGCAGGGGGCGATCCCCGGCGGCACCCCGCCCGAGGAATTCGGCGCCTTCATCGCCAGCGAGAACCGCAAATGGGCCGAGGTGATCCGGCGCAACAACATCACCGCGGATTGAGCCACGCGCCCTACGCCCTCGCCTCCTGCACGAGCCAGTCGCGGAAGGCCGCGGCGGCAGGGCGGGGGCGCCCGGGCGGCAGCAGCAGCCAGTAATGCTCGCCGGTGGCGGCGACGCGGCCAGGCAAGGCCGCCAGCCGGCGCCGCCGAACCTCCTCGGCGACGTAGGAGGGCGGGCAGATCACCGCGCCGAGCCCTTCCAGCGCGGCCTGGATGGCGAGCGAGGTGCTTTCGAACAGCAGGGGTGGCGCCACCTCCGGCATCGGCCCCTGCAGGCGTAGCCAGATGGCCCAGTCGCCGGGGCGCACGCGGCTGCCGAGCCGCGTGAGCCCGGCGCCTTCGCGGCGCAGCGCGGCGGGCGTGGCAAAGGGCGCGATCGTCACGGGCTGCAACGGCAGCGCGCCGGGCAAGGGAGGCGCCGCGCCGCTGCGGATCGCGGCATCCAGCCCATCGCGCGCGAAATCGACCACGGGCGCGGTGGAGGTGACGACCTCGATCTCGATGCCCGGGTGCCGCGCGCGGAAACGCGGCAGGCGAGGGATGAGCCAGCGCAGCGCCCAGGTCGTGTAGGCGCGCACGCGCAGCGGCGCCGCCGGTCCGGCGCCGAGTTCCGCCGTGGCGGAGCGGATCGCCCCGAAGGCCTCGCGCAGCGCGGCGGCGTAGCGCGCGCCCGCCTCGGTGGGCACGGCGGCGTTCGCGCCGCGGTGCAGCAGCGCGACGCCGAGTGCCGCTTCCAGCTCCCGCATGCGGCGGCTGATCGCCGGCTGCGTGACGTTCAGCCTGGCCGCCGCGGCGGCGAGACTGCCGGTCTCGACGACGAGCGCGAAGGCGTGCAGCGCGGCGAGCGGCGGCAGGCGATCCATGCCCTACCTTAAGATAATCTTGGGGTGGGGCAAAGATTCTTCGCTGGCCAGCCTCCCGGCAAAAGGCGCAGAGGATGCCCCGCAACGCCATCAAGGCGCATCGGAGGAGTCCATCATGCATCGCCGCACGCTGCTTGCCCTGCCGCTGCTGCCCCTGGCGCGGCCGGCGCTCGGACAAGCCTTCCCCAGCCGCCCGCTGCGGCTCGTGATCCCCTTCCCGCCTGGCGGCAGCAACGACATCGTGGGTCGCATGCTGGCGGAGGCGCTCGCCGCGCGGCTCGGCCAGCCCGTGGTGATCGAGAATCGGGGCGGCGCGGGCGGGCTGCTCGGGAACGATGTCGTCGCGAAGGCGCCGGCGGATGGGCACACCATCCTGCTCGCCGGCAGCGGCAGCTTCATGATCTCCTCACTCGTGCAGCCGCGCCTGCCCTACGACCCCGAGAAGGATTTCGCGCCGGTCGGCTTCATCGGCGCGGCGCCCAACGTGATCACGGTGCATCCCTCGGTGCAGGCACGGAACCTGGCGGAGTTCCAGGCCGTCGGCCGCGCCGCGCGCACGCCGCTGCGCTACGGCTCGCCGGGCGTCGGCACCACCGGCCACGCGCTCGGCGCGATGATCGGCGTGGTGCTCGGGATCGAGCTGGAAGCCGTGCACTACCGAGGCACCGGGCCCGCGCTGAGCGACGTGCTCGCCGGGCGGCTCGACCTCTTCACCAACGCGTCCGCGCCGCTGCAGCCGCATATCGCGGCCGGTACGCTTCGCCCGCTGGCGATCGCGGGGCGCAGCCGCAGCGCGGCGCTGCCCGATCTCTCCACCAGCGTCGAGCAGGGCTTTCCCGAGCTCGACAGCGCCACCTGGTACGCGATCCTCGCCACCGCCGGCACGCCGGCCGACCGCATCGCGGTGCTGCATCGCGCGCTGAACGGGGTGCTCGCCGATGCCGATCTGCGCCGCAAGCTCATCGAGAACGGCGTGGACGAGATCGCGCCGAGCGCCCAGCCCGAGGATCTCACGCGCCTGCTCGCCGAGGACCGCGCCCGCTGGCAGCGCGTGGTGGCGCGGGCCAATCTGCGCGTCGAATGAGGATCGCATGACCGCCACCGTGATCTACGAGGTTTCCGAGGGCATCGCGACGCTCCGGCTCAACCGGCCGGAGCGCCGCAACGCGATCGACGACGCGACGCGCGGCCTGATGATCGAGGCGCTGGAGAGCGCCGGCGCCGATCCTGCCGTGCGCGCGCTGGTCATCACCGGCACCGGCAGCGCCTTCTGCGCGGGCGGCGATGTGCGCGGCATGAAGGAACGGCTCGCCGCGCCGCCGGAGGAGGTCGCCTTCAATGGCTGGCGGCGGCAGGGACGCACGCATCGCGCGGTCGCGCTGCTGCACAACTTCCCGAAGCCGACCATCGCGGCGGTGAACGGCGCGGCGGCGGGGCTCGGCTGCGATGTCGCGCTGGCCTGCGACTTCATCATGGCCGCCGAAAGCGCGCATCTCACCATGAGCTTTCTGGCCCGCGGCCTGATCCCCGATGGCGGCGGGATGTATTTCCTGCCGCGCCGCGTCGGCCTCGCCCGCGCGAAGGAGCTGGTGTTCAGCGGACGCCGCGTCGGCGCGGCGGAGGCGCTGGCGATCGGCATGGTGGACCGCGTCGTGCCGGATGCCGAGCTGGCGGCGGCGGCAACCGGCTGGGCACGGCAGCTCTCCGGCGGCTCGCCGGCGGCGCTCGCGCTCGCGAAATCCGTGCTCGACCGCTCGCTGGAGATGAGCTTCGAGGACGTGCTGGCGGAAGGGGCGAAGGCGCAGGCGATCTGCTACACCACCGGCGAGCACCGCGCCTCCGTCGCCGCCTTCCTGGAAGCCGGCAAGCGATGAGCGCGCTGGCGCGGCTGCTGCGGCCGCAGAGCGTCGCGATCATCGGCGCCTCCGCCGATGTCACGAAGACGACGGGGCGGCCCGTCGGCTATCTCCAGCGGCACGGCTATGCGGGCGCGATCTGGCCGGTCAATCCGCGGGCCGCCGATCTCAACGGGCTGCGCTGCTACCCGGATGTGGCGAGCCTGCCGGCGGCGCCGGATGTCGGGCTCGTGCTGCTCGGCGCGGAGCGCGCCGAGGGCGCGGTGCGCGATCTCGCGGCCCGCGGCTGCGCGGCGGCGATCGTGCTGGCCGGCGGCTTCGCCGAAGCCGGCGGCGATGGCGGCGCGCGCCAGGCGCGGCTGCGCGAGGCGGCGGGCGCGATGCGGCTGCTCGGCCCGAACACGATCGGCCTCGTGAACCTCACCGATCGCATCGTACTCTCCGCCTCCGGCGCGCTGGAGATGGAGACCGCGGCGGGCGGCGTCTCGCTCGTCTCGCAATCCGGCGGCATCCTCGGCGCGGTGCTGTCGCGCGGCGCGGCGCGCGGGATCGGCTTCGCCAAGCTGCTGGCCACGGGGAACGAGGCGGATCTCGACATCGCCGACGTAATGGACCTGCTGGCCGAGGACGAGGAGACGCGCGTCATCGCGCTCTACATCGAGGGCCTGCGCCGGCCCGACGCCTTCCGCGCCGCTTCGCGCAAGGCCGCCAAGGCAGGCAAGCGGATCGTCGCCTACAAGGTCGGCCGGTCGGAGGCGGGCGCGCAGGCCGCCATCTCCCACACCGGTGCGCTCTCGGGCACCGATCGGATGCATGACGCGCTGTTCCGCCAACTCGGCGTGCTGCGCGCGGATCGCTTCTCCGACCTGCTGGACCTGTCCGCGGCCCTGGCAACAGGGCGCGTGCTGCGCGGTCGCCGCGTCGCGGTTCTCACCTCGACCGGCGGCGCGGGGGCGCTCCTCGCGGATGCCTTCGGACTGGCCGGCTTCGCGCTGCCGCCGCCGGACGAGGCGACGGCCGCACGGCTCGCGGCGCTGACCGGCGAGGCGGCGGTGGCCAACCCGCTCGACCTCACGCTCGCCGGGCTGAAGCCGGAGGTCATGCAGGGCAGCATCGCGGCGCTGCTGGAGAGCGATGCCTATGACGCGCTCGCGGTCGTCGTCGGCTCCTCCGCGCTGGCGCAGCCGCGGCTCGCGGCGGATGCGATCGCCGCCGGCCAGTCGCTGAACGACAAGCCGCTGCTCGCCTATCTCAGCCCGCATGCGCCGGCGATCGGCGCGGCCCTGCAGGCCCAAGGCATCCCGGCGGTGAGCGAGCCGGAAGCGGCGGCGGCGATGCTCTCGGCGCTCGCCGCGCCCGCGCCACGCATCCTGCCGCCTGCACCGCCGCAGCCCCTGTCCCTGCCCTCGGGCCCGCTCGACGAGGTGGAGAGCAAGGCGCTCTTCGCGCGCTTCGGCGTGACGCCGGTGCGCGAGGTGGCCTGCGCGACGCCCGATCAGGCGGCGGCCGCTGCGGCGCATATCGGCGAGCCCGTGGTGCTGAAGGCCCTTTCGCGCCATCTCGCGCACAAGAGCGATGTCGGCGGCGTGCGCCTCGGCGTGCCGCCGGACCAGGTCGCGGCGGAGGGCGCGGCGATGCTTGCGCGCGTGGAAGCCGCGACAGGCCAGGCGCCCGAGGGGCTGCTCGTGCAGGAGCGCGTGCGCGGCATCGAGATGATCCTCGGCCTGCAGCGCGATCCGATGCTCGGCACCGCGCTGCTGCTCGGCATGGGTGGCGTGGCGACGGAACTGTTCGGCGACACCGCGCTGCGCCTGCTGCCGGTGGATCGCGCGGAGGTCGAGGCGATGCTCGCGGAATTGCGCGGCGCCGCGCTGCTGCGCGGCCATCGCGGCGCGCCGCCCTGCGATGTGGAGGCGCTGATCGAGGCGGCGCTCGGCTTCGCGCGGCTCGGGGAGGTTCTGGGGGACCGGCTGGTGACCGCGGAGATCAACCCACTCTTCGTGATGCCGCAGGGCGGCGGCGTGCGCGCGGCGGATGGGCTGGCGGTGCTCGCCTAGGGGCGCCTAACTTCTATCAATCAGGTAGAATTTATCTTGATTCGGCCGGGCAATCCTGCCACCAAGGCACCGGACCGCATCAGGAGGATGTCTTGCCGTTCGACGGGACGCCACGACGCGCACCCCCCCGCCTGCGCAATGGCTGGCTCGCCGGCACCGTGCTTCGCGGCCTCGCCGTGCTGCTGGCGGTCGGCGCGCTGATCCTCGCGGCGGGACTCGGGCGGATCGGCTGATCCACCCGAGGCCGCGCTGCGGGCGGGTTCAGCCCAGCGTGATGTTCGCCTCGCGGATGATCTGCTGCACGGCCTGGCGCTGCGCCTGCAGCCATTCGGCGAAGGCTTCGGCCGGATTGCCGATCATGATCGCGCCGGCGGGGTCCATGCGGGCGCGCACCGCGGGCGCCTTCGCCGAGTTGCCCATCGCGGCCGCCATGCGCTGGATGATCGGGCGCGGCACGCCGGCGCCGGCGAAGAGGCCATTCCAGTCGTTCAGGTCGAAGCCGGGGAAGCCGGATTCGGCGATCGTCGGGACCTCCGGCAGCGAGGGAACGCGCTCCAGGCTGGTCACCGCCAGCACCCGCGCCCTGCCCGCCTGCACCGGCGGGCGGATCGAGGAGGTGGTGATCAGCACCGCGTCCACCACGCCCGCCGTGATGTCCCGCGCGGCATCCGCGCCGCCGCGATAGGGCGCGTGCACCAGACGGATGCCGGCGCGGCGCTCGAAGGAGGCCAGCGCGAGATGCGCCATGCCCGCGGCGGGCGGCGTGCCGACGCTGATCGCGCCGGGCCGCTGCTTCGCCACCTCGATGAATTCCGCGAGCGTGCGCGCCGGAAAATCCGACTTCACCGCGATCACCTGCGGGAAGGAGGAGATCTGCGACACGGGGGCGAAGGCGGTGGCGTAGTCGAAGGGGATGTCGCGCATCAGCACCGGGTTGGTCAGCTGGTTCGCGGCGTCCACGAGGAAGGTGTAGCCGTCGCGCGGCGCGTTCAGCAGCGCGCTCTGCGCCACCACCGCGTTGCCGCCCGTGCGGTTCTCGATGACGATGGTCTGGCCGAGCGCCTCCTGCATGTCGGCGGCGATGGAGCGCGCGGCGGTGTCCGCGGCGCCGCCGGCGGCGAAGGCGACGATCCAGCGGATCGGGCGGCTCGGCCACGCATCCTGCGCGATGGCGGGGCGCGCCAAGGCGGTGGCGAGCGAGGCGCCCAGCAGGAAGCGGCGTCGGATGGTCATCGGTTTCCTCCCTGGTGTTGCCGTGGCGGCGTCACGCCGCCAGCCTGGAAATCTCCCTGGCGACCGCGTCGCCCATCGCCTCGGTGCCCAGCAGCGTCGCGCCGGGCTCCATGATGTCGGCGGTGCGCAGGCCCTCGGCGAGCACGCGGCGCACCGCCTCCTCCACGCAATCCGCCGCCGCGGGCTGCTTGCCCGAATGGCGCAGCAGCATCGCGGCGCAGAGGATGGCGGCGAGCGGGTTGGCGATGTCCCGCCCCGCGATGTCGGGCGCCGAGCCGTGTACGGGCTCGTAGAGCCCCTGACCCGAGGCGTTGAGCGAGGCCGAGGGGAGCATCCCGATCGAGCCCGTCAGCATCGCCGCGGCGTCCGAAAGGATGTCGCCGAACATGTTGCCGGTGACGATCACGTCGAAATCGCGCGGCCGGCGGATCAGCAGCATCGCCATCGCGTCCACGTATTGGTGCGTGAGCTCCACATCCGGATAGTCGCGGGCGACCTCGATCACCACCTCGCGCCACAGCGCGCTGGATTCGAGCACATTCGCCTTGTCCACCGAACAGAGCTTCCGGCGGCGGCCCTGCGCCGCCCGGAAGCCCGCATGCGCCACGCGGCGGATCTCGCTCTCGCTGTAGCGGATTGTGTTGATGCCGATGCGTTCGCCATTCTCCTCATGCACGCCGCGCGGCTGGCCGAAATAGGCATCGCCCGTCAGCTCGCGCAGCACGATGAGGTCCACGCCCTCCACCACCTCGCGCTTCAGGGTGGAGGCGCCGAGCAGCTCGGGGAAGGCGAAGACGGGGCGGAAATTGGCGTAGAGGTCCATCCGCTTGCGCAGCCGCAGCAGGCCGTGGCCGCCGCGGGCCTGCTGCGGGCGGAGATCGCTCTCATAGGTGCCGGCGGCGCCGAACAGCACGGCATCCGCGCGTTCCGCGAGCGCGGCGGTCGCCTCGGGCAGCGGATCGCCGGTGGTGTCGTAGGCCGCATCGCCGATCGCGGCTTCCGCGAACTCGAATTGCGGGCCGTTCGCCGCGACGGCGCGCAGCGTCTTCACCGCCTGGCGCGTCACCTCCGGCCCGATGCCGTCGCCACCGAGCACCGCGATCTTCATGGCGTTTCCTTCAGATGTTCTCGCGCCCGAAGCGCCGCTCGAAAGCGGCGATCTCGTCCGTCAGCGACAGGGTGAAGCCGAGCTCGTCCAGCCCCTCCAGCAGGCAGCGGCGGGCGAAGGGGTCGGTCTCGAAGCGGTGGACGCTGCCATCGGCCGCGGTGACGGTCTCCGCCTCGAGGTCCACGGTGATCTCGCCGGCGGGATCGGCCTCGGCCTGCGCCATCATCATCGCGACCGTCCCGGCCGGCAGGCGCACCGGCAGCAGGCCGTTCTTGAGGCCGTTCTGCGCGAAGATGTCGCCGAAGCTCGTGCCGATCACCGCGCGGAAGCCGTGGCCGTGCATCGCCCAGACGGCGTTCTCGCGGGAGGAACCGCAGCCGAAATTGTCGCCGCAAAGCGCGATGCGCGCGTCGCGCCAGACGGGCCGGTTGAGCGGGAAATCCTCGATCTCGCTGCCGTCCGGCCGGTAGCGTAGGTCCCGGAACAGGCAGGCGCCGTGGTCGGCGTCGCGCGGCAGGTGCAGGAAGCGGGCGGGCAGGATCTGGTCGGTGTCGATGTTCACCGGGCGGAAGGGCACGGCGGGCGAGCGCAGCAGGCCGTAGCGCTCCATCACGCCGTCTCCCGCGCCAGGCGCCGCACATCGGTGATGTGGCCGGTCACCGCGGCGGCGGCAGCCATCGCGGGGCTCATCAGATGCGTGCGCACGCCGGGGCCCTGGCGGCCGCGGAAATTGCGGTTGGAGGTGGAGGCGGTGCGCTCGCCGGGCTGCGCGATCTCTCCGTTCGTGCCGATGCACATGGAGCAGCCCGCCTCCCGCCAGGCGAAGCCGGCCTCCTGGAAGATGCGGTGCAGGCCTTCCGCCTCGGCCTGCTTCTTCACCGGCGCGGAGCCGGGCACGACCCAGGCGGTGACGCCCTCCGCCACCCGGCGGCCCCGCGCGATGGCGGCGGCGGCGCGCAGATCCTCGATGCGGCCATTGGTGCAGGAGCCGATGAAGACGCGATCCACCGTGATGCTCTCCATCCTCTGTCCCGGCGCGAGCGCCATATAGTCCAGCATCCGCGCCATCTCCTCGCGCCGCTGCGCATCGGGCGCGGCAGCGGGATCGGGCACGCTGCCATCCACCGCGACGGCCTCCTGCGGCGAGGATCCCCAGGTCACGGTGGGCGCGATTTCCGCCGCGTCCAGCGTGACCTCCCGATCGAAGACCGCGCCCGGATCGGAGGGAAGCTGTCGCCAGCGCGCGAGTGCGCGATCCCACTCCGCGCCCTTGGGCGCCTGCGGGCGATCGGCGAGATAGGCGAAGGTGGTCTCGTCCGGCGCGATCATGCCGGCGCGCGCGCCGGCCTCGATGGACATGTTGCAGAGCGTGAGGCGCCCTTCCATCGAAAGGCCGCGGATCGCCGGCCCGGCATACTCGATCACATGCCCCGTCGCCCCGCCGGTGCCGATCCGGGAAATGATGTGCAGGATCACATCCTTCGCGGTGACGCCGAAGCCGGGCTCGCCCTCCACCGTGATGCGCATGCTCTTCGGCTTGCGCTGCCAGAGGCATTGCGTGGCGAGCACATGCGCCACCTCCGTCATGCCGATGCCGAAGGCGAGCGCGCCGAGCGCGCCATGCGTCGAGGTGTGGCTGTCGCCGCAGACGATGACCATGCCGGGCTGGCTCAGTCCCTGCTCCGGCCCCACGACATGCACGATCCCCTGGCGCGGATCGTCCAGGCCGTACAGCGGAAAACCCTCCGCGGCCGCGTTGCGCTCCAGGCTCAGAACCATCTCGCGCAGCGCGGGGTTCGGGATCTCGGCCGCGACTCGCGTGTCGGTCGGCATGTAGTGGTCCGGCGTGCCGACCACGCGCTGAGGCGCGCGCAGCCTCGCGCCGCGCGCCTTCAGCATCTCGAAGGCGGGCGCGGTGCCGTCATGCAGGAGGTGGCAGTCCACGTAGAGGAGCGTCTGGCCATCCTCGCGTTCCAGCACGCGATGGCGGTCCCAGATCTTGTCGAACATCGTGCGCGGCGCATCCGCGGTCATCACGCAACTCCAGGACCCGACGAAGGCGGCGGACCGTGAAAGCTTTTCGGAAGCGCGTCAACGGGCGCACGGCCTGCCCGCCCATCTCGGCGCCTCGCGCTGGCCGTGCCAGAGTGACAATGCCATCCACTGAGCGAGCAGGCCATGAGCGAAGCCCCCGTCGTCCGGAACCGCGTGCGCGAAAAGCTCGCGCGCGACGAGGTCGTGGCCTCCATGGCGGTGCGCCTGGTGCGCGGGGTGGAGATCGCGCAGATCGCCGCCACCGCCGGCTTCGACACGCTCTATGTGGACCTGGAGCACGCGCCGCACAGCATGGATGCGACCGGGCAGATCTGCCTGGCGGCGCTGGCGCTCGGCATCGCGCCCTTCGTGCGCGTCCCCGCGCTGACGCCGGAGCAGATCGGCCGCGTGCTGGATGCCGGCGCGCTCGGCATCATCGCGCCGCATGTGCATTCCGCCGCGGAGGCGCGGCGCGTCGTGGAGATGGCGCGCTTCCCTCCGCTCGGCACGCGCGGAGCTTCCGGCAACCTGCCGCAGTTCGGATTCCGGCCCTGGCCGGCTAGCATTGGCAACAGGGTGCTGCAGGAGGCGACGATGGTGATCCCGATGGTGGAGACGCGGGAGGCGCTGGAGCATGTCGAGGAGATCGCCGCAGTGGAGGGCGTGGACATGCTGCTGGTCGGCAGCAACGACCTGACGGCCGAGCTGGGGATTCCCGGCGCCTATGACCACCCGATGCTGCGGGAGGCCTATCGGCGCGTCATCGCGGCGGCCCGCCAGCACGGCAAGCATGTCGGCGTCGGCGGGCTCGCCTCGCGGCCGGACCTCTCCGCCGAGTTCGTGCGGATGGGCGCGCGCTACGTCTCGACGGGCACCGATCTCGGCTTCCTGCTCGCCACCTGCACGGCGAAGGCGCGCGAAGTCCGCGCGATGGTGACGGCATGAGCGCGCGCCACGCCCTGGTCACCGGCGCCAGCTCCGGCATCGGGGCCGCGATCTGCGAGAGGCTGCTGCGCGAGGGCTGGCACGTCACCGGCCTCAGCCGCGGCGATCCCAAGCGACCGGAGCCGGGCTTCACGCATCTCGCCCTGGACCTGCTGGACGATGCGGCGGTGGCCGGGGCCCTCGCGGGCGCGCGGTTCGACGCGCTCGTGCATGCGGCGGGGGTCATGCGCTCGGCGCCGCTCGGCCAGCTCGACCACGCGGCGGGCGCGGCGCTGTGGCGGCTGCACGTGGATGTCGCGGCGCGGCTCGCCGACATGCTGGTGCCGCAGATGCCGGATCGCGGGCGCATCCTGCTGATCGGCAGCCGCGGCTCGCTCGGCTTGCCCAACCGCAGCCAGTACGGCGCGACCAAGGCGGCGCTGCTCGCCATGGCGCGCGCCTGGGCGCGGGAGCTGCTGCCGCGCGGCATCACGGTGAACATCGTCGCGCCGGCCACCACCGACACGCCGATGCTGCGGGACCCGGCACGCGGCGGATCGCCACCGGCGCTGCCGCCGATCGGACGGCTGATCGCGCCGGAGGAGGTCGCCGCGCTCTGCGCCTTCCTGCTGGGGCCGGAGGCCGGCGCGATCACCGGGCAGCAGCTCTTCATCTGCGGCGGCGCCTCGCTCTGAATCCGCTTGACCGGCCGGCGCGGGCCTGGATAGAAATCGGTGTATTCCGAACATATGTTCGGAATCCGATAATCAGGAGGAAGCGCCGCCGTGCCGGAAGGCAGCGCGGCGGGCACGAGGCCCGCGGCGAATCCGAAGAACCAGGTGCAGTCGGTCGCCAAGGTTTTTGGCGTGCTGAAGGCCTTCGGGCCGGGCGCGGCCGAGCTCACCACCGCCGATGTCGCGGCGCGCGCCGGGCTCGATCGCGGCACCGCCTTCCGCCTGATCCACACCCTTGCCGATCTCGGTTATGTCCGCAGCGTGCCTGGCAGCCGGCGCTGGCGGTTGACGCTGCGCTGTCTCGAACTCGGCTTCGCCGCGCTCTCGGCTGGCGACCTGCCCGCGCACGCCACGCCGCTGCTGCGCGACGTGGTACCGGATGTCGCCGATGCCGCCTCGCTCGGCACGCTGGAACAGGGCGAGGTGGTGTATCTCGCGCGCGTCGAGGCGGGGATGGAGCGGCACGGCATGGTGCGCCGGCCCGGCACGCGCATCGGCGCCTATGCCACCGCGCTCGGCCAGGCGATCCTGGCCTGGCTGCCGCAGCATGAGCAGGTCGCGCATCTCGAAGCGGTGGACCGCGTGATGCTCTCGGAGCGCACGCTGACCGGGCTCGATCCACTGCTGGAGCGGCTGCGCGCGGTGCGGGCGCAGGGCTTCGCGGTCTCGGACGGCGAGAACGCCTATGGGCTGCGCACTGTCGCTGCGCCCGTGCTGGACGCGACGGGTCGGCCGGTGGCGGGCATCAGCCTGACGATCAGCGCGACGCGCCACCCGGTCGAGGAGTTCGTGCGCGGCGCCGCGCCCGTGGCGATCCGCATCGCCGGCGAGCTGGCGCAGGGGCTGCGATTTTCGCTGGGTGCCATTGCGATGCCGCGAGGGCGCCCATGACGGTGCTGCGGCTGATCGCGGATGACCTGACCGGCGCGCTCGACACCGCCGCGGAGTTTTCCGCCCTGTGCGGGCCGGTGCCGGTACGCCGCGACGGCGCGGCGATGCCAGGCAGCCTCGCCATCGCGACCGGCACGCGCGAACTGCCGCGCGCCGAGGCGATCGCGCGCGTGGCGCAGGTGGCGCCGCTGCTCGCCGGAGCCGACATCGCCTTCAAGAAGCTGGACAGCCTGTTGCGCGGCCATCCGATGGCGGAGCTCTCGGCGTGCCTCGGCGCCGGTGCCTGGCGCAGCGTGGTGCTGGCGCCGGCCTTTCCGGCGCAGGGGCGTGTGACGCGCGGCGGCAGGCAGTTCGTTCGCGACGGGAATGGCTGGCGCGAGGTCGCCGACCTCGCCGCGCTCGGTGCGGAATCGGGGCTGCGGACGCAGCGCGCCGAAGCCGGCGCCTTGCTGCCCGCAGGTATCGCGCTGTTCGACGCGGAGACCGAAGCCGATCTCGCGCGCATCGTCGCCTGCGGCCGCGCGGCGGCAGGACCAGTGCTGTGGTGCGGCAGCGGCGGATTGGGGCGCGCGCTGTGTGCGGCGGCGCCGGTGCGCGCCGAAACCGCGCTGCGCGGGCCGGTGCTGGGCCTGTTCGGCTCGGACCAGGGCGTGACGCGCCGGCAGCTCGCGGCCTGCAGCAATAAATGGCTGGAGATCGCGGAGGATACTCCGGTCCGTGACGTCGCGGCAGCACTCGACCGTGGCGTCGTGCTCATCAGCG
>VFQR01000657.1_pt1 | contig 39563 bp, 30 predicted proteins | sample 3512321 | NCBI WGS metagenome assembly VFQR01 (sample SAMN10412374, study PRJNA504923) | tailings metagenome | isolation source: Relicate 3 Philex TSF1 revegetated site | place: Philippines: Tuba, Benguet | collected 2017-08-29 | reverse complement strand
AGCGCTTCCTCAGCACCGGGTCCTGGGTGGCGACGCCGACCGGGCAGGTGTTGAGATGGCACTTGCGCATCATGATGCAGCCGGCCGCGATGAGCGGGGCCGTGGAGAAGCCGAACTCGTCGGCGCCCAGAAGCGCGCCGATGACGACGTCGCGGCCCGTGCGCAGGCCGCCGTCGACCTGCAGCGCGACCCTCGAGCGAAGCCCGTTCAGGACCAGCGTCTGGTGCGTCTCGGCAAGACCCATCTCCCACGGGGAGCCGGCATGCTTCAGCGAGGTGAGCGGCGAGGCGCCCGTGCCGCCGTCATAGCCCGCGATGGTGATGTGGTCGGCGCGCGCCTTGGCGACGCCGGCGGCAACCGTGCCGACGCCGACCTCCGAGACGAGCTTCACCGACACGTCGGCCGCCGGGTTGACGTTCTTCAGGTCGTAGATGAGCTGCGCCAGATCCTCGATCGAATAGATGTCGTGATGCGGCGGCGGCGAGATCAGGCCGACGCCGGGCGTGGAATGGCGCGTCTTGGCGATGGTCGCGTCGACCTTGTGGCCAGGCAGCTGGCCGCCCTCGCCCGGCTTGGCGCCCTGCGCGACCTTGATCTGCATCATGTCGGAATTGACGAGATACTCGGTCGTCACGCCGAAGCGGCCGGACGCCACCTGCTTGATCGCCGAGCGCTCGGGGTTGGGACTGCCGTCGCGCAGCGGCATGAAGCGATCAGGCTCCTCGCCGCCTTCGCCGGTGTTGGACTTGCCGCCGATCGCGTTCATGGCGCGCGCCAGCGTGGTATGCGCCTCGCGGCTGATCGAACCGAACGACATGGCGCCCGTCGAGAACCGCTTGACGATCTCGGACGCTGGCTCGACCTCGTCCAGCGGCACCGCCCCGGCGGGCGCCATGCGGATCGTGAACAGGCCGCGGATGGCCTTGGCGGCCGCCGTGTCGCTGTCGATCTGGGCGGAAAACTCCTTGTACGTCTCCCACGAGCCCTTGCGTACCGCGTGCTGCAGCGTGGCGACGGCGTCCGGCGTCCAGACATGCGCCTCGCCGCGCATGCGGTACATATACTCGCCTCCCACATCGAGCGCGTTGCGGAGCACCGGATCGTCCGAGAAGGCCGCGCCGTGCCGGCGCATCGTCTCCTCGGCCACCTCGTCGAGGCCCACGCCCTCGATCGTCGTCGCGGTGCCGGCGAAGAACTTCTCGACGAACTCGGTGCTCAGCCCGACCGCGTCGAATATCTGCGCGCCGCAATAGGACTGGTAGGTCGAGATGCCCATCTTGGACATGACCTTGAGGATGCCCTTGCCGATCGACTTGATGTAGCGCGAGACGACTTCCCTGCCGTCGACCTCGGGCGGGAACTCGCCGCGTGCGTGCATGTCGGTCAGCGTGTCGAAGGCGAGATAGGGATTGATGGCCTCCGCGCCGTAGCCGGCGAGACAGCAGAAATGGTGCACCTCGCGGGGCTCGCCCGATTCCACCACCAGCCCGACCGAGGTCCTGAGCCCCTTGCGGATGAGGTGATGGTGGACCGCCGCCGTCGCCAGCAGCGCCGGAATGGCGATCCGGTCGGGGCCGATCTGCCGGTCGGACAGGATGATGATGTTGTAGCCGCCCGCGACAGCGGCTTCCGCGCGCTCGCAGAGCCGCTCTACGGCCCCGGTCATGCCGGCCGCGCCCTCGCCCGACGGATAAGTGACGTCGAGCGTCTTGGTGTCGAACCGGTCTTCCGTGTGACCGATGGAGCGGATCTTCTCGAGATCCCCGTTCGTCAGGATCGGCTGGCGCACCTCGAGACGCTTGCGCCGGGAATTGCCGACGAGGTCGAAGATGTTCGGGCGCGGCCCGATGAAGGAGACGAGGCTCATGACGAGTTCCTCGCGGATCGGGTCGATCGGCGGGTTCGTCACCTGTGCGAAGTTCTGCTTGAAATAGGTGTAGAGCAGCTTCGACTTGTCCGACATCGCCGAGATAGGCGTGTCGGTGCCCATGGAGCCGACCGCTTCCTGGCCGGTCGTGGCCATCGGCGACATCAGGATCTTCAGGTCTTCCTGGCTGTAGCCGAAGGCCTGCTGCCGATCGAGCAGCGAGACGTCCCTGCGGAGCGCGCGCGGCTCGACGGGCTTGAGATCCTCGAGAATGAGCTGCGTATTGGCCAGCCACTTGCGATAGGGATGCTGGCCCGCGATTTCGGCCTTGATCTCCTCGTCGGAGATGATGCGGCCCTTCTGCAGGTCGATCAGGAGCATCTTGCCGGGCTGCAGGCGCCACTTGGTCACGATGTTCGCCTCGGGCACCGGCAGCACGCCGGCTTCCGACGCCATGATGACGCGGTCGTCGTCGGTGACGATGTAGCGTGCGGGCCTCAGCCCGTTGCGGTCGAGCGTCGCGCCGATCTGGCGGCCGTCGGTGAAGGCCACCGCCGCCGGACCGTCCCAAGGCTCCATCAGGGCCGCGTGATACTCGTAGAAGGCCTTGCGGTCCTCGCTCATGAGCTTGTTGCCGGCCCATGCCTCCGGGATCAGCATCATCATGGCGTGCGCGAGCTTGTAGCCCCCCTGGAAAAGGAACTCGAGCGCATTGTCGAAGCAGGCCGTGTCCGACTGCCCCTCGTAGGAGATCGGCCAAAGCTTGGAGATGTTGTTGCCGAACAGCTCGGAATCGACCGACGCCTGACGCGCCGCCATCCAGTTGTTGTTGCCGCGCACCGTGTTGATCTCGCCATTGTGCGCGACCATCCGGTAGGGATGCGCGAGCTTCCAAGACGGGAAGGTGTTTGTCGAGAAGCGCTGGTGGACGAGGATCAACGCGCTTTCGAAGCGCGGGTCGGTCAGGTCCTTGTAGTAGGCACCGACCTGATAGGCCAGGAACATGCCCTTGTAGACGATCGTACGCGCCGACAGCGACACGCAATAGGCGCCGATGTCCTTGTTCTGGTTCTCCGCGTAGATGCGTCCGGAGATCACCTTGCGCAGGAGGTAGAGGCGCGCCTCGTATTCCTCGTCATCTTCTATCTCGGGCGGACGGCCGACGAAGACCTGCCGGTGGAACGGCTCGGAGGCCACGATTTCGGGAGCCCGGGACAGCGAGGAATTGTCGACCGGCACGTCGCGGAAGCCCAGAATCGGCAATCCTTCCGACTGCGCGGATTCGTGGATGATCTCGTCGATATGGGCACGCAGGCCAGCGTCCTGCGGCATGAACCAGTGGCCGACGCCGTATTGTCCGGCGGGCGGCAGGTCGACGCCGAGCGCCGCCAACTCCTCGCGGAAGAAGCGATCCGGCACCTGAACGAGCACGCCGGCGCCGTCGCCGACGAGCGGATCGGCGCCAACCGCGCCGCGATGCGTCAGGTTTTCGAGCATGAAGAGACCGTCCTTGACGATCCCGTGCGACCTGGTGCCCTTCATGTGCGCGATGAAACCGACGCCGCATGCGTCGTGTTCGTTGCGCGGATCGTAGAGTCCGGCCCTGGCCTCGCCGCGGAACGGCGCTTTGTTCGCCGGGGCCGGGATGGTCCCGATCGTCGCGCTCAGCGTCTGCGTCATGGCCTCGTCCTCCGTCAGAAGGTTTGCTCCCGTCCGCGCATAAAGGCGCCGGGCCGGGGGCCCGCCGCCTTCACTTTACGGCATTCGATCCCGGCAGGACCAGCACCGCGCGATTGCGCTCGTCAGCGGATCCTCGATGAGGGATTAATGAGACAGCATTACTGTCCTAAATTTCAATGCCACAGTTCCGTCTGTGGCACAAGACCGATTCGGAAAAAACCCCTCCCACAACGGAAACGGAATGTCGCTCGCTCAGCGCTGCACGTAATTTTGTTGCGCGGCGCTAGGGCAGCCTGGCCGTGATGCCGGGCCACGCCGACAGGAAGTCTGCTCGCGCCCTGAGGCCGCCCGGTCCGCCACCCGCCTGCGTATCCTGACGCAGATGCGCGAAGACGAGGCGTCGACCGTCGCGGTCGGTCCATCCGACATACCAGCCCCAGCCGCGCGCACGGTCGAGCGAACCGTCCGCGCGCCTTGGATAGGCGGAGCCGGTCTTGCCGGCCAGCACCGCGCCTCCGGCGACCTCGTGCCTCTCGACGATGGCCATGGCGTGCCGGGTCGCCTCCTCGGAGATGGGCAGCCGCCCGGTCACCAGCCGCGCCAGGAACGCCGCCTGCTCGCGCGGGGAGATCGCCAGGGAAGAGCTGATCCAGGCGCGTTCCAGCGCGTTGTTGCGCCCGGGATCGCCCGACATGTCGGCGTTGCCGTAGCCGAACGACGCGACGTAGGCCTCCAGGCGCCCGATGCCCAGGCGCCGCGCGATCTCCTGAGAATACCAGAGCACCGAATTCTGCATCCACCCCGCCGGCCCGGTCGGCTGCTTCCATGCGGCTACCCAGTCGGGATAGCCCTTGCGAAACGGCAGCACGGGCTCGTCGCGATCCTTCAGGATGGCCGCATCGTAGCCGATCGCGGCGAGAGTGACCTTGAAGGTGGAGGCCGGCGTTACGCGTTCACAACAGCCCTCGCCCTCCTGGAAGAGGATGTTGCCCCGCGTGTCGGCGACCAGCGTGCACAGCGTTCGTGCCGTGTCGGCACCGGCCGCGCCTTGAAGTCCGAAGATGATGGCGGCGACCGCGAACGTTCTGCGCATGACTTGCAACTCTCCACGCACCTCGTTAGCCCAAAGCTCAGGCGACGGCATACCGAAACGCGACTTCCGGGGAAACCATGATATTCGCATCCGACAACTGGGCCGGCGCCCATCCGAAAATCTCGGAGGCGCTGGGCCGCGCCGCGGGCGGTTTCGCGCCGGCATATGGCAACAGCCCGCTCGACAGGCGCGTCGAGGAGCGCTTTTCCGAGATATTCGAGCGCGATGTGGCGGTGTTCTTCGTGGCGACCGGCACGGCAGCGAACGCACTGGCGCTGACCGCGGTCAACCTGCCCGGCGGCGTGGCCTTCGCCCAGGCGGAGGCGCACCTCGTGGAGGACGAATGCGGCGCGCCGGAATACTATACCGGCGGAGCGCGCGTGCATCGGGTACCCGGCCGCGACGGGCGCCTTGACCCGGACGAACTGCGCCGCGCGCTGGAGAAGTATCCCGATGGGTCTGTCCACACGGGCCAGCCCATGGCCGTCTCGATCACCCAGGCGACCGAGGTCGGCACGGTCTACGCGATCGAAGCCATAGGCGAGGTCGCGTCGATCGCCGGTCCGCGCGGCCTGCCGCTCCACATGGACGGCGCGCGCTTCGCCAACGCCCTCGTCTCGCTCGGGGCAAAGCCCGCTGAAATGAGCTGGAAGGCCGGTGTCGACATACTCTCCTTCGGCGGCACCAAGAATGGCTGCTGGTGTGCCGAGGCGCTTGTTTTCTTCGATCCGGACCGGGCGAAGGCGATGCCATATCTCCGCAAGCGGGCCGCTCAGCTCTTCTCGAAATCCCGCTTCGTGGCCGCCCAGTTCGAGGCCTATCTCGCCGACGGGCTGTGGCTCGAACTCGCCGAACACGCCAACGAGATGGCCAACGCACTGGCAGACATCCTGTCATCGGCGCCCGGCATGCGGCTTGCCTGGCGACCGGAGGCGAACGAGGTCTTCGCCGTCATGCCGAGGGCGGCTGTCGACCGGCTGCAAGGGGCGGGCGCGCGCTTTTACGAATGGCCATGGTCGGAGGCTCGACGCGACGAGGCCGAGCCCGATCGTGTGCTCTGCCGCTTCGTCACCAGCTTCGCGACGACCCGACAGGATCTCGACGAATTCGCCCGGCTGGCGGGCGCCTGATCTCGCAGCGCGAACACAAAAAAGAGCGGCGCCCCGAAGGACGCCGCCCGCTGATTGCCGATGGAAGACGACCGCTCAGTTGGCGGCCTTGGCCTCGATCTGCTTCGCCTTGGCGCCCACCGTGCCGATCTCGATCTTCTTCGGCTTCATCTCCTCGGGGATGTTGCGCTTGAGATCGATGTGGAGCAGGCCGTTCTTCAGCGCCGCGCCTACGACGTCGACGTGGTCGGCAAGCTGGAAGCGGCGCTCGAAGGCCCGGCTCGCGATGCCGCGATAGAGAAGCTCTGAACCCTCGCCGTTCTCGGCCTCGCTCTTCTCGCCCTTGACCGTCAGCACGTTGCGGTGTGCCTCGATCGAGATCTCGGTCTCACCGAAGCCGGCGACCGCCATGGTGATGCGATAGGCATCCTCGCCGGTGCGCTCGATGTTGTAGGGCGGATAGGACTGGCCGTTGTCGGGCTGGGACAGCGAATCCAGCATCGTGAAGAGGCGGTCGAAGCCGACGGTCGAACGGTAGAGCGGGGAAAAATCGACGTGACGCATGATCTGTTCTCCTTCTGAGCAACAAGTTGAGCGTTGTCCGCGCGACGGAGGATCCTCGATCGGCATCCTCCCGGGGCGGTGCGGCCCCTCGGGGGCGGCCGCACAAGCCATTTGGTGACGCGCAAAACGGGTTTCAAGGGGAATTTCGGCGGCCATTTCCCGTTCGCTCGATGAACGCAGGATGAACCGCGGCTTCTGTCGGCGTTCAGGCGGCGGGCGTTAGTTTCCGCGTCATGGATCAGATGCGGCGGTCCTCTGCCGTCGCCTCGAGGCCGGCCCGGGTGTAACGTCCCTTCCTCCCGATGTCGGCAAGGGCCGGTGGCTTCGGTCACCGGCCCTTCCTGTATCCGGGCTGCTCCGGTTCCCCGCAAAATCTTTGCATTCGCCCTGCGCGCTGCCTATCACCAGCGCGACGATTCATCTCCGGCGCGATCACCATGCAGGCCGCACTCCACGAGACCGACGACAATCCGCTGCCCGAGGGGGGCCAGTCGGGCCATGTGACGGGCTTCGACGGAATCCGCTGCCGCTACGCGCTGTTTCCCCACCGCGGCAGCAGGCCGCGCGGCACGGCGATCCTGCTGCAGGGCCGCAACGAGTGCATCGAGAAGTATTTCGAGACCGTGCGCGACCTTCAGCGGCTGGGCTTCGGCGCCGCGCTGATCGACTGGCGCGGACAGGGCGGCTCCGACCGCTTGCTGCGCGATCCGCGCCGCGGCCATGTCGACGGGTTCCTGGACTATGTCGGCGATCTCGAGCGGTTCTTTTCCGAGGTGGTGCTGCCGGACTGCCGCGGACCGTACCACATACTCGCCCATTCGACCGGCGCGCTGGTGGCCCTGCTGGCCGCTCCGCGCCTCGTCAATCGCGTCGATCGCACCGTACTCTGCGCGCCGCTTCTGGAACTCGCCGGAACGGGGATGTCTCCTGCGTCGGTCGAGCGCCTCGCCGGCACGCTCTATGCGCTCGGCCTGGGCACGATGACGATGGGCGGGCGCACGAGACGCCTGGCGCCGGCCGCGCTTGCGCAGAGCGTGCTGACGTCGGACCCGAGGCGCCACGCCCGCAACGCGGCGCTGTTAGAGGCCCATCCGGAGCTGTTCCTGGGCGGGCCGACTGTCGGCTGGGTCCGGGCCGCCGCGCTTGCCGCCCGCGCCGTGCGCGCGCCGGAATTCCTGGCGGCGCTGCGCATGCCGATCCTGATCGTGGCCGCAGGCGCCGACCGCGTCGTCTCGACGGCCGCGGCCGAACGCTACGGGCGCGCGCTGCGCACCGGCTCCTGCGTGACGATCGACGGGGCCCGTCACGAGATCCTCCAGGAGCAGGACCGCTACCGCGAACAGCTGCTGGCCGCCTTCGACGCCTTCGCCTCCACCGGTTGACGCGCCGTCAGTTGCCGGCGATCAGCCTCAGCGCCCTGTCGTGCAGGACCGGATTGGCCGAGGCGATGATGTCGCCGCCGCCTTCGGCCCGCCCGCCGTCGAACGTGGTGACCACCCCGCCGGCCTTCTCGATGATCGGGATGAGGCCGACTATGTCGTAGGCCTGCAGCCCGGCATCGACCGCGATGTCGGCATGGCCGGCCGCCACCATCGCGAATGCGTAGCAGTCGGTGCCGTAGCGGGCGAGCCGGACGCTGGCCTCGAGGCGGTCGTAGACGGCGCGCTTCGCACCGGCGAAGAGCGCCGGCGTTGTGGTGAAGAGCGTGGCGTCGGCGAGTTCTGCCGTCCGGCGCGAAGCCAGCCGGCGCGGCCCGCCCGGCCCCTCGTAGTGGGCGCCCGTGTCGTCGCCGTAGAAGAGCTCGCCCGTGAAGGGCTGCGACATCATCCCGGCCACCGCATCGCCGTCGACGGTCAGCCCGACCAGCGTGCCCCAGACCGGCAGGCCCGAAATGAAGGCGCGGGTGCCGTCGATCGGATCGACGACCCATACATGGCTGCTCGCCGCGTTGTGGGCCCCGTGTTCCTCGCCGAGGAATCCATGGCCGGGAAACTCGGCCGCGATCAGCGCGCGGATGGCGCGCTCGGCCTCCCGGTCCGCTTCGGTGACCGGGTCGAACCCGGCGTCGAGCTTGTTGGACACGGCCCCCGCCCGGCGGAAGCGCGGCAGCGTCTCGGCGGCGGCCGCCGCCGCGAGCCGGCGCATGAAGGCGGCATCGACCTTCATGGAAGGCGTTGCTCCCGCGCAACAGCACATGGAAACAGCACCGGAGAGGTTAAGAATTCACTTGACATTTGTGCACCGCAACATAGACTAGTCGATGAACAGGTTTCCTGTTCAGCCCTCCTTGGGCGTTTCCTCCCTAGACTTCGACCGCGACGTGCGAACGCCGCGGTCTTTTTTTCTTCCGGGCCGCGCTGTCGCACTATTCGGCGGCAAGCGGCAGCGGCTGGAGGAAGTGCTCCGGCAGCGACATGAGCGCGGCGGAAAAGCGGGTGAGGTCGGCAACCAGCGCGTCGAAGCCCGGGCTCTTCTGGTAGGTGCGCTCGTTGACGTAGAGCCCCCGGTTGACCTCGATCTGCAGCGCGTGGAAGCCCTGCGCCGGCCGGCCGTAGTGCTCGGTGATGAAGCCCCCGGCATAGGGCTTGTTGTGCGCCACGGCGTAACCCATGCCCGTCAGAATCGATATCGCGTGTTCCGACAGCCTCATCGAGGCTGATGCGCCGAAGCGGTCGCCTACGATGAAGTCGGGCCGCACCGACGTCTCGCCGACCCGGATCGACGCGGGCATGGAGTGGCAGTCCACGAGAACCGTGCTGCCGAACCGGCGATGCGTGGTCGTGACGAGCTGCTTGAGCCTGACGTGATAGGGCTTGTAGAGCGCGTCGATCCGCGCGACGGCTTCCGCGATCCTGATCCGCGAAGGGTAGATGTCCTGCCCCTCGCCGACCACCTTGGGGACGGTGCCGAGACCTCCCGCCACCCGTGCCGAGCGCGCATTCGCGAAGGACGGCAGCGCTTCCACGAACATGCGCGGGTCGAGCTCCCACGGCTCGCGATTGACGTCGAGATAGGCGCGCGGGAAGTTGGCCGTCAGCATCGGCGCGCCGAGCCCGACGGCGCCGCCGAACAGTTCCTCCACGTAGCAGTCCTCGGAACGCCTTATCGCCATCGCGTCCAGGCGCGACATGGCGAGGAAGCGGCGCGGGTAGACGCGACCGCTGTGCGGCGAGTTGTAGACGAACGGCACGCGCTGCTGTGCACAGGCCAGCACCGTGAAGGGCGGCACCTCGGCGAAATCCTCATAGGCCGTCAAGGGTTGGGCTCCGGTTGCCTGAGCATTCGCCAGACCGTGCCACGGCCCGGCACGTCGTGTCCAGTATGACAAACCTGCGCTCCACCGCACTGCAGCGATTCACTTGATGTTTACCATGCCGGACTCATATAGATGTGCCGGCGGGGCCTCCTTCCCTGCGCCTCGGCGACCTGACTCGGACGGGATCATGAAGAGAATTCTGCTTGCGGAAGACGACGAGGACATGCGCCGCTTCCTCGTCAAGGCGCTGGAACGCGCCGGCTACGACGTCACCGATTTCGACAATGGCGCGAGCGCCTACGAGCGGCTGCGCGAGGAGCCGTTCTCGCTGCTCCTGACCGACATCGTCATGCCCGAGATGGACGGCATCGAGCTGGCCCGGCGCGCGACCGAGATCGACCCCGACCTCAAGGTCATGTTCATCACGGGCTTCGCGGCCGTCGCGCTGAATCCCGATTCGCGGGCGCCCAAGGACGCGAAGGTCCTGTCGAAGCCGTTCCACCTGCGCGATCTCGTCAACGAGGTCGAGAAGATGCTGAAGGCGGCCTGAGAACGGCTTCCCGATACCCTTTCGCCACGGCGCGAATGGGCGGCATTTGCTGTTGCGCGCGCCGTCGGAATATGGTGTATGCGCGGCTTCGGATGGGCGTGTAGCTCAGCGGGAGAGCACTACGTTGACATCGTAGGGGTCACAGGTTCAATCCCTGTCACGCCCACCATCGGTTCCTTGGAATGCGCGGCCTCCGGGCCGCGTTTTTCATTTCGGGTCATCGGCTTTTCTCCTCATTGTACGCAGTCTGTACGCGCGAAACCGTCAGATGGCGGAAGCGGTGGTCGGCACGCCAGCGATGCAGCTGGGTCTCGGATATGTCCACCAGGCGCGCGGCTTCCTTGTAGGTGCTCCCGCGGTCGAACAGTTCTTCGACTCGCAGAAGCTTTGCGATGATCTCGTTCCGGTCGTGCTGGATGCGGGATACGGGCTTTTCGTTGCGCGAACGTGCATGGTTGTCGAAGCGCTCGAGGTCGAGGCCGACGAGCGACGACGGCGAACGCTCCCTGAAGGCCGCCACGATCCGGTCCCAGCAGTGATGCGCGACCAGCCTTCTCGTCACGCGCTGGAACCGGTCGCGCGGCCCGAAATGCAGCGGCACCTGGGAGTAAGGGATCCCTTCCCTGAGCATGAACATGACGCCGTCGAGCAGACGACGCGGATCGAGCCTTTCCGCCCGGTCGCCGGTCCGCATCACCTCCGCGGAGACCAGCGGCGCGGCGATCGCCCACTCCCGGTCGCTGAGGCGGTGCAGGCCCGCGGCGGCTTTCTCTTCGGGGCCGAGGCTGCGGAGGTCGCGGCCTTGGGGAACGTCGGGATTGTACAACGGAAACGTCTTCGTTCCCGTCACTCCTTCGAACAGCGCGGGCGCCGTCCTCCGCAGCACGGGCTCGACGGCTGCCCAGGAGCCGGAGGTCTGCAGCCGACGCAGCGCGTTGAAGACCTCGGCAGGCGGACCGAAGGCTTCAGGCAGATGGCGCAGGGGAGCGCCCGTCTGGAGATGGAACAGAGCGGCCTCGACGACCGTTCTCGCGTCGAGCACCGCGCCTCCGGCCCGGATCCGGCAGGAAACCGCCACCCGGGGAGGCACCAGGTGCGAGATTTCAGCCCATGCCGCGTCCGGCAGGCAGTGCCGCCCCTCCGCCGCTTTCGCGGCCATGGCTGAAGCGAACCGCGGGCTGCCGAAATAGCCTCTCGGCGCCTTGCCGAAGGTCCTCTCGAGGACCACCACCTCCCTCTCCGCCGGGTTTCCGGAATCGAGCATGGCATGGGGGCGCACTTCTATGCGCATCGTGAACGAGCCGTCGTCGGTGAGGTCGAGCACGACGGCCCGGATCAGTTCGCGCAGCGAGCCGACGAGTTCGGCACCTTCTTTTTGAGAGCAGTCGATCCGGTCGATGGCCATCATCGCTGACATCGCGTCGAGCATAGTCGCGCTCTTGAGCGGAGCTAGGACGAGCGGGGCCCGAGCGGGAACGCGCATCGCCGCGAGACGCTCCCGAAGGATCGTCTCCTGCGACTCCAGTCTCGCCCGCAGGTCGGCCATCCATTGGGGCGTCATTCCTTCGTTGAACGCGTCGTCCCAGGTTTTCAACACCTTGGCGGAAATCTCGGCGAGCTGCTGCTCGATGAGCTTCCGTTCGGCCTGCGCCTTCTGCGGCGCAGCAGTGAGGGCCGCATTGAAAGCGTCGACGAATGCCCCGGTTTTCTCAAGCGATACGAGTTCGTCGCCGATGAGTTCGGAGAAGGCGTCCTCAAGGCGGTATCGCAGGAGACCGCCGCTCATGTCGCAGTGCTTTGCACCCGGCGCTGACCTGTTCCTCGCGACGTTGCAAGTGTATCGCTCCTGGCGGTTGCCTGAACGGTCCGCCTTGGCGGACATCCCGCCGCCGCAGTGCGCGCACCTGAGCAGCCCCTGAAGTGGGCGGAGGAATCTCTTGGAATAGCCCTTGGGTTTGACGGTCTTTTCTGGAAGCCCCTGCAGACGCTCCTGTGCCGCGTTGAATTGCTCGACCGACACGATCTGCAGGCTGGCTATCAAGGGGCTGATGGTCCACTCGTCAGACGGTCGAAGCACGTTCCTGCGCCGGCCGTCGATCTCGACCGTCTTCGTCACGCCATGCGTCTGGTAGCCGGTGTAACGGAAATGCCGCAGCATTCCCGACATCACCGTCTTCGACCCGCGGATGAAGTCGGCCGTCCAGGTCCGGCCGTGGCGTCCTCCCGGAACCTCGGAGTTCAGATATTCCGCGATCATGGCTGGACTCCAGCCCGCGTTGAACCTCGAGAAGACGAAACGCACGGTTTCGGCCTCCGCAGGGTCGACGACGAACGTGACCTGACCGTCCACCATCGCGCGGGTGTACCCGAAGCAACCTGCCATGTGGGGCGTGCCCTCGCTCGCCGACCTCCTGATGCCGCTGGCGAGCCTCTCGACGATACGGCCGCGCTCTTCCTCGATGAATCCGGCGGAGATGCACCAGCGGACTATCGGGATGGGGGCCCTGTCGCGTGCGCTGTGGATAGGCACGCCGCGCTCGTGAATCCGTTTCCACAGCTCAGCCAGGACCACCATTTTCCGGCCCAGCCGGTCCTGGGATTCGACGATGACATGTCCGATGTTCAGTTCGTCCAGCTCGGCAAGCATTCCCTGCAACACCATGCGCTTGCTTACGGTGGTTCCGGACTTCCGCGGCTCCTCGTAGACCCAGACGACGGTCAGGCCGATGGATTCTGCATACTCCTGCGCCAGGCTGACCTGGCGCTCGATGCTGTCGGGGCTGTCCGTGGTCTTGGAATAGCGGGCGTATATCACGCATCGCGTTTCCCTCAGCCTCCGGCGCTCGACGTCGACGGCGTCGAATCTGGAAGGTGGAAGTAGCAGCGGGAGCATTGCCGATCGGGATCCGCTTTCCGGCACCACGGACCGGGGCGTATCGAGCAGGCTGATGCCGTCTCCTTCCGGGATCAGGTCGTGCTTTGGCGGGCCTGCAGGTCTCAGCCGCATTCGGTCTCTCCTTCTTCCGGGCGCGACGGCCGCGCCCCGCACTGCCGCGGTCCGCGCAGCCATGGCGGATTGAGGAGGTCGACCCGGCGCGTCCGCGCGGCGACCTCCACGACGAATTCTTCGATCGCTGCGGTCGCCTCGCGAAGGTATTCCGGGGTTTCCGGGTTGACCGTGTAGCGACGGGTAGTCTTCCTGGTCGCGACCGGGATATGGCCAAGGACTGCGCTGATCTGCTTGTCGGGAACGCGTCGGCGTTCCATCCAGCGGCCGAGCGTATGCCTGACGGAATAGGTGTTGACCGTGTCTGGAAGACCTGCCCGCTCCCGCATTCCGCGCAACGCCGTCTTGATCGAATCCACGGGTCTGCCTCGGTAGGCCGTAAGGTGCTGGTCGCCGGAAAGATGCTCCACCCACGGGCGCAGCGTACCCGGCAGCCGCAGGACGGGCCGCCGCTTCTTCGTCTGAATCCTGCCCGGAGGGTTCAGCCGCAGCAGGCCCTGCTGCAGGTCGATTTGCGATCCCCTCAACTCAAGCAGCGAACTGATGCGCGCAGCGGTGTTGATCAGCGCGACCATCGCGGCCAGCACGTGCGGCTCCGAAGCTTCGTCCAGGAACCTGGCCAGCTCGTCGAGCTCCAGCAGGCTGCCCTTGAGCGGTTCCTCTTCCATGTGTTCAACGGTCCGCGGCTCGAAAAACAACGGGGTTGCACGGACGAGCCTGTCCCTCCTTCCGAGATTGAAAGCCGACCTCAGGACGCTCAGCGTCCGGCTGGCGTATGATACCGACTGGCCCGAGGCGACGAGGTCATCCGCAACCTTCTTGGAGTCCCGGTACTCGAAGAAATCGCAAAGCCGTGCGCCGACGATCGGCTTGAGCCTGGCAACCGCGATCCGGGCCTGCTCGGCGCTGGGCAGCGCCTTGGCGTGCGTCTCGTAGTAGCGGTCGAGGAGATCGGCCACCGTAAGCGGTCTGGACCGCTCGAGGGCCGCCCGGGGATCCTCGGGAAGCCGGTCAACGCACCGGAAGAGCGCCTGCCTCGCCTTGGAGACGTCGCCGGTCCTGAGCGATACGTGGCGGGTCTGCCGCGCCGCCTCGTCGTACCATCCGAGGTAGATCGCGCCTACGCCGGATCGCCGCTCGATCCACAGCCCGCCTGCTTCTTCGAGTCTCTCGCTCGACCTGAGCACCTCCTTCGGAGGTCGCGAAGGATCGGCTGCACAGGACTCGAGCTTCCGGCGGGCGCTCTGTTCGCCGACCCTCCCCAGGCCTTGCCGCCGCTCTGCGCCACGGTCGTGCCAACGCAGCTCGAACCCGCCGGACGGCAGCCGCAGCAGGCGGTAGCGGCCGGAGCGGGCGACCACGTCGCAGCCCCCGGGTTCCTGCCCGCACGCGCTCTCAGGGAGTGCGGTCACGGCGTCGCCCTCCGGTAATGAATTCGATCACGTCGTCCCGGGTGAAGAACAGCCGACGACCGATTTCGACGCCCTCGAGCCTGGCTTCGCGCCAGAGTTCGCGGACAGTCGGCTCCGAGACCCTTAGGTAAACGGATACTTCCGAGACGCTGAGAAGTTCGTACCCGCTCCGAGACTCCAGAGCCGGAAAGGGTGTCCTCTCGCACGTCATTAGATACCTCGTGCCTTAGATACATGTATATAACTCCTCTTGACGCCAATATTGGTTCAATGACGTCATGTCAACCTTGTTGATTCGCAGAAGGAAGTGCGCTGGTGGGCACGGTGGCTCTCGACACCGAACAGCCGTGGGTGGGAAGGGCCACTCGTATCGCAGCGGAACTCGCGCGGGCTCCGTTCGGAAAGAAGCGGGAGGTCTACGCCTGGGCGGCCAAGGAATACGGCTATGCCGTGTCGTCCCTCAAGCGCGAGGTGGCTGCCGCCGAGTTCATCGAACGCGTCTCGTCCGGATCCCCCGACTTCGCCGCAGAACTCAGGTCGCTTGGGAGCAACGCGGTTGGTGAAATAGCGCGGCTCCATGTCAGCCATCCTGAACTTGCCCGCGCAAAGTCCAAGGCGGCTGCCGGCGGCAGGATCACCGCGTCCGACATCAGCCGCGCGCGTCAGGAAGCCGAAGCCGGATCGGAGGCGCGAACCGGCCGCGGGCGTGCCCGTGAATTCGTACGATTCGTCGCCGAAGAAGGGCGACGCTTCGGCATCGAGGACACCCGAAAGCCCCGTGTAGCGGGATCCCTGCTGGAGTTTCGGATACGCGGTGGCGAGACGGGCTGCGCCGTGTTCGAGTCGAGCCCTGCCCCAGGTCTCGAAAAGGTCGACCGTCATCTGGCGATGCTGCTGTTTCACGACCGGCTGGTCGTAGGGTTTGAAGGAGAACAGGTGCCCGACGTATGGCAACGTCGGATACGGGAGCTGAGAGGGCACGGTCAGCGTGTCCTGCTCTTCACGCGCGCAGCCGACGGATTCCGAGAGGCGACACGCTATTGACCGGAGTGTCATGGGTAGGGTGCGGCCATCGCGTCCGCAGCGTCCGGCTGCGGCGCTTCCGGCGCGCTCGATGCGCCTTCGGCTGAATTCACGAGTCGGCCGATTGCATCACCATCGAGCTCCCCATGCGCGAGAAGCTCTCGCTGGACGGCAAGGACCGCCTCCCGACGTTCCGAAACGATGGCCTTGGCGCGGCCTAGTCCCTCCGAAACCAGGGTTTCCACGCTTGCAAGCAAAGCCGGATGGAGGTGAAGAGCCGCCGACAGCGCTTTCGGAGTAGCGGCGGACAGGAAGGCCAGCGACGTGCCAAGGCCGTAGGATGCCTCCATCTCGAGTGCAAGATTGGTGGCTAAATGGAGGTCTGAGCCTTCCCGCCCCCCGCTTCCGCTGGACCGGTCGCCGGTGAGCTGCTCCTCTGCCGCAAGCCCCCCGAGCACCGTGGCGATATGATCGCGGTACCATCGTGCGGTCCTCAGGCCCGACTCCTCTTCGGCGAAGACCGTCGCGCCACCTCGCGCAGGACCGTCCCCCACCGGATACTCGTCGTCGACCTCCGCCTTGATGACCGTCCGGCCGAGCGACAGGCCGACCACGACATGGCCCGCTTCGTGCAGGCAGACACGTCGGCGGGTATCCTTCCCGATCTTCGTTGCAGCGGGCGCCAAGGCAAGCTGATCAGCGACGCAGACCCGCCTCCGCTCGCGGCGCGCGCGACGCCTCGCATCGCGCGCGAGTTGCTCCAGACGGGCACCGGACCAGCCTTCCGTCCGGGACGAAACGTCCGATAGCTCATGCAGCGGCACGCCCTCGCCCAGGTGGTGGAGAAGGATGGCGCTTCGCGCAGCGGCATCGGGCAACTGAATGCGGATGTGCCTGTCGAGCCTGCCCGGCCGTCGGATGCCTTCGTCGATGGCGTCCGGATAGTTTGTCGCGCCGACCACGACTACCCCCTCCCGCGACGCGGCGCCGTCGAGACACTCCAGCAGCGCGTTGACGACTTCCCTGCAGTACTGTTCGTTGGAGGTGGTCGCGGAAAAGCGCTCCCTGTCCCCGAAACTGTCCGCCTCGTCGATGAAAAGGATGCAGGGTGCCTGCTTCTTCGCTTCGGCGAACGCTCCTCGCATCGCCTTGAGACAGTCTCCGAGATGGCCCTTGGACTGCCAGCGGCTCAGCGATCCTAGCACCAGCGACATGCCGCACGAACGCGCGAGCGCAGAAGCGAACGTCGTCTTTCCGCAACCCGGCGGACCGGAAAGCAGGACGCCCCGGTCGACGTCCGCCCACGAAACTGCACCTGTCCGCCAGTCCGCGACGTCGATTGCCAGCTGTCGCCCCCATTCGGCGGCCTCGCCCATTCCCGGAAGGGTCGCGAGCGTCGGCCCACTTTCAGGTCGCACCTCGTCCAGTGCGCTGCGGAGGCGGCCGAGTACTTCGATCACCTGCGCGCCCGAGCGACCTGCGCGAAGCGCGAGTTCGATCCTCGACAACGGATGCAGCGCGATCTCCGCAGCTTCGCGTTCGCTTAGCCTCGTACCGAGGCAGAAGCGTGCGCCCGCCACCAGCAGACGGGGCGTGATCGGCGGCAGTTCAATGACGGCGTCGGCGACAGCGCTGAAACCCGGGGGAAATTCCTCATGCCCGGCGGCGAGGATGAAAACCCTGTCCTGACCGAGGAACTCGAAAAGCCCGTCTGCCTTTCCGCTTCTCGCGCTACGCGCCGCAATCTTGACGGACGATCCTGTCGACGCGTCGAAACTGTTGGGCGGCCCTACTGACGATAGGAGCGACGCGCCTTTCTGGTAAGCTTCGAGATCTGCTGCGTGAGCGACAACGAAACCCACCACGACCGGACGGCCAGCGGCCACGTCAGGCATCTGGCGTGTGGCCGATCTTAGCTGGGCGTATGCGATGAACCCTGCCGGATTCTTCCGCAGCCTCTTCTGCAGGACCGATCGACGCCCGCGTTGCCGGCGTCCGGAAATCTGGTTCGAAAACATCCTAGCGCCTCCAGCGCCTGATCCGCGTTTCCGGTCCGATCGGGGCTTCATCAAGCTCGATCGAAACGAACCGCTGCAACGTCAATGAAGCCACGCCCCGCATGGGCCAGGTTTCGCGAAAGACGCAGCTGGCCTCCGCCAACGTCAGCTCGCCTGCGTCCTCCAGTGCAGTGAGAAGTCGTATCCGATCGTCGAGGGAACACGACGTGCCTGCAAAGCGAAGGAGGTCACGGGCGTTCTGCAGGCGGTACGGGGTAGCGATTTCGGACGGGGGCCAGCATTCGTAGGGGAGGTTCCGCATCCATGGTTCGAGAGCCTTTGGATCACGGCTCCCGTCGAATTGCGCGTCGACCAGAAGGAAACGCTCGCCAGTCCTGACGAGGAAGTCGGGCCGCCCTGCGACGTCCTCTCCAGGCATAGGCGCGGAAAGGCACCGCCAGGAATCCACGGCGTCGTCGAACTCCAGCAGGCAACTGAGGTCTCGAGCCGATTGGCCGCGGAACCAGGGCTGCCCTTCGCAGCGAACGGTCCGTGGCCCTTCTGGGGCCACACGTTCTGTTGATCGACGTCCCATCTCACGCTCCTGAAGCAGGAAGGACGCGCTCGTGTCCGTGAGCCGCAAGGTAGCGCGCCAGCGCGACGACGAAGCGATCCCAGTTCGAGAGGGGGAAGGTGGTGGTTTGATTGCTCAGCATGGCATGACTCCTTGATGGAGCGGGCTTAGCCAAATATTACGTATCAGTCAACTTTTTACGTTGTGAACGTCATTATCATGGTAAATAACCGGATCTCCGCCTCCTACCTCTGCATCCACCTCGGCCAGGGACGCCCGGCTCGGCCCGATGTCCCTTCGTCACACGAGTGCCGAATAGTCGGCCTCCAGGGCCAGCGGCCCGTGGTGTTTTTCTCGCCGCAGGCCGACGGGACCTTCCGCCGGACCTCGCCCAGCATCCTGAAGCGCAACGCATCCTGACGTTGTCTCCCGCCTCCAGCGGGAACCTGGGGTGGATCAGACAGCACACCGTACCGGCAGGCCAGCAGCAGCGGAGAAACCGCCAGACTGGCTGCGGAGAACGCGCGTGCCCATCGGCTCGCTCAGGGACGACGGCGGACGTGTTGCATCACCTAACTCGGGGTCGACATTGGGAAACAGGAGGTCGCTTCCAAAAAAATATCGTCGGTCTCCCTGCATTCACAACCACGTATTCGACGTGAAGTTGTCGATTGCATCGCAGTTTCGTGTCGGCCTAGTCTGTCGGAGGGTAATATGGGGGAGCGAAAGTGGACGAAACGGAGAAATCCGTCTTTCAGAGCGATCTGCCTCTGAAAGAAAAGCTTGAGCGAGCCAGAACAGAGCTGCTGGATTTGTCCGCACGCAACCGGCTGCTCAGCGTCCCGCGCTTTTCCAGGAGCGTCAAGACCATAGACGTCGTCGACGAGAGAACAACCGAAGTCTACAGGTTGCTGGTTTTTGAAGGAAAGGCACTCACCTTCGTCGCAGGCAAGCCTGACCGAACGAAAGTCGGCCAGGAGGCGGCCGACGGGCTCGGCGAGGAGGACAACTATTCTTCGGTTGTGTTCCCGCAGCCCGGCGACGAACAGCTTGATGAGCGAGGTTTCTCCAAGCGGCATTCTGACACCAGCCTTCAGACGAGAATGACTCCGACTGGTCTCCAGCGGCGACTCCTCGATCTTTATTACGATGCGCGGACGCTCGAGGAAGAACAGGGCGTCAATATCCTTTTCCTCGCGCTCGGCATGCTGAAATGGATCGATCCGAACAACAAGGAGAACATCCGGCACGCGCCGCTGATCCTGGTGCCGGTCCGGCTTGAACGGGGTACAGCCGGGGAGAAGTTCCGCTTGAGGGCAAGGTCCGAGGATCAGACGGCGAACCTTTCTCTCGAAGCCTACCTCGACAGAGTGCACAAACTCGCCTTGCCGCCTTTCGAAGCCGGCGAAGACTTCGATCCGGCAGGCTATCTCGCCGCAGTCGCGGACGCCGTTTCTACCAAGGACGGGTGGGAGGTGCTTCCTGACGACATGGTGCTGGGCTTCTTCTCGTTCGCGAAGTTCCTGATGTACCGCGACCTTGATCCGGAGAACTGGCCTGAGGGTGCTAGGATCACGGACCAGCCCAAGATACGTTCCCTTCTGGCGGACGGATTCGAGACGCGCGAACCCCTGATGTCGGACGACATCGCAATCGATCCGCATATCGCGCCTGCCGACATGCTTCACATCGTCGACAGCGACAGCTCACAGACGCTCGCGATTCACGATGTGCGCCGGGGGCGTGACCTCGTGATCCAGGGACCTCCCGGCACGGGCAAGTCGCAGACCATCGCAAACGTCGTCGCCTCGGCGGTAGCCGACGGCAAGACCGTGCTTTTCGTCGCCGAAAAGATGGCAGCGCTTGAGGTGGTCAAGCGGCGGCTCGACCACGCCGGGGTCGGTGATGCCTGCCTCGAACTCCATAGCAACAAGGCCAACAAGCGCATGATGCTGGAGGAACTCCGTCGGACCTGGCAGCTCGGGTCGCCGCGAGGGCAGTTTCCCTCATCCCTGGCAGACAGGGTTCTCGAGGCCCGCGACAAGCTGAATGCGCATGCCACCCGGATGCATGTCGCTCACCATCCATCCGGATTAACTCCCTACCAGGTCTTGGGGCAGTTGACCCGGCTGAGGCAGCAAGGACAACGACCGGTCGAGATTCACTTGGCTGGCTCCACGGACTGGACGGCCGACGGCGTCGCCACGCGCAGGCGTCTGCTGGAGGAGGTGTCCCAACGTATCGACGAGATAGGACTTCCTATCCGGCATCCGTGGCGAGGGGTCGGCCTTGAGGTCGTCCTTCCGACCACCGTCGAGCGGCTGGTTCCTCGCATCGAATCATTGGCCTCCCGCGTGAGGGAACTCCGAGGGAAGGTCACGGAAATCGCGGCCACCGTGGAATCGGAAGTGCCTTCCGCTCCCAACGGAGTTCGCCCGCTTCTTGAACGAGCGCGCGTTCTGGCGGCGGCCCCGCCGTTCCCGCCCGCGGCGCTGACGGCATCGAGTTGGGACGGCCAGCAGAAGGAAATCTCGTCGCTGATCTGGACGGGCGCCGAGTTCGGCCGGACGTCGTCGGAACTCTCCGAACATGTCGTCGACGGCGCCGTCGAGCTTTCTGTGGAGGGTCTGGAAGGCGGCCTCGCGGAGCTGCCTTCGGATTTCCCTAAGGAAGGATTCGTCCGCGCGCGTCAGCTCACTATCCTTCTGCCGCGGCTGAAGGAGGAGGCAGAGCGGCTGAACCAGGAACTGGGCGGATCGATGCTGCCTGACACTTTGGCAGGACTTCTGCGGCTGGTCACGATGGGCGAACGCGTCGCGGCAGCGCCGGACGCAAGTCCCGAAGCGTTCGCTGCTACCGTCTGGGATTCGGGCCTGGAGCAGGCAAGCGATCTCGCCGAGAGTGTCGCCGCCCTCGAAACCGCCCGGTCCACACTTCAAGGAAAGGTCTCGGAAGCAGCATGGTCCAGCGACGTCGCGGCAGCGAGACAGGCGCTCGCGACGCACACCGGCATACTGAAAGCCCTAAACGGGGACTACCGTCGGGCCAAGGCGCTCGTTCGATCCATCGTGACAGACCCGAACGCGTCCGGCGCCGAGCTGGTGAGCCTCCTAGATGCGTTGATGAAGGGACAGGCCGCTGCCGCAAGGATTCGCGAGGGCGACAGCTTCGGCAGGTCGGCGTTCGGAGCGGATTGGCGGGGAGAACGGTCTGCCTCGGCGCCGTTGCTGGCATTGGTTGAATGGATGCGGACCCTTCGGGGGCTGGGTTCCGAGCCGCGGCTCATAGCCGGGCGGCTGGCCGAACGCTCCGAGGCTGGCGCGCGCGCCGAGCGTGTAAGAAAGGTCATCGAGATCGGCAGGCCGATTATCGAAGGGTTCTGGAACGATCTCCGGCATATGGCCTCGGCCGTGCTGGGAGACGTGGCTTCCATCGAACGCGCGCGGCTCGACCTCCTCGATAACAAGGCCAGGGCGGTGCACCGCGCCGACGAGATATCGAGGCAAGTGTTCGCCTCTCCGCCGGATGCGGTCAGCGACCGCATCAACCGTGCGCGGCGGCTGGAAGATCTGCAGCGGCTAGCAGGCATCATCGACGCTGGCGCGGAGCTGGGCGACAACGCGTTCGGATCGGCCTGGGCCGGACGCAGGTCGGACTGGGCGGTCCTCACCGATGGCGAGCTCTGGATTCGTGAGAACGGCGACCTCAGGCATCTGGCCGCACGACTTCCGACGCGGGTGGCAGTGGCGGCCTCCGCCGAACTTGCCATGGACGAAGCCAGTACGTTGGCCGACGCACTCACGGCGCTAGCCGGAGACCTGAAGGGGGACGCGGCTTCGCTGTTCAGCGCGAGCGACTTCTTCGAGGTCGATTTGTCGGAGATCGTCGGCCGTCTGGATTCCTGGCTTGAGCATCGGGAGCAGCTGTCGAAATGGGTGGCCTATAGAGAACGTTCGGAAGCAGCGCGAAAGACCGGTCTGTCGGAGCTGGTCGATGCTCTCGCGGAAGGACGCATCGGCACCAGGGAAGCGCAGTCGACTTTCGACATGGCCTACTACGAAGCCATTCTGACAGCGATGGCGACGGAGGAACCCGAACTGGCACGGTTCGACGGCGAGCTTCATTCGCGGGCGGTACGTGATTTCGCCGACCTGGACACGCAGCGTATCAAGGCTGCGGCTATCGAGGTGGTTACCGCCCATCATCGCAGGATCCCTTCCCGCGACGGTGGTGCAGGCCCCGTTGGTCTGCTGCGCTCGGAAATGGCCCGCAAGCGTGGCCATATGCCGATCCGACAGCTGATGCAGCGCGCAGGTCCTGCGATCCAGGCGCTGAAGCCCGTCTTCATGATGAGCCCCCTGTCCGTTGCCCAATTCCTTTCACCAGGGAAGATGGCGTTCGACCTGCTGGTCATGGACGAGGCTTCCCAGATACAGCCAGTAGACGCGCTCGGGTCGATCGCCAGGGCAAAACAGGTGGTAGTCGTCGGTGACGAGCGCCAGCTTCCGCCGACGACGTTCTTCGCGAAGATGACCGGTTCCCAATCGGAAGACGATGACGGGGAAGGGGCGCAGGTCGCCGACATCGAAAGCATCCTCGGCCTTTTCACAGCGCGCGGACTTCCGGAACGGATGCTCCGGTGGCACTACAGGAGCCGCCACCAGTCACTCATCGCCATCTCGAACAGCCAGTTCTATGAAAATCGGCTGTTCATCGTGCCCAGTCCCTATACCCAGGAGGCCGGGATGGGGTTGCGATTCCATCATGTGCCTGACGGCGTGTTCGACTCCGGCGGGACCGGCACGAATCCAGTAGAGGCACGTAAAGTCGCTGAATCGATCATCCGCCATGCGAAGGCGAACCCGCACGAATCCCTGGGCGTCGCTACCTTTTCGGTCAGCCAGCGGCGCGCGATTCAGGATGAACTGGAGGCGCTGCGGCGTCTGAATCCCGATACCGAGGAATTTTTCCACGCCCACCCGAGCGAACCGTTCTTCGTGAAGAACTTGGAAAACGTCCAGGGTGACGAGCGCGATGTGATCATGATCTCGGTGGGGTATGCGAAGAACGCCCAAGGATACATGGCGATGCGTTTCGGGCCGCTCGGGGCTGAGGGTGGCGAGCGACGGCTGAACGTCCTCATCAGCCGGGCGAAGCGCAGATGCGAGGTCTACGCGTCGATCACCGACGAAGACATCGACCTTGAACGGGGCAAAGGGAAAGGCGTCTTCGCCTTCAAGCTGTTCCTGCACTACGCCCGGACGGGAAGGCTGTCCTTGGCGCAGGCGACCACCCGCGAGATGGATTCAGTCTTCGAGGAACAGGTTGCCAACGCGCTGATAGACAGGGGCTACCAGGTTCACGCACAGGTCGGTATCGCTGGGTTCTTCATCGACCTCGCCGTCGCCGATACCGAACGACCCGGAAGGTACATCCTCGGCATCGAATGCGACGGTATTGCCTACCACTCCTCTCGTTCCGCTCGCGACCGCGACCGGCTTCGGCAGGCCGTTCTTGAAGACCACGGATGGATCATCCACCGCATCTGGAGTCCTGACTGGTTCCAGCGTCCGCGCGAGCAGCTCGAGCGGACGATCGAGGCTATCGACGCGGCAAGGAAGGAACTGGACGCCAGAATGGAACTCGGCTTCCAAAGAAGTCGGGCGGTGGACGTTGAGGTGGTCACGGTCGATCGCGGCGACGTGACGGAGATTGGCTTGGCCGACGCGCCGGAAGTCGACACGACGCAAAGGGTCTACGCGGAAGCTGAGTTGAAGCGCACCGGATCGTATGACTTGCACGAGACGCCGTCCGGCGTGATGGCCGGACTTGTCGAACAGGTCGTCGCGGTGGAAGCGCCAGTCCATCTTGACGAGGTGGTGTGCCGGATAAGGGATGCCTGGGGACTGCAGCGTGCTGGTGGACGCATCCAGGAAGCCGTGGAACGCGGGATGATCATCGCCGAGAGCCGCGGTTCCGTCTCACGGAAGAGAGACTTCCTCTTCAGTCCCGGAGCGACGGTCACACTCAGGGACCGAAGCCAGGTTGCGTCGCCCGGGCTGCGCAAGCCAGAGATGATCGCGCTGGAAGAGATCGCGGAAGGTGTGATCGAAGTCGTCACGTCGAATCTGGGGGCTACCGACGAGGAGCTCGCGATGCGGGTTTCGCGAATGCTTGGCTTCAAGGCGACGAGCTCTCAATTGAGAAACGCGATTGCCGCCGCCGTTTCTAAGCTATTGACGGAAGATGTACTCATGAGAAGTGACGGGCTTCTGATCGTTCATGAAAAGACCATGCTTTCCAAGAATGCCTGATCGAACATGCTTCTATAGTTTTCATTAGCAAATCGGGGACAGTGGTATGCCATTTCGGTTTATTCATACTGCCGATCTACATCTTGATTCCCCACTGCGTTCGCTCGCGATGCGTAATGATGATCTCGCCGAGCTGATAGGCAACGCAACGCGCCAAGCCCTGGTCGCCATCGTTGATCTCTGTATCGATGAACAGGTCGATGCGCTGATCATAGCTGGCGATCTGTACGACGGCGATCAGACCTCGATGAAGACCGCCCGCTTTTTGGCAAGCCAGATGCAGCGGCTTCATGAAGCCAGCATCGCAACATTCATCATTCGCGGCAATCACGATGCCATGTCCAGGATCACTCAGGAGTTGATCCTCCCCTCTTCGGTCACAAGATTTGGTGGGCGCGCCGACGCTATTAGTCTCACAAAATCCGACCTAGGCCTTTCCATCCACGGCCTGAGCTTTGCAAAGCCGCAAGCGCCGGAAAGCCTCCTCGAGAAATATCAACGCCCAACCCCGGACGCGATCAATATCGGCATTATGCATACAAGTCTCGCCGGTGCGTCAGGTCACGATCCCTATGCGCCTTGCAAGGCGTCAGATCTTCATGGCTGGGGCTTCGATTACTGGGCCCTTGGGCATATCCATGTTCGCGCCCAACATGCCGGCGATCGCATGGTGATCATGCCGGGCATGCCGCAAGGCCGCGACATTGACGAAGCCGGCGAGAAGACAGTCACCCTCATCACGGTCAAAGACGATCGCAGCCTCACGATCGAAGAACGCGCGACGAGCATTGCCCAGTTCGAACGGATCCCGGTCGACCTTTCATCTGCCACGACCTGGCGAGAGGCCGCGGAACTCATCGAGCAAGGCATCGGGGTCGCCCGCGACCGGACACGCTCGCCGCACCTTGTCGGCCGCCTCCAATTGACGGGGGCGACGCCTCTCTCATGGCAGCTGCGCCGCGATCGCGATCTGCTTCTGGCGGAGACCGAACAGCGCGCCGAGGGTCTCGGCAAGACCTGGATCGAAAAGATCGAGGTCGTGACCACGGCACCAGCCAACACTCCTGCCGGAGGTGCGACTGCCGACCCGGTCCAGGAACTCGGCGATCTAATGCGCAGCGACATCATCCGCCAACATGGTGTGCGCGAGGCCGTGCGTGATCTGGTCAACGAACTGCGCGATGATTTGCCGCCGGAGGCACGCGGCTTCAGCGGCGATGACGAAGCCGCGTTCGAAGCCCTGATCGACCAGCTGCTGACGGAGGGCAGCGAGGACATGCTGGCGCGGCTGAAGCCGATAGCGTCGGAGATCGACTGATGCGTCTGCGCCGGCTTGATCTCACCCGCTACGGCAAGTTCACCGACTATTCGATCGATTTCGGGGAGCATGTCGCCGGCACGCCTGACCTACACATCATCTACGGGCTCAACGAGGCAGGCAAATCCACGTCGCTGTCAGCCTATCTCGATCTTCTGTTCGGGATCGAAGAGCGCACGAAGTACGGCTTCCTGCACCAGGGCAAGGCGATGGAAATCGGCGCCTGCCTCAAATTCGACGGGCAGGCGCATGAATTCAAACGGGTCAAGCAGCGCAGCAATTCCCTGCTGAACGCACAAGGTCAGCCGGTCAACGAGGCGATCCTGAGCGTCCCGCTCGCCGGACTGACCCGCGACGCCTACCGCATGATGTTCTCGCTCGACGATCAGACACTGGAAGATGGCGGCAACGCCATTCTGGAAAGCAAGGGCGATCTGGGGGAGTTACTGTTTTCGGCAAGCGCCGGTCTCGCCGGTATCAGTTCCATTCTCGAGGCCGCGATCTCTGAAGCCGACGGCATCTTCCGCAAGCGTGCCAGCTCAACAAAGATCGCCGGCCTCAAACGCCAGATCGGGGATCTCAAATCGAAGCGCGATGAGATCGACGTCCAGGCCTCGGCCTACAGAACGCTGACGACAGCACTCGAGCAGGCTGAAACCGCCTATGACGCCGTGATGAAAGAGATCGGGACGGCAAAGGCCCGTCACGACGAGATCAGGCGCGTTCTGCGAGCCCACCCCATGGCAGCTGACTATCGCCGGGCTGACGAGCAGCTTTCCGAATTTGCGGATCTGCCCCATCCTCCTGCGGACTGGGCATCCACACTTCCCGACCTGATTGTTGAAGAGACAAGGCTTCAAACGGAGCTGACCGGCATCAGGCAGCGCGAGCAGAAGGTTCGGGAGGAGCTGGAAGGCCTCCTGGTCGACAACCATCTGCTTGAGATGACTGATCAGCTCGATCAGCTGTCTGACGCAGCCCCACGCTATGCGACCGCGCAGGAGGATCTGCCGAAGCGAAAGCAGGCGCTGTCGGAATTGAACCGCAAGGTCGATCTCATTCTTGCAACGCTCGGACAGACAGACATCGACGATCCGAAATCACTGCTGATACCGGCGGCAACGATCGGAACGCTGCGAGATCTGATCAGCGCGAAATCTGGCTTCGACGTCGCACGGCAGTCTGCTGAAAAGGAGCATGAGACAGCCCAGCAGGCTGTCGAGAAGGAGCAGCGTGACCGGCAGGCGCTCGATGGACAGGGTGCCGCCCTCGATGCTGGCAAGATCGCTCAGTTTCAGTCGGTGCTGCACCGCTTGCGCGACGGCAACCTTGTCGCCGAAGCTCGCCTGGCCGAGCGTGCTATCCCAGCGAAACGCCAAGCCTTCGACGATGCCACGACTGAACTGCGCCCATGGACCGGTGATGGCGACGCTCTCAGGCGCATATCGCCGCCTGCGGCCGCCCACCTCGAACCCTGGAAGTCGACTCACAGCGAATTGGAGAAGCGTCGCGCGCAGATCGTCGAGCGCGCACGAGAGCTCACGACGAAGCAGGAGGAAGATATCGCTCGTCTGGACGCGCTCCGTGACGCGATCGACATCATGGATGATGAGGAGGCGAACGCCGCCCTTGGCGAACGGGATGACGCCTGGGCGCAGCATCTGTCGGTCCTTGATAGGGAAACGGCCCATCGCTTCGAGGCCAGAATGCGGGTGACCGATGCGGCCGCGGCGGCACGTCTGAACAGCGCCAGGCAACTTGAAGAGCTGCGCTCCTTGACCGCGGGATTGGCGGTCACGAGGGCGGGCATCGATCGCCAACGCCAGTTGCTGCGGGAGATCGACGAGGAACTACAGGCATTGCGAGGCGAGATCAGGAAGGAAACGCCTGCGGAGATCGATCTGGAAGACGAGGCATCCGTCAGATCATGGCTGACAAGGATCGGCCGTTGGGCTGAAGCCCGCGATGCGGCGCTGACGGCGTGGGATGACCTGCGCCATGCCTTGAGTTACGCCGAAGACGTCAAAGCTGCGCTCGCAAAGGAGCATGATACGCTCGCCACGACCATGACCAGCGTCGGGATCGGTGTCGATGGCCTGGACGTGGCGGCCCTAATGCAGGCTGCCGATACCGTCCTTGCGGACCATGCTGCCATGCAGACCAAACGACGGGAAGCCCAAAACCGCGTCAGTGAACTGGAAGCAGCCGCGATTCGACGGAAATCGGTGCTCGACGAAGCCATCACTGCATTCGATGCGTGGCAGACAGATTGGTCGACCGTCCTCGAAAGCACCTGGTTCAACGGGGACGGAAAAGTCGGCGCCGTCCGTGAGCTTCTTGACGCGCTCGCCGGCCTGCCGGAAGCCCTGCGCGAGAAGGATGATCTGCTTCACCGCATCGACTCGATGGAGGCAGATCGAGGGTCCTTCGTCGAAGCGGTTGCCCAGTTGCATGACGCTCTCGGCGACACATTCGACGCCAGTGCTCCGCTTGACGCCGCCAAGGTCCTGCTCCGGCGACGCGAGGAAGCCAGACAGCTCGAGGCGAAGCGGCAGGAAAGAGACCAGGCTCTTGTCGATCTCGCGACTGAACGCGAGCGCCTCGACGGTGAGATCGCGGTCCATGCTGCCCGCAAGAAGGAACTGACCGATTTCTTTCAGGTCAATGCGCTTGCGGATGTTCGGCAAGGTCTCGATCGCTGCCGTAAGAGGGATGGACTGGTAGAGCAGCAGAGCAAGCTCGAACGGCAGATCGTCGGTGACATGCAGCTGCCATCTCTGGAAGCTGCCATGGCCAGCCTTGCCAACGCCGATCTGGCAGAGCTGCAGCGCGAGCAGGCCCAGCTCGTCAGGCGACTTGAAGATCTCGACGGCCGATCAAAGAACCTGTTTGCCGACAAGGCGCGGGCGAGTGATCGCCTCACTGCCATCGGCGGCGATGATGCCGCAGCCCGCCTGGAGGCGAACCGGCGCACCTTGCTTTTGGAACTCGAGGAGTTGGCGCTGCGCTATCTTCGTCTAAGGAGCGGAAGCCTCATCGCCGAGCACGGCATTCGCGCCTACCGCGACAAGCACCGCAGCGCGATGATGAACCGGGCATCCGATGCGTTCCGGCTGATCACCCGAGACGAATATACGGGCTTGGCCACGGGGCCGGAAAAGGATCGTGAAGCTCTGATTGGTCTGCCGCGGAATGGCGGCTCCAAGCTTGCAGTCGAGATGTCTAAGGGCACGCGGTTCCAGTTGTACCTGGCGCTGCGCCTAGCCGGATACGAAGAGTTCGCGACGGCGCGACCGTCTGTCCCGTTCATTGCCGACGACATCATGGAGACCTTCGACGAACCGCGCTCGGAGGAGGTGTTCCGACTATTCGGGCAGATGGCTCAGGTCGGACAGGTTGTCTACCTGACACACCATCGGCACCTTTGCGAGATTGCGGCGGAGGTTGTGCCTCAGACCAAGATCCATGAGATAGTCTGATAATTGATGGCAAACTCAACGGAATTACAACGCGGTTTCCTTTCAAACAAGTGTTACGGCCGACTTAGACGAAGGCTCACTAGAGTCTTTCATGTTTTGACGGAAGCGTATCCTGCGTTTGCTAGGTAGTTTTGGCATTCGGCGGGATCGATGGTGCCGACAAGGGTGCCGATGTGGCGCCAAGGTGTACTCGACGGTTCGCTTCTGGGCCATTCGCATCCAGTGTTTGATCTTGGCGAAGGCCTGCTCGATCGGGTTCAGGTCGGGCGAATAGGGCGGCAGGAACGAGAGCCTTGCGCCGGCGGCGCGGATCATGCTGCCGACGGCGGCAGCCTTGTGCGATCCGAGGTTGTCCATAACGACGATGTATCCGGGCCTGAGCACTGGCACGAGCAGCTGCTCGACGTAGGCACGGAAGCACTGGCCGTTGATTGGGCCTTCGAAGACGCCTGGTGCCGTCAGCCGGTCGCAGCGCAGCGCACCGAGGAAGGTCAGAGTGCGCCAGTGGCCGAGGGGTGCGAAGCCGCGCAGGTGCTAGCCTTTCGGTCCCCAGCCCCTGAGCGGCGCCATATTGGTCTTAATCCAGGTCTCGTCGATAAAGGCCAGCCGCTTCGGGTCAAGACCAGCCTGCCACAATCACCGTCGCTGCCGCCGACGGGCGATGTCGGTGCGTGCTTGCTCAAAACCGAACAGCGTATTTTTTTGAATCTCAGCCCCTCGCGCCGGAGGAACAACCACACCGCATTGTGCGAGACCTTCACGCCGCGGGCCGCCAACTCGTCCTTCAGCCCATGCAGCGTCAGGTGAGCCGTCTCGTTGATCCGTGTGACGATGAAGTCGCGGTGCGGCTCAAGAACCCGCCTGCGATGACTGCCCATCTGGCCGGGCGCCACCGAACCCGTTGCTCGATGGCGCTGCGACCACTTCACCACCGAGGAGACCGCAACACCGAACCGGGCAGCCACCGACCGGCAGCTCTCGCCCCAACCAACCGCCGCTACAACACGCTCCCGGAGATCGTTGGAAAGAGGTGCCGTGATCAGATGCTCGCCTCCAATCCAGCCAGCATCTTGAATCACAAAACCAGCGGACAAGGAATCCCAAAGATTCAATCGGTCCGTTAAACGCTCTAGCAGCTTCGGGGCCGTAAGGAGACAGTCAGCTTACGGCGGCGAAAACGATGGAAGCTGCCGGTGACTTAGCTCGGCCGGTCCCCCTCGCGTGCGACTAGTATGTTCGCCGTCACCGTAGTCCCAGCATGGCACCAACCCGGTCGGCCGCTTCCGCCAGAGCACGATAGTGCCTTTCACGCCCACTGCCCTCGCGCCAGTACAGCCCGACCTCGCGCTGCTCTTTCCAGTCGCTGAATTCGATGAGCCGGACGTCATCCTGCGGACGAAACTCGGCACGGGCGTAGAGCTCTGGAAAGACGGACAGCCCCATACCGATCGAAACCATCTGTCGGATCGCATCGAGGCTGGTGCCCTCGAAGTCGTCGACGATCCTGGCACCCGATGCCTCGGCGAGATGGCGGACGTTCTCCAACAGACGGTGACCTCGACCGAGTGCGAGCAGTTTCTCGCCGGCGAGATCGCGCAGGCTGACGGTGAACCGGTCGGCGAGGTCGTGCTCCGCGGGAACACCTAGATAGAGCTTCTCCCGGCCGATGCGCGCAAAAGCCAGGCCCGCGTGTTCCGGAGATGGACCGAGACCACAATCGAGGCTGCCATCGGCTACTAGACCCTCGATCGCGGTCGGATTGTCCTCGCGGATATAGACCTGCAGGGCCGGGTACTGCTCATGCAGCTTCGGCAGCAATCTCGACAGGAAGTAGGGACCAAAAGTAGGCGGCGTGCCGAGCCGGATTCTGCCGCCCAGGGCCGCGGCCTGGCCGGACAGGTCGCTGAGCAGGTCGTCCATGGAGGCGAGAAGGACGCGAGCGCCCCGCGCGAGCCTCTCACCGGCCGACGTCGGGATAACCTGCGAGGACGTGCGCTCGAACAACGGGGTCTTGAGGCCCCCCTCGACCATGGCGATCTGCACCGAGAGCGTCGGCTGCGACACGTTGCAGTGGCGCGCAGCCTTCGCGAAGGTGCGCAGGTCGTGCAGCGCAACGACGTATTCGAGCTGGCGGAAGGAGGGGCGGAACGGCATGAGATATTAGTTAAAAACTATCACAGGAATTACAACAATCAATTTGTGCTATATCCCGCCGCTCCCCACCTCCTGTGCATCGACAGCCAAAGGAGGCAATCACATGGACCCGTTCATCAAGTCGCTTCGTCATCGCCGCGCCACCGTCCAGGCGCGGATCGAAGATGAGCAGGCCCGGCCGGCGCCGGACCAGTTGCGCCTGAGCGCGCTCAAGCGCCTGAAGCTCCGGTTCCGTGACCAGATCGAGTTCCTTGAGCGCATGAACCGCCGCGGCGAGACCATTCCGATCCCGGTCGTGCGGCGCCGGTCGCATCGCCCACTACTTTCGGGGAGATCCTGAAATGACCACCGTCGAGGGAATCGACAGACCCGGCCGCGGGCAGCGCTTGCGCGCCGCTGGTCAGCGCCTGCTCGGTGACATCGCCGGTCACTACAGGACCATGAAGAGTCGCCTTGCCGAGATGCTCATGCGCGGCGATCGCGATTGCGCGACGCTCAGCGCACTCTCCCAGGAGATCGGCAGGATGCGTCAGAAGATCCGCGCAGATCTCCAGCGTCGTCGGGACGAACGGGCCCGGAAGAGACAGCAGAGGAAGGCGACGCGTTCGGCGCTGCTCGAACATCGGGGAGACGGCCGTGAATCTTAACGATCGACGCAACAGCAAGCTTGCCCGCGTGGTTCGATATGGGGCCGTCGCGCTGATTGCCGCCTGGTCGCTCCTGGCGCTCGCAGGCTACGCCGCGCTCGGGTTCGTCGCGGACCTGCTCCGTTCCGTGGAACTCGCCGACGGTTGGATCGCCTGGAGCGGAGACGTCGTCGGCCTGGTTGGCGGACCGGCAGTCGCACTGCTCTGGCTGGTGGGCACGCTCCTCATACTCGGCGCGATGGCGGTTGTCCGCCGCTTCGCCACCTGAAGCCTTTCGCGAAGCCGCCGCCCGGTCGATCCGGTCGGCGGCTTCCACCTTCCATTTGAATGTCCGGGCCCCTCTGGCGAGAGACGCCGGTCCTCTCGCGATGTCGGATGCGATCCTCGTCGCGTGCCGGCTGGAGTTTGTTGATCATGGATGTCGCGTTTCTGTTCGTCGAATGGCTGGGCAAGCCCACCTGGATGTGGCTGTCCTTTCTCGGCATCGTCGTCGCATTGCTTGCCTTCGACCTCGGCGTCCTGCATCGCGACAACCGGGAGATCGAGGTGCGCGAGAGCCTCATGCTCTCGGCCATGTATATCGGCCTCGGCCTCGCCTTCGGTGGCTGGGTCTGGTGGCAGCTTGGCGCCGAGCCCGGCATGAACTACCTCACCGGCTTCGTCGTCGAGAAGACGCTGGCGCTCGACAATATTTTCGTCATCTCACTGATTTTCAGCTCCTTCGCGATACCGGCCGTCTACCAGCATCGCGTGCTGTTCTGGGGCATCCTCGGCGTCATCGTGCTGCGCGCCATCATGATCGGCCTGGGCGCCACGCTCGTCTCCGAATTCGCCTGGGTGCTCTACATATTCGCGGCTTTCCTGATCGCCACCGGCATCAAGATGCTGGTCATGGGCGACAAGGAGCCGGAGATCGGGGAGAATCCGCTGGTCCGCTTCCTGCGGCGGCGCTTCAACGTCACCGACGAGCACCACGGCCAGGACTTCTTCGTGAAGAAGGCCGACCCGCGCACGGGTCGCATGGTCTGGTTCATGACGCCTCTCTTCATGGCGCTGGTCATGGTCGAGATCGCGGACGTCATCTTCGCGGTCGACTCTGTGCCCGCGATCTTCGCGATCACGACCGATCCGTTCATCGTCTACACGTCCAACATCTTCGCCATCCTCGGCCTGCGGGCGCTCTATTTCGCGCTGGCTGCCATGATCCACCGCTTCCAGTACCTGAAGCCGGCGCTGGCCATCGTGCTGGTCTTCATCGGCTCGAAGATCTTCGTGGTCGACCTGCTCGGGCTGGAGAAGTTCCCGGCCGCTCTGTCGCTCGGCGTGACGCTGTCGATCATCGCAGCCGGCATTTTCTACTCGCTGTGGCGGACGCGGAAGACGGAGATTGCCGCATGATGGCCACGCTGCTCTCTCCGATGGTCCTGTTCTTCGGGCTCGGCGCACTCGCCGCGTTCGTCCGCTCGGACCTGACCATTCCGGAAGCGGCAGGCAAGGCGATGGCGATCTATTTGATGGTCGCCATCGGCCTGAAGGGCGGCGTCGCGGTTGCGGCGGAGGGGTTCACCACGGAGCTTGCCGTCGCTGCGGCCCTCGGACTTGCGCTGTCTGTGGCTCTGCCGCTGCCTGCGTTCTGGCTGGTCCGCAGCCTTGGCCGGCAGTCGGCAATCGACGCGGCGGCGATCGCGGCCCACTACGGTTCGGTGAGCGTCGTGACCTTCGTCGCCGGGATCGAATTGCTGAAGATGGCGGGTCTTCCCGCAAGCGGCTACATGATCGCGGTGCTGGCCCTGATGGAAACGCCGGCGATCGTGGTCGGCCTGTTGCTGGCACGTCGAGCAATGAAGGCGGGCGGCATAGCAGCCGGCCGCATCATCCATGAGACATTCTTCAACGGCTCCGTTATGCTGCTCGTCGGCAGCTTTCTGATCGGCCTCGTGGCCGGCAAGGACGGCTATGTCCAGATCGCGCCAGTCTTCGAGGCCGGCTTCCGCGGCATCCTGTGCCTGTTCCTGCTCGACATGGGTCTGATCGCGGCACGGCGCCTGCGCGAAACGCGGTCGCTGACGCTACCACTGGCAGGGCTCGCCATCGCCATCCCTATCATGAACGGCCTGGTCGGTACCTTGCTCGGCACGGCCTTAGGTCTCGGGCTCGCCAACGCTGCCGCCCTCGGCATCCTCGCAGCCAGCGCATCTTACATCGCCGTGCCGGCCGCCATGCGCATGGCCTTGCCCGAGGCCAATGCAGGCACGTCGCTCGCCATGTCGCTCGGCGTGACCTTCCCCTTCAACGTCACGCTGGGCATCCCCCTATACATCTGGTTCGCGAGGAGCATTGTAGGGTGATGAATGCAAGCATCGAACGCGTGAAGGTCGAAATCCTGCTCGACGCGCCTCTGGTCGATGTCGTCACAGGGATAGTGGAGGCGGCAGGCGCCGGTGGCTACACGATCCTGCCAGCGCTGGGTGGCTCGGGGAGTAGCGGACGATGGCACGAGGACCGGGTAACCGGCGCAGACACCAAGCTCCTAATTCTGGCAATCGCGTCGGATGACGTCGCCGAGGCGATCGTGCGCGGCCTCGAACCTCTTCTCGACAGCTACAGACTGATCGTCATGACCACACAGATTTGCGTGGTGCGCGGGGAAAAGTTCTAGCTTGCAGTCCGAAGCCGGTCACCTCGCGTTGGCGCTGAGAGGACCGGATCTTTCCCAGTCTGCTTTTCTGAAATGGGGCCGACAGGAGACAGTCAGCTTACGGTGGCGAGAGTGAGGGAAGCTGCCGTTTGCCCTCGCCAGCGGCCCGCTTTCGGCGGAGTAGACGATTGAGGCGCGGAACACGAAACTGCAATCAATTTACACTCGGCAAGACGGTCGTGACAACCTTGTAAGCTAGGATGACCCAGCCATCGAAAGCATACTCAAGACCTCAGATCTGGATCCATTGGGCAGTCGTCGCGATGATCGCCGTCCAGTGGGCAACGTCTGGCGCTATCCCACGCACTCACAACCTGCTGCTTCCGCCATCGCCCTCCGACCTGCTTCTGCATATGGTTCACAACTACGAGGTTATAGCTATCGGTTGCCTCGTCCTCGTCCGGATTGCGTTGCGTCTGTCGCGGGGCACCGACGGACCACAGGCTCCCCGCACTCCGATGGGGCTAGCAGCGCTCGCGGTTCAGTGGGGCATTTACGCCTCCCTGGCGGCACAGGCCGCGACGGGATTCATCGCCTCGTATCTGTGGGGGCCGGCCGCAGGCACCCACAAGGCGATCTGGAACGTCACCCTCGTTCTGATCGCTCTGCACGTGACGGCTGCTGCCTGGCATGGCGTTGGGCGCGACGGCGTGGTCGGCCGGCTGCTGCCCTCACGAACGCGAACGATCAGCGGCGAGCGTCAGCATCCCGTTGGTTGAGGAGGTCGTGGCGTCGGCGGATGTCATCCGGCCATTGCGCTTTGATGAAGGAAAGCACGGCAAGGATCTCGTCGTCGTCAAGCACGCCTTCGAACGCAGGCATCCGCGTCTTGTAGTCCGGCAGGTTCGCCGCGACCCCAAGTCCAACCTTAGTGATGTCGAAGAGAAGGCGATCGGGGTGATGCCAAGTGTGCCCAGTGGCGTCGTGTGGTGGTGCGAGGGCAAAGCCTTCCGCGTCGCGCCGCTGCCAGTCCTCTGCTTGACCCTCCAGCGACGCGCCGTGACAGGAAGCGCAATGGATGCCGTACAGCTTCGAGCCCATGGCAACGACAGAGGCATCGTCCGGCTTGAGGATTCCGGGCGGCGAGGATCGGGCCATCCACCACACGCCAAGAACGACAGCGATCGCCGAACCCGCAGCGATCAGTCCAACAGTGCGGAGCCTCATTCGACGCATCCAGGATCGCCCGTGCCCCAGGCTGAAGCGCCTTTCGCGCACGAGCAGGTCAAGCCGCCCTCGCCAGCACGCTGAACTGGAACGCCTGCGTCGACCCCCAGGGGGTCTGATGCTCATGACGCACACCGTTCACGAGCCTGAATCTGGGCCCGAGCATCTCGCCAAGGGTTTCAGGGCTGTACCGTTGCACTGGCAGCCCGCTGCAGCGTTCCGGGCCGTCAAGGGCGAAGGTCGCGATGATGGCGTGTCCCGTGTCTGATAGCGCGGCATCGAGCCTCTCGACATACGCGGCGCGGTCCGCCTTATCGGTGAGGAAGTGGAAGGCTGCGCGATCATGCCAGACGTCATATCGCCGTCCGGGCTTCCAGGTCGTGACGTCGGCAACGATCCACTCGACGCGGTCGGCGTCGTTGCCCATCGCAGCCTGCGACAGGGCAATCGCCTCCGCAGACAGGTCAAGGACAGCGACGTGCCCGAACCCCAGGCGAAGAGCGTGGGCGGCGAGGCGAGAGGCCCCGCCACCCACGTCGATCAATGAATCCTTTCGCCCCGGCAGGGCATTGATCAGATCCAGCGAGACCGTCGGTGTCTCCTCGAACCAGCTGACGCCGGCCTCGCCCTTCTGGACATAGGCCTCGTTCCAATGTCGGGGATCGATGGAATCGCGAGGATGCACAGCGTGTCCTCCTATTTTCGGTTCTTCTCCAGCCAGGCCTGCATTTCGGCGATCTCACGTTCCTGCGCGGTGATGATCGCTTCGGCAAGGGCCTTCGTTGCCGGATCGGTGCCGTGCTCGAGCGCGACTTTCGCCATGGCGATCGCCCCTTGGTGATGCGGGATCATCTTGAGGCGGAAGTCCACGTCTGCATTGCCCGTATATTCGACGGCCATGCCCTGCATCATGTCCATGTCGGCCTGCTTGAAGGCCTTGGTGGATTCGGAATCGCCCTCGGCGGGCATCATGGATTCCATCATGGACTGCATCTGGTCCATGTTCATCATCATGCCGCCGCCATGGCCGCCATGGTTCATCTGCGCCCAGGCGACTGCTGCCACCGTGGTCAGCGCAGCTGCCGCCGCAATCGTCTTCAACGTCTTCATGGTAGTCTCCTTTGACATCCTGTCGGGACCGTCGGCGATAGGCGCGGGCGGTCCCAGACTCCGTCCGGGGGACGGCATGTGACCAATGTCCGCCTTCCAGCAGGTGGAAGGTCAAGCCCAAGAAAGTGCTTGACCTTCCAGTGACTGGAGGCGCGAACGTACGCCATCTGAACAGGAGGCGACGACGATGCCCTCTCACGACCACCACGCCCATCACGCACCTGCGCCGCACGCCGAAGGAGAGATCGTGCGCGATCCGGTCTGCGGGATGACGGTCGACCTTGGGGCAGGCAAGCCGCGCGCCGAGCACGGCGGACGGATTTTCCATTTCTGCAGTGCTGGCTGCCGTACCAAGTTCATGGCCGAACCGGACGCCTACCTGACCGCTACCGATCCGGTCTGCGGGATGGACGTGGATCGTGCCTCCGCAAAACACTTTCACCGCCACGAAGGCGAGAAGGTCTACTTCTGCTCGGCAGGCTGCAGGGGCAAGTTCGAGGCAGAGCCGGCGCGCTATCTCGGTGATCGGCCCGCCGCAGCGCCGATGCCCAAGGGCACCCAGTACACCTGCCCGATGCACCCGGAGATCGTGCGCGACAAGCCCGGCTCCTGCCCGATCTGCGGCATGGCGCTCGAACCGATGGGCGTGCCGACAGGCGACGAGGGTCCCAACCCGGAGCTCATCGATTTCACGCGCAGATTCTGGGTCTCCGCTGTCCTGTCGCTGCCGTTGCTCGCCATAGCCATGGGGCCCATGCTAGGCATTCCCGTTCGCGACTGGATCGGCGAGCCCATGACCGCGTGGCTGGAGCTGGTGCTTGCGACCCCCGTCGTGCTGTGGGCGGCGATCCCCTTCTTCCATCGGGGCTATGAATCCCTCGCTAACCGCAGTCCGAACATGTGGACGCTGATCTCGATCGGCGTCGGCACAGCCTATCTCTATAGCGTGGTCGCCACTTGCTTTCCCGACCTCTTCCCACACCAGTTCCGCGGACATGGTGGCTCGGTTCCGGTTTATTTCGAGGCGGCCGCCGTAATCGTCGCGCTCGTCTTCCTCGGCCAGGTGCTTGAACTAAGGGCACGCGAGCGAACCGGGTCGGCGATCCGCGCGCTGCTCGATCTCGCGCCGAAGACCGCGCGCCGCATCGCCGCCGACGGTTCCGAAGCCGACGTGCCACTGGACGAGGTTAACCAGGGCGACCGCCTGCGCGTTCGCCCTGGGGACAGCGTTCCCGTCGACGGCAAGGTCGTCGAGGGCCGCACGTCGATCGACGAATCCATGATTACGGGTGAACCCGTGCCAGTGGAGAAGACACCGGGCGACGCGGTTACCGGAGGAACTCTCAATCGCAACGGCACGCTCGTGATCACCGCCGAGCGCGTCGGGTCCGAGACATTGCTGTCGCGGATCGTCGAGATGGTCGCCAAGGCCCAGCGCTCGCGTGCGCCGATCCAGGGGCTCGCCGATCGCGTCTCGTACTATTTCGTGCCGACCGTGGTGCTGGTCGCCATCCTTGCCTTCGTCGTCTGGGCACTGTTCGGTCCCGAACCCAGCATGGTGTTCGCCATCGTGTCGGCCGTGTCGGTCCTCATCATCGCCTGTCCCTGCGCGCTCGGCCTCGCCACGCCGATGTCGATCATGACCGCGACCGGGCGCGGCGCCCAGGCGGGCGTGCTGATCAAGGACGCGGAGGCGCTTGAGCGCTTCGCCAGCGTCGACACGCTCATCGTCGACAAGACGGGCACACTGACCGAAGGTCGCCCGAGACTTACAGACGTGGTTCCGGCCGAAGGATTCGATGCCCAGCAGCTTCTGTCGCTTGCCGCCTCGCTCGAGCGAGGCTCAGAGCATCCGCTGGCCGAGGCGATCGTCGAAGGCGCATCTGAGCGCGGCGCGACGGTGTGTTCGGCATCAGAGTTTGAGGCGGTCACGGGCAAGGGCGTCAGCGGCACCGTGGAGGGCCGGAAGGTAGCGCTTGGGAATGCTGCCATGATGGCGGAGCTTGGCGTCGGCATCGACCGCATCGCCGGACAGGCCGACGCCCTGCGCGCCGAGGGCAAGACGGCGATGTTTGTCGCAGTAGACGGCACGGCCGCCGGATTCGTCGCGGTCGCCGACCCGGTCAAGGCCACGACCGCGGAGGCTATCCGTGCCCTGCACGACACCGGGCTCCGCATCATCATGGCCACGGGCGACAACGAGCGGACCGCGAGGGCCGTGGCGTCGCAGCTCGGCATCGACGAGGTCCGCGCCGACATGCTTCCGGACGGGAAGCAGCAGTTGATTGAGGAGCTTCGGGCCAAGGGAGCGAAGGTCGCGATGGCAGGAGACGGCGTGAACGACGCGCCTGCGCTCGCAGCGGCAGACGTCGGCATCGCCATGGGCACGGGCGCGGACGTCGCGGTCGAGAGCGCGGGCATCACCCTAGTGAAGGGCGACCTCAACGGTATCGTGCGGGCGCGCACGCTGGCCCAGGCGACGATCCGCAACATCAAGCAGAACCTGTTCTTCGCCTTCGTCTACAACGCGCTCGGCGTGCCCGT
>VFQR01000655.1_pt1 | contig 39665 bp, 41 predicted proteins | sample 3512321 | NCBI WGS metagenome assembly VFQR01 (sample SAMN10412374, study PRJNA504923) | tailings metagenome | isolation source: Relicate 3 Philex TSF1 revegetated site | place: Philippines: Tuba, Benguet | collected 2017-08-29 | reverse complement strand
CCTCCACCTCGCCTCAACACGCATCTGGATCAGGACTAATGAGTCCACGACCTAGGGCGCGGCACCTCGTGCAGCATCCGGATGCGCCTCGACGAAGTGATGAAGCACGGCGTAGAGCTCGCGCGCGTGGTCGAGATCGTCCCGCCTGAGCGCCGCGCGGATGTCTTCCGAGATCATCCGCAGCACCGTCTGCGGCCCCCGCGGCATATGGAGCAGATACTCCCCCAGCGCCGCCGCGTTCAGGTCCGGCAGCCCTTCGTGCTCGGCCAGCGCCGCGATCTCCGCGTGTGTCAGGTCGGTCATGTCCATGATGTCGTCGAGGTTGATCATCGCGAGGCCCTCCCTGTCGCAAGGGTGCAACTCTACCACATCTCGCCGCCCGGCGACTTGACCGGGAACAAGACCTGCGCGACCATTTTCCGCGACGGCAGTTCTCGGGGGACAGGCGCCATGCGGGGCAGCGCGGGCTACACGAGGCTCCAGATCGTCCTGCATTGGGTCACGGCGATCCTCGTTGCGCTTCAGTTCGTGTTCCACGAGGGCGTCGTCTCGGCCTTCGACCGGGGGATGGCGTCGGGCTCCATGGCCTTCACGCCGCAGGCGGTGGCCCACATGGGCGGCGGCGCGCTGATCCTGGGCATCGCGATCTGGCGGCTGCTCCTGCGAAGCGAGAACCCCCCGCCTTCGGCGCCCGAGGGCGAACCGTTCTGGTCCGCCTGGCTCGCGCCGCTCGTCCACCGGGTCTTCTATGCGCTGCTCATCGCACTGCCTGTGACGGGGGCGCTCGCTTGGGGAATGCCGTCCGAATTCATGGGTGACACGCACGAGGCGCTCCGCGCGGCGCTTCTCGTGCTCATCGTCGTCCATGTGGCGGGGGTCGTGCTGCACCAGACGGTGTGGAAGACCGGAGTCATCACCCGGATGACGCGCCCGCAGCGCTAGGCTCAAGAAAGGCGGCCACCGCCGCCTCGAACTCGCGCGGCCTTTCGGCGTGCAGCCAGTGGCCCGCGCCCGGAATCTTCGCAAAGCGCGCGGAAGGGAAGAGCGCCCGGATGCCGTCGCGGTGTTCGGCGCGGACGTAGGAGGAGGTCGCGCCCGACAGGAACAGCGTCGGCCCGTCGAACCGGCCGCCGATGTCGGGGAAGCCCAGGATGGATGGCATCTCGCGGCCCAGCACCTCGAGGTTGAGCCGCCACCGCTTCTCCTTCAGGTCGAGCGACTGGAGCAGGAAGGCCCGCACCCCCTCGTCTTCGACGCTGGACGCCAGCGCCCGGTCGGCCTCCGCACGCGACCCGAGGGCGGCGGGGTCCAGCGCCTTCATCGCTGCCACCAGATGCGCCTGGGTATGGCCGTAGGCGACCGGGGCGATATCGGCCACGATCAGCCGGTTGACCTTTCCCGGGTGGCTCAGCGCGAGCACCATCGCGGCCTTGCCGCCCATGGAATGGCCGAGCACGTCCCACCGGCCGTCGATGACCCCGGCCAGATCGGCGGCCATCGCCGGGTAATCGTGGCTCTCCTCCCACGGGCTGTCCCCGTGGTTGCGCATGTCCACCGCCACGACCTGCCGCGTCTCGGAGAGCCGCTTCGCGATCACGCCCCAGTTCCGCGCCGACCCGAAAAGCCCGTGCGCGATGAGAAGGGGAGGGCGGTCGCCCGCCTCTCCGTAGACCTGGCTTGCCAGCTTCACGCCGGGTAGATCGGGAACTTCGCGCAGAGGGCCTCGACCTCGGCCTTCACCTTGGCCTCGACCGCGCCGTTCCCGTCCTCGCCGTTCGCGGCAAGACCATCGACGACCTCCACGATCCAGCGGCCGACCTGCCGGAACTCCGCCTCGGCGAAGCCACGCGTGGTGCCGGCGGGCGTGCCGAGCCGGACGCCGGAGGTGATCGTCGGCTTCTCGGTGTCGAAGGGGATACCGTTCTTGTTGCAGGTGATGTTGGCCCGCCCGAGCGCCTTCTCGGTCGCATTCCCCTTCACGCCCTTGGGCCGCAGGTCCACCAGCATCAGGTGGCAGTCCGTGCCGCCCGTCACGATGTCGAGCCCGCCCTTCATCAGCTCATCCGCCAGCGCCTGCGCGTTGCGGACGACCTGCTTCTGGTAGGTCTTGAACTCGGGCCGCAGCGCCTCGCCGAAGGCCACGGCCTTGGCGGCGATCACGTGCATGAGCGGCCCGCCCTGGATGCCGGGGAAGATCGCGGAGTTGACCTTCTTCGCGATCTCCTCGTCGTTCGTGAGGATCATCCCGCCGCGCGGGCCGCGCAGCGTCTTGTGCGTGGTGGTCGTGACGACATGCGCGTGCGGGAAGGGCGATGGGTATTCGCCCGCCGCGATCAGCCCCGCGTAGTGGGCGACGTCGGCCAGCAGGTAGGCGCCCACCGTATCCGCGATCTCGCGCATCTTCGCGAAGTCGATGATCCGCGGAATGGCCGACCCGCCCGCGATCATCAGCTTCGGCCTATGCTCCGCCGTCAGCTCCGCGATCTGGTCGTAGTCGATGCGCAGGTCCTGCTTGCGCACGCCATACTGCACCGCGTTGAACCACTTGCCCGACTGGTTGGGCTTCGCCCCATGCGTCAGGTGCCCGCCCGCGTCGAGGCTCATGCCGAGGATCGTGTCGCCGGGCTGGAGGAGCGCCGTGAACACCCCCTGGTTCGCCTGGCTCCCCGAGTTGGGCTGCACGTTGGCGAACCCGCAGCCGAAAAGCTGCTTCGCGCGGTCGATCGCCAGGGTCTCGGCGATGTCCACGAACTGGCAGCCGCCGTAGTAGCGCTTGCCCGGATAGCCCTCCGCGTACTTGTTCGTCATCACCGAGCCCTGCGCCTCCATCACGGCGGCGGAGACGATGTTTTCCGAGGCGATGAGCTCGATCTCGTGGCTCTGGCGCCCGTGCTCCTTGCGGATGGCGCCGAAGATCTCGGGGTCGCGGCTCTCGAGGTGTTCGGTGAAGAAGCCGGCGTCGCGGTGGGGTGCGTTCATGGGGTGTCTCCCTCGGGCAGCGGTTGGGCGCTCTCTTATCCGGTTTGAGGGAGCGGAGAAAGCGGGGTTTGCGACCTTGCGGACCCCGCTCCCGTCTCTCCACAAGCCTTGTGTTTCCGAGACGCGGAGGGAAAGACTGACGCGGCAGAGGGGAGGCGCGGATGGCAGGCACGGGCAGGATCGCGTTCCGGTCGAACGGAACGCCCGTGGCGGAGGCGGCGAAGGCCGCCCTCGCCCTTCGCCACGGGAACGCGCCCGAGACGGAGGCCGAGGTGATCGTGGCGCTCGGCGGCGACGGCTTCATGCTCGAGACGCTCCACGGGACGATGCACCTCGACCTGCCGGTCTACGGGATGAACTGCGGAACCATCGGTTTCCTGATGAACGAGTATTCGCTCGACGGCCTGCCCGCGCGCGTGGCGGAGGCCGAGGAGGAGGTCATCAACCCCCTCTTCATGCGCGCGACCCGGCAGGACGGGTCGGTGCACGAGGCGCTTGCGATCAACGAGGTTTCGCTCCTGCGTCAGGGTCCGCAGGCGGCGAAGCTCCGCATCACGGTGGACGGCAAGGTGCGGATGGAGGAACTCGTCTGCGACGGCGCGCTGGTCTCGACCCCCGCGGGGTCGACGGCCTACAACTACTCGGCCCACGGACCGATCCTGCCCATCGGTTCCTCCGTCCTCGCGCTGACCGCCATGGCCGCCTTCCGACCGCGGCGGTGGCGGGGGGCTCTGCTGCCGAAAACCGCGCAGGTGCGCTTCGACGTGATCGATCCCGAGAAGCGCCCCGTGATGGCCGACGCCGACGGCAAATCGGTGCGGGACGTGGTGACGGTCGAGATCCGGAGCGAGCCCGACGTGCGCCACCGGCTGCTCTTCGACCCCGGACACGGGCTCGAGGAGCGGCTCACGCGCGAGCAGTTCGTCTGAGGGGCGTTCGCCCGGGCTTGCGCCCGGGCGACCGAGGCGAGGGGGGCTCCGCCCCCTCGCGTCGCCATTGGGGCTCGGACCAATGGCGCCACCAATGGCAACTCCCGGGATATTTGGAGGCAGATAGAAGCAGGAACGCTGTGTTTCAGACCCTCGCGAAGCCCACCGTCCGAAGCGCGGCGCCGATCTCGTCGAGGATCGCCGGGTCGTCGATCGTGGCGGGGGTCTTGTAGCTCTCGCCGTCCGCGATCTTCGCCATCGTCGCGCGCAGGATCTTGCCCGACCGCGTCTTGGGCAGCCGGTCCACCACCACGGCGTGCTTGAAGGCCGCGACGGGGCCGATCTGGTCGCGCACCAGCGTCACGCATTCCTTCACGATCTCCCGGTGGTCGCGGGTGCAACCCCGGTTGAGGCAGAGGAAGCCGAACGGCAGCTGGCCCTTGAGCTCGTCCGCCACCCCGATCACCGCGCATTCGGCGACGTCGGGGTGCGCGGCCAGCACCTCTTCCATCGCGCCCGTGGAGAGCCTGTGGCCCGCTACGTTGATGACATCGTCCGTGCGCGCCATGATGTAGAGGTAGCCGTCCTCGTCCCGGTAGCCCGCGTCCCCCGTCTCGTAGTAGCCGGGGAAATGGTCCAGGTACGCGTTCCGGAACCGTCCTTCCGCGTTCCAGAGCGTGGGAAGCGTGCCGGGCGGCAGCGGCAGCTTCACCGCGATCGCGCCCAGTTGGCCCGCAGGGACCTCGTGGCCCGCCTCGTCCAGCACATGGACCTCGTAGCCCGGCATCGGCACGGCGGGCGATCCTATCTTCACCGGCAGGAGCTCGATGCCCCGCGGGTTCGCGGCGATGGGCCATCCGGTCTCGGTCTGCCACCAGTGGTCGATCACCGGGACCTTCAGCCTCTCCTCCGCCCAGCGGATCGTGTCGGGATCCGCGCGTTCGCCGGCCAGATACAGCGCCTCGAGCGAGGAAATGTCGTAGTCCTTGAGCAACTCGCCCGTCGGATCGTCGCGCTTGATCGCCCGGAAGGCCGTGGGCGCGGTGAAAAGCACCTTCACGCCCCAGTCCGCGATCACCCGCCAGAAGGTGCCGGCGTCGGGCGTGCCCACGGGCTTGCCCTCGAAGACCACGGTCGTGTTTCCATGGATCAGCGGGGCGTAGCAGATGTAGCTGTGGCCCACGACCCAGCCCACGTCGGAGGCCGCCCAGAACACGTCGCCGGGCTCCACCCCGTAGATGTTCCGCATCGACCAGTTGAGCGCCACGAGATGCCCCGCCGTCGCCCGCACCACGCCCTTCGGCTGACCGGTCGTGCCGGAGGTGTAGAGGATGTAGGCCGGATGGTTGCCCTCCACCGCCACGCAGTCCGCCGGGTCCACGCCATACTGGAACGCATGCCAGTCGACGTCGCGCCCGTCCTCGAGCTTCGCCACCTCCTGCTCGCGCTGGAGGATCACGCAGAAGTCGGGCTTGTGCGCGGCCTGCGCGAGCGCGCTGTCGAGCAGCGGCTTGTAGTGGACGACCCGCCCCGGCTCGATCCCGCAGGAGGCGGCGATGATGCAGCGGGGCTTCGCGTCGTCGATCCGGACCGCAAGCTCATGCGCCGCAAAGCCGCCGAAGACCACGGAGTGGACCGCGCCAAGCCGCGCGCAGGCGAGCATCGCCTCGATCGCCTCGGGGACCATGGGCATGTAGATGATGACCCGGTCGCCCTTGGACACCCCCTTCGCCTTCAGCGCGCCCGCAAGCCGCGCCACGCGGTCCTTCAGCTCGGCATAGGTGATCGTGTGCTTCGTATGCGTGACCGGGCTGTCGTAGATGATGGCGACCTGAGCGCCCCGTCCGGCTTCCACGTGGCGGTCGACCGCGTTCCAGCAGGTGTTGACCATCCCGTCCGAGAACCACTCGTAGATCGGCGCGCCCTGGTCCCAGAGCGCCTTCGACGGCGTCCTGACCCAGTCGATCGCCTCCGCCGCCTCCATCCAGAACCGCTCCGGATCCGCCTTCCAGGCGGCATAGACGTCGGCATACGGCATGGCTGTCCTCCTCCAGGTCCCCGCAACGTCATTACGCAGAGCCCCTTCGTCCGGCAAGATCGTTGCCCTGCGCCAACCCGTCACGGCTGGCGCTAACACCGCTCCTTCATCTCGGCGCAAATACTCCGGGGGAGTCCCGGCCTCCGGCCGGGACGGGGGCAGAGCCCCCGCGCCTCATCCGTAATGCGCAACCGGCGTCCCCGCGATGGCCGACATGTTGAGCAGCCCCCGCGCCGTGATCGAGGGCGTCACGATATGCGCGCGGTTGCCCATCCCCATCAGGATCGGCCCGACCTCGAGGCCCCGCGCGCGCGCCTTCAGGATGTTGCGCACGCCCGAGGCCGCGTCGGTGTTCGAGAAGATCAGGATGTTCGCCGCCCCCTCCATCCGCGAGCTCGGGAAGATCCGCGCGCGCAGTTCCGCGTCGAGCGCCGCGTCCACATGCATCTCGCCCTCGTAGACGAAATCCGCCTCCCGCGCGTCGAGGATTTCCAGCGCGGCGCGCATCTTCACGCCCGACACGGTGTCGAGGTTCCCGAACTGGCTGTGCGAGCAGAGCGCGACCTTCGGCACCAGCCCGAACCTCCGTGCGTGGCGCGCCGCGCCCACGGCGACGGCGGCCACCTGTTCGGGCGTCGGGTCGGGGTGGACCTGCGTGTCGGCGATGAAGAGCGGCCCGTCCTCCATGATCATCAGGCTCAGCGCCCCCACGGGGTGCAGGCCCCCCCGCGCCAGCACCTGGCGGACGTAGTTGAGGTGCCAGAGGTATTGCCCGAAGGTCCCGCAGATCATCGACTCCGCCTCGCCCCGGTGCACCATCACCGCGGCGATGGCGGTGTTGTTCGTGCGCATGATCGCCTTGGCGAGGTCCGGCGTCACGCCGCGCCGCTCCATGATGCGGTGGTAGGTCTCCCAGTATTCGCGGTAGCGCGGGTCGTTCTCGGGGTTCACGAGGTCGAAGTCGCGCCCCGGCCGGATCGGCAGGCCGATCCGTTCGGCCCGCGCCTCGATCACCTCGGGGCGGCCGATGAGGATCGGCTTGTCGGTCGTCTCCTCGATCATCGCCATGGCCGCGCGCAGGACGCGGTCGTCCTCGCCCTCGGCGAAGACGATCTTGCGCTCGGCCGTGGCCGCCGCCTCGAAGACAGGGCGCATCAGCAGCGCCGAGCGGAAGACCGACCCGTCGAGCTTGCGCTTGTAGCCCTCGAAATCCTCGATCGGCCGCGTGGCCACGCCCGAGGCGCAGGCGGCCTTGGCCACCGCGCCGGCCACGACGCCCATGAGTCGCGGGTCGAAGGGTTTGGGGATCAGGTAGTCCGGCCCGAAGGTCATCTGCTCGCCCTGGTAGGCCGCCGCCGCCTCGGCGCTCGTCGTGGCGCGGGCCAGCGCGGCGATCCCCTCGATGCAGGCGATCTCCATCGCGTCGTTGATCGTGGTGGCCCCCACGTCCAGCGCACCGCGGAAGATGAACGGAAAGCACAGGACGTTGTTGACCTGGTTGGGGTAGTCCGACCGCCCCGTCGCGATGATCGCGTCGGGCGCGACGGCCCGCACCTCCTCCGGCATGATCTCGGGCGTGGGGTTCGCCAGCGCGAAAACGATGGGCCGCGGGGCCATCTTCTTCACGAGGTCCCCCGTCAGAACGCCCGGCCCCGAAAGTCCGAGGAACAGGTCCGCGCCCACGATCACCTCGGCCAGCGTCTTCGCCCCGCCCGGCTGGGCGAAGGCGGCCTTCTGCGGGTTCATGTCCGCCTCGCGCCCCTCGTGCACGAGACCATGGAGGTCCACGAGCCACACGTTCTCGCGCTTCACCCCGAGTTTCACGAGCATCTCGAGGCAGGCGATCCCCGCCGCGCCCCCGCCGGTGGAGACGACCTTGATCTCTCCCCACGCCTTCCCCGCCACATGGAGCGCGTTCGTCGCCGCCGCGCCCACGACGATGGCGGTGCCGTGCTGGTCGTCGTGGAAGACGGGGATCTTCATCCGCTCCCGGCAGATGCGCTCCACCACGAAGCAATCGGGCGCCTTGATGTCCTCGAGGTTGATCGCACCGAACGTCGGCTCCAGCGCGCAGACGATGGCCGCGAGCTTCTCCGGATCGCTCTCGTTCAGCTCGATGTCGAAGCAGTCGATGTTGGCGAACTTCTTGAAGAGGACCGCCTTGCCTTCCATCACCGGCTTCGACGCCAGCGCCCCGATGTTGCCCAGCCCCAGCACCGCCGTCCCGTTCGTCACCACCGCCACGAGGTTCGCCCGGCTCGTGTAGAGCGAGGCTGTCGCCGGGTCCGCCTTGATCTCCAGACAGGCCTCGGCCACGCCCGGTGAATAGGCCCGCGCGAGGTCGCGGCCGTTGGCGAGCGGCTTGGTTGCCCGGATTTCCAGCTTCCCGGGCCGCGGCTCGCGGTGATAGTCGAGCGCCGCCTGCCTGAGCGCGTCCTGCCTCGGATCGGACATGGGTTCCCTCCCGCTGGAAAGATAGTTCAGCGTTAAACCATTTTTCTCGCGCCTGAAAGACTCCCTGTCGGGGTGGGCGCTCCGCACTCCCTTGCCTTCCTCCTTGCGCCCGCGCAGGCTCGCGCGCAAGGAGGAATCCCCATGCAGAACATCCGCGCCGAAGTCTGCCTGCCGACGACCGCGCTCGCCGAGGACATCGGGTTCTTCTCGAAGAAGCTCGGAATGCGCCTCGAACGTATCCACCCGGCCGACGACCCGCGCGTCGCCGTCGTGTCGGGCCACGGCCTGCGCATCCGGCTTGAAGCCTCCGACGCACCCCCCGGCGACGTCCGCATCCTCGCCGACGATCCCGTCCTGATCGCGGGCGGCGACACCGCGCTCGTCTCCCCCGGCGGCACGCGCATCGGCATCGAGCCGCTCGACCCGCCGGTGATCCAGCCGCCCACCGAACACGCCTTCGTCGTCCGCCGTCTCGCCGACGGCGCCCCTTGGGTCGTGGGCCGGGCGGGCATGGAATACCGCGACCTCGTCCCGGGCCGCCTCGGCGGCGCGATGATCGCGAGCCACATCCGCATCCCCACGGGCGGCCCCGTGCCGGACATGGTCCACTACCACAAGGTGGGCTTCCAGCTGATCTTCTGCATCCGCGGCTGGGTGGATGTCGTCTACGAGGACCAGGGCGGCACCCGCCGCCTCTACCCCGGCGACTGCTTCGTCCAGCCCCCCGAGATCCGCCATCGCGTCCTTCACGCGAGCGACGGGATCGAGGTCATCGAGATCGGCGTGCCGGCCGAACACATAACCATCATCGACCACGAAATGACGCTGCCCACGCCCCACGACCGCCCCGACCGCGACTTCGGCGGCCAGCGCTTCGTCCACAACCGCGCCGAGGGCGCGGCCTGGACACCCGCGAGGCTTCCCGGCTTCGTCAGCCGCGACACCACCGTCGCCCGCAACACGAAGGACGTGGCCGCCGTAACGGTGCTTCGCCCCGGCGACGGACCGACGCAAACGACGACCCACGACGCCGACATCCTCTTCAGCTTCGTGATGAGCGGCGGAATGACGTTGGAAGGGCAGGGAACCGCGCCGCGCCGGCTCGAACCGGGCGACGCCTTCGTGATCCCGCCCGGCATGCGCACACGCTATGCCGACCCCACGGGCGACCTCGAACTTCTCGAAGTCGCCCTGCCGGGCCGGTTCGGGACCTCGGCCTAGGCTGGCGGCGCAGTCGGCGGAGGCCCTCCCGTCGCCGGGTGCGCGGTCGCGGCTGTCCCTAGCCCTCCGCGAGCCGGTCCTTCAGCGCCGCGATCCGCTCCTCCGCCTGCCCGCGCGTAAGGCCGCCATCCATCGGCTCCCCTGCCTTCTCGGCAAGATCGCGCAGGATGACCGCCTGCTTCTCCGTCATCGGCTCATCGGCGTCGCCCCGCACGGTGGCGAACCCGGCAAGCGGTGTCTGCCCCATGACCATCGGCGTCTCCTTTGGTCTGTCCGTCATGTTCACGTCCTCCAGTTCTGTGGAAAACGGACGTGCGGCGTTCCCTGTTCCCCGTCCCGCTTGCACTCCCGCACGCCCCGCATCACGATGCGGTGCGACAGCCCGGAGGAACCTCATGGCCCTGATCGACGACGCCCGGGCGGTCCGCCCCAACGCCCACGCGCCCTATTCGAACTTCAAGGTCGGCGCCGCGATCCGCGCCGCGTCGGGCAAGGTCTACGTCGGCGTGAACGTCGAGAACGTGGCCTACCCCGAAGGAACCTGCGCCGAGGCGGGCGCCATCGCCGCCATGTGCGCGGGCGGCGACTTCGAGATCGCCGAGGTCGCGGTGATCGCCGACTGCCCCGAGCCTGTCACCCCCTGCGGCGGCTGCCGCCAGAAGATCAAGGAGTTCGCGGGGCCGGAGGTGAAGGTCACCATGTCCACCCTCGAAGGGCGCACGCTCGTGATGACCGTGGCCCAACTCCTCCCCGGCGCCTTCGACCAGAGCCACATGGTCCGCACCTGAATGGACGCCCGCGGCATCATCTGGAAACTCCGCCAGAAGGAGCCTCTCTCGGACGACGAAATCGCCTGGTTCGCCCGCGGCCTCGCCTCGGGCGCCGTCACGGACGCGCAGGCGGGCGCCTTCGCGATGGCCGCCTGCCTGAACGGCCTCGCCACGCCCGAACGCGTGGCGCTCACACTGTCGATGCGGGACTCGGGCGACGTTATGGGCTGGGACCTTCCCGGCCCGGTGGTCGACAAGCACTCCACCGGCGGCCTCGGCGACTGCACCTCGCTGCTGCTGGCGCCGATGCTCGCCTGCATGGGCGTCTGGAATCCGATGATATCGGGCCGGGGCCTCGGCCACACCGGCGGCACGCTCGACAAGATGGAGGCGATCCCCGGCGTCGTCACCGAAGTCCCCGATGACCGCTTCCGCCAGATGGTGGCCGACATCGGCTGCGCCATCGTTTCGGCCAGCGGCAACCTCGCCCCCGCCGACAAGCGCCTCTACGCCATCCGCGACGTGACCTCGACGGTGGAGAGCATCGACCTCATCACCGCCTCGATCCTGTCGAAGAAGCTCGCCGCCGGCCTCGACGCCCTCGTCCTCGACGTCAAGACCGGCTCCGCCGCCTTCATGGAAACGCACGAGGATGCCCGCGCGCTCGCCCGCTCCCTTGTGGATACCGCGAACGGGGCAGGGTGCCGCACCGTCGCGCTCCTGACCGACATGCACCAGCCTCTCGCTCCCGCCGTCGGCAACGCGGTCGAAGTGGCCGCGTGCATGGATGCCCTCACCGGCGGCCCGCTCGACACGCCGCTCGTGGAGCTCACCGTCGACCTCTGCGCCACGCTCCTCCTCACCTGCGGGGCCGAGACGGACGAGGCCACCGCCCGCCGAAAGCTCCGCGAGACGCTCACCTCCGGCGCCGCCGCCGAGCGCTTCGGCCGCATGGTCGCCGCCCTCGGCGGCCCCGCCGACTTCACCGACCGCTGGCGCGAGCGCCTCCCGCAAGCCCCTGTCATCCTTGACGTCCCCGCGGGGACATCCGGCCACGTGGCCGCCATCGACGGCCGCGCGATGGGCATGGCGGTCGTCCGCATGGGTGGCGGCCGCCTCAAGGGCGGCGACCCCGTCGATCCCGCCGTGGGCCTCACGAACGTCGCCCCCCTCGGCACGAAAGTCGCCACGGGCGACCCCCTCTTCCGCCTCCACGCCCGCGATGAAGCCTCGGCCGAGGCCGCCCGCGTCGCCCTCCTCGCCGCCATCACCATCGGCGCAGCCCCCGCGCCCCGCCCTCTCGTCCACGAGAGGATCGCCTGATGCCCCGCGCCTTCCTCGTCGTCATGGACTCGGTCGGCTGCGGCGGCGCGCCAGACGCGAGCGCCTTCTTCAACGATGGCACCCCCGACACCGGCGCCAACACGCTCGCCCACATCGCGCAAGCCTGCGCCGCAGGCCGCGCCGAGAACGGCCGCACCGGCCCCCTGCGGCTCCCGAACCTCGACGCCCTCGGCCTCGGCGCCGCCATCCGCCTTGCCTCCGGCGACGACACGCCCGGCCTCGACATGGCCCCGAACGGCCTCTGGGGCGCCGCCACCGAGGTCTCGAAGGGCAAGGACACCCCTTCCGGCCACTGGGAACTCGCGGGCGTCCCCGTCCCGTGGGACTGGCACTACTTCCCCAAGACCGAACCCTGCTTCCCGCCCGACCTCACCGCCGAGGTCGGCCGCCTCGCCGGCACGGACGGCATCCTCGGCAACCGCCACGCCTCGGGTACCGTCATCATCGACGAGGAGGGCGATGCCCACCTCCGCACGGGCTGGCCCATCTGCTACACCTCCGCCGACAGCGTCTTCCAGATCGCCGCGCATGAGGAGACCTTCGGCCTCGACCGCCTCCTGACGCTGTGCGAACGCCTCGCCCCCACGCTCCACGCGATGAAGGTCGGCCGCGTCATCGCGCGCCCCTTCACGGGCGAACCGGGCGCCTTCCGCCGCACCGGAAACCGCCACGACTATGCCATCGCCCCCCCGGCGCCCACCCTCTGCGACTGGGTCACCGCCGCAGGCCGCCCGGTCCACGCCATCGGCAAGATCGGCGACATCTTCTCGATGCACGGCATCACCGACGTCGCGAAAGGCACCGACGCCGACCTCATGGAACACCTCGTCCGCGCCATCGCGACGGCCGAGGACGGCTCCCTCACCTTCGCCAACTTCGTCGAGTTCGACAGCCTCTGGGGTCACCGCCGCGACGTCTCGGGCTACGCCCGCGCGCTGGAATGGTTCGACAGCCAGATCCCGCGCCTGATGGAGAACCTCCGCGACGGCGACCTCCTCCTCTTCACCGCCGACCACGGCAACGACCCCACCTGGGAAGGCACCGACCACACCCGCGAACGCGTGCCGGTCATCGGATGGGGCGCATCGCCCAAGGCGATCGGAATCGTCGCCTTCGCCGACGTCGGCGCCTCCCTCGCCGCCCACCTCGGCGTCCCCTCCCACGGCCCCGGACGGAGTTTCCTGTGAGCTACAAGACCTTCCCCAAGGTGGAACTCCACCTCCACCTCGAAGGCGCGGCGCCCCCCGCCTTCGTCCGCGGCCTCGCCCGCGAAAAGAACATCGACATCTCCGGCATCTTCGCCGCCGACGGCAGCTACTCCTACACCGACTTCTGGCACTTCCTGAAGGTCTACGAGGCCGCGACCTCGGTGCTCACCACGCCCGAGGACTACGCCCGCCTCACCCGCGCGGTGCTGGCCGAAAGCGCCGCCGCGGGCGTCGTCTATTCCGAGACCTTCCTCTCCCCCGACTTCTGCGGCAACCGCGACGTCCAAGCCTGGCGCGACTACCTCGCCGCCATCCGCGAGGCGGCGGAGGAGGCCGAACGCCAGGACGGCATCACGCTGCGCGGCATCGTCACCTGCATCCGCCATTTCGGGCCCGAGAAGGCGAAGGAAACGGCCCTCTGCGCGGCGGAAACCGCCGGCGATTGGCTCGTGGGCTTCGGCATCGCGGGCGACGAGAAGGCGGGCAAACCCGGCGACTTCGCCTACGCCTTCGACATGGCCCGCGAGGCCGGCCTCCGCCTCACCGCCCACGCGGGCGAATGGGGCGGCCCCGAGAGCGTCGCCGACGCGCTCCGCGACCTCCGCCCCGAACGCATCGGCCACGGCGTCCGCGCCATCGAGGATCTCGCGCTGGTCGACCGCCTCGCCGAGGACGGCATCGTGCTCGAGGTCTGCCCGGGCTCCAACGTCACCCTCGGCATCTACCCGGCGATCACCGCGCACCCCATCGAACGCCTCCGCGCGCGCGGCGTGAAGGTCACCGTCTCGACCGACGACCCGCCCTTCTTCCACACCACCATGGCGCGCGAGTTCGACACGCTCGCGGATGCCTTCGGCTGGGACGAGGGCGACTTCCGCGCGCTCAACCAGACCGCCCTCGACGCCGCCTTCTGCGACGATTCGACCCGCGCGCGCGTCGCCGACCGCCTGCGCTGACGTCAGCGGCAGGATCGCCTTCGGCCAGAGTACCTGAACCGAGATGAACTGGAGCCCGCGCGCCGATTCCCGGCTTCATCTCGGGACAAATACTCCGGGGGGAGCCGCCCGCAGGGCGGCGGGGGGCAGAGCCCCCTGGCCCCCACAATCCGGTTTCCCCTCTCCGCCGATTTGCACTAGCACGGAACGCGGATCCGCTCTGCGCAGGGACACGCCGCATGACCAAGCACCTCACCATTGTCGACCACCCCCTCGTCCAGCACAAGCTGAGCCTCATGCGAGAGAAGGACACCTCCACCAAGTCCTTCCGCCAGCTCCTGCGCGAGATCAGCCTGCTCCTCGCCTACGAGGTCACGCGCGACCTTCCCATGACGACGAAGCGGATCGAGACACCGCTCTGCGAGATGGACGCGCCGATGATCGAGGGCAAGAAGCTCGCGCTCGTGTCGATCCTCCGGGCGGGAAACGGCCTGCTCGACGGCATCCTCGAACTGATCCCGGCCGCGCGGGTGGGCTTCGTCGGGCTCTACCGCGACCCCGAGACGCTGCACCCGGTGCAATACTACTTCAAGGTCCCGACGCAGCTCGAGGATCGCATCTGCATCGTCGTCGATCCGATGCTCGCCACCGGCAACTCCTCGGCGGCCGCTGTGGACCTCCTGAAGAAGGCCGGGGCGAAGAGCATTCGCTTCCTTTGCCTGCTCGCCGCGCCCGAAGGGGTGAAGCGGATGCAGGAGGCGCACCCGGATGTGCCCATCGTCACCGCCGCGCTCGACAGCCACCTCAACGACCACGGCTACATCGTTCCCGGCCTCGGCGACGCGGGAGACCGGATGTACGGGACGAAATAGGGCAGGGGGATCAAGGCCCTTGCCGAACGGTCCGCCCTTGGTCATGCTCACGTCGGCATTCCCCCGGAGGACGCGATGAAACACCTTGCCCTTGCGGCCCTGCTCGCCTCGGCGCCGCTCGCGGCGCTGGCGCAGACCGGCCCCGCCGAGCTTCCGCCCGCGGATTTCGCGGGGCGGCAGTATGTCGACTCGGCGGGCTGCGTCTTCGTCCGGGCCGAGGTGAACGGCACCACCGCCTGGGCCCCGCGCCTCAACCGCGACCGCACGCCGCTCTGCGGCTACCAGCCCTCGCAGGCCACCGGACTTGGCCAGACCGCGGGGACGCTGCCCGAGATCCGGCCCGACGCCCCGCCCGTCATCCTCGACGGCACGACCGTGGTCGAGACGGCGGCGACGCCGCAGGCGGCCGCGCCCTCGGCGACCGTTGCCGCCACTGCCGCGCCGGCCGCCGTTGCCCGCCCGGGCGTACCGCGCCGGACGGATGTCTACGCCGGGAAATTCGGCGGCACCGCCGCGCCCGGGACGCTGTCGCGCCGGCAGATCCCGCAGGGCTACAAGCTCGTCTGGGACGACGGGCGGCTCAACCCCAACCGCGGGCCGCGCACCGCGCAGGGCGACGCCTCCATGCGGCAGCTCTGGAGCGACAGTGTCCCCATGACGCTCGTCACGCCATAGGGCCTCAGCCCCCGCAGATGCCCTGCAGCGCGACCCAGTCCCCGTCCGTCAGGATGGTCATCGACCCGTCGGGCGGCACCGGGTCGGCCGCGACCAGCGTTGCCGTGGCCGCGCCGCCGGGATCCCGCGCGCGGGCGTAGGGCGTCGACCGGACCCGGGCCTCTCCGAAGGCGGCGAGGAGCGGCGCGTCGGGAACCGACAGGCTGCCCGTGGCCAGCAGGTATTCGGCATAGTCCCGCAGCCTGTCGTCCGGCACCTGTCCGGTGGTGAGCAGGCTGAACGCGGCGCCCGTCCCCGTCCAGTCGAGAAGCCGCAGGAGCGGGTCGCTCTGCGCGGCCGCCACCCGTTCGGCCAGGATGTAGCCCGCCGCGATCTCGGGCGTCTCGTAGTTCTCCAGAAGCCGGTGCGACAGGAGGATCGTCCCGCCCGGCACATGCGTCGCCGTTGCGAGCCCGTCGCCCAGGACCACGACGCGCCCCCCGTCCGGACCGAGCAGCCGCGTCTCGAGCCGCGCGAGGGCGCGGTCTCCGGCGGGCGAGGCGCAGGGCGCGCCGGCCAGACGCTCCACATGCTCTATCAGCCGAACCCCGATCTCGGCCCGGGCGGCGGGCGGGGCCACGCGGGCGGCCTGCCGGATCATCGCGTCGGGGATCGTCAGCGCGCTGCCCGCCACGATCAGCGCCGCCGCCGCGAGGCCGATCCGCGTCCGGAGCCGCCCGGGCGCGGGGCGGGAGCGGGCCACCGCGCGGCGCACCCGTTCGATCGCGGTGATCATCTCCTCGTCGGAGAGCTCCAGCTCCTCGGTGGCGTCGGCGCCCGGGGCGAAGACGGCGGGCATCTCGCCCGGATTGCGCCGCTCCACCGCGGCGAGCGACCAGTGGGCGAGCGCGGTGTCGTTCGGGTCGGTCAGCACCAGCGTGGCCTCGCCCAGGGCCACGACGACGTCGCGCCGCTGCGCGCGGGGCGTCGGACGCCAGACGCCCGCCGCCTCCAGCCGCTGATAGTCGCTGAGTGCCGTCATGCCGTCCCGGTGGTCCCCCTGGTCCCGTGCCGGACACTAGGCCATGCGGGCGCGGGGGACAATCGCCCGGCGGCCATTGCGGCGGCGCGGTGCGGGCGGTATCGCGGGCGAAGGGAGGATCCGGACGTGGAAAGCAGACCCGTCGCCGCGGCGATGTCGATCCTGGCCGCCATGGTCATCATCGGCTTCATCGACAGCTTCGTCGCCGTCATCGCGCGCGAGGCGGGGGTGTGGCAGTTCCACCTGACCCGGTCGCTCATGTGCATCCCGCTGATCTGGCTGGCCGTCCGGGCGGGGCGGGCCGGCATCCGCCCGCGCAACTGGCGCGGGGTGATCGGGCGCAGCCTCGCCATGACGGTGTCGATGGTGCTCTACTACGCGGCGCTGGGCGTGCTGCCCATCGCGCAGGTGGTGGCGGGGTTCTTCACGGCGCCGATCTTCGTGCTCCTCCTGTCGGCCCTGTTCCAGCGCCAGAGGATCGGCCCGTGGCGCATAGGTGCCGCGGCGGTGGGGTTCCTGGGCGTGCTCCTCATCCTCCGCCCCGACCCGGGCGCGCTGTCGGTCTGGACCTTCGTGCCGATCCTCGCGGGGTTCTTCTACGCCGTGACCGCCATCGCCACCCGCGCCTGGTGCGCGGGAGAGCACACGCTCACCCTGGCCGCCGGGGGCTTCGCGGGGCTGGGGCTTGCGGGGGCGATCGGGCTTGTCGTTCTGTTGGTGGCGCCGGTGGAGACGGCGGGCCGGGCCGACGCCTTCCTGTTCACGGGCTGGGTCGCGCCGACGGGGACCTTCCTGTTCTGGACCGCGGTGCAGGCGCTGGGGTCGCTTGCGGGCGTGTTCCTGATCGTGCGCGCCTATCAGCTGGGCGAGGCCTCCTATGTCGGGATCTTCGAATACGCGCTTCTCGTGACGGTGGCGATCTGGGCCTTCGTGCTGTTCGGCCAGACGATCGACGCGCTCGGTGCACTGGGCATCGTCCTCATCATCCTGTCCGGCGCCGTGATCGCGATCCGGAGCCGCCGCGCCGCCGGGGCCGCGGCGCCCGTGCGGGGACCGGCGGCGGGGCCGGCGCTGTGATCGTCTCCCCGGGCAGGGGCTATGTCTTCGTCCACATCCCGAAGACCGGCGGGACCTCGATGGCGCTGGCGCTCGAGGCGCGGGCGATGCGCGACGACATCCTGATCGGCGACACGCCGAAGGCGCGCCGGCGGAGGGGACGGCTCCGCGGGGTGGCGACGGCAGGTCGGCTCTGGAAGCATGCGCGCCTGCCCGACATCGCGGGGCTGTTGCCGGAGGACGAGATCCTGGGGATGTTCGTCTTCACCCTGGTGCGCAATCCCTGGGACCGGATGGTGAGCTACTATCACTGGCTCAGGGTGCAGCGGTTCGATCACCCGGCGGTGCGGCTGGCGCGGGAGACGGACTTCGGCGGTTTCCTCAACCATCCCGAGACGCGCGCCGTCCTCTCGCGGGAGCGGTACGGCGATTACGTGGCGGGCGCGGCGCGGCCGGTCTTCGTGCGGCTCGAGCATCTGGGCGAGGATCTGGCACCGGTGGAGGCGCACCTGGGATTCCGGCTGGACCTGCCGCACGCGAACCGGTCGGAGCGGCCGCCCGACGGGCGGGCCTGCTATTCGGCGGCGGATGCGGCGCTGGTGGCGGAGCTGTGCGCCGAGGATATCGCGCGGTTCGGTTACGCGTTCTGAGGCGGGCAAGGGGGCAGGGGGCTCTGCCCCCTCTGCGCGCGGTCGCGCGCATTCACCCCCGGGATATTTGCGGGTCGATGGAAGCTGCTCGCGTCACGCGGCGCGGGAGGCGGCTTTCCCGTAGAACGTGCCGCCGACCGCCGCCATCTCACGCAGGCTGTCTGGCGCACGGAAGCGCGGACCATGGGCCGCCTCGAGCCCATCGCAGATCGCGACCGCCTGACCGGCACCGATCATGTCGAGCCAGGAGAACGGCCCGCCCGACCAGGGCGCGAAGCCCCAGCCGAGGATCGCGCCCACGTCGCCCTCGCGGATGTCGGAGAGCACGCCCTCCTCGCGCGCGCGGACGGCCTCGAGCACCTGTGCCATCATCAGGCGGTGCTGCACCGTGGCGAGGTCGGGCTGGTCGGCGGCGACCGGGTAGCGGGCGGCGAGGCCCTCCCAGAGGCCCGCGCGTTTTCCGGCGTCGTCATAGGCGTAGAACCCGGCCCCGGCCTTCCGGCCCATGCGGCCCTGATCCGCCATCCAGAAGAGCACCGCGTCCACCGCGTCGTCGGGGTAGGCGGCGCCCATCGCGGCCCTTGTCGCCTTCGCGATCTTCACGCCGAGGTCGATGGAGGTTTCGTCCACGAGCTGCAGCGGGCCCACAGGGAAGCCGAGGAGGCGCGCCGCGTTCTCGATCAGCGCGGGCTCCACCCCTTCGCCGACCATGCGGATGCCTTCGTTGATGTAGGGGATGATGCAGCGGTTGGCGTAGAAGAAGCGCGCGTCGTTCACCACGATGGGGGTCTTGCGGATCTGGCGGACGTAGTCGAGCGCCTTGGCGACCGCGCGGTCCCCCGTCTCGCGGCCCTTGATGATCTCCACGAGCATCATCCTGTCGACGGGCGAGAAGAAGTGGATGCCGATGAACTGGTCGGGGCGCGCCGACGCGTTTGCAAGGTCCGAGATCGGCAGCGTCGAGGTGTTGGTGGCGAAGATGCAGTCCTGCGGGATCACGGCCTCGGTCCGCGTCGTGACCTCGGCCTTGATCTTCGGGTCCTCGAAGACCGCCTCCACGATCAGGTCGCAGCCATCGAGCGCGGCGTAGTCGGTCGTGGCCGTGATGCGGGCGAGGATCTCGGCCTTCTTCTCGGCGGTGATCTTCTTCCGGGCGATCCCCTTGTCGAGCAGCCCCTCGGAATACGCGCGCCCCCGGTCCGCCGCCTCCTGCGCCTGGTCGATCAGCACGACCTCGATGCCGGCGTTGGCCGAGACGTAGGCGATTCCCGCCCCCATCATGCCCGCGCCGAGCACGCCCACCTTTCGGACGCGCTGGTCCGGCACCGCCGGCCGGTTCGCGCCCTTCTCGAGCGCCTCCTTGTTGAGGAACAGCGACCGGATCATCGCCGAGGACGTGGGGTCGAGGAGCACGGAGGTGAACCACCGCGCCTCGATCCTCAGGGCCGTGTCGAAGGGCACCAGCGCGCCTTCGTAGACGGCGGAGAGAAGCGCCTTCGCCGCCGGATAGACCCCTTGCGTCTGGGCGTTGACCATGGCGCTCGCGCCCACGAAGGTCATGAAGCCCGCCGGATGGTAGGGGGCGCCGCCCGGCATCTTCCAGTCCTTGCGGTCCCAGGGCTTCACGATGTCGGCCTCGGTGGAGGAGAGCACCCAGGCCTTCGCCGCCGAAAGGAGGTCCGTCGCGGGCACCACCTCGTCGATCAGGCCCGCCTGCCGGGCCTTCACGGGCTCCAGCATCTTGCCTTCAAGGAGCACGGGCGAGGCCGCCATCGCGCCCACCATGCGCGAATACCGCGTCGTCCCGCCCGCCCCGGGGAAGAGGCCCACGAGGATCTCCGGCAGCCCGATCTTCGCCTTCGGCGCGTCCGCCATGAAGCGGCGGTGGCAGGCGAGCGCGATCTCCGTCCCGATCCCCGCGCAGGTGCCGGGGATGGCGCAGGCGACGGGCTTGCCCCCCTTCAGCGTCTTGGGGTCCATGCCTGCGCGTTCGATCTTCCGCAGGATGCGGTGGCCTTCCATGATGAAGTCGAAGAGCGCGGGCGCGGGGTCCGCGCCGGCTTCCTCGCGGATTCCGGCCAGCACGTTCAGGTCCATCCCTCCTGCGAAGGTGTCCTTCCCGGAGGTGATGACGATACCCTTCACGACAGGGTCGGTCAGCGCCTGATCCACGAAGCCCTCGACCAGCGCGAAGGCCTCCCGCGTCAGCACGTTCATCGACTTGCCGGGTGCGTCCCAGGTGATGACGGCGACGCCGTCTCCGTCCACGGCATAGGTGAAATCGGCCATCTCTCGGTCTCCTTCTGGCAGGCTCATCGCTCGTATTCGGCGACGACGCGGCCCGTGGCATCGGTGAATCGGCGGCGGCGCCCGGTCTTGTCGAGCCTGAGCGCCGCGTCGGGGTAATGGACGGTGTCGTCCGCGTGGCGGGTGCCCACGACGAGGTAAAGCGCCTCCGCACCGCTCCGGTTCTCGAGGCAGTGTCCGACCGGATCGCCCGCGCACCACGCGGCGGCGTCCCCGGCGCGGAGCACCGTCTCGGTCTCCTCGATCAGCACGACCTCGCCCGCGAGGACGTAGACAAGCTCGTCCTCGGTCTCGTGCCAGTGGCGGTGGGAGGATCGCGAGCCGGGCGGCAGCCGTTCGAGGTGGCAGCCGAACTGCGTGAGGCCCGCGGCGTCGCCGATCACCGCGTGGGCGTAGGGCCCGAGCGAAGCGCCGAGGACCGGGTGGCTCGTGTCATGCTCGACGGTGAACGGAGGGATGGCGACCTTCGGCATCAGGTCGCCTCCCGCGTCAGTTGCGCCGCGGCGGCGGCTCGTCCGGACCGCCCGCCTCGGCGAAGGCCAGCTGCGAGAACTCGATCATCTCCACGCGAAGCTGCCCGTCGGCGCAGCGGCGGCAGAAGTAGCGCAGTACGCTGCGGTCGATCCGCTGGCCAACGGCATTCAGGAAATCCCACGCGACGTCGACCCTGAGCCGGCCTGCGCCTTCCTCCGTCGTCTCCCCGATGCTCACGCGCACGTCCGCCATGCCCGCCTTGAGCGCCGCCGCCCGGCGACGGAAGATCATTTCGGCCGTCTCCTGCGGGTTCGCCTCGAGCCACAGGCCCACCGGCGAATAGATCGCGAGAGGGTAGAGGTAGTGCGACGACAGCCGGTCGAGCTGACCTTCCTTGAAGGCCGCTGCCAGCGACGTGCAAAGATCCGTCACCGTGTCCGCCACGTCCGTTCCGCGTCTCCCCAGACCGCCAGGGGATCGTCGGGCCGAAGGACGGATACATCTTCCCCGTTGCGCCGCTGCCCGTCAGAGCCGCGCGGCGCTTTCGGGGCGAGCCCGTGCTCCCGCTCCGATGATCCCGTGGTGGGGCGAGGGTATGCGCCTGTTGCGGGATCGCGCAAGTGGGCGCATCCGCGATTTCCGTAGATGGCGCTACAAATTCCGACATTTTCGTCAGACTCTCTCGACGATCGTCGCGGCACCCATCCCGGAAGCGACGCAGAGCGTCGCGAGGCCGGTGCCTTTTCCCGTGCGCTCCAACTCGTCGAGGAGCGTGCCGAGGATCATCGCGCCCGTGGCGCCCAGCGGGTGGCCCATGGCGATGGCGCCGCCGTTCACGTTGACGAGGGAGTGGTCGACGTCGAACGCCTGCATGAAGCGCAGGACGACCGACGAGAACGCCTCGTTCACCTCGAAGAGGTCGATGTCGCCGATCCCCATGCCGCTGTCGGACAGGATCCTCTCGGTCGCGGGCACGGGCCCGGTCAGCATGATCGTCGGATCCGTCCCGATCTTCGCCGTCGCTCGGATGCGGGCGCGGGGAGTGAGGCCGTGCGCTTCCCCGAACGCCTTCGAGCCGATGAGGACCGCAGCTGCGCCGTCCACGATGCCCGAGGAGTTTCCGGCATGGTGGATGTGCTCGATCCGCTCCAGATGCGGGTACTTCATGAGGGCGAGCCGGTCGAAGCCCGGCATCACCTCGCCCATCTCCTTGAAGGCTGGCTTGAGCGCGCCCAGCGATTGCATGTCGGTGCCGGGCCGCATGTATTCGTCGCGCTCGAGGATCGTGAGCCCGTTGCGGTCCCTGACCGGGATCACCGACCGCGCGAAGCGCCCTTCCTCCCACGCCCGCGCGGCCCGCTTCTGGCTCTCGACGGCGAGCAGGTCCGCGTCGTCGCGCGAAAACCCGTACTCAGTGGCGATGATGTCGGCCGAGATGCCCTGCGGCACGAAGTAGGTCTTCATGGCGATCGACGGATCGACCGCAATGGCCGCCCCGTCCGACCCCATCGGCACCCGGCCCATCATCTCGACGCCGCCCGCAATGTAGGCCTCGCCGGCCCCGGCCCGGACCTGGTTCGCGGCAAGGTTCACGGCCTCGAGCCCGGAGGCGCAGAACCGGTTGATCGACAGCCCCGGAATCCGCTCGTCGAGGTCCGAGGCGAGCACCGCGGTGCGCGCAAGGCAGCCGCCCTGTTCGCCCACCTGCGTGACGTTCCCCCAGATCACGTCCTCGACCGCATGGCCGTCGAGCCCGTTCCGCTCCTTCACCGCGTTCAGAGTGATCGCGGAGAGGCGGGCGGCGGTCACCTCGTGCAGGCTCCCGTCCGCGCGGCCCTTGCCGCGTGGGGTGCGGACGGCGTCGAAGATGTAGGCATCGAGCATCGCTGATCCTTTCCGTCAGGCCGCGCCGGGGAAGGCGCGCCGCATCAGCTCGTAAGGTGCGCGCCAGCCCGGGAGGGCGGAGATGTTGCCGAGCCAGCGGTCGATGTTGGGCCAGTCCGCCCGGTCGAAGCCGAAGGGCTCGGGGTAGTAGAGATAGCCGCAGCAGGTGAGGTCGGCGGCGGAGACGTCCGTGCCCTCGATCCAGTCGCGCCCCGCCAGGTGCGTATCGAGGACCTGGTACGCGCTCCGGACGCGGGCGCCCATCCAGTCGATGACGGGGAGGGGGCGCTTGTCCTCGGGCACGAAGTTCATCAGGAAGCGCAGCGCGCCGGCCTGTGAGGAGAGCTTGTGGTTGTCCCACAGCATCCAGCGCAGCACCTCGCGCCGGTCGCTGCCGCCGAAGCGGCCGGTCTTCTCGGTGAGGTAGTCGAGGATCACGCCCGACTGCGACAGCCGCACGTCGCCGTCCACGAGCACCGGGCATTCGCCCATCCCGTTGACCTCGGCGCGGAAGGCGGGGCTCCGCGTCTCGCCTGCGAAGAAGTCGACGAAGACGGGTTCCCAGTCGACGCCCGCGAGTTCGAGCGCCAGCGCCGCCTTGTAGGAATGTCCCGATTCCCCGAAGCAGTGGAGCCTGATCGTCATGCGTATGCCCTGTGGTTGACCGCGGAAGCGGGGGTTTCGCACCCCCGCGCCCCCGCGGAGTATTTGTCCCGAGATGAAGCAGGGAGCCGGTAGGCGCCCGTTAAGGTTGACGCGTTATGGCTGGCGGCGCGGTACAGGCTGGAGAGCCGATGACCGTCCGAGGTGAAGCCCCGCCGTGCCGTCCGCTTCCGCGATGGCCGGACCGACGCGGTGCGGCGGGGTGGAGCTGGCTCCGCTTCATCTCGGTTCAAATACTCTCGCCGAAGGCGATCCTGTCCTCTCCGCCCAACCGACATCACTTCTTCCGCGCCTCGAGCTCGGCGTTGAAGAGCCGCAGGCGGTGGGTCAGGGTGTCCGTGTCCATCACGCTGTCGAAGTTCTCGAAGAGGAAGGACAACGCTTCCCCCTCGTCGAGCCCCGCGTCTTCGGCGAAGCGGCGGAGGCGGCGGTAGGCGTCCTCCGTCATGGCGATGTTTGGGCGGCGGGTGAGGCGGAGGCGCCTGGGCATGGTCAGAAGGTCTCCGCTTCAAGCGCCATGACCGGCTCCGCCCCGCTCTCGATGCGGGCGAGGTGCATCTTCGTGGCCGGCAGCTGCCTGGCCATGTAGTAGCGCGCCGTCGCGAGCTTCGTCTCGTAGAACATTGTGTCGGACGCGCCCGCATCGAGCGCCGCGACGGCCGCCTTCGCCATCCGCGCCCACATGAGCCCGAGGCAGACGTGCCCGAAGAGGTGCATGAAGTCGTAGCTTCCTGCGAGCGCGGCGTTGGGGTTCTTCATGCCGTTCTGCATGAAGAACATCGCCGCCGCCTGAAGGTCCTTGGACGCCGCCTTGAGCGGACCCGTGAACGGCGCCATGCGCGCGTCGCCCTCGCGGTCCCGGATGAAGGCCTTCACCATCTCGAAGAACGCCATGACGTGCCTGCCTCCGTCGGCCGCGAGCTTCCGCCCGACAAGGTCGAGCGCCTGCACCCCGTTCGCCCCTTCGTAGATCATCGCGATCCGCGCGTCGCGGGCGAACTGGGACATGCCCCATTCCTCGATGTAGCCGTGCCCGCCGTAGACCTGCTGGGCCGCCACAGCGCTCTCGAAGCCCTTGTCGGTCAGGAAGCCCTTGATGACGGGGGTCAGCAGCGAGATCATCCCCTCGGCGTCCGCGTCCTTCTCCCGGTGCGCCCGGTCGATCAGGCTCGCGCCCCAGAAGGTGAAGGCGCGGGCGCCTTCGGTGAAGCTCCGCTGGTCCATCAGGTTCCGCCGCACGTCCGGATGCACGATGATCGGGTCGGCGGGACCCCCGGGGTTCTTCACCCCCGTGAGGTCGCGCCCCTGGAGACGGTCCTTCGCGTAGGCGGCCGCGTTCTGGTAGGCGACCTCGGCCTGCGCATAGCCCTGCAGCCCCACGCCCAGCCGCGCCTCGTTCATCATGGTGAACATCGCGCGCATCCCCTTGTGCAGATCGCCAAGAAGATACCCCACCGCGCCGTCGTAGTTCATCACGCAGGTGGCGTTGCCGTGGATGCCCATCTTCTCCTCGATCTTGCCGACCGAGACGGCGTTCCTCTCCCCGAGGCTGCCGTCCTTGGTCACCAGGATCTTCGGCACGATGAAGAGCGAGATGCCGCGCGTCCCCTCGCCCCCGCCCGGCGCCTTCGCCAGCACGAGGTGGACGATGTTCTCGGCCATGTCGTGGTCGCCCGCCGAGATGAAGATCTTCTGCCCGGTGATCCGGTAGGTCCCGTCGCCCTGCGGTTCGGCCTTCGTCCGCATGATCCCGAGGTCGGTGCCCGCGTGCGGCTCCGTCAGGTTCATCGTGCCGGTCCACTCGCAGGTGGCGAGCTTGGGCAGCCACCGCGCCTTCTGCTCCTCCGTCCCGTGGGCGCGGATCGCCGAATAGGCGCCATGCGTCAGGCCCTGGTACATGTTGAAGGCCATGTTGGCCGAGACGAGGATCTCTCCCACCGCCGTGTTCATGATGTAGGGCAGGCCCTGCCCGCCGTATTCTTCGTCGCAGTCGATGGCGGGCCAGCCCTGCTCGCGCAGCTGGTCGAAGGCCTCCCTGAACCCCGGCGGCGTCCGCACGACCCCGTTCTCGAGCACGCAGCCCTCCCGGTCGCCCACCGCGTTGAGCGGCGCGAGCACCTCGGAGGCGAAGCGTCCCGCCTCCTCCAGCACCGCGCCGGTGAAGTCCGCGTCAAGCTCGCCGTAACCCGCGATCCCGGCCTCGGGCAGTCGCAGCACCTCGTGAAGCACGAACTGCATGTCCTTGAGCGGCGCGGTGTAGCTGGGCATCGGGCGTCTCCTTCGGGGGTCAGGCGGCGGTCTGGGGGGCCTTGAGCGAGGCGATCATCTGCGCGCCGAGCGTCAGCTGTTCGCGCAGGTCGGCGATCGCGCTGTCAAGCTCGGCCCGCTGGCGCTCCATCTCGTCGAGCCGGGTCCGCGCGATCTCGTAGGCGCGGGTCAGCTGGGTCTGCTGCCGGTCGCCGGTGTCGTAGAGGTCGAGCAGCTGGCGGATCTGTTCGAGGCTGAAGCCGAAGCGCTTGCCGCGCAGGATCAGCTTCAGCCGCGCGCGGTCACGCCGTGTGTAGAGGCGCTTCTGGCCTTCCCGGATCGGGAAGAGAAGCTCCTTCTGCTCGTAGAAGCGAAGCGTGCGCGGCGTCACGTCGAAGGCATCGCACATTTCGCGAATGGTCATCTGGTCCTTCATCTCTCACATATCCCGTCGTCGTCGGTGAACGGCGCCGAGATGGAAACCTCTCCCCCATCCTGCAAGATTGCGGCAGGCTTACGTAGCCGTAACGTCACGTCACCTTCGCCGTCCGGCGTCCGCAAGACCCGGTGACGTGACGTCGCGAATTCGAGGTACCGGTTAGCCTTGCGTCAAGGGAGAGGTGCCATGGTCGCCCTGTCTGCGACCTTCGGGGGACCCTCCATGCTGCGCCTTCTGCCGTTTCCCGCCCTCGCCCTCGCCGCGGCGCCCGCGGTCCTTCTTGCCGCCGCGCCGCCGGGGGAGGGCGGGCCCTGGATCGTGCTTGCCGCGCCCTGGCGCGACGCGGGCGCGCTCGTCGCCGCCGCCGGGGGGCAGGCCATCGGGCCTGCGACCGCGCCGCTCGGCCTTCTCGCCGCGTCCGACGTACCGGGGTTTCCCGGCCGCGCGGCCGCGCTCGGACTTCTCGTGCTCGATGCCGGGACCGTCGCGGAGCTGTGCGGAGCCGTGGGATGACCCAGACCGACGCCTTCGACGCCGCACGCCTGTCCGCTGCCCGGACCCTCGTCCTCGTCTCCTGGGGGCTCCTGCCCGTGGTGTGTCTTGCCGCCTGGCTGGCGGGCACGCCGATCTGGCTCGCCGCGTTGATCTCCGCCGCCTTCTCCGCGGCGGCGCTTGCCGCGTTGCCTGCCGGCGGACGCGTCGCGCGCATCGCCGCGGCGCAGGCGATCATCGGTCAGTCCGTTGCGCTCACCGCGGCCTTCGCGGGTCACCCGTGGCAGATCGACATGCACATGACCTTCTTCGCGGCGCTGGCCTTCACCGTGCCCCTCGTCGATGTGGCGGCGATCCTCTGCGCCACGGCCACGATCGTGGTCCATCATCTCGGGCTGTCGCTCATTCTGCCCGCGCTGATCTATCCGAGCGCCGATCCCTGGGAGAACGTGGCGCGGACCCTCTTTCACGGCGCGGTCGTCGCGGTGGAGACGGGCGCACTCTGCGTCGCAGTCCTCGTGCGCCTGCGCCAGCGGCGCGAGGCGGCCGCGCGGGAGCTTCGTCTGGCCGACGAACGGGTCGAGGCGGAGGCCGCGCGGCGCGACGCGCTCGCCGCCCAGACGGCGGCCGAGGACGGGCGCCGCCGCGCCGAGGAGGCGGGCGCGCTCGCCGTCGCCGCCCAGGCCGAGGCCGCGCGGCGCGAAGCCGAAGCGGCGGAGGCCCGCCGGACGGCCGCAGAGGCCGAGGCGCGGGAGGCCGAGACGCGCCAGCGCGCGGCCGAGGATCTGGCCGCCGTCGCATGGGAACTGGGCCGGGGGCTTGGCGCGCTGGCCGAAGGGGACATGACCGTGCGGCTCGACCGGCCGTTCCCGGAGGCCTATGACGCGCTCCGGATCGACTTCAACGGCACCGTCGCGCGGCTCTCCACCGCGATGGCCGACATCCTGAGCCAGACGGCTGCGATCACCGCCACGGCCGAAAGCCTCGCGGCCGGCGCGCACAGCCTGTCGGCGCGGACGGAGACGCAGGCCGCAAGCCTCGAGGAGACCACGGCGGCGGTGGGCGAGCTCTCGGCCGCATCCGAGAGCGCCAATACGGCGGCACAGGACGCGGTGGCCGCCTCGGGCCGCGCCGAATCGGCGGCCGGCGAAAGCGCGACCGTGGTGGCCGAGGCGATCCGCGCGATGGACGGCATCTCCCGGTCCTCCGAAGAGATCGCGCGCATCACGGGGGTGATCGAGGAGATCGCCTTCCAGACCAACCTCCTTGCCCTGAATGCCGGGATCGAGGCGGCGCGGGCGGGCAGCGCGGGCCGCGGCTTCGCGGTGGTGGCGATGGAAGTGCGCGCGCTCGCCCAGCGGTCCAAGGACGCGGCGAGCAACATCAGCGGTCTCATCGCCCGCAGCGGCTCGGAGATCGCCGAGGGCGTGGCGCTCGTTCGCCGCACCGGTGACGCGCTGGAGGACATCGCGCGGTCGACGCTCGCCGCTTCAGGCAGCACGCGCGACATCTCGCACGCGATGACGGGTCAGGCTGCGGCGTTGCGGGAGATCTCGGGGGCGATGGCGGAGCTCGACCGCACGACGCAGCGCAATGCGGCACTCGTCCAGGAGACGACCGACGCCTGCGACGTGCTGAAGGAGACGGCGGCGGAGCTGCAGGCGGTCACCGCCCGCTTCCGCCTGCGGGAAGAGCTGGGTTCGGGGGCAGAGTCGACGGCGGCGTGAGACAGGCAGGCCCGCCTTCTCCGGCGTCGCCCCCCGCGTCCGGAGAGGCCGGGGACGGCCCCGCGCCCAACCGGCGCAGCTGCGATCCGCCTCCGCCCGACCAGGGAGAACGGGCCCGGGCGCTGCCGCCACCACAGGTGCCGGCCTCGCCGCGGCAGCCCGCGCCCTCGACCGAACGGGGCGGTCACCACCGCGCAGGACGATCGGCACGCCTCGCATGGAGGCGGTCGGCAGCGTGAACCACGCCTCGTTGGGGACATGCCCGGTCGTTCAGCCTGAGCCGGGGCGGATCGGATTGCCCGTCGCTCGACCCGGTCGGTGGGGTCGTCCGCCGGGTGCAGGGGCGGGGTATCCGCGAGCCATCGTGCCGATCCCGGACGTCCTGTCCCGGATTCACCCGGGACCTTGTCGCGTGGACGCGCAGTTCCGAGCCAGGGTCCGGGGCGACGAGAGATTGCGCCCTCCGGTTCTTGACGAGGCCCCCGTCCTGCGCGAGCGCGATCTGCGGCCGACGCGGAGGACGCTATTCACACAGGATAGGGACGCGCTCCGACGACCGTCGGCAGAATCCACGGCACGCCGCCCGGAGCGCAAGGCGAAACGGCGGACCCCGCGGCCCGCGACGCCCTGTCCGCCGCCCTCAACGTCGGTCCGCGACCTCGTCGCGGAGTGCCCGGAGGTCGCCGATCGTCTCGTCGAGCCGCGCGCGCTCCGCCTCGAGCGCACCAAGCTGGCGGTCGGCGAGCCGCACCCACTCGGCCATCTGGGCGTCCGTGCCCCGCTTGTCGTAGATCTCCAGCCACTGCCGGATCTCCTCGAGGCTGAAGCCGAAGCGGCGCCCGCGCAGGATCAGGGTCATCCGCGCCACCTCGCGCGGGCCGTACCAGCGCGCGCGGCCGTCCTTCTCGGGGGCGAGAAGCTCGATGTACTCGTAGTAGCGCAGCGTGCGCGGCGTCACCTCGAACCTCGCGCACATCTCCTTGAAGGATAGCCGGTTTTCGCTCATCCGCGTCCTCCCTCCCGCGAAGGATAGAGCGCCCGCCCCCGGGGCGCAATCGCGCGGGCCCCGAACCGGTGCAGCGCGCCGACCGATCACCGGACCGCACCCCGTCCCCTCGCGGACCCGCCCGCCGCCGGACCCGCCTCCGCGATCCGGCGCGGCGGTTGCCTTGCGCGAACCGCCCCGCGCCGTCGCCTCGGGCCATGCGCCTGCCGGCTTCGGCGGATGGTCCGCCTCCGCCCCGCCCGGCGGCCGTCCGCGCGCGGAGGCGGCGACGGGACGTCTTTCCCCCTTGCACCCCTCCGCGCCGCGGGCCGATAACGGCGCCATGACCGACGCACCCGCCCCCCTGACCAAGGCCGACCTCGCCCGCCGCTTCATAGAGGCGATCCCCCATTCCCGCGCGCTCGGGATGCGCGTGACCGGGATCGGCGACGGCGTGGCCGCGATCGAGATGGACTACGACCCCCGTTTCGTGGGCGACCCGCAGACCGGCGTGATCCACGGCGGCGCCGTCTCGGCGCTCATGGACACCTGCGGGGGCGCCGCGGTGATGAGCCATCCGCAGGCGCCCGCCGGCACCGCGACCATCGACCTCCGCATCGATTACATGCGCCCCGCCACGCCCGGCCAGCGCATCCGCGCGCAGGCCACGTGCTACCACATCACCCGCACCGTTGCCTTCGTCCGCGCCACCGCCACCGACGACGACGAGGCCCGCCCCGTCGCCACCGCCACGGGCGCCTTCACGGTGGAACAGGCCCTCGCGCCATGAGCCGCCGCCCGCCCGAGCCCGTGCAGGTCGTCAAGCAGCGCCGCGACGGCGCGTTGCGGCTCCTGGTGGATTCCGTCCCCTATGCGCGCTTCCTCGGGATCGACTTCGACCGGCGCGGCGATGAACTGACCGCCATCCTCCAATTCGGGGACGGGCTGATCGGCAACCCGATCCTCCCTGCGATCCATGGCGGCGTGACGGCGGCCTTCCTCGAGATGACGGCGCAGATGGAGCTGTCCTGGTCGATGCTCTGGGAAGAGATGGAGAGCGGCCGCATCGACGTGGCCGCGCTCACCCCCGGGACCCTGCCGCGGCTGCCGAAGACGATCGACTTCACCGTTGACTACCTCCGCACCGGCCTGCCGCGCGATGCCTACGCGCGCGCCCGCGTGAACCGTTCGGGCCGCCGCTACGCGAGCGTGCATGTGGAGGCCTGGCAGGACAACCGCGCCCGCCCCTTCGCGCAGGCGACGGGCCATTTCCTCATGCCCTCCCGTGACGACTGAGGTCGGCCCGCTGACGCACGCCCGCGTGCTCAGGATCGCGCTGCCCATCGTCATCTCGAACGCGACGGTGCCGATCCTCGGCGCGGTCGACACTGCCGTCGTGGGGCAGATGGGCCAGGCTGCGCCCATCGGCGCGGTGGGCCTGGGCGCGATCATCCTCACCGGGCTCTACTGGGTCTTCGGCTTCCTGCGCATGGGCACCACGGGCCTCGCGAGCCAGGCCATCGGCGCGGGCGACCGGGCCGAGGGCGACGCGCTTCTGACCCGCGCGCTCCTCATCGCCTTCGCCGCCGGCGGCGCCATCATCGCGCTGCAATGGCCGCTTTTCGCAGGCGCGTTCCTGCTTGCCCCGGCCTCGGACGAGGTCCAGAGCCTCGCCCGCGACTACATGGCGATCCGCGTCTGGTCCGCGCCCGCGCTGATCGCGCTCTACGGGATCACGGGCTGGCTGATCGCGCACGAACGCACGCGCGCGGTTCTGGTGATCCAGGTCGCGATGAACGGGGTCAACATCCTCCTCGACCTCTGGTTCGTGCTCGGCCTCGGCTGGGGCGTTCAGGGTGTGGCCATCGCCACCTTCCTCGCCGAATGGTCGGGCTTCGCGCTGGGCCTCTGGTTCTGCCGCGACGCGCTCCGCCGCGGGCACTGGAAGGACTGGCCGCGCGTGTTCGACGCCGCGCGCCTGCGACGGATGGCCGGGGTGAACGGCGACATCCTGGTGCGCTCCCTTCTCCTCCAGGCGATCTTCGTCTCGTTCCTGTTCCTGGGCGCGGGGCTGGGCGACGTGGAGCTTGCCGCGAACCAGGTGCTGCTTCAGTTCCTCAACATCACCGCCTACGCGATGGACGGCTTCGCCTTCGGGGCCGAGACGCTGGTGGGCCAGGCGATGGGTGCGCGCCGCCGGGCCGAGCTCCGCCGGGCGGCATGGCTGTCGAGCCTCTGGGGCCTCGGGTCGGGGGCCGCGCTCGCGCTTGCCTTCGCGGTCGCGGGTCCTGCGATCGTGGACGTGATGACCACTGCCCAGCCGGTGCGGGAGGCGGCGCGGGACTACCTGCCGTGGATGGTCATGGCCCCGCTCGTGGGGGCCGCGCCCTGGATGCTCGACGGCATCTTCATCGGCGCGACCCGCACCCGCGACATGCGCAACATGATGGCGGTGTCGGCGGCGATCTACGCGGTCGCCGTCCTCGCCCTCACGCCTGCCTTGGGGAACCATGGACTCTGGGCGGCACTCCTTCTGTCCTTCGTGGCACGGGGGGTGACGCTCTGGGTGAAGTATCCCGCGCTCGAGGCCGAGGCAGACGCCAGCCGCGCGGCCGCGTGAGCTACAGCCACTCCGCCCGGCCGGTCGCCACAGCGTCGGCCACATGGGCGAAGCCGTCCCGCTCCAGAAGCGCGTCAAGGCCACGCACGATCCGCTCCACCACCGACAGGCCGTCGAAGACCATGGCGGTGTAGACCTGCACAGCCGTCGCGCCCGCCCGGATCTTGGCATAGGCCTGTTCGGCCGACCCCACGCCCCCCACGCCGATGAGCGGCATGGCCCCGTGCGTCAGCTGCGACAGCCGGGCCAGCACGCGCGTCGATCTCTCGAAGAGTGGCGCGCCCGACAGCCCGCCCGCCTCCGCCGCCTGCGCGCTCCGCAGTCCGGTGCGCGACACCGTCGTGTTCGTCGCGATGATGCCGTCGACCCGCGAGGCGAGCGTGACGCCCGCGATCTCCTGCAACTCCCCGTCGCCGAGGTCGGGGGCGATCTTCACGAAGATCGGGATGGGCCGCGGCAGTTCGGCCCGCGCCGCGACCACGCCCGCAAGCACCGCGCGGAGCGCGCCCGCCCCCTGCAACGCGCGCAGGCTCGCCGTATTGGGGGACGAGACGTTGACGGTCGCGAATTCCACATGCGGCCCGCAGATGCGGAGCACCCGGGCGTAGTCCCCCACCCGGTCCGCGCTGTCCTTGTTCGCCCCGAGATTCAGGCCCACGGGCACCCCGCGCGGCCGCGCCTTCAGCCGCGCGGCGATAACCTCGGCGCCGTCGTTGTTGAATCCGAAGCGGTTGATCGCCGCGCGGTCCTGCGCCAGCCGGAAGAGCCGCGGGCGCGGGTTGCCGGGCTGGGGCAGCGGGGTCGCGGCGCCCACTTCCAGAAAACCGAACCCCGCCCGGATGAGCGGCCCGAGCGCCTCGGCGTTCTTGTCGTAGCCCGCCGCCAGCCCGACCGGGTTCGGCAGCGCGATCCCGGCAAGGTCCACCCGCAGCCGCGCGCTCGTCACCGGCCCCGGAAGCGGCACGAGCCCTGCGTTGAGCGCCCGGAGCGACAGACCGTGCGCCTGTTCCGGGTCGAGCCGGTGGAACACCGCAAGGCCCAGCCGCTCCCTGAGACTCACGCCATGTCCTCCGGGAAGACGTGCCCGTCCTCGCCCAGAGGCAGGGGCTGCGCCCAGACCACATGTTCCCGCCGGAGCGCGCCGTAGAGATGCGGGAAGAGCTGCCCGCCCCGCGACGGCTCCCACCGCAGGTCGCCCAGCCGCTCCGTCTCGACGGCGAGGAGCCACAGCCCTTCGGCCCCCGCGAAGTGCTTCGCCGCCGTCTCCGCCGCCTGCGCGGCGGTGGAGAAGTGGATGTAGCCGTCGGCAAGGTCCACGGGTGCGCCCGCCGTCTCGCCGGCCGCGTCGAAGGCGGCCCACTCGGGGCCACGGAGAATCTTGTAGATCAGCATCCCCGAGGCTTGGCCTCTGCCCGCGCCCCGGTCAACCCGCCCGTGTCACGGGCGCGTCACGACAATCGGCTTCCCTGCACCTGACGGACCTTGCCTCCGCGCGGAGACATGGTCACTCTCGTTACATAATCCGCAAGACAGGGAGACTCCCATGATCGCACGACTGCTCGGCGGCGCCGCGACGCTCGCCCTTTCCGCAGGGGCGGCCTCGGCCGACTACACGCTGCACATCCTCCACGTGAACGACCTCCACAGCCGGATCGAGGCGATCAACGGCTCGGATTCCACCTGTTCCGCGCAGGAGGCCGAGGAGGCGAAGTGTTTTGGCGGGGTTGCGCGCCTTTACACCAAGATCAACGAGTTGCGTGACGCGATCCGGGCCGAAGGCGGCAACGTCATCGTTCTCGACGCGGGCGACCAGTTCCAGGGCTCGCTCATGTACACGACCTACAAGGGCACGGCCGAGGCCGAATTCATGAACGCCATCGGCTTCGACGCCATGGCCGTGGGCAACCACGAATTCGACGACGGACCCGAGAAGCTGGCCGAGTTCGTGGACCTGATCGAGTTCCCGATCATCTCCGGCAACCTCGACCTCAGCCAGTCGAACATCCTGAAGGAGAAGGTGCAGAACCACGTCGTGCTCGACGTCGGCGGCGAACGGATCGGCATCATCTCGGCGCTCGCCACCGACACGGTGGAAACCTCCTCCCCCGGCCCGAACGTGATCTTCCAGGACGAGATCGACAGCCTCGCCGCCGACGTGCAGACCCTGACGGAAGAGGGTGTCACGAAGATCATCGCGCTGACCCACGTGGGGCTGCCCAGGGACATCGACATCGCCGCCGCCGTTCCCGGGATCGACGCGGTGGTGGGCGGGCATTCGCACACCTACCTCTCCGCCTCGGACCCCGCCCGCGCGGGCGCCTATCCCACCTGGGTGAGCCAGGAGGACGGCACGCTCGTCCCCGTCGTGCAGGCCTATGCCTATTCGAAGTACCTCGGCCACCTTGTCCTGACCTTCGACGACGCGGGCAACCTCATCGACGCTTCGGGCGACACCATCCTGCTTGATGCGTCGGTCCCGGAGGACGAGACGATCCTCGCCCGCGTGGCCGAGCTTGCCGGCCCGATCGAGGAGCTGAAGAACCGCGTGGTCGCCAGCACGTCGGAAGCCATCGAAGGCTCGCGCGAGGTCTGCCGGCAGGTCGAATGCCCGATGGGCAATCTCGTGGCCGATGCGATGCTCGACCGGGTGAAGGACCAGGGCGTCACCATCGCCATCCAGAACGGCGGGGGCCTGCGGGCCTCCATCGACGCGGGCGAGGTCACGATGGGCGAGGTGCTGACGGTGCTGCCGTTCCAGAACACGCTGGCGACCTTCCAGGTGACGGGCGAACAGATCGTCGCCGCGCTCGAGAACGGGGTGAGCCTCGTGGAGGACGGCGCGGGGCGGTTCCCGCAGGTCGCGGGGCTGAAGTACACCTTCGACACGACGAAGGACGCCGGCTCGCGCGTGACCGAGGTGCTGGTGGCCGAAGGCGACGGCTTCGTGCCGATCGACCCCGCGAAGGTCTACGGCGTGGTGACGAACAACTACGTCCGGACCGGCGGCGACGGGTTCCGCATGTTCGTCGATGCCCAGAACGCCTACGACTTCGGCCCGCCGCTCGAGAACGTGGTGGCCGACTTCATGGCGGCGCGGTCCGACGCCTACGCGCCCTACACCGACGGGCGTATCACCCGGATCGACTGATCCCGCGCGGCGCCTCCCTCGGCGGGAGGCGCCGTCACCCGGGCGCGGGGCAGGCACCCAGCCGGACTTCCGAACCGTCGGGCGTGACCGCCGCGATCTCCGCCTCGCCCGCGTCGCGCAGCGCGACCCAGCCGGGTTCCACGGGCGCTCCCATGCGCGAGCACTGGGAGACTGGGATCATCAGCCACCCCTCCTGCCAGATCATCTTGCCGAGAGCGGTGCAGATCGTCCGCCCCATCTCGACCGTGCCGTGGGCGAACGCCCAGACGGCGTCCGCGTCACCGCAGTCGCCATTCTCGGCGTGCAGCCCGTGAAAACGGGTGGCCCAGGCATCCTCGGGCAGACGCGGGACGACCTCGGCCCCGAGGGCCGGGGAGGCGAGGAAAAGGCAGAGGGGCAGGGCGCGCAGCATGATCCCGGAACGCCCGCGCCGCCGGAATGTTTCCAAGATCGCCCCTCCGAGGTATCAAGGCGCCATGTGCGGCCGCTTCGCGATCACCCTGCCCCCCGACGCCATGGCGCAGCTCTTCGACGCCGTTCCGTCGAACGACCTGCCGCCCGTGCCGAACTACAACGTCTGCCCCACGAACCGCATCCACGCGGTGACATCGGGCGGCGGGCGGCGCCGACTGGTCGCCATGCGCTGGGGGTTCCTCCCGCACTGGTACAAGACGCCGTCCGACGGCCCGCTCCTCATCAACGCCCGCGCCGACACCATCGCCGAGAAGCCCGCCTTCCGCGCCGCCGCGCGAGAGCGGCGCTGCCTGATCCCGGCGGACGGCTTCTACGAATGGACGAAGGACGAGGCCGGCAACCGACTGCCGTGGTTCTTCCGACGCGCCGACGGGCAGCCCATCGCCTTCGCCGGTGTCTGGCAGGACTGGGAGCGCGAGGGCGAGCGCCTGACCACCTGCGCCATCGTCACGACCGATGCCGAAGGCAGCCTCACCCGCATCCACCACCGCATCCCCGTCATCCTTCGCCCCGCCGACTGGCCGCTCTGGCTGGGGGAGGAGGGGAAGGGCGCAGCGCTCCTGATGAAGTCCCCCGCAGAGGGCGAGCTCGAGGTCTTCCGCGTCGATCCGCGCGTCAACTCGAACCGGGCTTCGGGCGCGGACCTCATCCGCCCGGTCCCGGCCTGACAAAAAAAGGCCGCACCTGAGTGCGGCCTGTCCAGTCAGGGAGGAATCATGCCGCCCCTTTCGGAACGGTAGTCCGTGCAACTCACCATGAGGTCGGATGTCGGGGCTTCGACGAGAGCGCCCCGGCCTCGTGTCCACGAGAGCGCCTTGACGTAACGGTAGCACAGATTCGGCTTTCGGTCCGGTTCGCATTCGCGCTCAGGAATTTGCGCAACCGTCCGTTGCATCCATGGCACAGTGGATAAGTTTCTGCTGCGGGGTCAGGCGTATCGCGACAGGGCTGCGCCCACCATCTCCGCATCCGCATTGCCGCCCGAGACGACGACCACGACCGCCTCGCCCCGCAGGCTGTCGCCGTGCCACAGCGCGGCGGCCAGGGCGACCGCGCCGCCCGGTTCGGCCACGATCTTCAGCCGCTGGAACGCGGCCGCCATCGCGCGCAGGCAATCCTCGTCCGGCACCGCAAGGCCCGGCCCGCACAGGCGCTGCATGATCGGGAAGGTGAGGTCTCCCGGCTGCGGCGTCAGGATCGCGTCGCAGATCGACCCCGTCGCCCGCGCGTTCCGCTCGGGCCGCCCGGAGGCGAGCGACCGCGCCGTGTCGTCGAAGCCCTCCGGCTCCACCGGCCGCGCCCTGAGCCCCGGCGCGCGTGCCTCGAGCGCCAGCGCGATCCCCGAGGTCAGCCCGCCGCCCCCGCAGCAGACGAGCACGTCCGCCTCCGCCACGCCCGCCTCCGCCGCCTGCGCCGCGATCTCGAGCCCGACGGTCCCTTGCCCCGCGATCACCTCGGGCTCGTCGAACGGCTTGATGAGCGTCAGGTCGCGCTCTGCCGACAGCCGCGCGCCGATCGCGTCCCGGTCCTCGCCACCCGCCCGGTCGTAGAGCACCACCTCCGCCCCAAGTGCCCGGGTGTTGTCGATCTTCAGGCGCGGCGCGTCCGCGGGCATGATGATGACCGACGGCACCCCGAACTCCCCCGCCGCCCGCGCCACGCCCTGCGCGTGGTTGCCGGAGGAGAAGGCGATCACGCCCCGCGCCCGCACCTCGGGCGCCAGCGCCGACACAGCCGCCCGCGCGCCGCGGTACTTGAACGACCCCGTGTGCTGGAGGCACTCGGGCTTCACCAGAACCCGCCGCCCCGCGATCTCGTCGAGGAACGGCGAAGATAGAAGCGGCGTGACCCGCGCATGGCCCCGGATGCGCTCGGCCGCCGCCTCGATCATGCCGATGTTCATGGCAGCCTCCCGATCCACTCCCGGATGACGGCCAGCGCCTCCGGTTCGTCGAGGAACGGCACATGCCCCCGGTCGGGCACGTCCGCATACAGCATGTCCGGCCGCCGCCGCCGCATCTCGGCCGCGGTGGCCTCCGACAGCAGGTCCGAGTTCGCCCCCCGGATCAGCGCGAGGGGCAGCCCCGCCAGCGCGTCGAAGAGCGGCCAGAGGTCCGGGGCAGGGGCATCGAAGCTGGCGAGGAAGGCGTCGCGCAGGCGCGGGTCGTAGTTGATCCCGAGCCCGTCCGGCCCGTCCACGTAATGCTTCGCGGCCTCCTCGCGCCAGCGCGCCATCGGCACGCCGTCGAAGCCCGCCATGAACCGCGACCGCGCCACCGCCGCGTCCTCGAACGTGCGATAGCCCGGCGGTCGCCCGATGAAGGCCGCGATGGCGTCGAGCCCGTCCTCCTCGATCACCGGCCCGATGTCGTTGAGGCACACGCCCGTCAGCCGCTCCTTCGCCGTGGCGGCCAGCACCATGGCGATCAGCCCGCCCCGCGAGGTGCCCAGCACCGCCGTCCGGTCGATCCCGAGATGGTGGAGCAGCGCGAGCGCATCCGCCGCCTCCACCGCCACCTGGTAGGTTGCCGGGTCCGCCCAATCCGACCGTCCGCGCCCCCGGTAGTCCAGGCGGATCAGCCGCACGTCGCCGAGATGCGGCGCGACATAGTCGAAATCCGTCCCGTTCCGCGTGAGGCCCGAGAGGCACAGGACGGGCGTTCCGTCCCGCGGCCCCTCGTCGGTGAAGTGAAGCCCCGTTCCGTCGGGCGCCGTGAACCGCATCAGAGTGCCTCCGCCAGTGCCGGTATGCCGGTCAGGTCCGCCATCGCGTGCTCCGGCCGCGCGGGCAGCCGGTCCACCGGCTCTCCCGCGCGGTTGACCCACACCGTGCGGAACCCGTACCGCGCCGCTCCCGCGGCATCCCAACCGTTCGAAGAGACGAACAGAACCTCCGCCCGGTCCACCCCGAGGCGCTTGCCCACAAGGTCGTACACCCGCGCGTCGGGCTTGAACACGCCCACCTCCTCGACCGAGATCACCGCGTCCACCGACGCTTCGATGCCCGCCGAGGCTACGGCCGCGTCCAGCATCCCGGGCGATCCGTTCGACAGGATCGCGACCCGCCGCCCCGCAGCCTTCAGCGCGGCCAGCATCGCGGGCACCTCCGGATAGGCGGCAAGCTCCCGATAGAGCGCCAGCAGCCGGTCGCGCAGCCCCTCATCCGTCAGCCCCGTCGCCTCCATCGCCCAGTCGAGCCCGTCCTGCGTCACCTGCCAGAAGTCCGCATGCGCGCCCATGAGCGACCTGAGCCAGGTGTACTGGAGCTGCTTCCCCCGCCAGTCGGCCGCCAGCTTCGGCCAGACAGCCGCCAGCGCCTCCCGCCCCGGCTCTGCCGCCGCGATCCGCGCCGCCGCGCTCACATCGAAGAGCGTGCCGTAGGCGTCGAACACGCAGGCCCTGATCGGCATTCCCGTCTCCCTCTCGCGCCGGGACACTGGCACAGCCTCCGGGGGGAGGGAAGGGCGCCGGAACAGCCGTGGGGCGGCGGGGTTTACATCACGAACGCCCGTTGCGACCATCGCGCTGTCGCAGCCGGCGACCCTGGCCCTGAAGGAAGGACACCCATGAGCGATGCCAGACCGGGCGATACCGTCCGCATCCACTACACCGGAACCCTCTCCGACGGCTCCACCTTCGACAGTTCGCAGGGGCGCGACCCGCTCGAATTCACCGTGGGATCGGGCCAGATCATTTCGGGCCTCGACCGCGCCATTGCCGGCATGTCCGTTGGCGAGACGAAGACCGTCACGGTTCCCGCCGCGGAAGCCTATGGCGACCACAACCCCGACGGCGTCCAGTCCGTCCCCCGCGACCAGGTGCCGGACCACATCCCGCTCGACCTCGGCACGCAACTGTCGGTGCAGACGGGCGATGGCCGTACGCTTCCCGTGACGGTGACCGAGGTGACGCAGGAGGCCGTGGTGCTCGACGCGAACCACCCGCTCGCCGGCAAGGACCTCACCTTCCAGGTCGAACTGGTCGAGATCGTCTGACGCCTAGGTCGTGGACTCATTAGTCCTGATCCAGATGCGTGTTGAGGCGAGGTGGAGG
>VFQR01000654.1_pt1 | contig 39799 bp, 43 predicted proteins | sample 3512321 | NCBI WGS metagenome assembly VFQR01 (sample SAMN10412374, study PRJNA504923) | tailings metagenome | isolation source: Relicate 3 Philex TSF1 revegetated site | place: Philippines: Tuba, Benguet | collected 2017-08-29 | reverse complement strand
GATGAAGGCGGTCGACAAGTTCGAATACCGCCGCGGCTACAAGTTCTCGACCTACGCCACGTGGTGGATCCGGCAGGCAATCACCCGGTCGATTGCCGATCAGGCGCGCACCATCCGCATTCCGGTGCACATGATCGAGACGATCAACAAGCTGGTGCGCACCTCCCGCCAGTTCCTCCACGAGGAAGGCCGCGAGCCGACCCCGGAAGAAATGGCCGCGCGCCTCTCGATGCCGCTGGAGAAGGTGCGCAAGGTGATGAAGATCGCCAAGGAGCCGATCAGCCTCGAAACGCCGATCGGCGACGAGGAAGACAGCCATCTCGGCGACTTCATCGAGGACAAGAACGCCGTCCTGCCGGTGGATGCCGCGATCAACTCGAACCTGCGCGAAACCACCACCCGCGTGCTGGCCACGCTCACCCCGCGCGAGGAGCGCGTGCTGCGCATGCGTTTCGGCATCGGCATGAACACCGATCACACGCTGGAAGAAGTCGGTCAGCAGTTCTCGGTCACGCGCGAACGTATCCGTCAGATCGAGGCGAAGGCCCTGCGGAAGTTGAAGCATCCGAGCCGGTCGCGTAAATTGCGCTCGTTCCTGGATACCTGAGCCGGATCCGGAACCACGAAGATCAAGAGCCCCGGCTTTCAAATGCCGGGGCTTTTTGCTGGGGGTTAGTGGGCCTGTAGCTCAACTGGTTAGAGCCGGCCGCTCATAACGGTCTGGTTGCAGGTTCGAGTCCTGCCGGGCCCACCAAACCACCGACACCCACAGGCAGAGGAAACGCCTGTCCGGATTACAGACCGAGCGACTCGTAAGGATAAAAGCGCGCGCCCTCGCCCGGCTCCAGCCGGGTCAGGTCCTCGGGCAGTTCGATCAGCCCGTCGGTGCGCGTCAGCGACGTGATCACGCCGGCGCCGTCGACGGCGTATTTCTCCGCCCGCCAGCCGCCCTTCCCGTCCTGCTGCAGCGACACCCGCACCCATTCGCGGCGATCCGCTTTCTTTTTGTAGGAGAAGCCGGCCGCGACCGGATAGCTGCGCGGCGGAACCGGTAATGCACCGTTCAGACGCTGAAGCAGCGGCCGGGCGAAAAAGCAGAAGGTGAGCATCGCCGCGACCGGATTGCCCGGCAGGCCGAAAAACGGCACGCCGCCGATCAGGCCGAGCGCGACCGGCCGGCCCGGCTTGATCGCGAGACGCCAGAAATCGAGCCGGCCCTGCGCCTCGATGGCCGCCTTGACGTGATCCTCGTCGCCGGTGGAGACGCCGCCCGAGGTCACCACCGCATCGTGGTCGTGCGCCGCCTCGGCGAAGACTTTCGCCAGATGATCTCGACGGTCCGGCTGAATGCCGAGATCGGTCACCTTGCAGCCGGCCGCCGCGAGCAGCGCGGCCAGCAGCGGCCGGTTGGCATCGTAAATGCCGCCATCGGGCAAGGCATGGCCCGGCTCATGCACTTCATCGCCGGTGGAGATCAGTGCCACGCGCAGCGGCTGGCGGACCGCCAGCGCGGCATGTCCGCTGGCTGCGGCCAGCGCAAGATCGGGCGCAGTCAGAACACGACCAGCCGGCAGCGCGGCGTCGCCGGCCTGAATATCTTCGCCGGCCAGCCTACGGTTGGCGCCGCGCTTGATGCCGGGTTTGATGACCACGGCCTCGCCGTCCACCGTGCAGTCTTCCTGCATCATCACCGTGTCGGGATCGCCGCCCTCGCCACGCGGCATCACCGCGCCGGTCAGCATGCGTACTGCCATGCCGCGCGGCTGCGGCGCCGGATAGGGATGGCCGGCGGCGGCGCGGCCGATCACCGGCAGTCGCGTCTCGCCATCATGCGACAGATCGTCATGATACACCGCATAGCCATCGACGGCGGAATTGTCGCGCGGCGGCACGGCGACTTTCGCCACCAGCGGCTCGGCGAGGATGCGGCCATGGCACCGGGCCAGCGGCAGGGTTTCAATAGACGCGATCGGCACCAGGCGGGTAGAGAGTTCGGCCAGCGCGGCATCCAGCCGCATCAACGCGCCGCCATGCGCGAAACAGTCGTCACTCAGCTGCGCCACGCTGCGCCTCGTTACGCGCGGCAGGCCGCTTCAGCCAGTCCATAACGAAATCGGCCACCTGCTGCGGCTGGTTGGCATCGAGCCATGGCACCGGCAGACCGGTCAGCGGCCCGTCGCTTGCCACCGCGATGACAGCAGGATCGCTGGGCTGCAGCATCGGTTTGCCGGTTTCCGCGCGCCAGACTTCGATCTTGGCGTGGCGCGAAGACTTGAAGCCTTCCACCAGAACCAGATCGACCGGACTCAGCCGCGTCAGCAGGTCTTCCAGCGTGGGCTCCGCCGCGCCGCGATGTTCGTGCATCAGGGCATAGCGTTTTGCCGAGCTGATCAGCACCTCGCTCGCACCGGCCTCGCGGTGACGGTAGGAATCCTTGCCCGGGGTATCGATATCGAATTCGTGATGCGCATGCTTGATGGTCGACACCTTCACGCCGCGCGCCACCAGTAGCGGAATCAGTTCGGCCAGCAGAGTGGTCTTGCCCGACCCGCTCCAGCCCGAAATCCCCAGAACCCTCATGACGGCTTCTTCCCGGCCGCCTTGAATTCAGCCGCCGCGCGTTCAGCCAGATAATCATCGGTGGTGCGCACCTCGGGACGCGGCGTGCCGGCATAGGGATCGAGCTTGTTTTCGCTCTGCGCAATCACGCGACAGTCGGCGCACATGCGCATGCGGTCGGCGATACCGCCATCCTGACCGTACATCCAGTGCTTGCCTTCCAGCTTGGCGATCACCTTCTCGATCGACGACTTCGTGCCGAACGGCTTGGCGCAGCGGATACAGTGGAAGGGCTCTTCCTCCTTGATCACGCGCTGTCGCGCCGATGCGGCCGTGAAATTCACGCGCGGCTCCAGCGCGATCACCTTTTCCGGACAGGTATTCCGGCACAGCCCGCACTGCACGCAGGCATCTTCGGTGAACATCAGACGCGGCCGTTCCGGGTCGTCGCTCAGCGCGCCGGTCGGGCAGGACGAGACGCAGGCCAGGCAGAGCGTGCAGTTCTCGACATCGACCTGCAGATTGCCGAAGGGTGCGCCCGGTGCCAGCGCCACGGTATCGACCGGCTGAGGTGCCACCGAATGCAGATGACGGAAGGCCATGCGCGACAGATCGCGGTTGCGGCCCATCGGCAGATAACTGGCGCCACTCGGGCCCTCGCGCTGCGGCAGGGCCGCCAGCGCGGCGCCAAGCTGTTCTGGGTCATCGGTCTCGATCAGGCCGAGGCGCCCGCCTTCATAACCCAGGCCGACCAGCACGCTTTCCGCCAGCGCCATCTGCTGACCCAGCCCGGCGATATCGTCGCTATGCTTGGCCGGCGCCAGCATGCGCAGATCGGCGGCACCATAGGCGAAAGCCGAGGCGAAGAAGGCCACGTTGCACTCGCCCAGCGCCTGCACGGCGAAGGGCAGCACGCGGGCTGGCAGACCGTCGCCGTAGCGCGCCAGGGCATCGATCAGCGGCGCGCCGTGTTTCGCGTCATGCAGCAGGACCACCGCATGGCGGCCGCCCGCTTCGCGATAGGCCAGCAGCAGGGCGCGCAGTTTTTCGGTGAGCGTGGCCGGGGACGGCAGACTATATTCCGCAGCCCCGGTCGGACAGACCGCGCCGCAATTCCCGCAGCCGCCGCAGATAAAGGGATCGAAGGCCACCTTGTCGCCGGCCGGCGTAATGGCGCCGGTCGGGCAGACATCGAGACAACGTGTGCAGCCGGTCTTTTTCGAACGGCTGTGGGCACAGATATCGGCATTGTAATTGACGTAAATCGGCTTCTCGAAGGTGCCGATCAGATCGCTGGCCTCGAACAACGCGCGCTGCACCGCCGCAGGATCTTTCGGATCCGGGCGGAAATAGCCTTCGCGCTTTTCATGCGCGGGAAACAGCGGCACGCCGCCGGTCAGATCGAGAATGATATCGCAGCGCGAACTTGCGCCATTGCGCGGCGCGCCGAATTGCAGCTTGCTGCGCGACGACGGCAGAGGCAGGGCGTAATTGTCGATCACCAGTTCGAAAGCACCGAGATGTCCGCGCGCCCCGGCGATATGTCCCTGCACTACCGGCAGGTCCATCTGCGCCGGTGGCGTCACCGCCTGCGGCCGATCAAGCATGATCGTGACGTCGAGCCGGCTGCTGAGCTGGCGCGCAACGGCGATGGCCTGCTCGTCGCGGCCGTAGATCAGGGCCACGCCCTCGGATTTCATGGTCACAACCGGCAGGGTCGGCGCCGGTACGGCCGCGGCGGCAATCAGCGCAGCGATTTTCGGCGTCGCGGCCTTTGCTTCGCTCGACCAGCCGGCGGTTTCGCGGATGTTGACGTAGATGACCGGCGTGCTGCTATCGAGTTCCTCGCGCTGCTCGTCGAACAGCGGGCTTTCCTGGGTACAGGCCACCGTGAGCGGTTGGCCTTCCTTCAGGGCGGCCTGAAAAACGCCGATTTCAGCGCGGCAGAGCTGGGTCGCCGGATCGCCGGCTTCGGTCGCGCCGCAGGCGCGCGCCAGCGCCTTGCCGTCCAGCGGCATGGTGCCTTCGCAGTTGCACACCAGGACGCGTTTTCCGTCCAGCCGCATCGCCTGTTTCCGCCCGCAAATCTGGTCAACTCAACACCCGGACTATAGTGTTGAGACAACAGGAAAACCAGCCGGAGGTCCGGGTGCGTATTATCAAATGGCTGTTGTTTTCGGGCGCGTTTCTTTGGGCCGCGCCCCTGCTTGCGCAGAGCCCATCCAGCGGAGCGCTGGAGCCCCCGAGCCTCGAACGCGGCGCAGAGCTCTGGGCCAAATGCCGTGCCTGCCATACTGTCGAAGCCAAGGGCCGCAACCTTGTCGGCCCGCGCCTGCATGGCGTGTTCGGCAAGAAGGCCGGCAGCGTGCCCGACTATCGCTATTCCGAGGTGATGAAAAACTCGAAGGTGGTCTGGACCGAGCAGACGATGGACGCCTATCTGGCGGCCACGCAGGATTTCATGCCGGGCAACAAGATGTATGGCGGGCTCGCCATCGCCCAGGACCGGGTCGACCTCATCGCCTGGCTGAAACAGGCGTCGGCGCAATAGCCAAGCTCTTCCATTCGGCCGGCGAAATCATATATATATTTCAGAGATATCAGCACTTTGGAGGTTACCCCATGAAAGCCTTCGTCGCCGGCGTGATTGCCGCCCTCGTCATCGCCATCGGTTCGGCCTACATCCTGCAGACCGTCGACAAGCCGGCTGATGTCGCCTACAGCACCGGTGGCGCACGGGTGACCCTCGAGCATCAGAATTAAGTCTGAATTCGGCGGCTGATGGCGCAGCTGATCCGCGCCGTCAGCCTTTCGGAGCCGGAATCTGCACACCGGTGTCCAGCGACCAGTATTTGATCACCATGTCGTAACCACCCGAGACGGCGCGCTTGCCGTCGGGTGTGAAGGCCACCGACCAGACCGGCTTTTCATGGCCGGCAAACTGCTTCAGCTGGCGCCCTTCCTTTAAATCCCACAATCGCATCAGCCGGTCGCCGCCGCCCGAAAGGGCGAAGCGACCGTCCTTCGAGATGGCAATCGAGGTGATAAAGGCGGCGTGGCCCGGCAGGCTGCCGGTCTCGCGCTGCTCCAGCAGATCCCAGCGCTTGATCTGGCCATCGGTGCTGCCGGTCAGCGCTGTCTTGCCATCCGGCGTGACGGCGATGGCATTCACGCTGGCGCGATGACCGGTGAGCGAGATCAGTTCCTTGCCGCTGGCGACCGACCATAGCCGCACGGTCTGGTCGTAGCCGACCGAGACGAGCTGCGTGTCGTCGAGGGCGAAAGCCACCTGCATGACGTTCGCAGTGTGACCTTCGAAGGTCTGCTCCAGTGCATTGGTGCCAAGGTTCCACAGTTTGACGGTGCGATCCCAGCTGGCGGTGGCAAGCTTGCGGCCATCGCGGCTGAGCGCCATGCCGGCGATGTTGTTGACATGGCCGGAAAGTTTCGCGACCTGCTTGCCGCTCGCCAGATCCCAGCGGATGACCGTGTGATCCCAGCTGGCGGACAGCGCCGACTTGCCGTCGGGCAGGAACAGCACGGCATTCACACTGGCGGTGTGGCCGTCGAAGACTTTCAGCTCGGCCTGTTTCGTCAGATCCCAGAGCCGGACCGTGTAGTCCCAGCTTGCCGACAGCAGCCGTCGGCCATCGGCGGAGATCGCCACGGCATTGACCATCGCACCGTGGCCGGCCATGTCAGCCCGCACCGGTGCGGCAAGCCCCGCCAGGCCCAGAATCAAACTCGCTGTTGCCAGTCGCCGCATGTTCATCCCGATATCATGACGGCAGGCGGCCGCATTGCAAGCCACGAAAAAGGGCGGGGAATCCCCGCCCTTTCCGTTTCGTATCGGCAGTCAGGCCTAGTCGTCGCCTGCACCGCGGGCCGTCACATCCTTGACCCACAGGCTGTGATGCTCGCGGGCCCAGTTGGTATCGACCTGACCAGTGCCCATCGCATCGAAGGCGCCTTCCATGCCGATGGTGCCGATGTAGATATGCCCGAGGATCACCGCCACCATCAGGATACCGGCGATGGCGTGCACCAGCTGCGCCAGCTGCATGCCGGCAATGTCGGTGACGTAGAACGGGAACATCAGGATATAGCCGCTGATCGCCAGCGCGAGCGAGCCGATCACGACCGACCAGAAGATCAGCTTCTGACCGGCGTTGAACTTCCCGGCCGGCGGATGCACGCCCTTCTTGAAGATGCCGCCGCCCTGCTTGAACCACTCGACGTCGATGGCATTCGGGATGTTGTGGGCAATCCACAGCACCGCCATGAGGAAAACGCCGATCACGAACGGGAAGCTGAGGAAGTTGTGCGACAGCTTGCCGAAGGCACTGAAGGTCGTGAAGGCCTCGGGGCCGATCAGCGGCAGCAGCAGGGTCTTGCCGAACGAAATGTTGAGCCCGCTGATACCGAGGATGATGAAGCAGATCGCCGTCAGCCAGTGGGCGAAACGTTCGAGGCCGTTGAAGCGCTCGATGGTGCGCCCCGAGGGTCCGTGCTCGATCTTGATGCGACCGCGGATCGCCAGGAAAGCAGCCAGGGCCACCACAGTCAGCACCAGAATCCAGCCGCCGATAGACTTCACCGGACCTTCCAGCGTCTCTCGCCATTCGCGGCCCTGAGGCTGAATCAGCACGCCCGACTTAGCATCGGGTATCGAAACGCGGCCGGCAATAGGCGCGCCCTTCAGCTGCTGCAGCAGAGCGGCCTCATCGGCCTGCGTCGCCTGCTGGGCAGTCGCCGGAGCAGACATGCCGCCGACACCGAGCAGGACAGCAAGCGCCAGAGCGGCACAGACCTTACGCATGTTGAAAAGGTTCATATCTTTTCTCCCCCTCAACGCGATCAAGCCGCACTGCCCTTGTAGGCGGTCGCCCAACCCCAGGCACCAGAACCATAGCCACGACGGCTGACGCGCTCCTTGTAGATCTGCGCGATCACGTCGCCGTCGCCGGCGAGCAGCGCCTTGGTCGAGCACATCTCGGCGCAGAGCGGCAGCTTGCCTTCGGCCAGACGATTGGCACCGTACTTGGCGTATTCTTCCTTGGTGTTGTCGGCCTCAGGTCCGCCAGCGCAGAAGGTGCACTTGTCCATCTTGCCGCGGCTGCCGAAGTTGCCGACCTGCGGATACTGCGGCGCGCCGAACGGGCAGGCATAGAAGCAGTAACCGCAGCCGATGCACAGGTCCTTGGAATGCAGGACCACGCCTTCGTCGGTCTTGTAGAAGCAGTCGACCGGGCAGACCGCCATGCAGGGCGCGTCTTCGCAATGCATGCAGGCCATCGAGATCGAACGTTCGCCCTTGGCACCGTCATTCAGCGTGACGACGCGGCGGCGGTTGATGCCCCAGGGCACCTCGTTCTCGTTCTTACAGGCCGTGACACAGGCGTTGCATTCGATGCAGCGCTCGGAGTCGCAAAGGAATTTCATGCGAGCCATGGTGATATCTCCTTACACGCTCGGCCCGGCCGCTTCGATGCGGCACAGCGTCGCCTTGTTCTCATGCATATGGGTGACCGGGTCGTAGCCGTAGGTGGTCACGCCGTTGACGGACTCGCCGAGCACGATCGGGTCGGCACCGGGCGGATAGTTCTTGCGCTGGTCCACACCCTGCCAGAAGCCAGAGAAGTGGAAGGGCATGAAGGCCACGCCCTTACCGACGCGCGGCGTCACCATGGCCTTCACCTTGGCCTTGGCATTGTTCTCGGGACCGTAGACCCAGACATTCTGGCCTTCCTTGATGCCAAGGCGGGCCGCGTCTTCCGGGTTGATCTCGACGAACATGTCCTGCTGCAGTTCGGCCAGCCATTTGTTCGAGCGGGTTTCTTCGCCGCCGCCCTCGTATTCGACCAGTCGGCCGGAGGTGAGGATGATCGGGAAGTCCTTGCTGACATCCTTGTCCTGGATGCTCTTGCCCAGATGCGGCAGACGGAAATCGCGACGGTCGGCCATGGCCGGATATTTCGCGACCAGGTCGCGCCGCGAGGTGTAGAGCGGCTCGCGATGCACCGGGATCGGATCGGGCAGGCCGAAGGCATTGGCGCGCGCCTTGGCATTGCCCATGGCCTGAACGCCATGCGCCATGCAGACGCGGATGATGCCGCAGCTGTAGTCGATCGCCCAGCCGACCGCATCCGGATTGTTGCCGCCGATCCTCTCGATCGTGGCGCGTTCGGCGTCGGTCAGTTCCTTGTCCCAGCCCATCTTCTTGAGCAGGCCGTAGGTGAATTCGGGATGACCGTCCTGGATCTCCGAATCCTTCGGATAGGAGCCGTCGGCCAGCAGCGACACGCCGTTACGTTCCACGCCGAAGCGGGCGCGGAATGCACCGCCGCCGTCCTTCACCGGAAGGTTGGTGTTGTAGAGCACATGCGTGCCCGGATGCTTCATTTCCGGCGTGCCCCAGCAGGGCCACGGCAGGCCATAGAACTCGCCCTTGAGCGGGCCCTTGGTGGCGCGCAGCGACACAACGTCGAAATCGGCCTGATGCGCCATATGCTCCTTCAGGCGCTCGGGCGACTGGCCCGAATAGCCGATGGAGACGGTGCCCAGATTGAATTCGCGCGTGATGTCCTCGACATTCGGCTCGTCGCCTGCGTCGATCTTGATCTTCTTGAACATCTCCTGCTCGAAGCCGAGCTTCTTGGCCAGCTTGTACAGGATCCAGTGATCGGGCTTCGACTCGAAGACCGGCTTGACGATCTGTTCGCCCCACTGGATCGAACGGTTCGAGGCCGTGCGCGAGCCGCGGGTTTCGAGCTGGGTGCAAGCCGGCAGCAAATACGTGCCATTCTTGCGATCCGGCAGCGCAGCTGCCGTGGTCGGGTGCGGATCGACCACGACCATCAGTTCGACCTTCTCCATGCCGGTGCGCATCTCGGGCATACGCGGCACGGTGTTGCCACCATGGCCCCAGAAGAACATCGCCTTCACGTTATCGGTCTGCTCCAGATCCTTCTTGTCGACCAGGACGGCATCGAACCAGCGGGTCGACGGGATACCCTTGGTCTCCATCATCTTCTTCGACTCAAACCGGCTCTGCATCCAGTTATAGTCGACATCCCAAACCCGGCACCAATGTCTCCAGGCGCCTTCGACCAGGCCGTAATAGGCCGGCAGGGTGGTCACGTCGAGGCCGAGATCGGTGCAGCCCTGAACGTTGCAGTGGCCGCGGAAGATGTTGGCGCCGCCGCCCTCGATGCCGATATTGCCCAGCGCCAGCTGCAGGATCGACAACGCGCGCACGTTCGCGGTGCCGACGGTGTGCTGGGTAACGCCCATGCACCAGATCAGCGTGCCAGGGCGATTCTTGGCGAACAGCTCGGCGACGCGCTTCATCTGCGCGCCAGGCACGCCGGTGACGCGCTCGACCTCTTCCGGATTCCACTTGGCGACTTCGGCCCGGATGTCATCCATGCCGTAGACGCGCTGCCGGATGTATTCCTTGTCTTCCCAGCCGTTCTCGAAGATGTGCCAGAGCAGGCCGTAGATGGTGGGAATGTCAGTGCCCGGGCGGATGCGCACATACTCAGTGGCATGGGCGGCGGTGCGGGTGAAGCGCGGATCGATCACGATCACCGGCGCCTTGTTCTTCTCCTTGCCGCGCAGCACATGCTGCAGCGACACGGGATGCGCCTCGGCGGGGTTGCCGCCCATGATGATCATCGACTTCGAATTGTGAATATCGTTGTACGAATTCGTCATCGCGCCGTAGCCCCAGGTATTGGCTACGCCGGCAACGGTGGTGGAGTGGCAGATACGCGCCTGGTGGTCGATGTTGTTGGTGCCCCAGAAGGCGGCGAACTTGCGGAACAGATAGCCGCCCTCGTTGGAGAACTTGGCCGAACCGAGCCAGTAGACCGATTCAGGGCCGGACTTCTGCCGGATCTCGAGCAGCTTGTCGCCGATCTCGTTGATCGCGACATCCCAGCTGATCCGGGTCCACTTCCCGTCGACCAGCTTCATCGGATATTTCAGCCGGCGGTCGCCATGGGTCAGTTCGCGGATCGAGGCGCCCTTGGCGCAATGGGTGCCGAGATTGATCGGGCTCTCCCAGGCCGGTTCCTGGCCGACCCAGACGTCATTCTCGACTTCGGCGATGACCGTGCAGCCGACCGAGCAATGGGTGCAGATATTCTTTTTCTTGACGAGGTTGGCGCTCGCGGACGGTGCGGCTTTTGCCTGCTTCACCATCGCGGGGCTCAGCGCCGACACGGCCGCCAGACCGCCGGCAGCGAGACCTGAGGCTTTGAGGAAGCCGCGGCGATCCATGGTCTGCAGCGTGGCACCGGCGAGGATGCCGGACAGCTTGCCGCCGGCCTTGTGCGACGCGGCGCCGGTAGTGGAGCTTTTCTTGATCAACATGGTGTTCTCCGTCTTCGGGAGTCAGTTCGGTAAGGGCTGGTCGCTCAGAGCCGGGGCGGGCTCAGAGCCGGTTGCTGTCGTAGTAGCGCTTCACGTGCTCGGTTTCCTTGTAGCGCTGCTTCTTGCGGGTTGCGGCATTCTCGGGCGCGGCAGCAGCCTGCTCCGGCGAGATGGCGACGGTCGCCACGGCAGCCGCAGCTGCACCAGTGCCGGCGGCACGCAGGAAACTGCGACGGTCCAGAGTTTCAGTCTTGTCCTTGCTCATGGCAGGTCCTCCATTCCAATTCTGTGCTGGCCGCTCAGGCGGCCATGGCAAATGCCTGGGTTTCGATCGTCATGAACAGCCGGCCGATGGTGCCGACCGGCTTGTAGAGTTTTGCGCTGGCGGCCTGTTCGAGGTCGGTGAAAAAACGCTCGCCCCAGGGCGCGACATGCTGCTGGTACAGCCGCTCCTGCGTCTTCAGTTCGGCCGGGCCGCGACCGTCGCCGCCGCGGATCAACAGCGCCATCAGTTCGCACAGCGCGCCCATGTGGTCTTCGGGTTCCGACACCTGATCGGCGCGGGCATAGCCGAGCTTCTGCATGTCGCCGCGCAGCTTGGCCAGCGGGCGCTCGTACAGGAAACCGGTGCGGTAAAAGGAGGCATAGGGCACCAGCTCGCCGCGTGGCAGGCCGATGAACAGCGCGTCGTATTCGTCCTGCGCACGTTCCAGCGATATGGTCCGCGCGCCCTCGGCCAATGCGGCCAGCGCCTGACCCATCGCGCTGTCGTCGCCCTTGAGCTGAGCCAGCGCCGTCAGCAGCGCGGTGTCGGGGCGGCGCGCCAGACTGCGGCCCAGCAACGCATAAATCTGGGCACGCCACAAATCTTCCTCGGGGATCGACGGCAAAGCGTCGGGCGCCTGGGCATCGGGATACAGGTCGGGACGCAGCTCATGGCGCGTCACCTGGCCGCCGGTCGCGGTTTCAATCGCCAGCACATATTCGCCAGGTACGCGGTCAGCCTTGTTCAGCCAATGCCACACATTGGCCTGCTTGACGCCGAGCAGCCGCGCAAGCTGGGTCTGCCCGCCGACGACCTCTATGGCTTTTTCAAGTGCACTGACCACGAATCCCTCCCACCGGCCGTTAACTTACAAACTGTTTTGTCGGCCGCCAATTCAAATCGGCGTAAGCTGCTGATTTTTCAGGCGTATTTTTGCAACTGCGAAATTTTGCAAGCGACTCTCAATCGCGATATTTATGGGGGATTAGCGCCCGAAACCGGCTGCGGCTGGCGCCGTGCTAACAACTTGCAATGCCTGAATGGTTCGCAGGGCGCCGCATGGTTCGGTCGGATCGCCGGAAACAAAAATCATCGAAGGATGTCAGTCCCCTGCCGGCCGAAGGGGACAAAGAGGCTGAAAAAAATTTCAGCTCGGCAAAGCCCCGCCGTGACGACGACGCGGCATCGGCACTGATTCGGCTTCCGCCGGCGGCTCCACGACCAGCTTCTCTTGCACCGCCGGACCGGCTATCGGCGCGGCGGCGATGGCCGGCTCCTCCGGTGCTGGTGGCGCCAGCTGCGGTGCCGGCGCTTCGGTGGTCTCGGCCGGTTGTACTGCTTCGGAGGCCGGCGCCTGGCTGAAGCCAGAGAAGACCTGCTGCGCCATCTTCGCGATATTGTCGGTCGGCAACAGATCGCCATAGCCGGGCGCGGTGAAATCCCAGTTGTACTCGACCAGCGCCTTGTAATTCACCACGCTGGGCTCGGTCAGCCAGAGCTTGCGCAGGGCCGCATTGCGCAGAGCCAGCGGCACGCCTTTCTTCAGGAACACGCTGAAATCGCTGTCGACCGTCAGGCTCTCGATCGAGGGCAGCGTGGCGAGGTCGATCTCTTCGTCTTCCGCTGCGGGCGGCGGCGCGACTTCAGCGGCAGGCTTCTGCTCCTGCTGGCGCACCTCCGCCTTGCGCTTCGACCAGCGCGACAGGAAACCTTCGCTGTCCTCGTCCTTACTCATCTTCCGGTACCTGTCGCAGCGGATCGGATTCGTACAGCCAGGTGCGCCGCGCCAGCGCTTCCGGATTGGCGCGGTCGCGCTTGCGCTTGTAATGCTCCTTGGTGGGCGGATGACGCTGCACGTAATCCTGCATCCAGGCCAGGATGGGCTGCGGCATCGGCACGAAATCGACGATATCGTCGCCGGTGTCGTTATGCGCATGTGCCTCGCCAGGATCGACCGAGGCGCCATGCAGCGCGATCCCCGGCGCCTCATCGGTGTTGCGCAGGAAGACCCAGACCGCTGGCTGCGCGCTTTCGATATTGTAGGCGTAGGTTTCGCTTTCGTGGCGATACAGATGCAGTTCGGCCGGTCCGGCATAGAACTGCACCCAGCCCTCGCCTTCGCTCAGTTTGGTCCAGGGCGGCACATCCGGCGCACCCGGCAGAACCTGCACCGGCCGCCAGTTGAACTCCTTCCAGGGATTGTCCAGCTTGCGGCGTTCCAGGATCACGCCCACGGTACGCGTCTCGGTTTCAGGCGGCAGGATATCGGCCATGATCGGGCTTCCGGCTCAGCTTCCTGTATTGAGCGGCAGGTTGACGATGAGATTCTGCGGCTTCAGCCGCAGCTTACCATGATGATCCATGGCCATGCCGAGATAAACCGGCCGGCCTGCCACCCGCGGCAGCATCAGCGACGGATCGCGGAATTCCAGCCGGAACAGCGCCAGCACCTGCCGCATATGATCCTCATCGACGCTCTGGCCTTCGTACAGCGCGTTCATGATGGCGGTCGAGGTCGTGTCGAGGCCGATATGCCAGACCCAGCGTTCGTCTCGAATGGTCTGCACCGGCGACACCTGCACGGCTGCGCCGGTCAGCCGTTCGACCCAGCCCTCGATCACGCGGGCGAAGGCATCCTGGCTCGGCCGGGTGAAGCCGAAATCGAGCACGAAATCGTGCTTGTCGCTACGCGCCCAATAGCCCGGCGCATTCTCCTTGGTCAGGATATCCATGTCGATATCGCGCAGCGCCGTACCGGATTTCGCCACCAGCGCGCCGAGTGAGCCGAAACCCTTGCCGGCCGACAGCATCTCGACGGTTTCGTCATCGGCCATCAGCATGCGGCTGTCCTGGATCGTCACCTTCTGCACGCGGAAAAACAGTTCTGCAGCACGCGCCTGGAAGGCATTGTCGCGGCCCTCCAACAGGTCGCGCAAAATCGCCGCCGCCAGATGATCGATGAACATGCCGGGCACGGCCGGTGCATCGGGACGGAACAGGCCGACATAAGCCGCTTCCAGGCTGCCGCTTTTGACCAGGTGGTCGCGGAAGCGCAGGAAGATCGCATAATTCTCCTGCGCGTCCGCGTCGGCCAGTTTCGCCAGATCACCCTGCCCGACCTGGCGCAGCGGATCTCCGAGCAGCGTGGCATGCAGCGCGCGTTCGGCGTCGCAGGCCTCGTCGGGCGGCGACATTTCCGGACGGCTTAAATACGCGCGGATGAAATCGCCGCTGACGCCCAGCCTGCCATCGGCGCCACGATCCAGCAGGTCGTAACCGCTGCTGATCCAGAAAGCTTCAGGCATCGGGCGTGATCTCCCAGATCTTGGCATGCGGCTTATCGCCCGGCGGCTGAACGATGCGGAACTGCTCGCGGATCGCATCGCCCTCGATGAAACGGCTTAAAGAAAGCAGGGTATTGATCGGATGCTCGCAGAGCGAGGCGGCATAGTCGATCTCTTCCTTCGCGGCAGCTTTGGCGGTGGCGAAATCCGGCGCGCCGAACTCCTGCTGCAGATGCCGCGCCAGCGCTTCGATCACCGCGTCATAGTCTTCGCGCTCGATGGTGGCGACCGTCACCAGCGTCGACCAGCCGAAACTGTCGAGGCCAAGGAAGCCGTTGGCAAAGGCCTGGCGTTCCTGCCGGCTCAATTGCTCGGGATCGGCATCGGCAAACACGAAGGTGCCCGGCACCGCCCATTCGCCGGGATCGGCAGCTTCCGGGAAGACGCGCGTATCGGACTCATCGAAGCGGATGGTGCGCAGCAGCTTCATGATGCGACCCTGGCAATCTCCGGCAGGTCCCAGGTCGGCTGCCGCAGGCGATCACGCAGGCTGAAGATGGTCTTCGCGCCGCCGGTCTCCAGCCAGGCATCGCCGGTTGGCTCAATCTTCAATTCCTTGTCGTCGAGATCGTGCAGCAGGGCGCGGCGCACCGGTTCGAACCCCTGCTCCTGCCAGCGATCCAGCCAGTGCAAAAGATGCCGGCCAAAGGACTCAACCAGGCGCGGGACTGTGACTTCGCTGCAACCTTCCTCATGCAGGTTGGTGTAGACGAGATCGGCGCCGGGATCGTCGTCGCCCTCGGCGCCCACCATCTGCACGGCGATACCCAGCACCAGCCAGTCGGGCACGTCGCTCATGCCTTCCTTCTCGACCAGCGGGCCATGCGCCACGCGCACACCGCCGACGCAGGCGGCATTCACCATCAGACGATCCGGCCAGCCGAGGCTGATTGGCGTTTCGGCCGGCGCCAGCGCCGCCAGCCCGTCATGCAGACCCAGCAGGCCGACATAGCCGAGCGTCAGCGCCGGTTGCACCGGGTCGAGCGGGCGCAGCACCAGCGCCGCCTCGCAACGGTCATGGCGATCCACCATCAGCATGAAGCCATCGGCGGCACCGTCCTGCGCGGCCTGGCAGGCCGAGGCAAAGGCATCGGCGACGCAGAGCCTCAATGTGTAACCCGGCGGCAGCTCGGGCCAGTCTTCCGGCATCATGCCGCATCTCCATACAGGGCCAGCAGCCTTTCGGCTTCGGCGAGGTCTTCCGGCGCATTCGCATTGAAGAAGGGATCGACCGGATGCGCCGGGAACTCTACCTGCACCAGTTTATGCCGTGCCGTCCAGCGATCCACCTTGCGGATATCCTCTTCCACCACGGCGCGATGCAGATCGTCATGCAGCCGCACCGGCCATAGCCCGACCACGGGATAGGCCTGTCCGGCCGAGACCGCGCAGGCGAGGTCGGCACCGGCCTGCGCCCGCGCGGCAGCCATACGTGCCACCAGGTCGCGCGGCAGGAAGGGACCATCGGCCGGCACGGTGACGATATCGGTGATCTCCGGCCGGTGGGCGCGTGCCCAGGCCAGACCAGCAAGAACGCCAGCCAGCGGACCCACAAAGCCTTCGACCGCATCGCCCGCCACCGGCAGGTTCCAGGCGGTGAACCGCGCCGGATCGCCATTGGCATTGAGGATCACGCCATCGACCTGCGGCGACAGGCGGTCGAGAATCCGGTTCAGGATCGGCTTGCCGCCGAGCTGCTGCAATCCCTTGTCGCCGCCGCCCATGCGGCGCGCCAGCCCGCCAGCCAGCACCACGCCCAGAATCTTCCCAGACTTCACCTTGTCAGGCATCAATCCGCCGCCTCGTCATCGCGACCGCCCTTGCGCTGGTTGCGTTTGTCTTCCTCGGTCACCATGGCCGGATCGGCATCGAAGCGCAGCCGCTCGGTGCCACTGAGCGCGACAAAGCGCCTGCCCTTGGCGCGGCCGATCAGCGTCATGCCGATCTGACGCGCCAGCTGCACGCCCCAAGCGGTGAAGCCCGAGCGACTGATCAGGATCGGAATGCCCATCTGCGCCGTTTTGATCACCATCTCGGAGGTCAAACGCCCGGTGGTGTACATGATCTTTCCTGCCGCCGAAACGCCATGCACGCGCATATAGCCGGCGATCTTGTCGATAGCGTTATGCCGGCCGACATCTTCCATGTAGATCAGCGGCCGGTCGCCCTCGCACAGCACGCAGCCATGGATCGCGCCGGCTTCAAGATAGAGCGATGGCGTCAGGTTGATCTGTTTCGACAGGCTGTAGATCCACGAGGTCTTCAGCTCGGCATTGCTGTCGAGCGCCACGCTTTCCACCGCCTCCATCATGTTGCCGAAGACAGTGCCTTGGGCACAGCCTGAGGTCTGGGTCTTTTTCTTCAGCCGCTCTTCGTAATCGGTGCGGCGTGCGGTACGCACCACGATGGTTTCGATCTCGGCATCGAAATCGATGCCGGTCACCTCGTCTTCAGGCAGCAGCATGCGCTGGTTGATCAGATAGCCCAGCGCCAGGAAATCCGGATAGTCTCCGATCGTCATCATTGTGACGATCTCCTGCCCATTCAGGAACAGGGTGAGCGGCCGCTCCACCGGTACCCGTGTTTCGACCGTATGGCCATCCTGGTCGAGCCCCTGCACGGCCTCGGTCAGGGCAGGATTCTGCGGATCGGGCTGAACGAGATAATCGGGCTGCTGGATTTTCATGTCTCCTATATAGAATAGAACGTCGGAAGAGGCGATGCGCCGGCGCGGAATCAGCTTTTGGCTACAAAACTTTTTGTTGCCAAAATGATTTTATTTTCAGCCGTTTAACCTCTTTCTCCGGACCACGGATTCAAGGTAATCCGGTCCGATGAATACGATCACGGAAGCCTTTCTGCTTTCGCTGCAGATGATGGCGCGGCTCGAACCCGAATTGCTGAGCATCGTCGGGCTTTCCCTGCGCGTTAGCCTGACGGCCGTGCTGATCGGCACCTTGATCGGCCTGCCGCTCGGCGCTTTCCTCGCGCTCACCCGTTTTCCGGGCCGCAATGCCTGCATCGTGGTGCTGAATGCCTGCATGGGCCTGCCGCCCGTCGTGGTCGGTCTGGTCGTCTACCTGATCCTGTCCCGCTCGGGGCCGCTCGGCGCGCTGGGCTGGCTGTTCACACCGGCCGGCATGGTGATGGCCCAGGTGGTGCTGATCACGCCCATCGTGGCGGCGCTGTCGCGTCAGACCGTGGCCGATCTGTGGGGCGAATACGAAGAACAACTGCGCTCGCTCGGCCTGACTCCGCTGAAAGCCATCGCCACGCTGCTGTGGGATGGCCGTTTTTCGCTCAGCACCGCGGTCTTTGCGGGTTTCGGCCGCGCCATCGCCGAGGTCGGCGCCATCATCATCGTCGGCGGCAACATCGCCGGCTACACCCGCACGATGACTACGGCGATTTCGCTGGAAACCAGCCGCGGCGACCTCGCGCTGGCGATGGCCCTCGGCATCGTGCTGCTGGTGATCGCCATCGGCATCAATGCTGCCGCGACCGTGCTAGGAAATGCCGCACGCCGGCGCCAGGGCGCATGACGATCGCAAGCTCGGAAACAGCACAGATGCACGCCCGTCTCTCCCTCCTGCCGCTCGAACTGACAGATGTCGGCTACAGCGTGAACGGACAGCGCCTGATCAGCGAAGTGAACCTGCGTTTCGAAGTCGGCCCCCCGACGCTCGTGCTCGGCCCCAATGGCGCCGGCAAGAGCCTGCTGCTGCGGCTCTGCCATGGCCTGATCCAGCCCGGCAACGGCAGGGTCGCGTGGCTCGGTCCCGCCGGCCGCAACCCGCAGAGCCTGCGCTTCGAGCAGGCGATGGTCTTCCAAAAACCGGTCCTGCTGCGCCGCTCGGTGCTGGCCAACGCGGAATTCCCGTTGAAGCTTCGCGGCCTCGATGCCGCCACGCGACGCGAACGCGCCCTGACGATACTGGAGCGCGTCGGTCTTGCCGCACTGGCCGAGCGACCGGCGCGCGTGCTGTCCGGCGGCGAGCAGCAGCGGCTGGCACTGGCGCGCGCCTGGGTGCTGCAGCCGCAGATCCTGTTTCTCGACGAACCCTCGGCCGCGCTGGATCCCGGCGCGACGCGCCAAGTCGAAGCCATCATCGAGAGTATCGCACAAGGCGGCACCAAGATCGTGATGACCACGCACGATCTCGGCCAGGCCAAGCGGCTGGCCGGCGACATCATCTTCCTGCATCGCGGCACCGTGACGGAGCGGACACCGGCCAGCGACTTCTTCAACCGCCCCCAAAGCGAGGTCGCCCGCGCCTTTGTGCGGGGCGATCTGACCTGGTAACGACCCAACAGGGGCACCATGAACCGCAGACACCTTCTCGGCCTGGTCGCCGGATTTGCTCTGGCGCTGGGCAACACAGTCGCCTTCGCCCAGGACAGGTTCATCGTCGTGGCCAGCACGACCTCGACCGAGCAGTCGGGCCTGTTCGGCCATATCCTGCCGGCTTTCACCAAGAAGACCGGCATTCAAGTTCGCGTGGTGGCGCAGGGCACAGGCCAGGCACTAAAGACCGGCGAACAGGGCAATGCCGATGTGGTCTTCGTTCACGATCCGGTGGCTGAGCAGAAATTCGTCGAGGCCGGCTTCGGCGTCGACCGCCGTCTGGTGATGTATAACGATTTCATCATCGTCGGCCCGAAGAGCGATCCGGCCAAGGTCGGCAACAGCAAGGATACGGTCGCCGCCTACCGGAAGATCGCCGCGGCCAAGGCGCCCTTTGTCTCGCGCGGCGACAGCTCCGGTACCCATGCCGCCGAACTGCGGCTGTGGAAGGCGGCCGATATCGATGTGAAGACCGCCGGTGCCGGCTGGTATCGCGAAACCGGTTCTGGCATGGGGCCGACGCTGAATACCGCCAGCGCAATGAATGCCTATGCCTTCACCGACCGCGGCACCTGGCTCAGCTTCAAGAACCGGGGCGACCTGGCGATCAGCGTCGAGGGTGATACCAGGCTGTTCAACCAGTATGGCGTCATGCTGGTCAACCCGGCTAGGCATGCCTATGCGAAGGCAGCGGAAGGCAAAGCTTTCATGGATTGGATCACCTCGAAGGAAGGTCAGGATGCCATCGCGTCCTACAAGATCGAGGGACAGCAGCTTTTCTTCCCGAACGCCAAAAAATAGACTGTCCCACCACTCTACTGACAGGCCGGTTCGTGCTTAATTCAGAGGCCCATCCCACCGGAAACGCGGGATGAGCCTCTGATCTCTCCGAAGCGTCGGCTGCGTGTCATGAAAACCATCCTGATCATCGGCATCGGCGCCGGCAACCCTGAGCATCTCACCATTCAGGCGGTGAATGCGCTGAACCGTGTCGATGTCTTTTTCCTGATGGACAAGGGTGAAGCCAAGGGTTCGATGATCGACCTGCGGCGGGACATCTGTGCGCGCTTCATCGCGGCCGACCGCACATACCGCTTCGCCATGGCACAAAGCCCGCAATGGGATCGCCGCAGCGGCGAGTATAATGCCGTGATCGGCGACCTGAACCGCGACAAGCAGGCGGTTTTCGAGCAGTTGATCGCGGGCGAGATGAAGGACGGCGAAACGGCCGGTGTGCTGGTCTGGGGCGATCCGTCGCTCTACGACAGTACGATCCGCATCATGGCGGATATCGCCGCAGCGGGCCGCCATGCCATCGCCTACGAGGTGATTCCCGGCATCAGCAGCCTGCATGCCCTCACCGCGCAGCACCGAACCACGCTGAACACTGTGGGGCAACCGGTGGAGATCACCACCGGGCGACGCCTGGCCGAAGGCTTCCCTGACCATACCGACAGCGTTTTCGTGATGCTGGACGGCGACGATACCTTCCGGCGTTTTGCCGATGACGACAGTCTCGACATCTACTGGGGCGCCTATGTTGGCACGCCGCATGAAATCCTGATCGCGGGCCGACTGAAGGATGTCGCCGCACAGATCGCACAGGCCCGGGCGACCGCCAAGCATGCGCATGGCTGGATCATGGACAGCTATCTGCTGCGTCGCGTCCGCCGGCCTTAAGCCGACAGGCGAGCCTGATAGACGCAGAGATTGGCGTAAGCGAGCGACAGCAGCGGCATGGCAATGCCGGCCTGTTTTGCCCGTCCGATCAGGTCGCCGACGATCTGGTCGGCTTCGACCGCGGCGCCTTTCTGCAGGTCGCGATACATCGACGAAGTATGCGTCGAGCCCGCTTTGGTCAGCGTCTCGCGCGTATTGGCCACGAAGGCCTCGCTCGGCGCCTTGCCGACCGCACGCACGGCCGCGACCACTTCATCCACGAGTGCCGACGCGAAATCGCGCCCACCCGGCGCGGCGGCCACCTCGCCCACCGTGCCGCGCATCAGGCAACAGATGCCACCCAGCGCCGCCAGCAGAGTCCACTTCTCCCACATCTCGCGCTCGATTTCCGGGGTCAGTTTGGCTTCGAAGCCGGCATCGCGCATTACGGTATCCAGCGCCAGGATGCGGTCGGACCGGCGACCGTCCATCTCGCCATAGGCAAGATCGTGGAATTTACCCATCTGGATCACGCGGCCGGCGTCGTCGAGTTGCGCCGGGATGCGGCACAGGCCGCCAATCAGCGCTGCCGCACCGAACCGCGCCGTGATCGCCTCGACATGCCGCATGCCGTTCAGCACGGGCAGGATCATGGTCTGCGGGCCCACGGCCGGCGCCAGATCCTCCAGCGCCGCCTCCAGCGAATAGGCTTTCACCGTGAGGATGACGACATCATAAGGGCCGGCGATCCGACCGGCGGTCACCAGTTTCGGCGCGAGCGTAACATCGCCGAACGGACTGACGATCTGCAGGCCGTTCGTCTGCAACTGCGCCGCCCGGCCGGGCCGTACCAGGAAAGTGACATCGCGTCCCGCCTGCGCCAGCCGTCCGCCGAAATATCCGCCGGTCGACCCGGCACCCACGACCAGAATTCGCACTGCTTCCCCCGCAATCTTGTCCTCGACAGTCACTTACCGTATCGGCGGCTCGGATCAAGTGTCGTAGGGATGTTCTTCGCCTAGGGACCGGCCCACCAGCCGATCAGGCTGTCGACAGCCCGCACAGCCATCGACGGCACGCCGCTCGCACTGCTCCACCAGCCTCGTGAACCTGACAGCCAGAACAGCAGGGCGCAGAACCAGAAACCGATGCCGATCAGCGCAGCATAGAGCGCATAGCGCAGATACACTTCGCGCAGCGCAACGGTGATGATGCGCTGCGCGACTTCGGGGCTGAGCTCTATGCTCCGGCCGAGCATGATCCAGACCTCGGTTTTCTTGTAGGAGGCATGCGTCACATGCCCGGCCTTGATCAGCAGCACGCAGGCCACCATCATGGTAAGGATGGCGCCGGATTTCAGCGACTGCAGCGGTTCGGCGATCAGGCCGATCATGACGCACCAGATCGCCAGCGCGGCGAAGAAGCAGCCACGCCCGACTGAATGAACCGCCAATGTCCGCACCCTTTGTTCGATGGGTTCGGCCATGGCGGTTTCCGTCAGAGCAATCCCGGCAGGGTGAGCAGAATAGCGGCGCCGAGCCAGACCAGCATGGACGTCTGGTCGGTGTATTCGCGGCCGGTCAGCCGTTCGAACAGCCCGGCCGGAACGCCGGAAACCACCAGCGTGGAGATCGAGACGATCAGCGACGTGCCGTAGAGCAACGCAATCTGGGTCGGCGGCACGAATTCCGGCAGCCAGACCGGCGACATGATGAAGACCAGCGGGATGACCGGCGACACAAAGCCGTTCAACAGCGTGACCCCAAGGATCGCAATAAAAATCGTATGCGTGTTCATGATGCGGCCTGCACCAGGCTGGGGGCCATACCATTCGCGGCGAAGATGAAATGCGCCACATAGCGCAGCGCGAAAGCCCAGAAGGCCGTGACGAGAGGCAGGAAGCGCAGATTGACGAAGCGCGGCGTGATCCAGTCGGTCAGCCAGACCGCCCAGTTGGTCAGCAGCTTGAAGAAGCGGAAAATATAGTTCGGATGATCCGGCGGCAGGAAAGCCGTCATCAGGAAGCGTCCGACGCAGGTCCAGCCGATCAGGGCCAGGCTGTAGCTGACCGCCCAGTAGGGCAGAAAGCTCCAGAAGAAATCAGGCTGGGACGTCATTGAAACCCTTAAAAAACGTCGATGCAGATCGACACCCTACAAAAGAAAACGGCGGGGGCCAATGGCCCCCGCCGTCACTTGCACGTCAGCGTTTAGTGCGAAACGGCATCCGCCTCATTCGCCAGCTTCACGCCGCCCTTCGGCACGCGAATGCTGTCGATGAAGTCCTGCATCTCCTTCGTCGGGGCCGTGGTCATCAAGCTGACGACATAGGTCACGATGAAGGCGGCCGGGATACCGAACAGGCCGCAGGAGATGTTCTTGACCCCGAACCACAGCGGCATGCCATAGAACTGGGTCATGATCAGGTAGTACAGGCAGACGCCGTAGCCCGCGGCCATACCGGCAACCGCGCCGGTATTGGTCGTGCGCTTCCACCAGATGCCCATCACCAGCGCCGGGAACAGACCCGAGGCGGCGATCGAGAAGGCCCAGGCCACCATCGCAAGGATGGTCGAGGGCTTCTGCGCTGCCGTATACGCCGCAGCGATAGCCACGATGATCAGCAGCACGCGGCTGATGATCAGGCGACGCTTGGTCGGCGCTTGCGGATCGATCATGCGGTAGTAGATGTCGTGGCTGAGCGCGTTGGCGATGGCGAGCAGCAGGCCGTCGGCCGTGCTGAGCGCCGCCGCCAGGCCGCCGGCGGCGACCAGGCCCGCGATGACATACGGCAGACCGGCGATTTCCGGCGTGGCGAGCACGATGGCGTCCGCCGCGATACGGAATTCAGCAAGCTGCAGGATGCCGTCACCGTTACCGGTCACGCCTTTGCAGAGCGCGAACTTCTGCGCAGCGTCAGCCGCGTCGCAGGCGCCGACCAGACCGATCGAACCCCACGACTGGACCCAGCTGGGCAGAGCCGAAATCTGCTGGCCGATCACGTTCTGGTAGACTTCCAGCTTGGCGAAGGCAGCATAGGACGGCGCGGTGAAGTACAGCAGGAAGATGAAGAACAGGCTCCATGCCACCGACTGACGGGCTTCACGCACGCTCGGCGTGGTGAAGTAACGCATCAGAATGTGCGGCAGTGCAGCCGTACCCACCATCAAGCAGAGGATCAGCGAGAAGAAGTTCAGACCGTCGGTGAAGTTCATGTTGCCTTTGGCATCAGCGAACGTCGCCGTATGGGTCTTCACCACTCCGAGCGCAGGCTCCAGCGCGGCGATCTTTTCGAGCGCCTGGCCGTACATCAGCTGCGGGATCGGCACGCCGGTCACCTTCGCCGACATGATCACAACCGGGATCAGGTAGGCGATGATCAGGATGATGTACTGCGCCACCTGGGTCCAGGTGACCGCACGCATACCGCCGAGCATCGAGCAGACCAGGATGCCGGCCAGACCGACGAACACCGCGACCTCGAACGAGATGCCGAGGAAGCGGGAGGCGATGATGCCCACGCCGAAAATCTGCGCCGTCACGTAGGTGAACGAGGCCGAGATCAGCACGATCACGCCGGCGAAGCGAGCAAGGTTGCCGCCGTAACGGGCGCCGAGGAAGTCGGGCACCGTGTACTGGCCGAACTTGCGCAGATACGGCGCCAGTAGGATCGACACCAGCAGGTAGCCGCCGGTCCAGCCGAGCACAAACGCGAGGCCGTCGTAGCCGAGCAGGTAGAGCGAGCCGGCCATGCCGATGAACGAGGCCGCCGACATCCAGTCGGAACCGGTGGCCATGCCGTTGTAGAGCGCCGGCACCTTGCGGCCGGCGACATAGTATTCGCCCATTTCGGCCGTGCGCGAGATCACGCCGATCAGCGCGTAAACGCCGATGGTCATGAACACGAACAAGTAGCCGATCACCTGGTTGGATACGCCCATCTGTTCAAGGATGGCGAGGATGATCACGAAACCGGCGAAACCGCCGGTGTAGATCCCGTAAATCTTGCCGAGGTTATTAATAAAACCCCCGCCGCTTTCACTATTGTTTGCCATGGTGGCGTTCCCCCTATTATTCGTCTTCGGCGACGCCGAATTCCTCGTCGATCGAATTCTGCTTCGAAGCGAACCAGAACAGCGACACGACGAAGGCAATCAGCGAGCCCTGCGCGGCCATGTAGAAGCCGAGCGGAAAACCGATGATGCGGATATTGTTCAGCTGCGGGGCGAAGAAATGCACCACGAAGCCGAAGAAGAACCAGATGGCCAGCATGGTCCACATGAGGCCGGATGTTCTGGCCCAGTAGGCCTGGGCCTTTTCCGGAGTTAGGTCTGACATGAAGCGCTCCTGCCCCTTGTTGTTTATGATATCGTTACGTCCGCCACGGCGGAATTTACGCCGAGTCCGGCTGCGGGCAGTATAGGAGCGCTGATTCAGACCGGCCCATTAGACCAAAGTTTAACCTAATGAATCCGCGTGTTTACGCGAATTGTGCGCGAGGGGGGTGTTTTGCTGCATCGCATCAAAGAGTTTTTCTTTCCACCGTCGGTTTCGACCGCGGCAGAGTTGCGTGCCTTCATTGCCGGAGAGGCGTCATATCTGGCTCAGAAGACCGTCATCGGCTATTGCCGGGTCAAGACCATGCTGGACTACGAGAAGTTGCTGACCGAAGCCCCGTTTCGCGAAGGCCAGGACATCTGCCGCTGGGAAGCCTATGCCAGCACGCTGGGCGATATTGTTATTATGGTCGAGGCTTGGCTGCGTCCCGACGACGCCGACTCGCGCCGCCGGGTCGCCGATGCGCTGGCCGAGTTTTATACCTCCATCCTGACCGAAGCGGTACCCGCGCACCGCCAGAACTGGGCCGACAGCCTCGAGGCTTTCGCCGCGCGCTTTGCCGAGGCCCGGAGCAGCGATCCGCTGCCGCCCGAGAAAATCGTCAATGGCTCGGCTGCCCTGATTCACCAGACCGTACCGATTGCCGACCGTCTGAAGCGCAATGACCGCGAGGTAATCCTCGGCGATCTGCGACTGCATATACTGGCGGCGCATGCATCCATGCTGAAACGCTTCCGCCGCGATGCGCTGGTGGCGGCCTTGACGCATTGAGGCCGGCATGCGGCGGTCGCTGATCGGCGGCGTCGGCCAGATTCTCGCGCGGCTGCGCAGCGCCGCACCGATGCCGGCCGCCGTCACTCTGGCCGACGACGAACCGCTCGCCACGCTGCCGGCCCTGCTGCTCGACACCGAAACGACCGGCCTCGATGTCACGCGCGACCGCATCGTTTCGATCGCCGGCCTGCCGCATCACGGCGGCCGGCCGGACGATGCGCCGCCGCTCGATCACCTGCTGCATCCGGGTATCCGCATCCCGAAAGCCTCGACTGCCATTCACGGCATCGACGACAGTATGGTGGCGACGGCGCCGCCGCTCTCGCTCCTATGGGGCAGCATTCAGCATGCCTGGCAGGGGCGCGTGCTGATCGGTCATAACATCGGCTTCGATATCGCCATGCTGCAGCATGAAGCCTCGCGTCACCGCCTGCCCTTCCACGCGCCGGCTGGCGCGGTGGATCTGGGACTGCTGTATGCCGGCCTGAAGCCGCGCGCGACGCAGATCACGCTGGAACGTATCGCCGAAGACTTCTCGGTCACCCTTGGTGGACGGCATTCGGCCATCGGCGATGCCGAGACAGCCGCCGGCATCTGGCAACACATGCTGCCAGCGCTCGGACGGATCGGCATTGCCACGCTGGGCGATGCACGCCGACTGATGCAGCGGCAGCGCGACCTGCTGCACCGCCAGGAGCGCGCCGGCTGGTCGCTCGATTTGCTGCTACCGCCACGATGACCTCTGAGCCGACCCTTCCCGACCTCGAACCCTACCGCCGCCGCGTCGGCGCGGTGATGCATGAAACGATCAACGACATCGCCGACAGCGCCACGGTGGCAGAGATCGCCCGGCTGATGGGCGACAATCTGCATGGCGGCCTGCTGGTGCGCGACCGGTTCGGCCAGCATGTCGGCATCCTGACCGAGCGCGACGTGATGCGCGCCATCGGCCGCGACGGGCCTGCAGCGCTGCAACTGACGGCGGCCGAGCTGATGACGCGCAATATCGTCGCCATCCATGAGAACGCATTTGTGTTCCGTGCCATCGGCCGCATGCGCCGCCTGAACCTGCGCTACCTGCCGGTGACCGATAATGCCGGGCGCTATATCGGCATGCTGACGGCGCGCGCGCTGCTGCGGCTGCGGGCACAGGATTCGCAGCTGATCGCCGACGAACTGGATGTGGCGCAGACGGCGGAAGAGCTCGGCCATGCCCGTACTGCGTTGCCGCAGCTCGCCGCCACCCTACTGGCGGAAGGGTCCGACGCGCCGGCGGTGGCTGCTGTCATTTCCGGCATCTATGCCGATATCACGGCGCGTGCCAGCGGTATCGTGGAGGCAGAATTCGCCGCCGCGGGCGAGCCGGCGCCGGCGCCATGGTGCATGCTGATCCTCGGATCCGGCGGTCGCGGCGAAAGCCTGCTGAAACCCGACCAGGACAATGCCATCGTTCATGCCGGCAGCAGCGAGGACGATGGCTGGTTTATTCGCGTTGCAGAGCGCATCAACGCGCTGCTGGATGCCGCGGGCGTGCCGTTCTGCAAAGGCGGCGTGATGGCGAAGAACACCGCCTGGCGCGGATCGCAGGGACAGTGGCGCGCCCGTGTCACCGACTGGATCGCACGCCACACGCCAGAAGCCCTGCTCAACGTCGATATCTTCTACGATCTGCAGCCTGTCTACGGCGCCCTGCGGCTAGGCGAAGCATTGCGCTTCGAGGCGCTGGCGGCCGCACGCAGCTCGCCGCTCTTTCTGCGCCAGCTGGCCGAGCAGACGGCGCAACTGCATCCGGCACTCGGCTTTTTCGGACAGCTGAAAGCCGATGCCGATGGCCGCATCGACCTCAAACTCGGCGGCCTGCTGCCGCTGGTGAGTGCGGCGCGCCTGATGGCGCTGAAACTTGGCGTGGCCGAGACCGGCACGGCGGCGCGCCTGCGTGCCGTAGGTGCCGCCGGACTGATCGGCGACAGCGACATTAGCGGACTCACCGCCGCCCATGGCCTGCTGCTGGAGACCATCCTGCACCAGCAGATTGCCGACCTTGCCGCCGGCCGGCCTCCCGGCAGCCGGGTCGATCCGGCCGGCCTGACCGGCCAGCAGCGCGACCGGCTGAAAGCGGCGCTGAAGCATGTCGCCCTGCTGCCCGAGATGGTGCAGGACGTGCTGACCTCGGCGACACCCTAGGACGACACCTGGCTTCATCTCCGGCAGGCATTGCGCCGGATCAATGTACCCGGGCAGCAGGACGACATAATCGTCCGGGTCAATCCGTGGAGTGGATCATGAGCGCCTGGGAACTGGTGAACCGTCATGTCGAAGCAGTCCTTGCTGAGGCGGCCACGGCCAGCGTGCCGCCTGAAACGGTGGCCAGCGCCCTGCTTGCCGAGGCGATCCGCATCCTGAAACGGACGCGCAAACTGGACGACATCCGCAGCGAATTGCAATTCGCCATCGAGAATCTGGAAGACCGCGACTACACCTTCATGCGGCCCTAGGATCAGCCCTGCCGCGACGCAGCACCCAACTGCACCACGCGCAGGAACAGGCTGCGCGCACCTGCCGTGCCACCGATGCCTGCCGGCGCCGACGGCTGAGACTCCGCCAGCGCGCCGGCCGCGCCGGTGCCGAAGCTGTCATCGAACATGCTGTCGATGCTGCGCTCGATGCCGCGAAAGGGATTGAGGCGGCGGCTGTATGTTGCGGCATCGTCCTTGGCCATGAGGCGGCTCCGGGCTGGCGGAAGGGAACTTCCGAAGCAACGCTGCATGGCAACTCTCGTTCCGTCGCAATGTAAAAAAATCAGTCCGCCAGCCTGGCCGCCAGCTTCTTCGGCGCGATCAGGCAATAACTGCGACGCACCAGTTCGGCCACCTCTTTCCAGTCGGCGCCCTTGTCGAGCCACATGCCGACCCAGCCCTTATGCCCCAGATAGGGCGGCGCGAAGAAGCGCCCGGGATCGGCTTGTACCAGCAGCTCCTGGCTGCCCTCCTGCGCCTTGCACCAGACCGACTCGCGTTCCTGGATGACGCTCTGCAGGGCGAAAATCTTGCCACGGATGCGATAGGTCGGGATCTCCCAGGTCTCGCGTTCCTCGGCCTCTGGCAGCGCAAGACAGATGGCGCGCAACCGACCGGTCGGGCCGCGCGGCTTCAGTTTGCGGACAGCGGTCTTTTTCGGCACCTGATATTTCTTCGCCATCAGAACAGCATCCCCTAGAAGAGATTTCCCTGCCGGTCATCCAGCGGCGGCGGACGGAACAGGTCCTTGCGCAGGCGCAGCCGGCGTTCGTTGAAGCCGATGCGTTTGATCGCCTTGCCGAAACGCTGCGCGATCAGGTCGGCATAGGCGCCCTCGCCGCGCATGCGGCCACCGAAATCGGCCACGTAATCCTTCCCGCCGCGCGACTCCTGCACCAGCTTCATTACCTTCGAGGCGCGGTCGGGGTAATGCTCCTGGAGCCATTCGCGCCACAACTCCTTCAACTCATACGGCAGACGTAGCAGGACCCAGCCGGCCTCGCGCGCGCCGGCCTCCCAGGCGGCCTCCAGCAGGTTTTCCAACTCCATGTCGTTGATCGCCGGAATCATCGGTGCGGTCATCACGCCGGCCGGAATGCCGGCCGCGTTCAGCAGGCGAATAGCCTCCAGCCGCTTGGTCGGCGTCGAGGCGCGTGGCTCCATATTGCGGGCAAGGTGCCGGTCCAGTGTGGTGAGCGAGACGAACACCTTCACCAGCCCGAGCTTCGCCATCTCCGACAGGAGATCGATATCCCGCGTCACCAGATGGTTCTTGGTGACGATGCCGAGCGGATGCCGGGTTTCCAGCAGCACCTCCAAGATCGAACGGGTGATCTTCTGGTCGCGCTCCACCGGCTGATACGGATCGGTGTTGGTGCCCATCGACAAGGTCGCAACGCGATAGCCGGTTTTCGCCAGTTCCTTGCGCAGCAGCGCGGCGGCATTGGGCTTGATCACGATCTGGGTTTCGAAATCCAGTCCGGGCGAATAACCGAGATAGGCATGGCTTGGCCGCGCGAAACAGTAGATGCAGCCATGCTCACAACCGCGATAGGGGTTGATCGAGCGGTCGAAGGGAATGTCGGGCGACTTGTTCCAGGCGATGATGCTGCGGCTGCTGTCGAGATGCAGCGTGGTGCGCAGCGGGTCGGCGGTTTCGAGATTGTCCCAGCCGTCATCCTCGCGCTGGCGCGTTTCGCTGTCGTAGCGGCTGCGCACGGCCGACACCGCGCCCCGGCCGCGTCGCGCATCCGGATGCGCATGGTCGGCCGCCGTCGAGATCGCGCGTTCGGTGAGTCTAGAGCCCATAATCGCAAGGGTAACGCGACCAAGAGAACAATTCAAGAACTAAGGCTTGCCGGAAGATCTCCTGCGTTACAACTCGATATTGTAGCGCACGAAGGGTGCGCGCTTGGCGACCCGCTCGTAGAGCCGCCGGGCCGTACCATTGAATTCCTCGGTCTGCCAGTACAGCACCCCGGCACCCCTGGCTTTGGAGGCCTCGGCCACGGTCGCGATCAGTCTGCGGCCGATGCGTTTGCCGCGCGCCTCGGGCACCACGAACAGGTCCTGCAGATAGACATTGCCGCCGATGTTCCAGCTGGAGGGATGCAGCAGGTATTGCACCAGCCCCAGGGCACGCTCACCCTCCCAGGCGATCAGCGCTTCGATCTCACGCCCCTCGACCACGCGGGCCCAGGTAAAGTCGGTGACGGCGGCCGGCACGCTCTTTTCGTAGAAGGCGAGATAGCCAAGCCAGAGCGGTTCCCACTGTTTGCGCTCGCTGGCGGCTACGGGACGGATATCGATATCGGGCATGGAAGCAGGATTCCTTGGGATCGAACTGCGATCCGATTACCCCGCCAGCGGACCCAAAGTAAGCACCAGTTCGGGTAAAACCGATGGAGCCAGTTCTATTTGCCGCCACCGCGCCGCTCATGCTCGCGCAGGCGCGGAAACAGCTCGACGAAATTGCACGGCTTGTGCCGGTAATCCAGCTGGTCCTTCAGGATCATGTCCCAGGCATCGCGGCAGGCGCCCGGCGAACCGGGCAGCGCAAACAGATATGTGCCGCGCGTGACACCGGCGGTAGCCCGCGACTGGATCGTGGAGGTGCCGATCTTCTGGTAGCTGAGCATGCGAAACAGCTCGCCAAAGCCAGGGATGCCTTTCTCGTAGATACCCTCGAAGGCTTCCGGAGTTACATCGCGACCGGTCACACCGGTACCGCCGGTGGCGAGGATCACATCCACGGTGTCGTCGTCGATCCAGATGTTCAACTGGCCCTGAATTTCTTCAACGTCGTCCTTCACGATGGCGCGCGCCGCCAGCATATGCCCGGCCTCGGTGAGCCGCTCGGCCAGCGTATTGCCGGATTTATCGTCATCGAAACTGCGAGTATCCGACACGGTCAGCACGGCAATGCGCACCGGCACGAACAGGCGCTTGCCCTCTGCATCGAGGTAGGATTGCGGCTGAAGCTGGGTCATGGCGGGCTCCGGGTTGGGGCGCCGTTAAACTAGGATGCACGCCGGCATCCGGCTAGGCGTTCAGTTCTTCTTTTCGGCGCGCTGGTCGCCGCGGTCGAGATCCTGGTAGCGCGGCCATTCGCCGGTCATGGCCGCCGACAGCGACGTGTCGGTCTGGCCGATGCGCGACCGGTAGATCCAGTAATTCGTCAACACGCGCTGCACGAAAATCCGTGTCTCGCTGAGCGGGATCGTCTCGATGAACAGGAAAGGATCGTTCGCCGCCACATCGGGATTGGCGCGAATCCATTTCTGCAGGTTCCCCGGGCCGCCGTTATAGGCTGCGGCCAGATGGAACAGGTTGCCCTTGATCATCGGCATTTCGAGCAGATGCTGCAGATAACGCTGGCCCAGCTCAATATTATACTCCGGCGCGAACAGCTTATGCCGGCCCTTCTTGTGGCGCAGGCTGCTGTCGCCCGCCACCGCACCCGCCGTGCGCGGCATCAGCTGCATCAGGCCGGTGGCGCCGGCCGAGCTCATCGCGCGTGCGTTGAAAGCGCTTTCCTGCCGCATGAAGGCGAAGACCAGCGCGCGATCCACGGCAAAGCCGCCTTCGGGTTCCCAGGGCGGCAGCGGATACAGCGCATGATCGTGACTCTCGCCCTTCACATTGTACCAAGCGATGGCGATCCGCATGGTGGACGCCGGCGCCTGCATGCGGCTGACAAGGCCGAGCAGCGCTGCGGCCAGATCGTCGCTCGCCTGCGCGAACAGCCGAGTCACTTCGCGGTCGGCCAGCACCGCCTCGCCCACTTCCGACAGCGCCAGCGCGCGACGGATGGCGGGAATATCCTTCAGACGGCGGATTTCGGCGGCCGAGAGCGGCGGCGGCGTCCAGGCAAACGGCTGATCCGTACCAAGTTGAGACAGGCTGAGTTGGCCATAGAAAGTGCGCTCTTCCTTCGCACCGATTTCGAGCAGTCGGATCGCCTCCGAAGGCTGGCGCAGGCGCAGCATCACGCGCGCGCCCCACCAGGCGCCGGCCGAACGATCCCAGGCCGTCGCAGTTCGGGAGAACGCCAGATTCTCGAAATGATGCGCCGCGTTGTCGTAGCGTCCGAGACGCCACGCGGAAAGTCCGGCAATCCAGTCGGCATCCGGCACGCGGGCGCGAGAGCGCTGTGCGGCGGGTGCGGCCAGCGCCAACGCCTTGTCGTCGTTGCCTTCCAGCACATGTAGCCAGGCCAGTCGCTTGCGCCATTCGTCGTATTCCGAGGCACTCACCTTGCTGCGGATCTCGGGCCTGTTGAGGAAAGTCTCAGCCTCGCCTAGCCGCTCCCGCTTCAGCAGCGCGGTGAACTGCCCGGCTGCCTGGCTGATCTCGCGGGCGAAGGCCGGATCTCGCTCGCGTGGCTGCGGCCGGCGGCGCGTGGTGGCGACCAGACCGGGATCGCCATCGTAATCGCCCACTTCCACGCCGATGGGTGCCGGCGGCGCCTTGTCCTTGCGCGGCTTCTTGCGCATCGCCAGGCCATAGATTTCTTCGGCGCCGGGATGGTCGCGATACTGCCGCAGCCAGGCGAGCAGTTCGGGATAGGAACTCGCGTAAGCCGTAGGATGCAGATAGCGCTGCTGCAACACATGGCCGAGCAGCAGTTTGTCGTTCAGCCGTGCGATCTCTCGGTCGGCTTTCGCCCAATCCTGATCGGCCTGATACTCGAAGATGCGTTCGTAACGTGCGATGTCGTCGGCGCGCAGCACGGACGGCAGATCTACCTGCGCTGCGGCAGGCACTGCCGCAACCACCAGAAGCCCTGCAAAGAGGACGATCCCCCGCAAGAACCTTTTCTGCCCTGCCCCGTTTTTCATCGCTGCCTCGCATAGCGCAGATGCGCCGCGCGCACAACTAAAGTTGCGGCGCTGATGCAGCGCGGTCTTTGTTTTTCAATGACTTAGGCGGGGTGGTAATTTCCAGACCATCACCGCGGAGATCGCGCAGGCGACAGCGCAGATCAGGATCGGCCAGATATAGCTGCCTGTCGTGTCGAAAACCCAGCCGGCCAATGTAGGGCCCAGCAGCGTGCCGAAGGCCACAGACGTGTAGAGCACGCCGAGCACCGCCGACATCGCCCGCAGGCCGAACAGATCGGCTGTAAAGGCCGGCACCAGGGCAACAAAGCCGCCATAGAACAGGCCGAAGACCAGCGCAAAAATCGCGAGGGCGACAAACCCCTGCGCCACGCTCCAATAGGCCAGTGCCACGCCGTTCAGCAGCATAACCAGCGCCAGGCTCCGGTCGCGGCCGATGCGATCCGCAACACCGCCCAGCACGAAGCGGCCCAGCGTGCTGCCGACTCCGATCAGGCCGACCAGCCAGACGCCTTCAATGCGGCTGAGGCCCTGGTCTGTCGCATAGGGCGCGAGATGCACGAAGGGCACAAAGGTGCCGATGCAGTTCAGGCCGCAGGCGAGATACAGCAGCCAGAAAACCCGATGCCGAAGCACCTGGCCGAGTTCCAATCCCGCAGGCATGGCTGGCGCAGCATTCACCGGGGCAGAGGCACCATCGGGTTGTAGTCCCATGCTGGCGGGTGAGGCGCGCAGCAGCAACGTCGCGATCACGCCGAGCACCAAAGTGGCGACGCCGAAAATGACATATGCGCCGCGCCAGTCGAATGTCTCGATGGCATAGGCTGCGGCCGGCGGCGCCGCCATCGTACCGATGCCGATACCAGCCACCGCCCAACCCGAAGCCTGGCCGCGCCTGGCAACGAACCAGCGCTGTACCGTTCCGATCGCGGGCACATAGGCAAAGCCGACCCCGATCCCGACACCAATGCCATAGAAGATGATGATGGCGCTCAGGCTGTCGGCGAAGCTGGCAGCGAACATGCCGGCGGCGACGCAGGCCAGACCGAAACCGACGACTGGCTGCGGCCCGATGCGGTCGGCCAACCGGCCGCTGATGGCGCCGAGCGCAAAATACAGAAATCCTGCAATGGAGAAGACCAGCGAGATCGTGCCACGTGTAGCACCGAATTCGCGGCTGAGCGGCTCGAAGAAAGCCGGAAAGCTGTAAGCCGCACCGAAGCAGGTGAACATCGTGAGGAAGGCAGCGGCCACCACCACCCAGCCGTAGAACACACCGAAAGACGGCGCAGACGTCACGCGCCCAGCTCGTCCAGCTTCGCGGCCAGTTCCAGCATGTCGCGCCATGCTTCCCGCTTGACGCCGGGCTGGCGCAGCAGATAGGCCGGATGCAGCATCGGCATTGCCGGCACGACAACGTCGCCGCGCTTATACTCCTGCCAGCGCCCCCGCACGCGGGTGATGCCTTGCGTCGTGCCCAGCAGTGTGGCGGTTGAGAACTTGCCGGTGCAGACCAACACTCTTGGCTGTACCAGTTCGATGAGGCGCTCGATGAACGGACGGCAGGCGACGATCTCCTCGGTGGACGGATCGCGATTGCCCGGCGGCCGCCAGAACAGCATGTTGGAAATGTAGACGTTGCTCTCGTCGCGGCCGATGGCCTTGAGCATTTTGTCGAGCAGCTGCCCACTCTCGCCCACGAAGGGCAGGCCCTGCGCGTCTTCGTCCCGGCCGGGCGCTTCGCCTACGATCATCAGCTTCGCCTGCGGATTGCCGCGGGCGATCACCGTATTGGTCGCGGTGGCTTTCAGGGCACAGCCTTCGAAGGCGCGGATGGCAGCTTCAAGCTCTGCGATGGTGCTACAGGCGCGCGCCGCGCTGTTGGCAGCGGTTTCGGCCGCCTGTGCGGTCAGATTGACCGGCTGGGGCGCACGGGCCGCCAGAGCGGCCTGCACACCGCTGCCCGGACTTGACGGCGCGGCTGTTGCCGCTACGGCAGCGGGAACGGCCACGCCTGGCTGCGGTTTGGCTGCTGGCCTGGGCGGTGGCGCAACGGTGCGGTCCACAGGCTGATCGCCAATAGCCTCATCCACCCCCGCCTCTGCATAGAACAGGGCGATGTCGAGCAGAGAGGGAGGAAAATCAGGGGTTTCCGTGGCGTTCATAACGGCTGTTGCGGGTCGCGCCGATTGGCTTGCCCCCTATAGTCTGGTAAGCAGGCAGGGAGCGTCAAGCTGACCGGCCGTGACGTTCCCAAATAAAAAAACCAGCAATATCCGAGGTGCCCCGTGTCGGAACGCGAATCGATGGAATATGACGTGGTGATCGTCGGCGCAGGCCCGTCCGGCCTGTCCGCGGCGATCCGCCTGAAGCAGCTTGCTGCCGAGCAGAACCACGAAATTTCGGTTTGCGTGATCGAAAAGGGCTCCGAAGTCGGCGCCCATATCCTGTCGGGCGCCGTGATCGACCCGATTGCACTGAACGAGTTGATCCCGGACTGGAAGGCCAAGGGTGCGCCGCTGAATACGCCGGTGACCGACGACCGGTTCTGGATCCTGACCGAGGCGAACCATATCCCGGTCCCGCAGATCGCCATGCCGCCGCTGATGAACAATCACGGCAACTACATCGTGTCGCTGGGCAATGTCTGCCGCTGGCTCGCCAGCCAGGCCGAGGAACTCGGCGTCGAAATCTTTCCCGGCTTTGCCGCCGCTGAAGTGCTGTATGGCGACAAGGGCGAAGTGGTCGGCGTCGCCACCGGCGACATGGGCATCGGCCGCGATGGCGAGAAGAAGTCCGGCTATACGCCCGGCGTCGAGCTGCGCGGCAAATACACGCTGATCGCCGAAGGCGTGCGCGGTTCGCTGGCGAAGGAACTGCAGGCGAAGTTCAACCTGCGCGACGGCGTCGATCCGCAGAAATTCGGCATCGGCATCAAGGAACTGTGGCAGATCGACCCTGCCAAGCATCAGCCGGGCCTGGTGATCCACACCCAGGGCTGGCCGCTCGACAATGCCACCGGCGGCGGCAGCTTCATGTATCACCTGGAAGATAACCAGGTGGCCGTGGGCTTCGTGATCCATCTGAGCTACGAGAACCCCTATCTCTCCCCGTTCGATGAATTCCAGCGCTTCAAGACGCATCCTGACATCCGCGAATTCTTCGAAGGCGGCAAGCGCATTTCCTATGGCGCGCGCGCCATCAACGAAGGCGGGCTCCAGTCCATCCCGAAGCTGACCTTCCCGGGCGGTGCGCTGATCGGCTGCTCGGCTGGTTTCGTCAACCTGCCGCGCATCAAGGGCAGCCACAATGCGATGAAGACCGGCATGCTGGCTGCCGAAGCTGCCTTCGAGGCGCTGAAGAGCGGTTCGGCCGGTGGCGACGAACTGGCCGCTTATCCCGAAGCCTTCAAGTCGTCTTGGTCCTACAAAGACCTTTGGAAGGTGCGCAACGTCAAGCCGGCGATGAAATACGGCATGTGGATCGGTACCGCGCTCGGCGGCCTCTACATGTGGCTGTCGGATCTCGGCCTCGGCTTCCTCACGCCATGGACCACCCGCCACACCAAGGCGGATCACGAGAGTTTGAAGCCGGCCAAGGACTGCAAGCCGATTGTTTATCCGAAGCCGGATGGCAAAATCAGCTTCGACAAGCTGTCTTCGGTGTTCCTGTCGAACACCAACCACGAGGAAGACCAACCGATCCATCTGCAACTCAAGGACCCGTCGATCCCGATCGCCAGGAACCTGCCGATGTATGACGAACCGGCGCAGCGTTACTGCCCAGCCGGTGTGTATGAAGTGCTCCGTGACGACAGCGGCAACAATCCGCGTTTCCAGATCAATGCCCAGAACTGCGTCCACTGCAAAACCTGTGACATCAAGGACCCGGCGCAGAATATCAACTGGACCGTGCCGGAGGGGGGCGGCGGTCCGAATTATCCCAACATGTGAGACAGATGCACGATAGAGCCTCCCGCCGTCACGTTTCCCGTCCGCTTCGCGCACTTCTGCTGGCTGTCAGCCTGCTGCCGCTTGTCGCCTGCAGCAGCAACCCCAGCATGATGTCCGGCGCGTCGTCGCGCGGCAATTACCGGCTCGACAGCCCCTACGGCAATTTCCTTGCCGCCCGCCATGCCCGCCAGATGAACGACAACACGGCGGCAGCGAACTACTACATGCGTGCGCTGCGCGAAGACCCGGAGAGTGCGCTCCTCACCCAGGGCGCATTCATCGCGCTGATCGCCGACGGCCGGGTCGGCGAAGCCGTCGTCCTCGTGCCGGGCCTTCGGCAGCTCAATGCGTCGGAATATCTGCCGCGCATGACGCAGGCGTCAGCGCACATGCTGGCGCGCGATTACGATGCGGTCCTGCGGCTGGTGGCCGAGGGGCCGAGCGGAGGCATCCACGCTGCCTTCAATCCGCTATTGTCGGCCTTCGCTCATGCCGGCAAGGGTGAGGCAGACCAAGCAACAGCCAGCCTGCAGAGGCTCGAACGCCATCCGCTGATGAGCGGCGTCTATCTGCATCTCAGACCGATTCTGCTCGAAATCCTCAACCAGTCCACACCGGCGGAAGCGGCCTATCGCGAAGCGACCGAAAACCGCGAACGTGCCGGCACGCGTCAGGTCGATGGTTTCGCCCGCTTCCTCGAGCGCCAGGGCCGACCGGCCGACGCTCGGCGCCTGCTGGACGAGCAACTGGCAGCCAATCCGGACAACCCTGTGCTGCTGGCCGCCCTGCGGCGCCTCGATACCAAGCGCACCATGCCGAGCGATCCGCTGGTCGGCAATGCCGTCGAAGGCCTGGCCGAGGCGCTTTTCGCGTCGGCCACGGCACTTGGGCGCAGCGATGGCGGCGACCTGGCCGAACTGCATCTGCAGTTGGCTCTGTTCCTGCGCCCCGACCTGGACGATGCCCGCATGCTGCTGGGCGACATCTACGAAAGCCGCCAGCGCTACGATCAGGCATTGGCGATGTATGCACGGGTGTCGACCGGATCCGCCTATACCGAAAGCGCACAGTTGCGCCAGGCCTGGTGCATCAACGAACTCGGCCGGCACGACGAAGCCGTGCGCATCCTGCGCCGCATGGCGTCGGCCGAACCGGCCAGCCCGCGCGCCCTGCTGACCCTGGCCGACCTGTATCGCCAGATGGAGAAATGGCCGGACGCGGCGAAAGAATACACCAACGCGCTGTCCCGCATTCCGCGGATCGAGCAACGTCACTGGACCATCCTGTTCGGCCGCGGCGTATCCTACGAGCGCTCCAAGCAGTGGGAGAAGGCCGAAGCCGACATGCTGAAGGCGCTGGAGCTGCAGCCTGAACAGCCGCTGGTGCTGAACTATCTCGGTTATTCCTGGGTCGACATGCATCGTAATATCGACCAGGCGACCAAGATGATCGAACGCGCCGTGCAGCTGCGGCCCAATGACGGCGCCATCGTCGACTCGCTTGGCTGGGCGCTCTATCGCCTCGGCCGCTACGAGGAAGCTGTCGTGCAGCTCGAACGCGCCGTCGAACTGAAGGGTGGCGATCCGGTGATCACCGACCATCTGGGCGACGCCTACTGGCGGGTCGGTCGTCAGGAAGAAGCCAAATTCCAGTGGCGGCGGGCTCTGGGCCTCAAACCCGAGCAGGAGCTTGCGGTGCAGGTTCAGCGCAAACTGGACCATGGCCTGGATCCGGTTGCGGCGAAATAAGACGCGACGGACGATGCGGGAATGAGCACGATGGGGCTGAGCCGGCTGGCGCCGGCCAAGATCAACCTGTTCCTGCACGTTACCGGCCGCCGGCCGGCGCAGGGCCCGCAGGCCGGCTATCACGAACTCGAAAGCCTGGTGGTCTTTGCACAGGATGAGGCGGCCTGCGACCGCATCGCCGTCGCTCCGGCCGATACGCTCAGCCTGACGCTCGACGGGCCGCAGGCCGCAGCGCTGGCAGAGGCCGGCGACGGCAATCTGGTGCTGCGTGCTGCCAGACAGCTGCAAGCAATGAACGGCAGACAGGCCGCCATCACGCTGACCAAAAACCTTCCCGTGGCGTCAGGCATCGGCGGCGGGTCTGCCGATGCGGCCGCCACCCTGCATGCCCTGCGCGCCCTGTGGCAGATCGAGCTCGACGACGACACGCTGGGCCGCGTCGCGGCGCAGCTTGGCGCCGATGTGCCGGTCTGCCTGTTCGGGCGCGCCGCCATGATGACGGGGATCGGCGAGCAGATTGTCGCACAGCCGAGCCTGCCGCCCTTCTGGCTGGTGCTGGTCAATCCCGGCGTCGCCCTCGCAACCCGCGACGTGTTCTCCGCGCTGGCTGGACAGTACGGCCCGCCGATGCCGCTGGAACGGCGGCCTGACAGTGCGGCCGATCTCGCCATTCTGCTGCGCGCACGCCGCAACGACCTCGAAGCGCCGGCGCGTTTTCTGGCGCCGGAGATCGATCCGGTGCTGGCGGCATTGAAGACGCAGAACGGTTGCCTGCTGGCGCGGCTCTCGGGCTCTGGCGCCACCTGTTTCGGCCTTTTCGCTGAAAAGCGCGATGCGGAATTCGCGTTGCGCAACCTGTCCCGCGCCTACCCGAAATGGTGGGTGGCGGCCACGGCTGCGGGCTAAAAACCCAACCGTTTCATGGCATTGGCCGGACTGAAAATCCCGGCCAAGCCGGTGGACAAAGGCTGGATATTTCCGATCGTCTTGCCTATTGTCCGCCCGCTCCGCACATGCGCGGAGGCCTGCTGGGGCGTAGCCAAGCGGTAAGGCAGCGGTTTTTGGTACCGCCATTCCCAGGT
>VFQR01000653.1_pt1 | contig 39910 bp, 44 predicted proteins | sample 3512321 | NCBI WGS metagenome assembly VFQR01 (sample SAMN10412374, study PRJNA504923) | tailings metagenome | isolation source: Relicate 3 Philex TSF1 revegetated site | place: Philippines: Tuba, Benguet | collected 2017-08-29 | reverse complement strand
ACACCCTCGCGGGACTTCACCATCGAGGTCTTGTTCTCCTCGCGGATGATGTCCATGCACAGTTCGACGCATTCATCGCAGATGAACACCGTCGGCCCGGCGATGAGCTTGCGGACCTCGTGCTGGCTCTTGCCGCAGAAGGAGCAGTAGAGCGTATTCTTCGAATCGCCGCTGTTGCCTACCTTGCTCATGCCACCTGTGTCCTTCTCAGCGCCGTGACCCCGATGAATGTGCCCACTTCACGGGTCGCGGGGTTCCAAGCGTGCCGCTGCCCTCGAACGTTACGTTCGAATCTCGCCGTTCCGGAACCAAACACACTTCCGAATCGACGGCAACGAGCCCCCGCAATGCCGCCGAGGCTAAGCCCTGCCAACTCAACATAGGCTTAACGTAGGCGGTCGCCAATTGCGAGGGAACAGCAAATTGTGACCGAATTGCCGCAGACCGCCCCAAATTCGCGTCAGTCGGACCGGCGAGCGCCGCAAAGTCCGCTCAGGCCGCGGCCGCCCGCTCCATCGCCTCGCGACTCGAAATCACCTTGTCCACAAGTCCGAATGCGCGCGCCTCCTCGGCGGACATGAAATGATCCCGGTCGAGCGTGCGCTCCACGATGTCCATGTCCTGGCCCGTATGCCGGACGTAGATCTCGTTGAGGCGCCGCTTGAGCTTGATGATGTCCTGCGCATGACGCTCGATGTCGGAAGCCTGACCCGAGAACCCGCCAGAAGGCTGGTGCACCATGATGCGCGCGTTCGGCGTGGTGAAGCGCATGTCCTTGTGACCAGCGCACAGAAGCAGGGAGCCCATGGAGGCAGCCTGCCCGATGCAGAGCGTCGACACGGCAGGCTTGATGAACTCCATGGTGTCGTAGATGGCCAGCCCGCTGGTCACCACGCCTCCGGGCGAGTTGATGTAGAGGTTGATTTCCTTCTTCGGGTTTTCCGCTTCCAGGAAAAGGAGCTGCGCGCAGACCAGCGTCGCCATCCCGTCCTCGACCGGGCCGGTGATGAAGATGATGCGCTCCTTCAACAGGCGCGAGAAGATGTCGTAGGCGCGCTCGCCGCGATTGGTCTGCTCGACCACCATCGGCACGAGATTCATGTAGGTTTCGACGGGGTCTCTCATGGCGGTTCCTGTTGCAGAGTCGGATCCGGATGCAAGGCGGAATCCGTTGGGGCGTGTCTGGGGATTAGATAGGACGCCGTATCGGGCGAGTGCAAGTGCAGTGAGCCCGATCACCCCCCCTGCGCGCGCAGCCACCTCGCCAGTGCTTCGGTGTCACCCGTCTCCGCCGCCTGCGCGACCCGGCGCCCAACCGCCGCGCCGAACTTGTAGCCGTGACCCGAACAGGCCGAAACGATCAGCGCGCGGTCCCGCACCTGGCAGAAGAACGTCTCGTCACACGTGAAGGTGTAGGCGCAGGTCACGACCTCTCGGACCCGGTAGTCGCCGATGCGCTCGATCGCCGGGTCGAAATGACCCAGGATGGCCGCCCCTTCTCCCGGTTCGGGCATTCTGTCGGCGTCGGCGTCGGCGTGGCGCCGCTTGTGGAGGCCGGTGCCGAACTTCAGGCCGCCGTCGCCGGACGGCGGGATGACGTAGCCGTCGATGGTGCCGCCGACGTCGAGGATGACGGGCGCACTCGACCACGCCTCGACGAGGTCAGCCGGCGGATCGAGATAGGCAACCGCGGTCCGATAGGTCTCGAGATCGCTCGAAACGTCGGGAAAAAGCTTCGTCACCCAGGCACCGGCCGTGACCACGACGAGATCGGCCGAGAGCGTGCCGCCATCTTCGAGGCGGACCATGCCTGCCTCCGCGTCGATCGATGCGACCCGGTTGCCCTCGGCGACCATCGCGCCGCGCGTGCGGAGCCAGCCGACCATGTCGCGAGCGATGCGTCGACAGTGCAACGCACCGCCTTCTGGCGACGCGAAGGCGTAGCGCATGCCCTCCCTCGCAAGGAATGGCCAGCGTGCGACGGCCTCGCCCGGCTCGAAGATCTCGAAGGGAAACCGCCCCGCCTCGAGACCTTCGCGATATGTCTCGGCCTCGTCTCCGGGCTGGCGCGACACGCACAGGAAGCCACGCGGATCGAGATGGGTGGCGCCCAGATCGGCCCAAAGTTCGTCCCAGGCGTCGTAACCCTCCGAGATCATCGGCGCGTAACCGCTGGCCGCCGCGTAGGCACGACGGATGATGCGATGATGGTCGCCCGAGGCGGCGAGCGGATTGGGGATCGGTCCCTGCTCGAGCAGGGTCACCGCGTGACCGCGCCTGGTCAACGCCCATGCGGTTGAAAGGCCCGCGATCCCGCCTCCGACGATGGTGATCTTCATACGGTCAACTCCCGTGGCGTGATGCGGAGAAGCGAGGACACCGCAACGAAACTTTCGTATTGCGTGGATCGACCAGACGAGACGCGTGCCGATGAACTACGACCCGCCCTCCCTTCGATTGAGTCTTTCGCCGCGCGATCCGGACTTCGTCCAGAATCCCTATCCCTTCTACGCATCACTGCAAGCGGCGGCGCCGGCCTTCCACTGGAGCGAGCTTGGCCTGTGGTGCGTCGCCTCGTTCGACAGCGTCTCGCGCCTGCTGCGCGACCGCCGCCTCGGACGCGAGAGGCCTGGAGGCTACCGCACCCACGTCGCAATGGCAGGCGCGCGCGATCATCTGGCCCGGTTCGACGCGGTCGAAGCTCACTCGCTCCTCGAACTGGAGCCTCCGGCGCATACGCGACTGCGCATGCTGGTCAATCGCGCCTTCGTATCACGACAGGTCGAACGCCTGCGTCCAATGGTGGAAACACTCGCCGATCGCCTGATCGACGGCTTTCCGGGCGACGCCCCATTCGATCTGATCCCAGCATTCGCCGGACCGCTGCCGGCCTTCGTGATAGCCGAAATGATGGGTCTTCCGGCCGACGATGCACCCCGGCTCGTCGCTTGGTCGAACGCCATGGTCAAGATGTACACGCCGACCCCCGGCGACGACCATGCGCGGCACGCCGACGCCGCGGCCGGCGCATTCGCCGACTATGTGCGCGGCCATGCCGGCCGTCGCCGGAGCATGCCGGCGGACGACCTGCTCGGCGTTCTCGTCTCGGCGCGCGACGACGGCGACCGCCTGAGCGACGACGAACTGGTTTCTTCGACGATCCTGCTGCTCAATGCCGGCCACGAGGCAACGGTCCACCAGATCGGCAATGCCGTCATCGCGATCCTCAGGCAGGGCGGCGATCCGCGCCGGTTCTTCGCGACGCCGGAGGCAGCGGCGCGGACCGTCGAGGAATGCCTGCGCTTCGATGCACCGCTGCACCTGTTCACGCGCTGGGCCCGCGAGCCGGTCGAGATCGCACCCGGCGTGAAGATCGGAGCCGGTGAGCAGGTGGGGCTGCTGCTCGGCGCCGCCAACCGCGATCAGCTTGCCTTCGCGCACCCCGACAGGTTCGATCCGGATCGGAGCGACCAGAAGAACGTCTCGTTCGGCGCCGGAATCCATTTTTGCGTCGGCGCGCCGCTGGCACGACTCGAACTTCAGGTAGCGCTGACGGCGCTGTTCCGGCGGATGCCCGGGCTCCGGCTCGCCGAGCCGCCACGCTTCCGTGACAGCTGGCACTTCAGGGGACTGGAGACGTTGGTCGTGGATTCTTGAGACGGCGGCCTCTGCGCCCTGGCCCGTCAGACGCGCACAACATACTCCTTGCGCGTCGTCTTCAGGACTTCCCAGGTTCCCTTGAATCCCGGCCGGATGACGAAGCTGTCGCCAGCCTTGACCGTACGGGCCGCGCCGCCATCCTCGGTGATGACGGAGACGCCCGACAGGATCCGGCAATACTCCCATTCGTCGTACTCGATCCGCCATTTGCCGGGCGTCGATTCCCAGACGCCGGCGTAGAGGCCGCTGCCGGCCTCCTCGATGTTCCAGGTGCGGAAGGCCGGCGACCCCTCGATCACACGACCTTCGGCCGGCTGGCCGGGCTCCGCCTCGAGCCCGGCTATGCCGAGCCCGACGATGCGGCTGACATACATGGCGTCCTCCCTTTCAGTCAGGCCTTCTCCAGCGCCTGCTCGAGGTCGGCGATGATGTCGTTGACGTCCTCGATGCCGACGGACAGGCGCACCACGTCCGGGCCGGCGCCGGCCGCCACCTTCTGCTCGTCGGAGAGCTGGCGATGGGTGGTCGAGGCCGGGTGGATGATGAGCGACTTGGTGTCGCCGATATTGGCGAGATGCGAGAAGAGCTCGACGCCCTCAACGACCTTCACGCCAGCGTCGAAGCCGCCCTTGAGCCCGAAGGTGAATACCGCGCCGGCGCCCTTCGGAGAGTATTTCTTCATCAACGCGTTGTTCGGATCGGATGGCAGTCCCGGATACGATACCCACGCCACTTTCGGATGTTTCGACAGCCACGCCGCGACGGTCAGCGCGTTTTCGCAATGGCGCTGCATTCTGAGCGGCAAGGTCTCGAGGCCCGTCGCGATCAGGAAGGCGTTGAAGGGGGAGATCGCCGGTCCGAAATCGCGCAGGCCCAGGACCCGGCAGGCGATCGCGAAGGCGAAATTGCCGAACGTCTCGTGCAGCACCAGCCCGGCATATTCGGGCCGGGGTTCCGAAAGCATCGGATAGTTGCCCGACTTGGACCAGTCGAAAGTACCTCCGTCGATGATGGCGCCGCCCATGGAATTGCCGTGGCCTCCGATGAACTTGGTCAGTGAGTGCACGACGATGTCGGCGCCTTGCTCGATCGGGCGCAGGAGCCAGGGCGTCGCCATCGTGTTGTCGACGATCAGCGGCAGGCCATGCTTGCGCGCGACATCGCCGATCTTCTCGATATCGACGAAATTGCCGCCCGGATTTGCCAGGCTCTCGATGAAGATGGCGCGCGTCTTGTCGTCGATCTGCTTTTCGAAGCTGGCGACGTCGTCGACGTCGGCCCAGCGGACCTCCCAGCCGAAATTGCGGAAAGCGTGACCGAACTGGTTGATCGAACCGCCGTAAAGCTTTTTGGCTGCGACGAAATTTTCACCCGGGCGCATCAGCGTGTGGAATATCAGGAGCTGCGCTCCGTGGCCCGAGGCGGTCGCGAGCGCCGCCGTGCCTCCCTCCAGCGCCGCCAGCCGCTCCTCCAGTACCGCCTGGGTCGGATTCATGATGCGGGTGTAGATGTTGCCGAAAGCCTTCAGCCCGAACAGGGAGGCGGCGTGGTCCACGTCGTCGAAGACGAAGGACGTCGTCTGGTAGATCGGCGTCGCCCGGGCGCCGGTCGCGGGATCGGGCTGGGCACCGGCATGGATGGCGAGCGTGTTGAAGCCGGGCTGGCGCTGGGACATGGTTTCCTCCGAGGGATGCTTCTTCGAGTGACGTTGGATCACCTTCGCAAAGCACCGTGGCCAAAGCAAAGAAGAAAATTGCGCGTATGGGGCTGCCGGGAAGATGACGGCGGCGGGGCTGCGCTGGCGCTCGGAAATCTATTTCTGTCGAATGCCGAAGCTCTGGAATCCCGGGCGCATGACCGGCTTCCTTGCCGAGATGACGCGGCTGTTGACGCCGTTCCAGCCGATCTCGCCGGCCAGTCGGGCATACTCGATCTTCGGGCAACGGTTCATGACCACCTTCACGCCCGCAGCCTCCGCCCGCGCCGCCGCCTCGTCGTGACGCACGGTGAGTTGCATCCAGATGACCTTCGGCAGCGGATCGAGCGACAGCGCCTCCTCCACCACCTGCGGAACGTCGCGGGAGGCACGGAAGACGTCGACCATGTCTATCGGCTCCGGGACGTCCCCAAGCCGCGCGTAGACGGTTCGGCCCAGGATCTCCTTCCCGGCGTGCCCCGGATTGACCGGGAAGACGACGAAGCCCTTGTCGATCAGATACTTCGTCACGAAAAAGCTCGGTCGGACGTCGTTGGCGGACGCCCCTACGATCGCCACCGTCGTGACGCTGTTGAGGATGCCGGCGATGTATTCGTTGGAGTAGCCGTCGTGGTCCATGCCGTGGCGTCGCAAGTCCCTTCTAATTTAGACTTCGCGAAGCGATCACGAGACTGCACCATGATCATGTGGCTCATCGAGAAGCTCGGCGTCACCAATGCCGCTCTTCATCAGTTCGCCCTGACCGGAGCTTTCAGCTTCGCCGGCGTCGTCGTGACCGGCGTTCTGGCCATCCTCACCTGGTTCGGCAATCAGTGGGCGCTCAGGCGGGAGCGCAGAACGGCCCGCGACGAGCGACACGACGATCTGAGACTGGCGATATGGGCGGGGATCCATGCGATCTGGCAATTTCTCATCAACGTCGCGCCCGAGAAGAAGTCGCCGGAAAAGGTGCGCGAAGTCTTCGCCGCGAAACGCGCCGAGCCCCGCCGGTCCGGCTATACGCCCTTCATTTCCGCGCCGCCGCGGAGCGTGCTGTTCGACGGGATCAGGAACGACCTGTTCCTGCTGAAGGCTGATGAAATACCGCAGGTTGTCGGATTCTACCGACATCTGGCGATGCTCGGTGAGTTCGCCCAGGATTTGAGGACCGCCGAGTTCGCTAGGCTCGATCTCGACCGGAAGGAGCAGATGCTCATACACTAAATCCGCATGCTCAACGAATGCGAGGATCATGCCGTCGCATGCCTGAAAATGCTCGAATTCAAGATCAGGGTTCCTGCCGGCAAGCGCCTGGCCGCCGGATGAACGAACGTTCAGCAGACCAAAGCTCAGTAAAACGGGTCCGGCCCGAACTGGCCCGGCTGCGGCTTGTTCACGGGCTGATTCTCAGGTCGTCCGCTCGTCGATCTCGTCATCGCAGGTCAGCCTTTCTGCATCTCGATCCTGTTGGCCGAAGATAGTTCACAGGGCGGCTCGATTCAATCGCGACCCGCATCCGTGGAGGGCAGCCCGATCCGGCCTTCCGCGTCGATCGGAAAGGCCGGGTTGTGCGCGACCTCCCACAGATTGCCTTCGGGGTCGGCGAAATAGCCGTACCAGCCGCCCCAGAAGGCCTTTCCCGCAGGCCTTGCGATGCGGCCTCCGGCGCGCGCGGCCTCGGCCAGCACCGCGTCGACCTCGGCATCGGAACGGGTGTTGTAGGCGAGATAGACCGGTCCGGGCGCCGCGCCGAAGGAGACCCCGGCATCCGGCTCGGCGTCCTTGCGGGGATACAGCGCCAGGATGGCGCCGCCCATCTGGAAGAAGGCCACGCCATCCGTGATGCCGGGATGGCGCGCGAGACCCATGGCTTCGTAGAAGCCGACCATGATTTCGAGATCGCGCACCGCGATCGTGACGATGGAGACGCGCGGCTCCATCAGGCTTGTGGCCAGTCGGGACTGCGCTTGCCGAGGAAGGCTTCTATCCCTTCGCGCGCCTCCGCCGACATCATGTTTTCCACGATCGCGCGGCCTGAGTGTTCATAGGCGGCCGCGAGCCCCATTTCGGACTGCGCGTAGAATGCCTGCTTGCCCAGCGCTATCGCGCCGGGGGGCTTGGCCGCGATCGTGGCGGCGTATTTCGCTACGACCTGGTCGAGATACTCCGCCGGCACCACACGGTTGATGAGGCCGAATTCGCGCGCGGTCGCGGCGTCGATCATCTCGCCCGTCAGGAGCATCTCCATCGCATGCTTCGGCTTCACCTTGCGCGACAGCGCCACCGCCGGCGTATGGCAGAAGAGGCCGACGTCGATGCCGTTGACGCCGAAGCGGGAGCGATCGGAGGCGATTGCGAGATCGCAGCTCGCCACCAACTGGCATCCGGCCGCGGTGGCGATACCGTCGACCCTGGCGATCACGGGTTTCGGCAGCGCAACGATCGCGCGCATCATGGCCGAACACGCGGCGAACGTCTTCTCGAAGAAGGCACGTCCGCCATCCGCGTCGGCCCGGTAGGAATTCATCTCCTTCAGATCGTGCCCGCCGGAAAAAAGCTTGCCCGCCGCCGCGATCACCACCACCCTCACGGCAGCGTCCTGGCCGGCCTCATGGAGGGCCGCCGACAGTCCCGCGATCACGTCCAGCGAGAGGGCGTTGGCCGGAGGGTTGGCCAGCGTGATCGTGAGCACGCCATCCGAAGTATGCGTGTGGACCAGCGCGGTGCTTTCGCGCCTGATTGCCAGAACCTCTCCCATCGCGACGATCTCCCGGATTTCGATTGCGGCTACGACCTAGCATGTCATGGGTTGCCCGCCAGCCCCCATTTGATGTTCTCTCCATTGACGCTTACGACAACGGAAGTCGCGCGATCGACCGGGAGGAAAAGCTTGTCGAAGGTGCTTTACGAGAAGGATGGCCGGATCGGCCGCATTACGCTGAACCGTCCGGACGTGCTCAATGCGATCGACGACGAGGTCCCGGTCGAACTTGCCGAGTGCGTCGCGCGGGCGAACGCCGACCAGGGTGTGCACGTGATCGTGCTGTCGGGCGCAGGGCGCGCGTTCTGCGCCGGATACGATCTGACCTACTACGCCGAGGCGGCGGCCGGCGATGGCAACGCCGTCACACAGGAGATGCCCTGGGATCCCATGAAGGACTACGCCTTCATGATGCGCAATACCGATCTCTTCATGTCATTGTGGCGGAGCTACCGGCCGGTGATATGCAAGGTGCACGGCTACGCTGTCGCGGGCGGCTCTGACATCGCGCTGTGCTCCGACATCGTCGTCATGGAGGAGGATGCCGAGATCGGCTACATGCCGACCCGGGTCTGGGGCTGTCCCACGACCGCGATGTGGGTCTACAGGATGGGCCCGGAGAACGCCAAGCGCATGCTGTTCACCGGAGACAGGATCAAGGGAACCGAGGCCGAGCGGCTCGGCCTCGTCTACAAGGCCGTCGCGGCGCCCGATCTCGACGCCGCCGTCGAATCCCTCGCCGAGCGCATGGCCGGCGTGCCCGTGAACCAGCTCATGATGCAGAAGCTCGTCGTCAACCAGGCGATCGAGGCGATGGGACTGCGTCAGACGCAGATGTTTGCGACCCTCTTCGACGGCATCACGCGGCACTCGCCCGAGGGGCTGAACTTCAAGCACAGGGCCGAGGAGCTGGGCTGGAAGCATGCCGTGCGCGAACGCGACCTCGGTACGTTCGACTGGACAGAAAACAGACCGATCAACCGCCCCCGGTGAGACGATGAACAAGCATGCCTCCCCTTCCCGTGCGGCCGACCCACGGCTCGAGCCCGTGATGAACGTCGACGAGATCAACGCCTTCATAGACCGGGTCTATCCGGAACTGGCACGCAACGGGGACCATTACTACGCCAGCGCGGTCACCGCGGACGGAGCGATCGTACGCCTCGATGCCGACCACCGGCACGTGCGGCCCGGCGGGACGATCTCCGGGCCGACGCTGTTCAATCTCGCCGACATGGCCGGCTATGTCTGCGTCGTGTCCCGGACGGGGCCGGAAGCGCTCAGCGTGACGACGACGCTGACCATAAACTTCATGCGCAAGGCGCTGCCCGGGCCGATCGAGGCGCATGGGCGAATCCTCAAGCTGGGCAAGAGCCTCATGGTGTTCGATGCCGCCATCATGTCGGCGGGCGAGATGGTTGCCCATGCCACCGGCACCTATTCGATACCGCCACGCCGGACGACCAACCCGATCGGATAGCAAGGTAAAATAATACCTATTTTATAACCATTTGATTCTGTTATCTTTTCTCATTCACGACGGCTGAATTGCGTATTGACCCTTCATCCCGGCTGGCATATAAGCCGGCGTTGAAGCAGCGGCCTACGGGCCGCCGTTTCATTGTTGGCCGTCCGCCAACGCAAGCAACAAGAAACGCCCTCGCCCGTCGGCACCGGCGGCAGGGTACGAAACGGAAAGCCGAAACCATGAAAACCTTCTCGCAGAAGCCTGCGGAGGTGACGAAGAAGTGGGTTCTGATCGACGCCGAGGGTCTCGTCGTCGGCCGGCTCGCTAGCATCGTCGCCAACCGTCTCCGCGGCAAGCACAAGCCGACCTTCACGCCGCATGTCGACGACGGAGACAACGTCGTCATCGTCAATGCCGACAAGGTCGTGTTCACCGGCAAGAAGTATTCCGACAAGGTCTACTACTGGCATACCGGACATCCCGGCGGCATCAAGGAGCGCACGGCGCGCGACCTGCTCGAAGGCCGCTTTCCGGAGCGCGTCGTCGAAAAGGCCATCGAGCGCATGATCCCGCGCGGTCCGCTCGGCCGTCGCCAGATGAAGAACCTCCGCGTCTATGCCGGCGCGGCGCATCCCCATGAAGCCCAGCAGCCCGAGACGCTCGACATCGGCAAGCTGAACGCCAAGAACAAGAGGGCCTGATCACCATGGCTGAGCTTTCCTCGCTCGCAGAACTGGGCAGCGCGACCGCCAAGACGGCGCAGCCCGCGGCCCCGGTCCATGTCCAGAAGCTGGACGCATCCGGCCGCGCCTACGCCACCGGCAAGCGCAAGGACGCCATCGCGCGCGTCTGGGTCAAGCCCGGCACGGGCCGCATCACGATCAACGAAAAGGACTTCAGCGCCTATTTCGCGCGGCCTGTCCTGCAGATGATCCTCAAGCAGCCCATCGTGGCGGCCAACCGCGACGGCCAGTTCGACGTCGTGGCAACGGTTGCCGGCGGCGGCCTCTCCGGCCAAGCTGGCGCGGTTCGCCACGGTATTTCCAAGGCGCTCACCTATTACGAGCCCGGTCTGCGGGCGACGCTCAAGAAGGGTGGCTTCCTCACGCGCGACAGCCGCACCGTCGAGCGAAAGAAGTACGGCAAGGCGAAGGCCCGCCGCTCGTTCCAGTTCTCCAAGCGCTGATCCGCTTCGGAAACGGCAAAGTGGAAAGCGGGCCCTCGGGTCCGCTTTTTTGTTCGTATGCGCGCAAAGTCGCGTCCGACGCTGCCGCCGCCAGCCGCGGCAGCGTCAATCTGGACGCGATCACGTCCGGGGACTAAGGAAGCCGGGCAAAACCGAAAGCGGGTTCCATACAATGCCGGCAAAGACGATCGACCATGCCTTCACGGCACGCGGCCTCGGCGGCGCTGCATCGGACCCGACCTATGCGGGCGCGCTGTCCTTCATGCGGCGGAAATTCTCGAAGACCGTGCGGGGCGCCGATGCCATCGTGTGGGGCATCCCCTTCGACGCAGCGGTGACCAACCGGCCGGGAGCGCGTTTCGGCCCGCAGGCGATCCGTCGCGCCTCCGCCATCATGGACAACGATCCGCAGTATCCGTTCCAGTCCGACCTGTTCGAAGCGCTCAAGGTCGTCGACTACGGAGACTGCCTGCTCGACAGCGGCAATCACCAGAAGACGCCGGCCGCGATCGAGCGGGAAGCGGCGAAGCTGCTGAAGTCCGGCGCGTTCCTGCTGACCCTGGGCGGCGACCACTTCGTCACGTGGCCCCTGCTCAAGGCGCATGCCGCCATTCACGGACCGCTATCGCTCGTCCAGTTCGACGCGCACCAGGACACCTGGCCCGACGACGGCAGGCGCATCGACCACGGATCCTTCGTCACGCGCGCCGTGCGCGAGGGCATCGTCGATCCCGAGACGTCCATACAGATCGGCATCCGCACCCACGCACCCGAGGATTTCGGAATCCGCATCCTTTACGGCTGGGAAGTGGAGGAGATGCGGGCGGAGGACATCGCTAACGCGATCCTCGACCGGACGCGCGGCCGCAAGACCTACGTGACGTTCGACATCGACTGCCTTGATCCGGCCTTCGCGCCCGGCACGGGAACGCCCGTCGCGGGAGGCCCGTCCTCGGCCCGCATGCTGTCCGTGCTGCGCCAGCTCGACAGGCTGGACATGATCGGCGCCGACGTGGTCGAGGTTGCGCCCGCCTACGACCATGCCGATATCACCGCCATCGTGGCGTCCAACATCGCGATGTACTATCTGGGGCTTCTGGCCGTCCGCAAGGCGCGCCAGGCCTGATCGGAAACGGAACTTCCCGTCGCGAATCAGGCTCCGGCCCCAACAAACTGAATCAAATCGGCAATCGGAAGCATGAAACCGAAAATCTTCATCGACGGCGAACACGGCACGACCGGTCTCCAGATCAGGGCGCGGCTCGGCGCACGCGACGACATCGAGCTGCTGTCCATTCCCGAGGCGGAGCGGCGCAACGTGTCGATGCGCGAAGAGATGCTGAAGGGCGCCGACGTCGCGATACTGTGTCTTCCCGACGATGCATCGCGGGAAGCCGTGGCAATGCTGGAGGGCCGCAACGCCACCCGCGTGATCGACACCTCGACCGCCTTCCGCGTCCATCCCGACTGGGCCTACGGGTTTGCCGAGATGGATCGGGGCCAGCGCGATCGCATCGCCAAGGCCCGGCTCGTGGCCAATCCCGGGTGCTACCCGACCGGCGCGATTGCGCTCATCCGTCCGCTCGTTGCCGCGGGCATCCTGCCAGCCGACTATCCGGTGTCGGTCAACGCGGTCTCCGGATATACGGGGGGCGGCAAGCAGCTCATCGCGCAGATGGAGGACCGGGACAGCACCGACCACATCGACGCACCCCATTTCGTCTATGGCCTGACGCTGGCCCACAAGCACGTTCCGGAGATGCAGGCGCACGGCCTCTTGGACCGCCGGCCGATATTCTCTCCCAGCGTCGGCCGGTTCCCCCAGGGCATGATCGTCCAGGTGCCGCTGCATCTCAGCGACCTCAACGGCGCGGCGCGGCTGACCGACATTCATGCCGCGCTTTCCGCGCACTATCTCGGTCAGGACGTCGTGGAACTCGTGCCTCTGGAGGAATCCGCCGGAATCGCGCGGCTCGACCCGACGGAGCTTGCCGGCGAGGACCGCATGAAGCTCTACGTGCTCGGCACGGAGGGCAAGGGACAGGTCAATCTCGTCGCCTCGCTGGACAATCTCGGCAAGGGCGCGTCCGGCGCGGCGGTCCAGAATCTGGATCTCATGCTCGCGGCAGCATGAGTCCGAGCCTTGAGGCCCACCGAAATAAGGGCGGACCGGTATCTTGCGAGATCGGTTTGCCTGTCCTATATGACCGTCTATCGATCTTGCTTGCCGAACTTTGTTTTTGCGTCCTTGGACGCCTCTGACGATCTTCCCTCTCAAAATCGATGCCTCCTGCGCCGGGCTCTGGTCCGAACGCATTTGTCTATGAACGATTGAAAGGAAATCGTCATGAATACTGGTACCGTGAAGTTCTTCAATGCCACCAAGGGTTTCGGCTTCATTCAGCCGGACAATGGCGGCGCTGACGTGTTCGTTCACATCTCTGCCGTCGAGCGCGCCGGCCTGCACACCATCGTGGAAGGCCAGAAGCTGTCCTTCGACGTCGTGCAGGATCGCCGTTCCGGCAAGAACGCGGCCGACAACCTGCAGGCCACCTGACGAAAACGGTCGCTTTGGCGCGACCACGGATGTACTGGCGCGCCGAGACGGCAATGGGAGGTCGGGGTCATGCCCCGGCCTTTTTTGCATCCGGACCGTCCCGATGAACCGAGCCAGGGAGACCATGAATGGCCAACTCCTCCAAAGCTGATGCCCTCTTCAGGCCGATTCGATCCAAGGCTGAAAGCAAGCACGACACGACCGACAACGCCGCGCGCAGCATCATCGATGCCGAGACGGCGCGACGCGAGGCCAAGACGGCACGGCTGCGCGAAGCGCGGCTTGCGCAGGAAGCCACCGCCCAGCCCGAGCCCGTCGCTCCGCGCACGAAGCGGCGCGCCGCCAAGGCCTGATCCGAATGGACCTCAGGCGCGTTCCGCGACGAGCGGATATGCGCCTTTCGTGCCGCGCCAGTGGGCGACGGCGAAGCCCAGCAGCAGGATCGCGAGCGTGTGGTGCGCGAGGGCATGGCCGAGCGGGACCGCCATGACCAGGGTCGCGACGCCGAGGGCCGCCTGAACCAGGACCAGCAGCAACAGCAGCACCGCACGCCGCGCATGCGTGGTTCCCGGAAGGGCACGCGTGACCGACACCGCGTGGAAGACCGCCACGCCCAGCACGAGGTAGGCCCCTGCCCTGTGCATGAACTGGACGGCCTTGGGGTTTTCGAAGAAATTGATCCACCAGGGGTCTAGGACGAACAGGCCTCCGGGGACGAGTGATCCGTCCATCAGCGGCCACGTGTTGTAGCTCAGCCCTGCATGCAAACCGGCAACCAGCGCGCCGAGATAGATCTGCAGCAGCACCAGCGCGACGAGCCAGCCGGACACGCGCTGCGTCGACCGCGGCGCCGGCGCTGCGCCGTGAGGCGCGAGGCCGCGCGCGACGGACATGACGGCCGTGAAGATGAGGCATGCGAGCGTCAGGTGCACGGCAAGCCTGTACTGGCTGACGGTCACCCGCTCCGAAAGGCCCGAGGCCACCATCCACCAGCCCACGAAGCCCTGAAGGCCACCGAGCGCGAGTATGCCCAGAAGCTTTGGCTTCAGATGGCGCTCGACACGCCCCGTGAGCCAGAAGAAGGCGAGCGGGACGGCAAAGACGAAGCCGATGCCTCGCGCCAGCAGCCGATGCGCCCATTCCCACCAGAATATGGTCTTGAACGCGTCGAGGCTCATCCCCCGGTTTATTTCCCGATACTGGGGAATCTGCCGGTACTTCTCGAATTCCTCCAGCCATTCGGCCTCGGAAAGCGGCGGGACGACACCGTGGATCGGCTTCCATTCGGTGATCGACAGGCCGGAGCCGGTGAGCCGCGTAGCGCCACCCACGACGAACAGCGCCAGAAGCATCGCCAGAACGAGGTAGAGCCACCAGCGCACGAGCGCTCGATCACGCAGGACGCGCCCGTGAGGAACCTCGAGCGGAGCGGAGACGGTCACCATGGCGGCGCGTGGTGAACCATCGCGCCGACTAATTCAAGCGCCGACCACGCCGCGCGACACGCGGTCGCGCTCATCGCTACGCGTTGCCGCATCATCCGCGACGCATTAGAACCACCGCATGCCAGTTCGTCTGAAGAAGCTCGTCGGCTCGTTCCTGCTCGTCACGCTCGTGATCGTCTACGCGGTGCTGGCAACGCTCTATGCCGTCGCCCAGCTCGCCGAATCCGGCGCCCTGGTCCATCTGGCCTATTTCTTCCTGACGGGACTGCTGTGGGTGCTCCCTGCCATGTGGATCATCAAATGGATGGTCACGGAGCCGCGCCGCTAGCGGCAGATCACACGGTTACGAGCCGCCGTCCACGATTTGCGAGCGGCGTCGTCAGGCCCGACAGCATCGTCGAGACATGGCCGATCTCCTGGAAACGGCCGTTGATCGATATGCGCGGCAGGGCGTGGAGATGCGCGCGATGGCGGGGCATCAGTATGCCGTGCCGCGTGGTCACGGCCGTTGCGAAACCGCACTCGGCCGCGAGGCGGACCTCACGCTCGCCCACTGCCAATGCATTGCCGTAGGGATAGGCGAGATGGCGCGGCCGCGCGCCGAGCCGCGTCTCGATCGTGTCGGCCGACTGGATCAGCTCTCGCCGCGCCTCCGTCTCGCCCAGCCGCCGCAAGGCGACGTGACCGATGGTGTGGGCGCCTATCGTGACCAGCGGATGGGCAGCCGCGATCGTCAGCTCGTCCCAGTTCATAAGGAGCCGGCTCGATGGTCCGGCCGCGTCGATGCCGGCGGCGGCGGCCAGCCGGACGACCGCCTCCGACACCGCTTGCTCGGCGACCTCCTCCGTCAGATGGGCATGCAGCCGAGCGAATGCGGCACGCTTGGCAGCCGGCGTGGAGCAGTCGATCCGCTCGCGCTCGATCAGCACGGTTTCCACGCTCTGGAGAACCTCGTCGACGACCTCCCACCAAAGCAGCGCCTTGCCATCCACCAGGCCCGGCGCGACGTAGATGGCGATAGGCGCACCGTGCCGCTCGAGCACGGGCAACGCTTCGGTTAGATTGTCGCGAAAGCCGTCATCCGCCGTGAGGGCGACGAAGCGGCCTGCCCGCGGGTGGAAAAGACGATCGGCCGCCTCGTCCATGTCGACGAGCGCGTAGCCGTCTTCGCGCAGCGCTCCGAGAAGGTGATCCAGGAAATCCGGCGTGACGCTCAGGTGGCTGTTGACGCCAAGCGGCGAAGGCGCTTCACGGGTGACGCGATGCAGCATCAGGATCGCTCCCACACCGCCCATCAGACGGCCCGCCAGCGCACCGATACCGCTCGCCTGCGCCAGGTTGAGCACCAGCCTCGCCGCCTGCCGCCTGTCGAACATTCCTTCACCTTTTGCCGATAGCGTCACGAGGCGGCGAACTTCGCCCACCGAGCGATCCGCGATCGTAGCGCGGCAAGGATTGAAGGATGGTTGACGCAGCGCAGCGGACCCACGCCGCCCTCGGGGGCAGGCCGGAGACCGCCGACCGCCCGACCTCCTGGGCGATGGTGCATGTTGCCGGCACCGCCGCGCTGGACAGCTATTGCGCGCATCTCCACCATGCGGTCGCCGCCGCGCCGCAGGACGAGTTGTGGGTGCGCGCCTGGGCCGGCGAGGCCAGCCCGGACTATCTCGTGGCGAGCCTGCGCATCGACGGCGTCGCCGTATTCGCACTCGCGCTCGAGGTCGTCTCGCGTCGCGGCCTGCGCGTCGCTCGCTTCATCGGGGGCAGCCACGCCAACGCCAATTTCGCACCCGCCTGCCCGAACTGGCTGGAAGGCGCCTCGGCCGCCGACATGCGTGCCCTGTTCCACGCGATCGCGAAGGCAAGGCCGGACATCGACGTGGTGATGCTCGAACGCCAGCTTCGCCGGCTCGGGCGCCACCCCAATCCAATGCTCGCGCTGCCCGACGTCGAAAGCCCGAACCTGGCTCTTTCGCTCGACATCGCCGCAGGGTTCGAGGCGGTGCTGGAGCGCGTCAACGGCAAGAAAAAGCGCAAGAAGCGTCGGGCGCAGGAGCGAAAGTTCGAGGCGGCGGGCGGATACCGTCTCATCCGCGCCGATACGCCGGAGACCGTCGACCGGCTTTTCGACGCCTATCTGGAGATGAAGCAGCAGCGCTTCCGGCGCATGGGAATCGCCGATGTGTTTGCCGACCCCGACGTGCGCGCCGCACTGCGCCGCATCTTTCTGGACGCCCTGAAGGACGAGCGGCGACCATATCGGCTCGATGCGCTCGAAGTGAACGGCATCCTGCGCGCCGTTACCGGATCGAGCACCGCCGGGGACACCATCACGTGCGAGTTCGCCGCCATCCGGGAAGACGAGCTTTTCGCCGTAAGCCCCGGCGATTTCCTCACCTTTCACAACATTGAGATGGCCGCCGCCGAGGGATTTCGGGTCTACGACTACGGCGTCGGAGACGAGCCCTACAAGCGCTCCTGGTGCGACGTCGAGACCCGGCATTTCGACACGATCGTCCCGCTGACCCTCAAGGGGCGTGTCGCGGCATCGCTTCTGTCGGCGGGAACGCGCGCCAAGCGGGCGATCAAGTCCTCGCCGCTTGCCTGGAGGCTGGCGAAGACACTGCGCCGCCGCATGGCCGGCAGCAAGCAGGAAGCGCGCCCGGTCGAGGCGCCCGACTGACCCCTCAGGCTGCCGAGCGGTCCGGCACGGGCGAGGACGGCGGCAACGACGCCTCGGGCGAAACGGTGACCGCGTCGGCATAACCGGCCGACGCAAGCTCGGCGCGCAGAGCGTCGACCGTGTCGCTATCCGCGCCCAGTATGCTGACGAAGAGCACGGAGCCTTCGCTCACGAGGCGCGACAGCGAGGCGGCGTCGGCGGCGCCGCATTCGGCGATCACCACGTCATAGGCCGTCGAAAGCGAGTCGAGGATCATCGGCAGGCGGTCGATCGCACGCATCGCCGTCGCGGCGTCGGCCGTGCCCGTCGGAATCAGGTCGCTGCCCGAGTAGAGGTCGCCGTGGATCACATCCCGGAACTGGGCACGGGCCGCGAGGAGATCGGTGACGCCGGGACGTTCCTCGCCGTCCAGCATCGGCCGGGCGGTCGCGCCTGACAGGGTGAGATCGACGAGAATGACCCTCAGCCCGGCATCGCTCACGGCGCGCGCGATCAGCACCGCACTCGCCACGCCCTCGTCTCCCTCCGGCGAGACGACGATCGCGCGGACCTTGCCCTTCGCGATCAGCATGTCCGCGGCAGCCTCGACCGAAAGATCGGCCACTGGTTCGTGAAACGCGTCGATCTCCGCTGCAACGGCCGCGTGGATCGCGTCCTCGTCAGCCCCGTCACGCGAAGGCCGGCGCAGCCAGCCGCGAAGCCCGGCTGTCTGCGCGGGAGGCATGGAGTGGACGATGGGGACCGGAGAACCTGCACCGTCGCTGCGCGCGGGACGCATCGCCCGGCCGGAGAAGAGCTCCGCCATGAGCACCGCCAGTGCAGCCAGCAGCAGCGAGCCGGCGAAGGCGGCCGAAAGGATTGGGATCGGTCTGGGAAAATAGGGCTGCGAGGGTTCGATGGCACGCGAGAAGACACGCGCGTCGACGGGCGCATAATTGCTTTCGCCGCGAGACGCCGCCTCGCGATAGCGCGTCAGATAGCTTTCGAGGAGTGCGCGCTGCGAGGCGGCCTCGCGTTCCAGCGAGCGCAGTTCCACGGTCTCCTCGTCGGCGCGCGCCGATTCCACCTTCAGGCGGTTCAGGTCGGCCGATAGCTGCTGCTCGCGAAGCTGGGCGCTGCGCGCTTCGTTCTCGAGCCCTCCCAGCAGCTTGCGTGCCTCTCCGCGGATCTGCCCCTCGAGGTCGGCGAGCTGCGAGCGCAGCGAACGGATGCGGGGGTGGTTGTCGAGCAGCGTGGTGGAAAGGTCGGCGATGTCGGCGCGCAACTGCACCTCCCGCTCGCGCAGCCGCTGGATCAGCCCCGATCCAAGCACCTCGGGTATCGATTCCAGCGACGCGCCGGACGACAGCGCGGCGCGGACACCTTCGGCATTGGCCTCCGCGGCGGCGCGCGCTGCGCGCACACGGGAGAGTTCGGTCGACATCTCGGCGAGTTGCTGCGTGGCGAGCGTCGAGTTGTTCTGCCCCATCATCAGGTCCGACTTCGCCCTGAAGTCGGCGACCTTGGCCTCCGCCTCGCGAACGCGCTGGCGCAGCGTCTCGATTTCCGGCTCCAGCCAGCGCGTGGCATCGGCGGTCGAAAGCTGCTTGGCATCGCGCTGGACGCCGATATAGGCGTCTGCGATCGCATTGGCCGCATTCGCGGCGAGCTCCGGATCCTCGGAGGCGAATTCGACGACGATGACGCGCGACCGCTCGACGCGGTAGACGGTCAGGCGCTCGCGCATCGCCCTCAATACCCGCTCCTCCGACGACGGCTCGGCGCCGGCCAGCCCCACCATGGCCATGAGCGCGCGCCTGAGGGAGCCCGAACGGGGATTGAATTCCTCCCTGCCGGCCAGGTCGAGACTGCGGGCCACATCGCGCAGCAGGTCGACGGACGAAATCACCTGGACCTGGCTCGTGACGCCCTCCTCGTCGAGGATCGGGCGGTCTGCGTCCTGCACGGGTCGCGTGAAGACGGATTCTCGCGCCTCGATGAGAATACGCGTCTCGGCGCGATAGAGCGGCGTTGCCGAGACGAGATAGGCCAGTGCAACGGCCATGCAGATGCCGACGAAAACCGCGATCGCAAGCCAGTTGCGCAGGAGGCTCGCGAACAGCTGTCGCAGATCGATATCGACATCCCTTTCGGGCATGGACGCTGCGGACATGAAGCGGACTCCGGCTGAATTCGTGCCGGATCGTAAACACCTATGGTAACCGAGCGGTTAAGCGGCGCCCGTTTAGCGGAGGTTGGATGCAGCGGGAGGATCGCCGCTTTACCGGCCATTAACCCTAACCGGACGATAACGGCTGCAGGTGGCCGCCCTTCCCGGCGGCGCGAGACATTCCGGGGCCGTGCGCACGATGAACAGGTCGCTGCTTTTCGTTCCAGCCGTTGTGGCGGCGCTCTCGGTCGCGGGCTGCTCGGGCTACCGCCCCGCGCCGGCGGCCTTCCACGAGGCAATCAACCAGCCCTACATGCTGGATGCGGGCGACCGTGTTCGCATCACGGTCTTCGAGCAGGAAGGCCTCACCAACAGCTACGCCGTCGACCAGGCGGGCTACATCGCCTTTCCGCTGATCGGCGCGGTGCCGGCGCGCGGGACGACGCTGCAGCAACTCGAAGCCCAGATCGCGGCCAAGCTCCGGAACGGCTACCTGCGCGATCCGGACGTATCCGCCGAGGTCGACCGCTACCGTCCGATCTTCGTGATGGGCGAAGTCGGCGCCGCCGGCCAGTATTCCTACGTCCCGGGCATGACCGTGCAGAAGGCCATCGCATCGGCCGGAGGCTTTTCGCCGCGCGCCAACCAGTCGGACATGGACATAACCCGCGACATCAACGGCAAGGTCATGACAGGTCGCGTGCTCGTTTCCGACCCGCTCATGCCCGGCGACACGATCTATGTGCGCGAGCGCCTGTTCTGATCCCACGGGAATACGCCCGTGAGCGTCAGCCTGCGCATCGTCCATTGCTTCCGCTCGCCGGTCGGGGGCATCTTCCGGCATGTTCGCGACCTCGCCGAGGCGCAGAAGGCAAGCGGGCATCGCGTCGGCATCGTGTGCGATTCCACGACCGGTGGAGCCTACGAGGACCGTCTGTTCGACGCGATCGCCCCTACCCTGGACCTGGGCGTGCACCGCACGCCGATGCAGCGACATGTAGGCCCGGGCGACGTCGCCGCTGCCTGGCGGAGCTACCGCCTCGTCCGATCCCTGCAACCTGACGTCCTGCATGGCCACGGCGCCAAGGGCGGCGTCTATGCGCGCATGTTCGGAACACTGATGCGCAATCACCACCGTCCGGCGCGCATCTACTCGCCGCATGGCGGCAGCCTGCACTACGACAGGGCGAGCACCACGGGACGCCTGTTCTTCGGCGCCGAGCGGTTCATGGACCGCTTCACCGACAGGCTGCTCTTCGTATCCGACTACGAACGGCGCACCTTCCGCGAGAAGATCGGAGAGCCGCGCTCGGACTGGAAGCTGGTCTACAACGGCTTGCGTGCAGGGGAGTTCGAGCCGGTGGCGCCGGTGCCGGACGCTGCCGACTTCCTCTATATCGGCATGATGCGGGACCTCAAGGGACCCGACCTCTTCATCGATGCGCTGCACCGGGTCGGCCAATCGACGGGCCACCGGCCGCGGGCGGTCATGGTCGGCGACGGCGACGGCGTCGCCGGGTATCGGGCTCAGGTCGCCCGCCTCGGCATCGCAGGCGAAGTCACGTTCCTGCCGGCGATGCCGGCACGGCAGGCCTTCGCGCTGGCGCGGATCGTGGTGGTGCCGTCGCGCGCCGAGGCGATGCCCTATATCGTTCTCGAGGCACTGGCGGCGGGCAAGCCCATGATCGCGAGCGCCGTCGGCGGCATTCCGGAAATCTTCGGCGACGGCTCGCGCGCGCTGGTTCGTCCCGATGCCGCCGAGATTGCTGCGCGCATGATCGAGGCCCTCTCCGACGAGGCATCGTACGCAGCCGCGATGCCCACGCTCGGCACGCTGAAGTGCCGTTTCGGCGCCGACGTCATGGCGCGCGAGATCGAAGCCGCGTACCGCGAGGCGATCGGTCCAGCCTGATGTCCCGGGCAAATTGCACGCGCCCGGGAAATGGAATCTTCATGGCTCTCTGCTAGGCCTCGCGCAAGGAGCGCGTATGGCCCGATGAACCAGATCAACCCCCCTCACCGCTATACGCCGGCAGCGGTTCGCGGCGCCGACGACGGCAAAGCCAGCGACGCGCCGGGCGTCCTCAATCCGGTCGCGCGCCAGATCGCGGCGCAATACCGGTCCGACACCATGTCGCCGGTCATGGTCAGCGGCAGCCTGCGGCTCGTCGAGTTCGCGCTTTTCGTCGGCGTCGCGATCTTCTTCAAGGTCTGGTATGTCGGCCTGCCGACGAGTTTCCACTGGCATTATCCTGCCGCCATTCTCGGCGGCGCCGCGCTAGCCGTGCTCTTCCTCGAACTGACCGACGCCTACCAGATACCGACGCTGCGCAATCCGGCCGGCCGTCTCGGCGCGATCGTGCTCGCCTGGTCGGGCGCATTCGCGCTGCTGGCGCTCGCAGGCTTCTTCCTCAAGATATCGGAAGACTTCTCCCGCGTCTGGTATGCGGGCTGGTTCCTCGGCGGCCTCGCCGTCCTTCTTGCCCTGCGGTTCTTGACCGCCCGTCTCGTGCGACGCTGGGCCCGAAATGGAATGATGGAGCGTCGCGCGGTCATCGTCGGCGGCGGCAAGGACGCGGTGACCCTGATCAGGGCGCTGGAAAAACAGCCACACAACGACATTCGCATTTGCGGCGTGTTCGACGACCGCGACGACCGTCGCTCGCCGCCGATCGTCGCCGGCTATCCCAAGCTCGGCAATGTTGGCGAACTCATCGACTTCGCCCGGATCGCGCGCATCGACATGCTGATCGTTTCGCTGCCGCTGACTGCGGAAAGCCGTGTCCTGTCGATGTTGAAGAAGCTTTGGGTCCTGCCCGTCGACATCCGGCTTTCCGCCCATGCCAACCAGCTTCATTTCCGGCCGCGATCCTATTCGTATGTCGGCGCGGTGCCGATGCTCGACATCTTCGACAAGCCCATAAACGACTGGGATTCCGTCGCAAAGCGGGCGTTCGACATCCTTTTCTCGATCTTCGGCATCATCGCCTTTTCGCCTGTCATGCTGGCAACGGCAATCGCCATCAAGCTCGATTCGAAGGGACCGATCCTGTTCCGCCAGAAGCGGCATGGCTTCAACAACGAGGAGATCGAGGTCCTCAAGTTCCGGTCGATGTATGCCGAACAGTGCGACCCGACGGCCCTCAAGGCTGTCACCAAGGACGATCCCCGCGTGACGCGGGTGGGCCGGTTCATCCGCCGCACCTCGATCGACGAACTGCCGCAGTTCTTCAACGCGCTGGCCGGCTCGCTGTCCCTTGTCGGGCCCCGACCGCACGCGGTCACGGCGCAGACCCGGGACCTCCTCTACACGGAGGTGGTCGACGGCTACTTCGCGCGTCATCGCGTCAAGCCCGGCGTCACCGGCTGGGCACAGATCAACGGCTGGCGCGGCGAGATCGATTCCAGCGAGAAGATCAGGATGCGGACGGAGTACGACCTCCACTACATCGAGAACTGGTCGCTCTGGTTCGACCTCAAGATCCTGCTCCTGACCCCGATCAGGCTGCTCAAGCCGGAAGGCGCCTATTGAGCGCCGCCTACGCAAGTCTGCCCGCCCACGCGGTCGACGCCAAGCTCGTCGCGCTGCTGTCGACCGGCGCCGTGGCGCTCGGCGTTCTGCTGTCAGGGTTCGTTCTCAACGAGCCGGCGCCATATGAACTCTACATGTGCGGACTTCTGGCCGTCTGGGCGGTATTCGGCCTCAGGATTTCGCGCATCGTGGCGGTGCCGCTGACCCTGCTCGTTCTCTTCAATATCGGCGGGATCCTTTCGATCGCGCAGATGACGGAGTTGCGCAACGCGCCGCTCTACATCGCCGTCTCGCTGTTCCTGGCGCTGACGGCGGTGTTCTTCGCAGCCGTGACGGAGAGCCGGCCCGCGCTCTTTCGAACGATATCGCTCGCATGGGTAATGGCGGCGCTCGCAACCGCCTCGATCGGCATCGCCGGCTACTTCGACCTGTTTCCCGGCGCCGATGCCTTCACCCGCTACGGGCGGGCAGCAGGCGTGTTCGAGGATCCGAACGTGTTCGGTCCGTTCCTCGCCTTTCCCGGCGTCTACCTCCTGCACCGCTTCCTGACGGCGGAACCCGCGCGCATGCCGTTGTTCGCCGCGCCGCTGCTGATCGTGACGCTCGGCATATTCCTGTCGTTCTCGCGAGGAGCCTGGGGGCTCTACGCGGCGGCGTGCACGATGCTCGTGATCATCCTTTTTCTGCGCAGCGACTCCACCCGCTTCCGCATCAGGCTCGGCGTGATGGCTGCCCTTGCGCTCGCGCTCCTCGCCCTTTGCGTCATCGTCGCACTGCAGATCCCGGCGGTCGCTGAGCTTTTCGTCGAGCGGGCTCGACTGGTCCAGGACTACGACGCCGCCCGGCTCGGCCGCTTCGCGCGCTTCGGTCTCGGCTTCCAGATGGCGATGGAGCACCCGCTCGGCATCGGGCCGCTCGCCTTCGGCTTCATTTTCGGCGAGGACACGCACAACATCTGGCTCAAGGCTCTGATGGACTATGGCTGGCTCGGCTTCGCCGCCTATGTGACGCTCATCGCCTGGACGCTGGCCGCCGGCCTGCGCATCCTGTTTCGCAGCAATTCATGGCAGAGCCATTTCGTCTGTGCGTATGTCGTGCTCGTCGGCCACGTGGCGCTGGGCACGGTCATCGACACGGACCACTGGCGGCACTTCTACCTGCTTCTCGGGATAGTATGGGGCGGGATCGCGCTGGAGGCGCGCCGCTCCGCGGGCGAGACCCGCTCTTGCCTGCTACGGAAGGGGAAAATGGTCGGAGCGGCGGGATTCGAACCCACGACCCCTTGACCCCCAGTCAAGTGCGCTACCGGGCTGCGCTACGCTCCGAACCGTGGAGAGCCCTACAGACAGCCGGGATTGAAGGCAAGAGGCGAATTCGCGCCGCGCGGCGTTTGTGGAAGAAGCGCCCGTCCCGACGCCAGGTCGCGCGCGCGTCCGGCTGCTGGCGACGTCCGCCCTACCTCACCTGATCGAGCAGGCGCTTGCACTCCAGGAGATCGAACAGCGTTTCCTGGAGAAGCGCGCGATTGTCACGCGAGAGCTTGCCGCTGTCCGCAGCTACCGGACCATCGTTCTCGGCCTTGCCGAGGCCGAAGAAGCGCCGGCTCGGCTTCACCTTCGGCGCACCCACGAGCATCTCGTCGTCGCCGCCGCGCGCGGCTTCCGTTTCGGTGGGCTCGGCCGACTGGCGCTGCCGTGCGATCGCCTCGGCCGCGGCCGCATCGCCCGCACCCACCGCGATCACGAACTGGTTCCCGTTTTCGCGCAGCATCTTCTGCACGCCCTTGATCGTGTAGCCCTGATCGTAGAGCAGATATCGGATGCCCTTGATCAGTTCGACGTCGTTGGGCCTGTAGTAGCGTCGGCCGCCGCCGCGCTTCATCGGCTTGATCTGGTTGAACCGCGTCTCCCAGAACCTCAGCACGTGCTGCGGCAGGTCGAGGTCCTCGGCGACCTCGCTGATGGTACGGAAAGCATCCGGACTCTTGTCCATGGCGCAACCTGGCAGCGATTGATGATTCGCTGTCATTTCAGCGTTTTGCCGGCAATCATTCAAGAGCGGGTCGCAGTTGTCCACGACCGATCCGAAGCTTTTGGCGATGCCGTGCAGGCGGGACTACTTCGCGGCCTTGAGCCTTGCGTTCTGATGCGAGCGCAGGATGCGGCTCTTCAGGACGTTGGACGCCTTGAAGGACATGACCTTGCGGGGAAGAATCGGCACTTCCTCGCCCGTCTTGGGGTTGCGGCCGATGCGCTCGTTCTTGTCCCGGACATGGAACGTCGCGAACGAGGACAGTTTCACGGTCTCGCCGCGCACGATGGCGCCGCAAATCTCGTCGATGACCATTTCGACAAGTTGGGCCGACTCGGTGCGGGACAGCCCGACCTTCCGGTAGACCGATTCGGCAAGGTCGGCACGTGTCAATGTCTTTCCCCCCATCCGCCCCTTCCCGCCCTGAAAAACAACCACAAATCCGGCGAGGCGGGAGGTTAGGGAATAGGCACTGGCAGGTCAAGAACCTGTGGCCGAATCATGGCCGAAGCGTGCTTACCACCGTATCAGCACCGCCCCCCAGGTGAACCCGCCGCCCATCGCCTCCAGCAGAACGAGGTCGCCCTGTTTGATCCGCCCGTCGCCCACCGCCTGCGCGAGTGCCAGCGGAACCGACGCGGCCGACGTGTTGCCATGCAGGTGGACGGTGATCACGACCTTCTCCTCGGCGATGCCGAGCTTTTTCGCGGAGGCGTCGATGATGCGCTTGTTGGCCTGATGGGGTACGAACCAGTCGATGTCCTGCGCGGTGATGCCACCGGCGGCGAACGTCGCCTCGATGACGTCGGTTATCATGCCGACGGCATGCTTGAAGACTTCGCGGCCCTGCATCCTCAGATGCCCGACGGTCCCGGTGGTCGACGGACCGCCGTCGACATAGAGCTTGTCCTTGTGGTCGCCGTCGGAGCGCAGGCTGGCCGCGATGATGCCGCGGTCGGCGAGCGTACCCGCGCCTTCGGCAGCCTCGAGCACGATGGCCCCCGCCCCGTCGCCGAACAGCACGCACGTTCCGCGATCCTCCCAGTCGAGGATGCGCGAGAAGGTCTCGGAACCGATCACCAACACACGTCGTGCCTGCCCGCCACGAATGAAGAGATCGGCCGTGGTCACCGCATATACGAAGCCGGAGCACACGGCCTGCATGTCGAATGCGAAGCCGTGATGCATGCCCAGGCGCTGCTGGATCTCCACCGCCGTGGCCGGAAACGTGTTGTTGGGCGTCGAGGTCGCGAGCACGATCAGGTCGATGTCGGCGGGCGTCAGTCCGGCGCTCGCAAGCGCGGCGCGCGCGGCCGCCTCACCAAGCGAGGCCGTCGTCTCGTCATCGGCGGCGATGTAGCGCTGTCGGATGCCGGTGCGCTGAACGATCCATTCGTCCGACGTCTCGACCATGTGCTCGAAATCGGCATTCTTCATGGCCTTGCGGGGCAGAGAAGCCCCGACGCCGCGCACGACGGAACGGATGATTGTCATTCTTCGCTGGTTTCTTGGTTCTGCCGCGCCTGATCGCGGACCTGCTGCTGCCTGGCGTGGAAAAGATCGAGATCGCCGCGAATTCTCTCCAGCAGGCTCGCCTTGACCATGTCGTACCCCAGTTCGACCGCCGCAGCAAAGCCTTCGTCATCGGCCCCGCCATGGCTTTTCACCACGATGCCGTTGAGGCCGAGGAAGACGCCGCCATTGATCTTGCGCACGTCCATCTTCTCGCGAAGGGTCGCGAAGGCACCGCGGGCGAAGAAGTAGCCGATCCGGGCCATCAGCGTACGGCTCATGGCGGCGCGGAGATATTCGCCGATCTGCCGCGCGGTCCCCTCGGCCGACTTGAGCGCGATGTTGCCGGAAAAGCCCTCGGTCACGACGACGTCGACCGTTCCCTTGCCGATATCGTCGCCCTCCACGAAGCCGTGATAGTCCATCGACTTGAGGTCTGCCTCACGAAGCAGGTGCCCGGCCTCGCGCACGTCCTCCTGCCCCTTGATCTCCTCTACGCCGACATTGAGCAGTCCGACGCTGGGCCGGGGCTTGCCGAACAGCGCGCGCGCCATGGCTGCGCCGAGGATTGCGAAATCGATGAGCTGGTGCGCGTCGGCGCCGATCGTGGCCCCGACGTCCAGCACGACGCTCTCCCCGCGGATCGTCGGCCAGATCGCGGCGATGGCCGGCCGGTCGATCGTGGCCATGGTGCGCAGGCAGAACTTCGACATCGCCATCAGCGCACCGGTGTTGCCGGCGGAGATGCAGACGTCGGCCTCGCCGGACTTGACCGCCTCGATCGCCTTCCACATCGAGGACTTCCAGCGACCCTGGCGCAGCGCCTGGCTCGGCTTGTCGTCCATGCGGACCGCGACCTCGCAATGGGTGATCTCGCTGACGGCCTTCAGGCGGGGATACTTGTCGAGTTCGGGACGGATCGCCTCTTCGCGACCGAAGAGCAGGAACCGGATGTCCGTACGCCGCTCCGCGACACGATCCAGCCCGGGCAGGACAACGGATGGCCCGAAATCACCGCCCATGGCGTCGATGGAAATCCTGATCAAGCGCTCATCGTCCCGCATTCTCGCCTACGCGCGGCGCAGCGCGTCGGAGTGTCCTCAAATCGCGGCGAAAATAGCGGTTTTGCCCGCCCGCACAACCGGAATCGGGCCTCATGCACCGCGAATTCCGCCCTTGCCGCGCAGCGCGGCGAGAGCTGCGAAGGGCCCTTCGCGCTCGGGAGGCGATGAAGGTCCCGAAGCCACCGCACCCGGCTTGCGCGGATAGGGGTCGATCGCAAGGCCGAAGAACTCCTCCGCGAGGGCGCCGACGTCGATCTCGTCGCCCGCGAAGGTCTCCGGAGCGTCAGGCCCGTCCGGCGAAAGATGTATCTCGCCCTCGGCGCTCCGGTCGGCCCGGGCCAGTCGCGAATCCTCAGGAACGAAGACGGCGTCGATCTCCTCGGCGATCACGGCCGAAACCGGTTCCAGCGAGACGATGCATGCCTGCTCGATATCGGCGTCGACGCGTCCTCCGACACGGACGCCATGCGCCTTCCAGTCCTTGACGAGAAGCTCGGCCACGAAGCTGCCGACGGAGACGAGGCCGTGCGCTGCTGCAAGCGCCGACCGCTGGCGAGCGTCAGCCTCGATGCGGACCGGCATGCCCTTCTTCGGCAGGCGCCTGACATGAACACGGAACGCGATGGGGCTCGTGTCACCGCCGCTCATTTCCGGCCCGCTCCGTCTACCCTGAGCAGCGCCATCCGCCCGGACAGCAGTTCCTCGAGCGGCTGGGCGCGCAGATGCGCGAGCGCGTCGGCCAGGTACCCGGCGAGATCGCGCGATTGCGGCCAGGCTGCCGCATCCGGGCGGACGTTCCTGGCCAGCGCCTCGGCCAGCGCGGCCATGTCTGCGGCCTCGATCGCGGTGCCATACGCGTTCGCGCGTCCGTAGAACATGCGCGCCAGCCGCTTCATGCGCTTGGGGATGCCCATGTCGCCGATTCCGAGTTCACGCAGGGAATGGTCGACATCCTTGAAGAATTCGTCGGTCAGATCCTGGGCGAGAGCGCGCGCAGGCCCCTCCGTGTCCTTCATCCTGTGGAGGAAGACGAACATCTGCAGGGCCAGCATCTCGAACCGCCCCAGCGGCGTATCGGGCACGTCCCATTCGGAATAAAAGACGGGCTGCCGCGCAGCCGCCACGATCTCGGCATAGAGCGCGTCGGTGACGGCGCGGTTGGCGCCGTCGCCGAAACCGAGAATGCGCCTGAGAAGCATGCGGGGTCTCCGTTGCGAAGCCTTTCGCCATGCGCTCCGGTTGCATCGGAGGACAAGCTGGTTTACCGAAACTGCGGCCCCACGGGGCGGGCCGCTTCGGCCTGATTGCATGGAGATGTCGTTGCAGCCGCGCAGTTTCAAGTCAAGTGCATCGCGCATGGGGGGCGCGCTCGCCCTCGCAGCCGCGCTGGCGGCCGTATCGGGCTGCAATGCCGGCTCATCGCTCTCGCCGGCGGAGACGCTGACACAGGGTTACGTGATCGACGAGCAGTCCATCGAACTCGTGCCCGTGGGCTCCAGCCGCGAGCAGGTCCTGCTGGCGCTCGGCTCGCCCTCGACGACGGCGACCTTCGACACCGAGGTATTCTACTATATCTCCCAGAAGCGCGTTCGGCCGGTCGCCTTCATGAACCCGCGCCTCGTCGACCAGCGCGTCCTTGCCGTCTATTTCGGCGCAGACGGTCGCGTGACCAACATCGCGAATTACGGAATCCAGGACGGAAAGGTGTTCGACTTCATTTCGCGCACCACACCGACCGGCGGACGGGACACGACGTTCCTGGGCCAGTTGCTGTCCGGACTTTCTGGAACGCCGCAGTTGCCCAGCGGCTCCCAGCCGGGACGCTGACAGACGCCGACGGGGGCGGAGCGTGGCCAAAGCGAAACGTCCGCCCCACGCCCGCCGATCCTGGCTCTTCGTTCCCGGTGCGGACCGTACGGCCCTGCGATCGGCCATCGATCTCGGTGCGGACGTGCTCATCCAGGAACTGGAGGACTTCACGCCACCGGAACGGCGTCCACAGGCGCGTGCGTTCGCGCCCGCGGTGATGTCGGAATGGCACGATTCGCCCTCGATGGCGGCAGTCCGCATCAATCCGCTCGAGATCTGCGGCCATAACGATCTTCGTGCCGTGATGGCGGGACGGCCGGACGTCGTGATGATGGCGATGGTCTCGTCGGGAGAGCAGGTCCGGGCACTCGAGGCGGAGATCGACCGTCTCGAGACCGAGCTCGGCATACCGCAGGGATCGACGGAAATCGTACCCAACATCGAGACCGCACGTGGCCTCACGCGGATCGGGGAGATCGTCGGCGCTTCGCCACGCGTCACCGGGCTCCTGCTCGCAACGGAGGACATGGCGGCAGACCTTGGTGCCACCCGCACGCCCGAAAGCACCGAGCTCGCCTATGTCCGCCAGCGCTTCCTGGTCGAATGCGCGGCCGAAGGCGTGCTCGCGATCGACTGTCCCTACACCTATGGCGACGCACGGCACCTCGAAGCCGACCTAGCCTTCGCGAGGATGCTGGGCTTCAAGGCCAAGAGCGTGGTCAACCCCGAGCAGGTCGCAATCGTCAATCGCCTGCTGACGCCATCGGCGGCGGAGGTCGCGCATGCGCATCGCGTCGTCGAGATGTTCGAGGCCGCGCGAGCGTCAGGTCACGACCGCGTCGATGTCGATGGGCTCATGATCGAGGTGCCGACCTACAGATCTGCACTGCGGCTGCTGGAGCGGCACGCGGAACTCGATCGCGCGTGATCACTGGCGGATGAGGTGCGTCGCCTGAGGCACTTGGATCATTCCATGACGGCTACAAATGCAAAGGCCCGCGGGGATCGCTCCCCGCGGGCCTTCGATTCACCGCTGCGCCGGTCTCAGTGCGCGAGTACTGCCAGCAGCAGAAGCGCCATGATGTTGGTGATCTTGATGGCCGGGTTCACCGCCGGACCGGCAGTATCCTTGTAGGGATCGCCGACCGTGTCGCCGGTGACGGACGCCTTGTGGGCTTCCGAGCCCTTGACGTGACGCACGCCGTCCTTGTCGACGAACCCGTCCTCGAAGCTCTTCTTGGCGTTGTCCCACGCGCCGCCGCCCGAGGTCATCGAGATCGCGACGAACAGGCCGTTGACGATGACGCCGAGCAGCATCGCGCCCAGCGCCGCGAAGGCGGAGGCCTTGGAGCCCGAGATCAGCAGCACGCCGAAATAGACGACAAGCGGCGCCAGCACGGGCAGCAGCGACGGCACGATCATCTCCTTGATCGCCGCGCGGGTGAGCAGGTCCACCGCGCGCGCATAGTCCGGCTTCGCCGTGCCCTGCATGATGCCCGGGTTCTCGCGGAACTGCTTGCGCACCTCCTCCACGATCGATCCGGCCGCGCGTCCCACCGCCGTCATGGCGATGCCGCCGAACAGGTAGGGGATCAGGCCGCCGAAGATCAGGCCCGCGACCACGTAGGGATTGGAAAGCGAGAAGGACACGTCCTCCATGCCCTGGAAGTAGGGGTAGGTCTCGCTGTTGGCGATGAAGAACTCCAGGTCGTAGGAATACGCGGCGAACAGCACCAGCGCGCCGAGGCCGGCCGAGCCGATCGCGTAGCCCTTGGTGACGGCCTTCGTCGTGTTGCCGACCGCGTCGAGCGCGTCGGTCGACTGGCGCACTTCCTTCGGCAGGCCCGACATCTCGGCGATGCCGCCTGCGTTGTCGGTGACCGGGCCGAAGGCGTCGAGCGCGACGATCATGCCGGCGAGGCCGAGCATGGTCGTCACCGCGATCGCGGTGCCGAACAACCCGGCGAGCTGGAACGTGGACAGGATGCCGCCGACGATGACGATCGCCGGAAGCGCGGTCGATTCGAGGCTCACCGCGAGGCCCTGGATGACGTTGGTGCCGTGGCCGGTCACGGAAGCCTGCGCGATCGAATTGACCGGACGCTTGTTGGTGCCGGTGTAGTACTCGGTGATCACGACGATGAGGCCGGTGACCACGAGGCCGAGCACGCCGCAGATGAACAGGTTCGTACCGCTCAGCACCTCGCCGCTGGCGAGCGTGATGTCACCCCAGCCGATGGTCAGCGAGTTGGCCGCGGCGACGCCGACGATCGTCAGCAGGCCGGTCACGATCAGGCCCTTGTAGAGCGCGCCCATGATCGATCCGTTGGCGCCGAGCTTCACGAAGAAGGTGCCGATGATCGAGGTGATGATGCAGGTGGCGCAGATGGCCAGCGGATAGAGCATCACACTGGCGAGCACATCCGTTCCGCCGAAGAAGATGGCGCCGAGGACCATGGTCGCCACGACGGTTACGGCGTAGGTCTCGAACAGGTCCGCTGCCATGCCGGCGCAGTCACCGACGTTGTCGCCGACGTTGTCGGCGATCGTTGCCGGGTTGCGCGGATCGTCCTCGGGGATTCCGGCCTCGACCTTGCCGACGAGGTCGCCGCCGACGTCTGCGCCCTTGGTGAAGATGCCGCCGCCGAGACGCGCGAAGATCGAGATCAGCGAAGCGCCGAAGCCGAGCGATACCAGCGCATCGATCACGGTGCGGTCGGCAGGCGAATGGCCCATCGGGCCGATAAGGACCCAGTAGTAGACGGCGACGCCCAGCAGCGCGAGGCCGGCGACCAGCATGCCCGTGATCGCGCCCGCCTTGAAGGCGATGTCCAGACCTGCCGCGAGGCTGCCAGAGGCTGCCTGTGCGGTACGCACGTTGGCGCGCACCGAGACGTGCATCCCGATGAAGCCGGCAACGCCCGAAAGCACCGCGCCAATCAGGAAGCCGATCGCCGCGGCGCCCGAAAGGAGCAGCCAGGCCAGAACGAACACGACGGCGCCGACGATGGCGATCGTGGTGTACTGGCGTGCCAGATAGGCCTGTGCGCCCTCACGGATCGCGCCTGCGATCTCCTGCATGCGGGCATTGCCCTGATCGGCTGCAAGCACCGACTGTGTCGCCCATACGGCATAGGCGACGGACAGCAGGCCGCAGGCGATGACGATGAATAGCATGGTCATTGCCGAGACTTCCTTGATTTTGGCCCGTAAGAACCCCTCCACGAGCCGGTTTGACGGAGGCTGGGCGCCTCGGGAGGCGGAATCCGGCCTTTCGCTGCGGCTTATGCGAAAGCGGTCGGTCAACGTCAAGGTATTGTTGGCGCTTTGCCCGGCTTTCGCCGCAATGGTCCTACGCGTCCGGGATGAAGCGGTGCAGCCCTACCTGCGGGCCACACGCACGAGGAGCGCTCCTCCGCCCTGGGGTCGCTTCACCTCGACCGCCTTCACCTGCTCGATCAGATCGCTGAGCTTCTTGAAGCCGTAGTTGCGTGGATCGAAGTCGGGCCTGCGTTTGGTGAGGATCTGCCCCGCCGATCCGAGATTTGACCAGCCGTCCTCGCCCGAAGCGTCTTCGATGGCGGCGTAGATATCGTCCAGAGGAATGCGCGCCTTGGTCGGAGCGGCCGGCGCGCCGGCCTTCCTTTCCTCCTGGAGCAGGATATCGCAGTAGAAGAATCGGTCGCAAGAACTGACGAAGGCCTCCGAGGCCTTCTGTTCGCCGAATCCGTAGACCGCGACGCCGTCCTCGCGAATGCGGCTGGCGAGCGTCGTGAAATCGCTGTCTGACGACGCGATGCAGAAGCCTTCCAGCTGGCCGCGATGGAGCAGGTCCATGGCCTCGATGGCAAGCTTCATGTCGGTCGCGTTCTTGCCCGTCACGGCGGGGGGAATGTGCACCGGCGTCAGTGCGTGACGATGCAGCAAGGGCTGCCAGGCATTCATCGTCGAACTGGCGAAGTGGCCGTAGACGCGCTTGATGGTAACGGTGCCCAGCGCGGACGTCTCGCGAAAGATCACCGGCAGGAAATCCGAGCGGATGTTGTCGGCGTCGATCAGGAGCGCCAGGCGGGCTCGTGGGGCGGCGGGTTCGTCGGCCATCTGGCTGCCTCCGGTCAGGGCTGGGGCGAGGATGCGCGCGACGTGGCGAGGGCAAGCCAGCCCAGTGCCAGCAGGCACGCGCCGACGACCGGTAGCACGATCCAGTTGAGCATGTCCCACCCGAAGGCGTTGTACACGTGGCCCGACATCAGCGAACCGAAGGCGACGGAGCCGAACAGGACGGTGTCGTGCACGCCCTGGACCTTCCCCTTCTCGCTGTCGCGATAGGTTCCCGAAACCATCGCCGTCGCGCCGATGAAGCCGAAATTCCAGCCGATGCCGAGCAGGACGAGCGAGGTCCAGAACTGCCACAACGCGATTCCGGAAAGCGCAACGCCCGCACAGAGAAGAAGGAGCAGGAGGCCGGCCGCCACGATCGCTTCCGCGCCGAAGCGGCTGATCAGGCGGCCCGTCACGAAGGAGGGCGCGAACATCGCCATCACGTGCCAGGATATGCCGAGCGCCGCCTCGTCGGGCGTGAAGCCGCACCCGACCATGGCAAGCGGCGCACCGGTCATGACAAAGCTCATCAGAGCGTAGGAGCCGACCGCGCAGGCCAGACCGACCGCGAAGCGCCGCTGTGCCAGAATGGCCGAAAGCGGCCTGGCCGGCTCGTTCCCGGCAGCTCCGTCCGATCGAGCGGCGCGGCGCGCAGGCAGGAAGGACAGGACTACCGCGCCGATCGCGGCAAGCACGATCATTGCCGCGAAGGAGCCGGCGAACATCACCGGAGCAAACAATTCGCGCGTGAAGATCACGACCTGCGGGCCGATCACCGCCATGAACACCCCGCCGGTCAGCACGAGGGAGATGGCGCGCCCCTTGAACTGCGGCGGTGCCGAATCGGCGGCGGCGAACCGATATTGCTGCACCGACGCCCCGCCCAGCCCGACGCAGAGCAGCCCCGCGGCGAACAGCCAGAATTCGCCGCGGAAAAGTGCGAACGTCGCGATGGCTCCGCCGAGCGCGGTCATCAGCGTGCCGGTCATGAAACCGTTGCGCTGGCCGAGGCGGCGGATGAGGTAGGCGACCGGCGCGGCTCCGAGCGCCACGCCCAGATTGTATGCGGTCACCGGTGCGGTCGCGAGCGACTTGTCGGCTCCGAGCAGGTAATGACCCGCAAGACCGCCGATGGAGATGGCTATGGGCGCCGCGGAACCGACGATGGCGCTCGCGGCGGCCAGGACCAGCGCGGTCCTCCTGGCCTGCCCGAGCGCCTCGCTCACGCGGTTTGCCCTCCGCGGCCCTCGCCCCGCAGGCGACGCGCCGCCCTGTCGAGAACGGCGTTGACCAGTTTCGGCTCGTCGTCTTCGTAGAAGGCCTTGGCGATGTCGAGATATTCCGACACGACCACCGCGACCGGGACTTCCTCGCGCTTCATGAGTTCATACACTCCGGCCCTGAGGATCGCGCGCAGCGTGGAGTCGAGTCGCGACAGGGGCCAGTCCTCGGTCAGCGATTGCCGGATCACGGGATCGATCACGGTCTGGTTCTCGACTACGCCCGACAGGATCGCGCGGAACCATTGCGGGTCGGCCTCGCGGTAGACGGCACCGTCGACCTCCTTGCCGAGCCTGAAGGATTCGTACTCCGCCGTGATCTCCAGAAGTCCCGAACCGGCGACGTCCATCTGGTAGAGGGCCTGCACCGCCGCCAGCCGCGCCGCGCCGCGCTTGTTGGCAGGTCGAAGGTTGTCGCTACCGCTCGTCGACATGGTCGTGCTCCGCCGCTTCAGCCAGCCAGCCGACGGCGATGGGCGACCATGGCCAGGGCAGCACGGGCCGCGAAGCCACCCTTGTCGCCCTCGGCTACTCGCGCCCTCGCCCACGCCTGGTCCATGTTCTCGACCGTGAGAATGCCATTGCCGATCGCGACCGCCTCGCTGACCGAAAGATCCATCAGGCCACGAGAGGATTCGTTGGCGACGATCTCGAAATGATAGGTCTCGCCCCGCACGACGCAGCCGAGCGCAACATATCCGTCGTACTCCCTGCCGCCGGCGGCCGCGCCGTCGAGCGCGAAGGATATGATTCCCGGTATCTCGAGCGCACCCGGCACCGTGACGACATCATGGGTCGCGCCAGCGGCATCGAGTGCCGCGCGGGCTCCCTCGAGCAGCGCGTCTGCAAGGTCGTCGTAGAACCGCGCTTCCACGATCAGGATGTGCGCCTTTTCCGCGACGGGAAGCGGGCGGGAGGAATGCTGTGCCATCGAGAGCCTTTCATGGCTACACGGAATCGTTCTGCCGGAGGGAATTCGTGTCAGTGACGAGGGCTTCGGCGAAGGTCGATGTGGTGCATCGGCAAAGACGAAGCGCGAAGGCAATGACGCGAACTAACCCGGCCCGGAGGGTTTCCCGCTGACGGGGCGCCCGCTTCGTCGAGCCGCTCGGCCGTGGCACCGCCACGAACTTCGCGACTCTCCTGACGGATCACCGCGCCATCGGAGAAACAGAACCGTTTCCGTGTAACCGCGAAAGGCTCTAGTCTCCGGGAGCGAGCCGGTGACTTAGGCCGAACGCCTCACGGACGCAAGCGGGTCGGGGTTCGGCAGGCTGGGCGGTTCAGCGCTTGAGCGAACGCTCGTGAAGGCGCACGGCGATATAGGCGCCGATCGCAATGATTGCAGGCAGCCCGAGTGATGTGAACCAGAACATCGGGTCGGCATAGCTCACGGCTTCAACCCTTTCAGAGTACGTCTTGCCCATGAATGTAGTGCAACTGTGGCCAACCCGCAGCGGTGATCAACAGCCACAACACGTCGATCGCATTGGCGAAATTCACGAATCCATACAGAAAGCCAGCCGTAGGCGTCAGAATGCCAACGGTAAAGCAGGCAGTGGAGGCGCGGTCGAGCGCGTTGGCGAGCAGTTTGGTGCGCTCGTTGTCGACGAGGCTCATCCGGATTCCATCAGGCGGGCAGCATAGCGCGCCATGGTGTCGATCTCGAGATTGACGTCGTCTCCGGCGCGCCTTTCGCCCCACGTCGTGACCGAGAGCGAGTGATTGATGAGCAGGACGTCGAAACGGTCGCCCTCGACGGAATTCACCGTGAGCGACGTGCCGTCGAGCGCCACCGACCCTTTTTGCGCGATGAAGCGCGAGAGTTGCCGCGGGGCGTCGACGACGAAACGCACGGCCTCCCCCTCCGGCCGACGCTCGGCAATCCGCGCGAGACCGTCGACATGTCCCGACACGATGTGGCCGCCGAGCTCGTCGCCCACCTTCAGTGCCCGTTCGAGGTTGATGCGCGTGCCAGCGGTCCAGCGGCCCGCCGTCGTCAGCCTGAGGGCCTCTTCCCAGGCCTCGACCTCGAACCAGCGATCCTGCTCCTTGGACCCCGACAGTCCGGTGACGGTCAGGCACACCCCGGCACAGGCGATCGATGCGCCGATTGCGATCGTCGCGGGATCGTATGCGCTGGCAACGCGCAGGCGGACGCCCCGGTCGAGCTGCGCTACGGACTGAATCCTTCCGATATCGGTCACGATCCCGGTAAACATCAGAGCGCCCTCACCCACTCCTCGTAGTCGTCGTCGCCGAAGCGGGCGCGCCTGGCGAGCCGAAATCCCCTGTCCGCAGGCTCTCCCGGACAGACGGGCGAGGCTACGCCACCCATACCGATCTCTCCAGGTCCCGAGAACAGCACGATGCGATCGACCATGTGTTCCCCAAGGAAGGCGGCGGCCACGGCCGCCCCGCCTTCGACCAGGACACTCGTCATGCCCTGCGCGGCAAGATCGTCCAGCAGTTCCGGCAACGCGATCCGGCCCTCATGCAGTTCGGCGCCAAGAAAGCGTACCCCGGCCGCCTCGAGCTCGGCCTTGCGCGCCGGGTCGGGATCGGAGGCGACGACCAGCACGGGCACGCGACCGGCGGTCCTGGCAAGCCGCGATTCCCGAGGGAGGCGGGCGGAGGCATCCAGTATGATCCGGGCCGGCGAGCGTTGCTCGAGGCCGGGGAGCCGGCAAGTCAGTTCGGGATCGTCGGCGAGCACCGTACCGATGCCGACCAGGATGGCGTCGACCTCGGCGCGCATCAGATGTGCCTGCGCGCGCGACCTCGCGCCCGACACGGCGATCTGCCCGGCGCCAATCCGGCCGACCATGCCATCCTTGGAAACGGCCAGCTTGAGAATCACTTCCGGCCGCTTCTTGAGAGATCGCGTGAGATAGCCGCGCATGAGATCGGCGGCCTCGTCGGCGAGCACACCTTCGACCACCTCGATGCCGGCATTCCGCAGGATCGCATAGCCGCGGCCTGAAACGCGGGGATCGGGATCCGCCGCGGCGCCCACGACACGGGCGATACCCGCGGCCACGAGTGCCTCCGCGCAGGGCGGCGTGCGACCGTGATGGGCGCAGGGCTCGAGCGTGACGTAGGCCGTGGCGCCGCGCGCGCCCTCGCCCGCCTCGTTGAGCGCCTCGGTCTCGGCATGCGGACGGCCACCGATCGCGGTGACGCCGCGCCCGATGATCACTCCGTCCCTGACGACCAGCGTACCGACGGAGGGGTTCGTCGCCGTCAGCCCGAGATGCTTGCGCGACAGGCGGATGGCCGCCGCCATGAAGCGACGGTCAAAGGCGGCCTGGTCCACCTCAGACATCGCCGGCGGCGGGGCGGGCTTTCGAGCGATCACCTTGCGGCCTACCGCCCATCGCCCTCGCCACCCTTCAATTCGCCCAGCAGTTCGTGGAAATCGCGCGCCTCGCGGAAGTTGCGATAGACAGAGGCGAAGCGGACGTAGGCGACATCGTCGAGCCCCTTCAGCGCCTCCATGACGAGGCGCCCTATCTCCTCCGAGGGAACCTCGCTCTCGCCGGAGCTCTCAAGCTGCCTGACGATGCCGGTCACGGCGCGATCGATTCGCTCGGGCTCGACGTTGCGCTTTCTGAGCGCGATCTCGAAGGAACGCAGCAGCTTGTCGCGGTCGAACGGCACCTTGCGACCGGACTTCTTCGAGACCACCAGATCGCGAAGCTGGACGCGTTCGAAGGTGGTGAACCTGCCGCCGCAATCGGGGCAGACACGTCGGCGGCGGATCGCCGACCCGTCTTCGACGGGCCGCGAATCCTTCACCTGCGTATCCTCGGACTGGCAATAGGGACAGCGCATGCGACGGGCCGGCCTCAGCCCAGATAGGGATAGATCGGGAACCGATCCGTCAGGGCCACCACCTTGGCCTTGACGGCAGCCTCGACGGCGGCGTTGCCCTCGTCGGAATTCGCCGCCTTCAGCCCGTCGAGCACCTCCGATATGAGGTTCCCGATCTCACGGAACTCTGCCTGTCCAAAGCCGCGCGTGGTGCCGGCCGGCGTTCCCAGGCGGACACCCGATGTGACGAACGGCTTCTCCGGATCGAAGGGAATGCCGTTCTTGTTGCAGGTGATGTTGGCCCGCCCGAGGGCCGCCTCGGCACGCTTGCCCGTCGCGTTCTTCGGCCTGAGATCGACGAGCATCAGATGGTTGTCGGTGCCGCCCGACACGATGTCCAGGCCATTCTCCCTGAGGCTGGCCGCAAGCGCCTTGGCATTGGCCACGACATCCCGCGCATAGGTTTTGAATTCGGGCTGAAGCGCTTCGCCGAAGGCGACGGCCTTCGCGGCGATGACATGCATCAGCGGGCCACCCTGAAGCCCCGGGAACACGGCCGAATTGACCTTCTTGGCGATCTCCTCGTCATTGGTGAGGATCATGCCGCCACGCGGCCCGCGCAGCGACTTGTGCGTCGTGGTCGTGGCCACATGCGCATGGGGAAGCGGCGAGGGATGCGCCCCGCCGGCAACGAGGCCGGCGATGTGGGCCATATCCACCATCAGGTAGGCTCCCACGGCATCGGCGATCTCGCGGAAGCGCTTCCAGTCCCAGATGCGCGAATAGGCAGTGCCGCCGGCGATGATCAGCTTCGGCTTGGCCTCGTGCGCCTTGCGCTCGATCTCGTCCATATCGAGCAGATGGTCGTCGCGACGCACGCCGTAGGAAACGACGTCGAACCACTTGCCGCTCATGTTGACGGGCGAGCCATGCGTCAGGTGGCCGCCGGAATTGAGGTCGAGCCCCATGAAGGTGTCGCCGGGATTGAGCAGCGCCAGGAAGACGGCCTGGTTCATCTGGGATCCGGAATTGGGCTGGACGTTGGCGAAGCCGCAATCGAAGAGCTTCTTCGCGCGCTCGATCGCCAGCGTCTCGGCGACGTCGACGAACTGGCAGCCGCCGTAGTAGCGCTTGCCCGGATAACCCTCGGCGTACTTGTTGGT
>VFQR01000652.1_pt1 | contig 39958 bp, 23 predicted proteins | sample 3512321 | NCBI WGS metagenome assembly VFQR01 (sample SAMN10412374, study PRJNA504923) | tailings metagenome | isolation source: Relicate 3 Philex TSF1 revegetated site | place: Philippines: Tuba, Benguet | collected 2017-08-29 | reverse complement strand
TGACTTGGACATTTTCTCACCATTCACCCGCAGGAAGCCGTGAATGTGGACCTTCTTCGGCAGGTTAAGCCCTGCCGTTTTGAGCATCGCCGGCCAGAAGAGCGTATGGAAATAGGCAATGTCTTTCCCGATGAAGTGATGGATTTCCGTCTGGTCACTCTTCCACCAGTCTTCCAGCTTTGCACCATGGGCCTTGCACCACTGATGTGTCGAGGCGATGTAACCAATCGGCGCATCGAACCAGACATACCAGTAGTTGCCGGGCGAGTCGGGAATCTCGAACCCAAAGTAACGAGCGGGCCGGGAGACATCCCAATCGCGTAAAGGATCGTTCAGGAAGTGGCCTTGCAGGTAATTGGCAATCTCCTCCTGCAGATGGCCACCCGTTTGCGTCCACTCGCTGAGCCAGCCGTGCAATTTCTCCAGCTCGACAAAAAGCTGCAGCGACTCCCGGCGAACAGGTGTGGCACCCGACAGTGTGCTGATGGGGTTGATGACCTCCGTCGCATCGTAGGTGGAGCCGCATTGATCGCAGTTATCACCATACTGGTTTTCTGCCCCACACTTGGGGCACGTCCCCTTCACAAAGCGGTCGGCGAGGAATGTCTGCTCTACGGGATCGTAGAAGCGTTCGACAGTCCGTTCGACGATCAGATCGGCCTGACGGAGCGATTGCCAGATCTCCGCGCACAGGGCCCGATTTTCATCCGAGTGGGTGCTGCCGTAGTTGTCGAACTCAATTCCGAAGCCGGTGAAGTCCTTAAGATGCGATTCTCGCATTTCGGCAATGACTTCGAGTTCTGATCGGCCTTCCTGGCGGGCGCGGATCATAATGGCCGTGCCGTGAGTGTCGTCAGCACAGACATAAACACACCGGTTCCCCACCAGTTTCTGGAAGCGAACCCAGATATCCGTCTGGAGATACTCAACCAGGTGGCCAATATGAATGTGGCCATTGGCGTAAGGGAGAGCAGAAGTCACAAGAATCTGGCGTGTCATGGATCTCGATTTCTCAGCGATTCAATTTTTCGAGTTCAAACGCTCTGGCGATTGGTTCGGTTGATCAGCAGGGACTAAGCGCTCACAGAGCACGATAGCGTAGAACCTGTCTGCCATGGTGTCTACGTTGACGATACCAGAGCCGATCCAGCGAATGGCCTCGGTATCAGGTTTTGACAGAAACGGTCAGATTTTTCCGCTGATTTCAAAAATTCTCGGTTGACGCGGACCGATCGCTCAATTGCTGTTCACGAGTGGTCAGGCTAACCTGCATTGAGGTTTGAAACTCGTCGAACGATGGTCTTGGTACCGGGACTTGGATTTTCCCACCCTTGAGATATTTCGCAGCCGAACATGGCCTGCACAAAGGAGTTAACGAACATGACGAAGCCTCTCCGCGTGGCAGTGACTGGTGCCGCTGGTCAGATTGGATACGCCACACTTTTCCGCCTGGCATCGGGCGAGATTTTCGGTCCCCAGCAACCGGTCATTCTGCACCTCATTGAACTGCCACAGGCTCAAGGAGCTTTGGATGGCATTCACATGGAACTGGATGACTGTGCCTTCCCCACTCTGGCGGGCGTCGAAAAGTTTTCGAGTGACAATCTCGAACTGGCTTTCAAGGATGTCGACTGGGTGCTGTGCATTGGTTCAATTCCTCGTGGAAAGGGGATGGAACGCAGCGATCTGATTCGCATTAACGGCCCGATCTTCACCAATACTGGCAAGGCCATTAATGCCGCAGCCTCTCGCGATGTGAAGGTTCTGGTTGTGGGGAACCCCTGCAATACCAACTGCCTCATTGCCATGTCCCATGCTCCAGACATTCCCCGTGCGAATTGGTTCGCCATGACCCGTTTGGATCAGAACCGGGCAGCCTCCCAACTGGCGATTAAGGCCCAGCGTCCTGTGGCAGCCGTTCAGAACGTGGCGATCTGGGGCAATCACTCGGCGACCCAGTACCCGGATTTCATGAACGCCAAGATTGATGGCCAGCCAGCTTCTCAGGTCATTACGGATCATGAATGGCTGAAATCAACCTTTATCTCGACTGTCCAGCAACGCGGTGCTGCTGTGATTGCTGCCCGTGGCGCTTCCAGCGCAGCCTCGGCAGCGAATGCAGCTCTTGATACCGTCAAGAGTCTGGTGAATCCCACACCGGCTGGCACCTGTATTTCAGCCGCCGTCTTGAGCGATGGCAGCTACGGTGTCGAAGAAGGAATCATCAGCGGCTTCCCACTCTCCAGCGACGGAAAAAACTGGAAGATCATTCAGGGCTTCCAGGTGGACGAATTCAGCCGCTCGAAAATTGATGCGACGATCAACGAACTGAAGGCCGAGCGGGACACAGTGAAAGATCTGCTCCCGTAACCGACTTCTGTGTTCTTTTCGATCAACAGAAGATTTCAACATAAAAACCGGTCGATTGCTGCGAGGCAATCGACCGGTTTTTTGATGGTTCAACAATGTCGGTGGTCGAATCAATGACCATGAGATCGTTTGAGGCAAGCCTGCTGGTAGGCATTGAGATACTCTTGAGCACTCCGCTTCCATGACCAGTCACGTGTCATGCCGGTCTTCTGCAGTTTGAGCCAGGTGGTTTTGTCGAGGAAGTAACCCAGAGTTCGGCAGATCTGCCGGAAGAGAACTTCGCTTTTGTATTCATAGAAGCTGAAGCCATTGGCTGTCCCTTTGCCAAGATTTGCTTCGGTGACATCAATGACCGAATCGGCCAGGCCACCCACGGCTCTCACGATGGGAACAGTTCCATAGGCCAGGCTGTACATCTGATTGAGGCCGCAGGGCTCGAACTGGCTGGGCATCAGAAAAATGTCACTCCCTGCTTCAATCTGGTGCGAGAGCGCCTCGTCATAGCCAATCTTGACGGCGAATTTTTGAGGATGCTCTTTCGCGAGTGCCATCAATCCTTTTTCGAGGACAGGATCGCCCGTTCCCAGGAAAACACATTGCACATTCAAATCGGCCAGATCGCGGGAACATCCAAGTATCAGGTCGAGACCTTTTTGCGAGGTAATCCTGCTGATCATTCCGAAGAGCGGAACGTTCATGTGGACGGGGAGCCCCATCGCTTTTTGCAAAGCCACTTTACAGACGGGTTTGCCGATGGAAACTGTCGTGTGGTCGTAGTTTTCTGCAATGTAAGGATCGCTGGCCGGGTTCCAGACTTCTTCATCAATGCCATTCAGAATGCCCACCAGATCTTCCCGGCGAGATGTCAGCACGCCGTTGAGGCCGTTGCCAAATTCAGCCGTCTGAATTTCCCGGGCGTATGTCGGGCTGACAGTCGTCAGCATGTCAGCGAAAGTGATCCCGGTTTTCAGCAGGTTGAGCTGTCCGTGGAACTCCATCTGCCGCCAGTTGAAGTACTTCCAGTCGAGACCTGTGAGCACCATATCCCAATGCCAGAACTGGCCCTGAAAAGCCATATTATGGATGGTGTAAATGCTGGCGGTGCGTTCGAGGCCGTAGCTATGTCCTTCGATTTTCAATAAGGCAGGAACCAGCCCCGTCTGCCAGTCGTTGGCATGGATCACATCCGGACGAATGTCAAACTTATCGCAGATTTCGAGAACTGCGCGACTGAGAAACACAAATCGCTCGCAACTGTCCCGATAATCACCCTGGGCATCTCCATAAAGGCCGGGGCGATCGAAGTATTCCGGTTGATCGACGAGAAAAACTCGAACGGATGTTCCGGGAATGCGGGATTCGAGGATTCGGGCAGTCACATCGTTATGACCGATAGTAATGGTAATCGACTGCTCTGTGGATTGAATCTGCTTGGCCAGGCCGTTCAGTTCAGCCTGCTGCGGATAATAAGGGGTAATGAGCCAGAGTTCATGCCCGAGAGCAGCCAGTGCTTTCGGGAGAGCGGATGAAACATCAGCCAGTCCCCCGGTTTTTGAGAAAGGTACGGCTTCAGAACTGGTCAAAACAATCCGCATGAGAAAACATCCGTCGGTGACGCATCTGAAGTTGTCTGGTCCGTCTGCCTGTGAAATCGCGGCAATCAGGCCAGTTCATACAGGAAATCATCGAAACAGTACGTCGAGGTTCGAGCAACTGCAACCCGATCCTGATCAATCAGCCCAGTATTCAACAGACATCTCTTCGTCTTATACCAGATTGACAACCGAAGGTTGTGATTGGCTCGAACCTATCCCGGAAGATTGACCTAAGTCGCATCGCCCATATCATCGCCCGTGTAATGCTCGTAGAAGAGTCGGCCGATTTCTTCACTCAGACGGGTCATATACAGTGCTTTGAAGTTGGAAAGTGTTTCGTCGGCAGCACTTTTTGGCTGATAAAGCGGGTACTTGGATATGATTTCTTTGCTGAAGATCTTTTCACCCGCTTCAAACGATTCATCCATCTTCCAGACACTGACAATCGCTTCGGAACGTCCGCGGTAAAGCGAGGCACTTCCTTCTTCGTACAGCGAGAAGGCCTTGAGATCGATGTAGACGACGTACTTTGCCTTGAAAGCGGCACCGATCTCTTCAGCACGATCCCAATCGGGATTCTGATCGAGCCAGGCTTTGACGTAATCGGGAGGAACCGTCTTGATCTTATGGGAGTCGAGCCGGAAGGTCACGAACTTGCTGACTTCAAAGTGGATGTCTTCAAAACTGAAGCGGACTTCCTTGGGGGCATAACAAACGACGGCAACCTTCACGTCTTTATCAGTCATCGACTCTTTGGTCATGGCATCGAACTCAGGTTCAATGGAGGGCGGCCCACCAATCAGGTAGCCAATCATGACCACGTAATTGCAACCATGAAACAACAGACATGCTGTGAGTGCGCAGACCATGGCTGTCAGCCGCATCCGCGAAGAACGCCTGGCAATCGTGGTATGGGCATCGGACTGATTTTTCATCCAGGCTTTCATGGCAGACCCCGGCAATATGGAATCGAGAGCAAGACGACAGAAAACTTCTGCACCATCACGCATCGATCAAAGTGTGTCGTTTAAGGACTTATCAAAGAAAATTTCGCCCAGCATCTCGCTGACGCGGTCCAGGTACTCTTTCTGAAAAACCAGCGCAGATCGTCCGTTTTCAGAAATAGGCTGGTGCTCAGGATAGGTCGAATTGAATTCAGTCGTGAAAATCTGACTGGGAAACTTTCTCCCCCCCAGATCCTGCACTTCAAAAGCACTGACCTCGGCGAGCATTCTTCCCCGATGCAGACGCGGGGCATTATCTTCCGTGGTCTGGAACCGATGGACGTTCACCCAGGCAATATAGTTGGTTTCAATGTCCTGACTGATATCTGTCAGATCACCATCGATTCCCCCGTGATCATCCAGCCATTTCGTGATCTTTTTGGGATCGACGGCATCGACCTTGCGACGCTTCATGCGGCGGGTAATCCCGTCAATCAGGTCATACTCGAGGGACGAATTTTCCTGCTTGAGGTCTGCCGGTGTTGAGCAGACCACCATGATTTTATGCTTACCTTTGGTGAGATCGATCCCCGTCATCGCCTTGAAACGGCACGTATGCTTAGGGTCTCCCTGCACCATTTTTCCGGCCATCACAAAGAGTGAACAACCCGGAGCTGAACCAATTGCGGCCAGAACGCTGAATCCCAGTGCAGTTCGCATCCATTCGCGACGCGAAGAACCAGCCGCACATGTTCGTGCTGTGTTGTCCATCAAAGGGACCTCCACATTATGGAATTCCATGAGGTAACAATCTTCCGGCCATGACTGACCACAAGACGTCACCAAGAATTCGGGATTTTTGATTCAGAAAAGAAAGGCGAGGTGAATTCAGAGAGGAAATGCGGCAGGGCAAAAGGCAGGAAACCAACGATGGGACTTAGAAACCACTCCAGTAGATCCAGGCAATTCGGCCTACCCAGTTTAAGAGAATGATTCCCAGTACCACACACGAGAGCACAGCAAACACTTCGAGATAATCACTGGTCAAACATGAAACTCCTCGAATCACACTGACCAGAATCCAGACCGTCGTTATCGAGGCAAAAAATGCGAGACAGAGACCACCCGGATGACATCGGGCGGCATCAATCCATTCCAATCTGACAAAATGGGAAAAACAGGTCGTCATGCCACAGGCAGGACAAGGAAGACCAGACAAGGCGAGAAAGTAGCAGGGGGGTAAACCAAGTTGTTGATGAGTCCCCACACCGGAAGGGTGAGGCTTCAAAAAGGCGGCAAGTAGAAAACCACTGATCAGCAGAACTGCAGCGAACAGCAGCAGCACTCGATGAGTGTTCGAAAGGCGGTGAGGCGGAGAAAGACGGGAAATGAATCTGTACACGTTTGAGTGGGTATGTAGTTTTTTATGACAACTGCTGCAAGGCGTGGTTTATCGGCGGAAATTGCATCTCAGGGCATCATCGGTCTTCAGCACTGTCAGTTATAGCTTGTCTGAGCTTGGCAAAACACCTCGGGATTTCGCCATTTTCCATTTCAGTTCAAGACGTTGCGTCAATTCCAAGCAACGGAAACTCGCTATCTGGAGAGGTTTTGCAGCGAAACCCGACTGGACAGACTTCAGCCTTTTTCATAACAACGCCACGGATTTCTCAAAGTTCTTCCATCCATTGAGAGAGAACTCGTCACCTGGTCTGTCCCGGCTTGCCGGACTCCCTTCATTTTCAGTGCTTGTCAGCCCCTAATCACTCCTGGAGAATCACATGCCCGCTCCTCGCGCTCAGAATCTGCGCGACGCCGGGAATTTCGCGCAGAGTCTGCTCATGCCAGGCCTGTTCGTCATGTCGATTCTGGTGATCATTGCTCCCTTACCACCCGTCGTGCTCGACGTCCTGCTGGCGGGAAACATCACTCTGGCAGTGGTGATTCTGCTGACGACCATTTACGTCTCCAAGCCGCTCGATTTCAGTGTTTTTCCATCGCTCTTACTGGGAACAACACTGGCGCGGCTCGTGCTGAACGTGGCCTCGACTCGCTTGATTCTGACTCGGGCTAACATCGATGGAACCAGTGCCGCTGGTGAGGTGATTGAAGCTTTTGGTGAGTTTGTCGCTGGCGGACAACTGGTTGTTGGCATCATTCTCTTCGTGATTCTGGTGGTGATTCAGTTTGTTGTCATCACGAAAGGCTCCAGCCGTATCAGCGAAGTGGCAGCTCGCTTTGCTTTGGATGGCATGCCTGGCAAGCAGATGGCGATTGATGCTGATCTCAATGCCGGTGCCATCACACAAGAGGTGGCCAAAGCGAGGCGTCTGGAAATCACACAGCAAGCCGACTTTTATGGGGCTATGGACGGTGCAGGCAAGTTTGTCCGTGGCGATGCCATTGCTGGCATTATCATTACGCTGATTAATGTTCTGGGTGGAATCATCATTGGCATGTTCATGCACGGCATGCCGTTTGAAGAAGCCATCAAGGTCTATACGACATTGACCATTGGTGATGGACTGGTTTCCCAGGTCCCGGCGTTTCTCATCTCGCTGGCTTCTGGCCTGCTGGTGACTCGTTCCAGCAGCGAATCAAATCTTTCCAAAGAAACTCTCGGCCAGCTTTTTCGGCATAGCGAGACACTCTTTGTGTCGAGTGCTTTTGTTGGCGCCATGGCCTTTACGGGTCTGCCGATGATGCCATTGCTTTCATTAAGTATGGCACTGGCCGTCGCGGGCTACTTTCTGCGTGCCTCCCAGGAGAAAGGGAAGCTCCAAAAAGCGCAGGCAGAAACTCAGGAAGCAGCCGCAGCGAAACCGCAGCCTCGTCCGGAAGATCATCTGGGTGTGGAACCACTTGAAGTCGAACTGGGCTTTGGCCTGATCCGCCTTGCCGACCCGGCTTCGAACGGAGATCTCCTCGATCGAGTGACGCGAGTCCGCAATAAGATCGCTCAGGAACTGGGGCTTGTTCTTCCCAAAATTCGTATTCGCGATAACGTTCGCCTGGAACAGAACGAATATCAGATCAAATTGAAAGACACGCCCATTGCCTGGGGTGCCGTTTATCCCACCGGGTTAATGGCCATCGATACCGGCTTAACGACTGGCCGCATTCCAGGGATGGATGCCCGCGACCCGGCGTTTGACCGACCTGCCGTCTGGATTGAACCTTCACAGAATGAACGCGCCCAACTGCTGGGCTACAGCGTTGTGGAACCGGCTGCTGTGATCGTCACACATCTGACGGAAATTGTTCGCTCATACGCGGACGAGTTACTTTCCCGCCAGCAGGTTCATCAACTGATCGACACACTCAAGGCCAAAGCTCCTAAACTGCTCGAAGATCTCGTGCCTGATGTCCTCAAAATTGGTGTGATTCATCAGGTTCTGGCAAATCTGCTCCGGGAAAGAATCCCGATCAAGGATCTGGAAACCATTCTGGAAACGTTAGGGGATTACATCGATCGCACGAAAGATATTGCCATTTTGACGGAATACGTGCGGCATTCTTTGAGCCGCACCATCTGTCAGCAATATCGCGATTCACAGCGCACGTTGCATGTCGTGACATTAGAACCTGCCGTCGAAGATACGTTGTCGGCCGGGATTGAATTCACCGAGCGCGGCATGCTGGTCAAACTATCGCCTCAGATTGTGGAGTCGTTTACTCAGGAACTGGCAAAGCAACTGGAAAAACTGGTGCAATTTGGCCGGCCACCCGTGCTGTTGTGCGGCCCGCAATTGCGTGCCGGCGTACGACAGATGACATCCAGCACCTTACCACGACTGGCTGTGATCAGTCTGAACGAAATCACGCGGGATACGGCTGTCGAACCTCACGGTGTGATTGGTATCGCTGCTATCAGACCAGCCAGGCCCAACATGATGCCTGCTCCACAGGCCGACTTGATAGGAGCCAGGCGATGAGCACGACCACAGGTTTTTCAGCCGTTATGACTGATCAAATGAATTTGAAAGTGCAAACTTCTTTAACCAGTTGTGGTGTTTCCGGAGGGCTTATATGAATCGGGATATTCGCGTCTATCGTGCCGCGACGCTCGACGATGCTCTCGAGCAGGCCTATCGGGAACTGGGGACTGAGGCGACGATTCTGCATACACGGCAGATCGAACATCGCTCGTGGCTTCCCTTTGGACGTACCAGTAGCGAAGTGGAAATCACCGCCACCAGCCAACCTCAGCCGGTCGTGACAAAACCGCGCATTAATCCTCCAAAACCTCGATCGTCCGCCACTCGAGCCACTCCACGACCCTTGGATGAAACATTAGCCAGCCCGCCGCCACTTCTGGGTGTCGGGCCATCAGCGGCTCGATCTTTAGAAGCTGAACTCAAGAAGCGTACCAGCGGTCAACTGAGCCATCCTTCTTCACCGGCAGTTGGCAGCCCTCAGCCTGCCACATCGACTCATGATGTCCGTTCAACGGGGAATGGCCGGGGCATGGCTCATCAACCAGAAAAGCCAAACACCAAGGTCACACCTCAGCCTCAGGCGAATTCCCAGCCGCCTGCGACGACAGGTTCGGTTCAAAATCCATCTTCTCAACTGGATTCTGCGACGACGCCACGACGGACACCGTTGCCAACACGAGTGACGCCTCCTTCGAATTCACCCGCTCTCACGCCTGCGCCCAGAGGGCTGGGTCGCTGGCAACCAAGGCAGAGTTTTGAACAATCCGCCGTTGAGCCCAATCCCGGTGAAACGAATCCAGCCGCTCGCGATCAGCAGCAGGACCAGTCGTCTCCAGCGAAGGATGTCAGGCGATCAGCACCCGAACCGACAGTTTCGACAACACCATCCTCTCTGGCGTCCGGTGTGGATTTACCGGCTAAGCCAGTCTCGCTCTTGCCAGCCTACGAACCTTCGGGATTAACTCTGCCGGGTGCCCGCATTGAAAAGCCAGCGGTATTGACCACGGCAGATGCTGTCCATGACTCCCAATGGTGGCAGATCGATCAGCGGCTCCATGAAACTCAACAGAGTCTGGAACAGTTCAAAACAAGTTCGATGAATCGTTTTCATGAAACGCGGGAAGTTGAATCGACCAGTTGGCAGGAACTGGTGAATCAGACGGGCCTGCCAGAAAATATCGCCCGGAAGCTGTTAAAAAAGCTCGCTTGCCTGGCCACTCCGAAAGAATTGACCGATCCACAGGCCTCCCGGCTGTTGTTATTGAGCCTGATTGAGCAGGAATTGAATCTTTCCAGACCTGTGCAAATTGCACCGGGTACTCCTCAAATTGTCGCCTTGGTGGGCCCGACGGGTGTTGGGAAAACAACCACCCTGGCAAAGCTGGCAGCCCAGGCACGGCTGCGTGAGCATCGAAAAGTCGGCCTCATTACTGTGGATACATTTCGAATTGCCGCCGTTGAACAACTCAAGACCTATGCGGAGATTATGGAACTCCCCATGCGTGTGGTTTCATCGCCTGCAGAAATGCGAAGTGCGATGGATGACTACGCGACGATGGATCTGGTCCTCATCGATACGTCTGGCAGAAGTCCTTACGATGAACTGAAAAATCAGGAACTCAAGGCGATTCTGGCAGAAGCCCACGCACACGAAATTCACTTGTGCATTAGTATGGCAAGCGATCCACGTTCGATCACGATGATTGCTTCAAAGTTCATCACGATCGGTGCCAATCAGCTCATCCTGACAAAACTCGATGAGATTCAGGAATACGGTGCCGTCCTGGCCACTAACATTAACTCCACTTTGCCACTCTCTTATCTGACAACAGGCCAGGAAGTTCCCGATCACCTGGAGCGAGCTGCCGCTTCGCGTCTTGCCCGACTGATTCTCTCTGCCGAACCACTGCGCCCATCCATTCTGGCGACAAGTTCGATTACGACAACTACTGCCTTTGCCTCGCCCGTCTGACCGAGATCTGCGACCAGCGAATCATCCATTTTCAGTGAGCACAATCCCGCCCCGTTTCCTCATCATTCGATAGCCCATGACCTTACCATTGACCATCACTGAGTCAGTAACCTTGGCGATCCCCTGCGATCAGGCCACAGGTCTGCGTTCGCTCAAAGCTCAATCCGGAATCGCGTGGTTCAAGGGTCAGCAAGATGTCGCTTTGAGCGAATCGAGATGCCGGGTGATCGTAGTGACCTCTGGCAAAGGTGGCGTCGGCAAATCGACGTACGCACTGAACCTGGCTGTCGCACTGGGAGAAATGGGCCAGCGTGTCCTGCTTCTCGATGCGGCCGAAGGTGTTTCTCATCTCGATCTGATGTGCGGGTTACATAGTTACTGGAATCTGGAGCATGTCGGCAGTGGTGCCAGGCAGTTAGCAGAAGTGATTCTCAACTGTCCAGGCAACGTCAAACTGCTCACCGGATGTCGCTTACTACTTCACCCCGAACTCATCCCTGCCCCGCTGAGGAAATTCTTCATCGAACAACTGGCTCAGCTCGAAAAGAGCTGTGACACCTTGATCGTCGATGCCGGGACCGCCAGTTTTCCTGTGGTTTATCCCTTCGTGAGAGCTGCTGATCGTATCGATCTGATCACAACTCCCGAACCAACATCCATCGCGAACACCTATGCGGTCCTCAAGCATCTGTCCGTTCGCTGTCAGAATTCCGCTGGCATCCTGATCACCAGTTGCCATGAGGATGAGCACGCCGAGGCCATCTTTGAACGATTAGCTCGCACCAGTCGAACATTTCTGCAATATGGCATCGAGAAACTGGGTAAACTGGGATATCACGAAGACGTCATAACGTCGATCGGCTCAAGAACTCCGTTTGTCCTGAAGACGAGTTGCCCGGTGAGTGCACAAATTCGCCGATTTGCAGGAAAATGGGCCAGCAGATCTTTCGCACCTCGAAAATCTTTCTTCAGGTTGGTCTTGTCGGAAACGGAAGAAAAAGCGATGAATTGCATCCACGCGACGGCAATCACCTGATTGCTCTTCGCCAACGAGTTTCGATCTTGAATTTTGCCTGAACGCCTTTCCCGCCTGTTTTACTCTCCGCATCTCTTCCTACAGCCGCCTCACTTCAAATTCCTGCCTCGCCTCATGATTCCCTTGACAATATAGCCCACTCGGATTGCGCTTCGCGCCGTCAATACCTGCCAACATTTCATTCGTTTCCCACCTCGACTTTTGAATCTCTTCCTACATAACGAAACCTGTTCGTTACCTGTCATTTTCTTGAGCTGATTTCCTACCTGCGTATCTTTTTTTGAGAATGCAGTCGGAGAAATTCCGTCTGCGGACTCTGCGTTGATTTCAACAGATTCACTGAATTTGCATGCTGAAGTATGTCGATACTGAAGAAGGAAGCGATGTCGCCACTTCATCAGTTCGCCACCCTGAACCACAACAGGGCCGTCATGGTAAGGCAGTATGCAGCGTATTTAAGCCTGCTTTCTTTAATGGCTGCCTGTGCTGCAGGAGCTATCGAAGGGAGTGGATTTATAGAGACTGTCAGAAAAGGTCTGATAGCGATGATGATCTTCTTTCCGCTGGGCTGGTTCCTGGGAGAACTTGGTCGCCAGACAGCGGAAGACATGGCCCAAAAAGATCTAACACAGAACGATCTGGCTGATTCATCGCCTGGACTCCCGACTGACAGTGTCACTGCCCGATAGTTAATGATTTTTCTGCGGATCTATTCATATTGTTCAGAACCGCATTCGAAACGATGCAAGCACGATAGCTAACCCTCATTAGCTATCACGGATGTTCACGGAGGGTTGGATGGTGACCAGGGTTATCGAAGACATTCAGGCCGTCTGGAATGCCTATAAGCAGGACCAGTCGAGCAAAGCACTGCGTAATCGCCTCATGGAGAACTATCTCCCGCTGGTGCGATATAACGCAGAGCGAGTGTGGTCCAAGCTTCCGGATGGCGTGGATATCAACGACCTGATTTCCGCTGGAGTCTTCGGGCTCATGGATGCTATTGAAGCATTCGACATGGAGCGCGGAGTTAAGTTTGAAACCTACTGTGTCCCGCGAATTCGTGGAGCCATGCTCGACGAACTCCGGACGATGGACTGGGTTCCGCGACTTGTGCGCAGCAAAGCCAGCAAGCTGGAATCCGCCCGTAAGCAGGCCGAAGCCGAACTCGGCAGACCTCCCGCTGATAATGAAGTCGCCGCCAAGATGGGCGTTCCTCTGGATGAGTACGAAAAACTCAAGAGCGAAGCCAGTGCTGTTAATCTCGTGAGCCTGAACAAGAAATGGTACGAGACCGATAGCTATAAAGATGTTCGTGAAATCGACATCATTGAAGATACCAAAGGCGAAGACCCGACTCTCAGCATTCAGAAGCGTGACCTGATGAAACTGGTCACCAAAGGTCTCAACCGCAACGAACGCCTGATTATCATTCTCTACTACTACGAAGAGTTGACAATGAAGGAAATTGGCAGCACTTTAGGGCTGTCAGAATCCCGCGTGAGCCAGATGCATTCGAGTATCGTCAACCGACTCAAAGAACAGCTTGGCCGCCGCAGACCGGAATTTGCTCAGTAAGATTTCGCCAGCAATTCAATGGCTTTGATCAGGTGCAGTGAGTGGTTCTCGAACAAAGAACCGCTCACTGCACCTGATCGTTTTTTCGGCCCCCCAAAATCCGGCGGTTGGTATCTGTCACGAAGCGGTTGCGATAACCTAAGTAATGTCAAAAACTTCCTCACGGCAGTTCTTCCAGCGACTTTGAAAACAGGCGTTGGAAGCTCTGGGTAGCACCACAAACATCGAATAGTCTGATGGATTCTGATCACCACTCACAGCTTCGAGCTGCGGACAATGCCCACGTGTGGCATCCGTTCACCGCGATGTCTGCCTACACTTCTGAAGAAGCCCCCATCATCACCCACGCGGAGGGTTTTTCTCTGTTTGACAGCCAGGGAAAGAAGTATCTCGATGGGCATTCTTCGCTCTGGTGCAATATTCACGGGCATCGTGTCCCTGAGTTGGATGCCGCCTTAACCAGCCAGATCGAGCGTGTGGCGCATTCCACTTTGCTGGGGATTGCGAATTCCAGTTCGATAGAGCTCGCCGAAGAACTTGTCGCATTGGCTCCGTCGGGTCTCACCAGAGTGTTCTACACAGATTGCGGTGCCGCTGGCGTGGAAGCTGCTCTCAAGATTGCCTGGCAATATCATCGCCAGAAAGCTCACTCGGAAGATCGCCGGTTGTTCGCGTGTCTGGAACAAAGCTATCACGGAGACACCGTAGGGGCCGTGAGCGTGGGCGGAATTGATGTCTTTCACAGCCTGTTCGGCGGAATGACATTTCCAGCCCTGAAACTTCCCACGCCCGCACGGGCATTGACCAGAGGCCCCGAGTTTCTGCCCCTGGAAACCATTCTGGCAAAAACCGAACAATTGCTGGATCAGCAACGTGATCAATTGGCGGCAGTGATTGTCGAACCACTTGTCCAGGCCGCAGCGGGAGTTCTGGTGCATCCTCCAGGCTATCTGCAGGCGCTTCGAACGATGACGGCGGAACGTGGTATTCTGTTGATTGCCGATGAAATTGCTGTCGGTTTTGGCCGTACCGGCAAGATGCTGGCCTGTGAGCACGAAAAGGTCTCACCAGATTTGCTGGTCTTATCCAAAGGGTTAACAGGAGGTTACCTGCCACTGGCGGCGACATTAGCCACCGAGGAAATCTTCGAATGTTTTTCTGGCGAACCCTGGCAGGGCCGCACGTTCTACCACGGCCATACTTACACCGGGAATCCGCTGGCGTGTGCTGTGGCCTTGGCATCGATCCGGCGTATGCGAACGAAAAATGTGCTTTCAAACGCCTGTGAAATTGAAAGCTGCCTGAGACAGCGAATTCAAGAGTGGCAATCATCGAAACCTGCGTGGTTGCAGCACGTCCATCAGATTCGACATCTGGGGACAATGATGGCCATCGACCTAGTGCATCGCAGTCAGCCTGTGACGCCCTATCCTGCCGAAGTACGTGCTGGTCACCAGGTCACTCTGGCCTGTCGGAAGCGAGGGATCATTCAGAGAAATATCGGAGACTCAGTTATCCTCTACCCGGCACCCGCGATGCCAGTCGATCTGGTTGTAGAGCTACTCGACGGTCTTGAAGAGAGTCTTGCGGAAGTCACATCCAGACTTCAAACACTCAAGAGCGTGGGAAGAACTCAATCCTCCGAACATTCAGTGAAAAATATGGAGTGAGAGCGGAGGGACTCGAACCCTCGACCTACGGATTAAAAGTCCGTTGCTCTACCGACTGAGCTACGCTCTCATATCGACTGAATGTTAGGCCGCAGATAACAATTCGACAAATCAGTATGGATTCATCACTTCTGATAAATTCCAACCTGCAGGCGATGAAATTACGGCATGGCCATTAATGGCCAAGATGATGAGTGTAGCCGCTAATCTCACAGAGTAAAACCAACCAGCCACAAATCATAAAAAATGTGCGGATCATCGCACGATAAGACCATTTTGAACCGATTTTGCCTGAGGAACTGACGTGACATCCGAAGCGTCTTTCAAAACGATTCGATGAAAATCACCAGGCCGGATTGGCAGGCTGCTGAAATTCGCGTTGAGTGAGAAAGCTTGCCGACGAGATCGCAGATCACCCAGTGACCGAGTTATCAGCTCACCTGATGCACAAACATCATGCCGATCCCAGAAATCGAAATGCCTGATCTGTCGATCTCGCATGCTTGCTCCGAGCCGCTGTCTCTTACACACAACTTTTCATGAGTTCAGATTTGAGGTTTGGTCTTAGACTGGGTGGCTGGGGTTAAACGTCCTCGTTTGCCCCCAGGTCATTGGACTCTCAACGTTTATGGCAAATTTGATCGAATGCCATGAAAGGATGTCTCATATGAATCTGTACTGACAACGCTCTCTATCTGGGGGTGAATGACGTCGACCAACCCCAACCTGCCAATGGCCTTGCCTGGCAAAAGGACGCACATGGCGCGGCTTCTTGTCATTGTGTCGAACACAACGACCCGGCCACGAGTTGGCCGGGCCACCCGACATTACTTTTGTTTGGATCGGCAATGACCCAAGTTGTGGGTAATAGACAGCTCCGCGCCGCAAGCATGGCACACGAAATGAGTGACATCATGGAATCCGTGCAAGGAATCAGGCGGGCCAGATCTGGCTGCCACCATCAACACGCAAAGCCTGCCCCGTCACAAATTGACCCAGTGGGCCGGCAAAGAACTCCACCACCTGAGCCACTTCCTCAACCAGGCCAATTCGATCGAGCGTACCGGCTTCGACCAGACGACTCTGATCAACCGTTCGTGTTCCCAGGTATCGACCAGTTCGCGTATCGCCGGGGGCCAGAGAATTGCAGGTTACTTCGTATGGCCTGAGTTGTTCGGCAAGGCAACGCGTATACTCGACCACAGCCGCCTTGGCAGTTGAATAAATGGCGCTGTTGGCATTTCCCCGGAATGCAGCGATCGAGCTGATGGTAATAATGCGGCCCTGTCGTCGCTCCATCATCCCACGAGCCACCTGCTGGCAGATATGGATGGTGCTCATCAGGTTGCGATCCAGCACCGAACGGACATCGATAGCTTTGATCATGACCGCGTCGTTGGGATTGGGCTTTCCACCGGCGGCGGCAATATCTCCACCAGCCGAGTGCACCAGAATATCAATCGGTCCCAATTCAGCAGTCACTTCCTGAACGACGCGAGCGGCATCGGCCTCGACGGTGAGGTCGCCCAGAACGCGGTAAGTTTTTGTGCTGTATGCCGTTGCAATCTCAGCGGCCGTATGTGTCAGTGTTGTCCCTTCGCCGTATTCGGAGGGACCATTCTCCCGCAGGCCGTGGACTCCGACATGACATCCGAGTTTCGCCAGATGCTCGGCAAACGCGCGGCCCAAGCCTCGTCCTGCACCAGTGACCAGCGCGACTTTGCCTTCAAGCAACCGACTCATGGACGAATGACTCCCACCTGGTGCAGATCATGAAATGCGGGGAAACGGATTCAACCAGAAACTCCCGGAGGAGCCTCACCAGCCCAGTGACATATTGGTCTCAATGGCTCGTTGAGCTTCATCTTCTGAAACTCCCATCCCGACCATATACAAATGGATGGCTTCGATTTTGTTGCCGTGAGATTTAGCGAGGCAATCGCGCGCCATTTCACTGGGTGAGGCAGGGCCAGTTAATCCCAGCAGTCTTTTGGAAATCACCCACGCATCCCGCGGACGCCGACCGATTCGGAGAATTTCCTCGTCGGGAAATGTCTCCTGCGTCAATGCCTCGGCCGCCTCACGGGATTCTGTCCAGGCGACCATGATGTGAGCCGACGTCTCAATTTCAAACAGTGGCATCTTTCGGCCTCTTTACGTCCCGGTATCTCTGGCGAGGAGTATAAGGCACCAGTCGTCTTTGCTCCACTGATCGCCGCACTCTGCGCCAATAGAAGTCTAAGCGGCGGTTCGAACCTGATTTTCCGGGCGAAATCGACACTCTTCAAAATTCGAGGCTCTGAATACTCAACTTGAGTTGAAGGAATCAGAAATCGACTTTCACATTTTCCCGCTGGTAGATGGGCAAATGGCGGTAGTAGACTTCGAGTGTCATGACAGCGAGGCAGGTCATGTAGAGCCGACCACCCGAACCGCCGTGAGGATCGGCGACGTTCCAGCTACCGGTGGCATGTCCCTGTTTTAACTGGGTCTTGACAAGCTGGTCACGCATGACTGCGTTCCATCGCTGCCATTCCGGCCCACCCCAATGGTGCATGACCTGGGTAGCGTAGTAGTTGTAGTACATGTCTCCTTTGGCCGGTTTGGCTTTATCCAGATGAGCCACTCCTTCCTTGAGAGCGGGCTTATTGGGTTCCCAACCCATGTAGATCCGGCAGAGGAGTGCAGCCGCCGTCATCGAATTTTTGGCATCGCCACTCCCGGGGACATAGGTGTACTGAGAGCCACCATTCTTGGCACAGGCATCGAGGAATTTCTCGGCACCACGGAAGGTTTGCGGAGGCACTTTGATCTTGCTCATCTGGGCACTTTTGAGTGCCATAATCTGCCAGCCGACAACCGATGTATCACCGGCCTGTCGCGGCTGATAGCGCCATCCGCCATCTTTGGGATTCTGCGCGTTGACAATGAATTTGACCGCATTGAAAGCGGGTGTACGTAAGCGTTCATCCTTGGTAAGAGCGAGAGCTTCACACAAGGCGATGGTTACCAGCCCCTGCGTGTAAAAGCCTTCGTTACTCGAGACAATTCCCCGGAAATCGCCACCTTCGGGAGTCACCTTCTGACTTTTGATCATGAAGTCGACGGCCCCCTTCATCTCCTTCTGGTAGTCGCCCTTCTTATGGGTATGCCCGCCACCCATGTAAGCGAGCATGGCCATGGCTGTCGCACCGGTTTTACAGGCTTTTAAGGTTCCTGGCTGACTGCAATCACACCCCTTGGTCCCGACATGATTGAAGTTCCAGCTCCCATCATCGGCCTGATGATTGGCCAGCCACTTGAGCCCCGTGAGCACTGCTGCCTCACTGGCATCATTCCCACCCTGCTCCTTCAGCAGATGAGACTTGGCAGCGGCGGAACGGCCAGCCATCGCATCGCCAATCTTGATGTTCAAGCCACTGTCGGCCTCGACCGAGTCGAGCACCATCGATGGATCCAGATCGTTGATATTCGGCATATCGACGGGAACATCCGCCACATCCAGAGCATTCGATTCCGACTGATTCGGATCGACATTCGTCTGAATGATCTCTTCGGGCTGAATCAACGACGTTTCGGTAATCGGCTCGGGCTCAACTTCATTGATCGAAGCAATCGTGGTGAAGATTTCTTCAAGTTGACGATTGTCAAAAACAATCATTGCGCACAAAAACAGAACTAGGGCATGGAGGAAAGTGCTCACGCCGACTGTCACGGCAATTTCAGACCACTTGGCACCTTTGGTTTGTGCACCATCGAGGCGAGCCGTTACGGATGGGCGTTCGGGAGTCCGAACTGCACCAGAATTCTGGATCGTTGTGGCCATGCAAAAGTATTCCTGTTCTGTGAAAGCCCCAGTGATGAGGTGTTCCACAAGATGGCGAATCGCCGACAGATATGGGATCGATCAAAGATTACTGATGTTTATTGATGCTACGAACCTTCAGGTGAGGGGTCAAGCACCCATCCCTAGCCTCTTACCCTGAAGATACGTCGATTGTTCGTCAAATTGATGATCAATGGTCAGCTTTTTTGTAGATCAAGCCTTCTCCGACAGAATCAAGTGGCCATGTGCTGCTGTCGGAATACATTCCACGTATTTCAGGTCGGCCCCTGCGATCCAGCCGCGATACTCTTCCAGACTGTACGCCCGGCCTTCCGTCAGTGAAAAAAGTGCCAGCGAATAGAGGGCAATTTCCAGCGGGCCCGTCAAATCGCTGTTTAACAGCACATCATGAATCAGCAGGCGGCCACCTTCCGGCAAGCCGGAAGTCGCCTTCGCCACCAGACGAGCACACTGGGGGCGATCCCAATCATGCAGCACATTCGAGAGCAAAATGTCGTCAGCCGGTGGGAAGGGATCAGACCACATATCCCCGGCATGCAATTCCAAACGATCGCGAACCCCTGTTTCTTCCGCCAACTCAGCGGCTGTTTTCAGCACTTCGGGGCGATCAAAAATAATGCCTTTCCAGGTGGGGTATTTCTGCAGAACTGCCATGGTGTAAATCCCACTGCCGCCAGCAACATCCAGCAGAACTCGACCACCATTGCCAGAATGGCGATTGAGAACTCTTCCAGGTTGGCCTGCTGGAAGCACATCAGCAAACCGGGGAGCAACATTCCACGCCCGACCAGCGAGAGACAACGTCAAAAACCGAGCCGAGTCCTCGCGATCCATGGCCGATTCCGAACCCTCACGAAAGATGAAAGCGGCCCCCTTCTCGCTCTCTGCTCCTTCAGGCCGGTCGGACTTCAATCGCTCGACCAATGCCAGTGTGCCCGCCGATTGTGCCGCCAGTGAAATGTATCCACCCACACTGAAGGGGCTGGAGGAGACCAGATGATTTCTTGCCAGCGGTGTCAATTCGATACCGCCATCGAGCCCTCTGGTGAGCAGTTGCATCGCACAAAGCCCGGTGACAAGCACCTGAGTGGCTCGCTCGGACAAAGCCAGGCGACTCTGCAATTCGTCCAACGACAAAGGACTCTCGTTCAAAATGTCAAAGACATGCAAGTGGGCGACCGAAGCTGCCAGAAGTTCTGTCGCGAAGTTGCCTCGAAAGAGATCAAAGATCGGCGTGACATCTGTCGGTGGAAACCGTAGTGCATCTTTCATTGCCATGCCGAACTCCAGAATTCCGTGATCAACTCAGGTTGAGATTGTATCGATTACCAACGAGTTTCTTCGCACTAGAGGCCCATCAAGGCCCTGGCAATTCGAGGGACATCGAGCAGACTCCAGTTCTCAGAATAAATGTCTGGTCGTGAAGCAATCATGACCGGCCCTTCCGCAGGTTCGAGGCCTTTCGTCGCAAGTCTTCCATGCGAACCCTTAACGATGGAGGCATCCAGTCCGATCACATCCATGTAGTAACGAAAGCCAAGTTTCTTCTGGAGCAGACGCCGGATAATGCGCAGCTTCGGGAACTTGAGTTGCGGATCGAGCAGCAGTTCAGTGGGGTCGTAGCCAGGTTTACGATGGATGTCGATCGTGCGGGCGTAATCCGGTGCCAGATGATCATCGAGCCAGAAATAGTACGTGAACCACGCCTGTGGTGCGGCGATGGCCACCAGTTCGCCGGCTCGTTCGTGAGCAATTCCCAACTCGACTTTGCCCGCTTCGTCTAACACGCGTTCAATGCCGTCAGTCTGCTCCAGAAGTTTCTTGACTCTCGGGATTTCCGACGCGTCTCGAACGTAGACATGGGCCACCTGATGATCGCTGACGGCAAATGCTCTTGAAGCTCCACAATCGAGTGTTTCGTAACCTAATGGCTCGCGGCGAGCGACCAGCAGGCCAGCCTCTCGGAGCACACGATTGATGTGCACAGGTTTCGAAACTTCCGTAATGCCGTATTCCGAGACAACCAGAATTTCGGCACCAGATTCCCGGGCGGCCTCGATGACACGTCCCGCTTCGAGATCGACCTCTCGTAGAGCAATTTGAATGCGAGGATCATGCGGCCCGTACCGCTGCAGGTCGTAATCCAGATGGGGCAGATAGACGAGCGTCAGTGACGGTCGATAACGTTTCATCACTTCAATGGAGGCTGTGGCAATCCAGCGGGAACTTTCGATCCCCGCCATCGGCCCCCAGAAGGACTGCAAAGGGAAGACCCCCAGTTTACTCTGGAGATCATCGCGCAGTTCCGTGGGATGTGAATAGGAATCGAAAATTTTACGACCATCGGCCGGGTAGCTGGGCCTGGGAGTCATCGAGAAGGCGACAGGTGCATACATGTTGTACCACCAGAACATCTTGGCGGTGGTCAGGCCCGGATCAATCGATGTCAACTGCTCGTAAAGTTTTGTCCCTTGAACCAATCGATTGGATTGCAGCCAGAGGCGCACTTCACTGGTATCGCGAAAGTACCAGCCATTGCCAACAATGCCATGCTGAGTCGCAGTGCTCCCTGTGAGCATCGAGGCCTGTGCCGTGCAGGTCACTGCCGGAAAGACTCCGCCGGCGGGTGCTGCTGTACCCGCTTTGGCAAGTGCCGTGAGATGGGGCGTGTGCTGCCCCAGATGTTCGTATGTCAGACCCACCACATTGATGATCACCAGCGGCTGAGGCATAGGAGATGACTTTGTCCTGGCGGAGAGACTGGTGGATTCTGTCAATATACGGGTTCAGATCCTGTTTACGGATTTCTCTGCAAGTGGCTGATCAGCGCTTCATTCACGGCCACGGGTTTTTCCAGTGGAGAGAGATGCCCGGAATCGGCAATTGTGACGAAGTGCGAGCCGGGAATATCACGAGCCATCTCGGCCATCCCTTGTGGTGGTGTGATTTTGTCTTCAGAACCTGCCACGACGAGCACAGGAACGGAGCACCTGGCCAGTAGATCTGTCGAGTCTGGCCGGCTGGCCATGGCCCGCTGGGCAACTGCCAGGCCACGGGCTGCCTGAGATATCATCAGATCACGCACAAAGTCGAAAAGAGCGGGCCGGTCTTCGTTGACATCTGGTGCCATCACCATGGGCATCATGGCTTCAGCAGCCACCCGGCTGCCTTCGACCAGCAGTTTATCAACCATGGCCAACCGCTTCTGGGCAGCTTCGGGAGTATCGGCTTCCCGTTTCGTATTGAGCAGTGCCAGGGAACGGATTCGATCAGCCGCCTGGCGCAACATCCCCATGGCGATGTACCCTCCCATTGAGAGACCCACCACATGAACAGGTTGCTGTGGGGCAATGACATCCAGCAGGGCAGAGGTGACAATCGCGTAGTCATCGATCGACAGACTGTCTTTGACCAGCGGTGTCTGCCCGAAGCCGGGAAAATCGGGGACGATCAACTGATGATTCGCCGAAAGCGGCACCATCTGCTCGCGCCACATGCGATGAGTCAAAGGGAAGCCGTGCAGCAGAACAACGGGTGGGCCTTCACCTTGAACGACAGCAAAGACTCGACCGGCAGTTGTTTCAAAATAGGGCATGTTGGCGCAATCCCTGTTCCCTGAGTGCAGGCTTTCAATGAGTCATTACAGTCTATGCTCCAAGGGAACCCCGGCAAAGTGTCCGGCCGAATGGATCGTTCGGGAATGGAGGAAATGGTCACAGCCCGCCGACCTGCGCGTGCAGCGTAAACTGTAACCAATGTGCGTTGAGAAACTACTTCCACGGAAGATGTGATCAGAGTGCTGGCTGCCGAATTTCTTTACTACGTACAGAAAACAACATGTAACACGGACTCCAATAATCAACCTCGCGGCGGGTGGCTGGGGTTGAGTCTTCGAACCCCCAGCACTCTTCGGCACGGACTGGGGGTTCGCGAAGACGCACAACCTCAGCCATCCCCTACCAAAGAGCGCAGTTGAATGCTGGAATCCGTATAAAATGAAAAAGGGCGGCTCACTCTCGATGAAGTGAGCCGCCCTGAATCTGAACCATCACGCAACTGTGGAAACACTCGCGTGAATGTTCTCGCTTGTTACGTATGTCAGGTTTTACACGAAGAGTGAGGTAATGGCCTGGGCCTTGACCAACTCTCGTGGCTGGTTCAGGTGATTGTATACGATCGTTTCCGGATGGATGCCAAACGAGTGGTAGATCGTGGCCAGAAGTTCTGCCGGATGAACGGGCGACTTGCTGGGGGCTGATGCCGTTTTATCACTTTCGCCATAGACGGCTCCTGGCGTAATGCCGGCACCGGCCACCATGGCGGTATAGCAATAAGGCCAGTGATCGCGACCATCAGCACTGTTACCGTTACCGGACGTGCTGACGCCCTTTTGCGGGCTGCGTCCGAACTCACCGACAGCGACCACGAGCGTTTCGTTGAGCAATCCCCGCTGATCGAGATCGGTAATGAGACCTGACAGACCGGCATCGAACATGGGGCCGGACTGTTTTTTCATGCGATCTGTCAAACCCACGTGATGATCCCACGAATGATTATCGCTGTTCGCCACTTTCGGCCAGACCACTTCGACCACACGGGTCCCGGCTTCCACCAGGCGGCGCGCCAGCAGGAGGCTTTGACCAAAAGTGTTACGCCCATACAGATCGCGGGTGGCATCGTCTTCGGTGGAAATGGCGAATGCTTCCCGGGCCCGGCCGGAAATAATCAGACCGAGAGCCTGATCGTAGTATTCACCCAGCTTGTAGTCGGCAACGGCTTCATCCATACGGGGCATGAGTGAATTGATCTGCTCACGGAGGCGTGCCCGCCGTTCGAGACGCGTCGCATAGACTTCGGGCCGCAATTGGAGGTCGTCAATTCGAATGCGCTCCATCTTGGCCATGTCCATGTCGTCACCATCGGGATAGAGAGTGTAAGGATCGTAGGCTTTGCCCAAAAAGCCAGCCGTTCCTCCTTTGCCGACGACATTACTTTCCTGAAGTGGTCTGGGGAGCATGACGAAGGGAAGCATCTGCTCCTTGGGTGGTTTCAGGCGGATGATGTTCGAGCCAAAGTTCGGAAAATCCTTGGGTGATGGAGGTTCCAACTGGCCTGAGGGACTGACTTTATCTGTCGTGTAGCCAGTCATCATCTGATAAATGGCGGCCGTATGGTTGAAGAGGCCGTTGGGGGTATAGCTCATCGACCGGATCAATGTGAACTTGTCATTCACCTGGGCCAGTTTGGGCAGAATCTCGGTGAATTTGACGCCCGGCAGTTTGGTCGAAATGGGAGCAAACGCACTGCGGACGTTGTCGGGAACATTCTCCTTGGGATCCCACAGGTCGAGATGACTCGGGCCCCCTTGAAGATAGACCAGGATAATGCTTTTCGCTTTGTTCCAGCCCGGACCACCGGTGGCGAGAGCCGAATCATTCGCCTGTGCCTTGAGGCCCAGCATTTGACCAAGTGACAAGCCAAAGAGTCCAGTTCCGCCCACACGCAGCAGAGCTCGTCGCGAGACTCCGAGATGGGGATCGCACATATCTTTTCCAGGTTGACCGGGGATAACTAACATGGCGAGGTGCCCCTAAAAAGTAACAGGTTCAAAAATTGATTCGGATTGGCTTTTGGATTGATCGACCCAGTTTTGGATGATCAACCCAGTGTGGTCGTTCACAGTTCGTGAATCTCAATACCTTGATGAAGAGTCGAAAACCTGATTTCGGCCTAGTGGTTGAACAGGAACTCGGGACTGTTGATGAGGGCCCAGGCGACATCCTGCACCATCGTCAAACGGAGATTCTCCAGTTGCTTTGTACTCATGTCCTTATCGGTGCGGCGTGAGACGAGCAGACGATCTTCCGGAATGGGCTGTTTCGCTGTCGCGACGGCCTCCTGAAGTGCGACATGCTTGGGATCAGGTGGTAATGGAGCACTCAGCCGGGCAATCTCGACTTCAATTTTCCGAAGACCTTCATCCTGAGCGATGATGAATTCTTCGAGGGCAGCCTGCATTTCTGGTGTACGAGTTTCTGGATTCAAAACGGCCATTTCGACCAGAGGCGGCAAGCCCACCTGAAGCGGAACGGAGGCGGTCGTGAGCGAGATCCGGAATCGGCCTAAGGCGTGCAAACCATCGGTGTAACGCTGATCGAGCAGGAAAGTCAGTTGAGTTCCAGCTTCGAAGTCAATGGGCTGATCGAATTCGAAGGTGGCCCAGTGAGTTTTGCCGACTTGAGGATGAATGGCCCATCCATTGTTGTTCGGGTTCCGTTTGCCATCCAGGGCGGTTTCTACCGCGTAACTCTCCTGTGAGAAATCGGCGATGGCCCGCTTGAGTTTAAGTTTTTTCTTTTGTTTGGGTTTATCGAGCGGTGCGGCTTCGACTTCGATTTCGGTCAGGACGAAGTTTCCGCCAGGCGCCAGACCCGGGCCACGCGAAGGAAGCCGAACGTCCGTCAACGCTTCGAGGCGGAAGCCGGTAATTCCGCGCACCTGGGTGTCGGCAACAATCGTGTAGAGGTGATTGTTGCCAGGCTTTGATTCTGCCAGAATCGATTGATCGGGCTGGATTGTCAGCGTCGCATTCAGGCTCGACTTGGCCTCTTTAGGGACAACCGTGTGCCATGCCGGCGATAGCTGTTCCGTGGGAACTGGTGATTTCCATTCTTTCACGAGTGTTTCTTTAAGTTCTTCACGGCGCTTCTGACTGGCCTCCTGTTGTTGAGCCAAAGATTGCTGCCTCTGCTGATCCTCCTGCATACGCTTCGGGAGAAACTCGACTTCAAAGCTTTGCAACTCCTTTTCGGCCAGTGCCAGGCGTTCAAGACGCTGGGCTTCCAGACGGGCGAAGATTTCTTTCCACTGGGCTTCGCGCTGCTGGTAAAGCGTTTCCACCTTGCGATGATCCGCGGCAATCTGATTCATGCTCTCGACAGCGGCATTGACTTCGGCATCTGTGGCAGGGCGTCCAACCATTCTGAGGAAGACTTCATTGATCAGTTGCTTGTCGTCGGTGATCTGCTGAGTCAGCTTGGCCAGTTCGTTGGCAGGGTCTTCCACCGCTTCGGCCACTGTGGGTCCACTGATGAGGGCCATCACAGGGCCCAGTTGCAATCCGCTGCTGCGCTCGCATTCACAGGCACTTTCACGAGTGGGGCGACCAAAGGTATTGAGGAACCCACTGGGCAGTTCGACTCCTGAATCGGGAAGAGACGCAGCTCTCGCTCCTGCCGGCACACCAGGGAACTTCGATACAGCCCCTGTCCCACGGAAGATCGAATCATAGAGAACTTCTGCAGGAAGACGGCGAGCCATGGCGTGCGAGTAGTTGATTTTGTCATCTTCGTTCCATTTGTTGGCATCGACAGAAAGCTGGTATGTCCGCGATTTGCAGATCAGCCGCATCATGTGCTGAGTGTCGAAACGATGCGTGAGGAATTCGCGAGTGAGTTCATCGAGCAGTTCGGGATTACTTGGCGGGTTCCCGGCGCGAATATCATCGATTGGTTCAATGATCCCCACTCCCAGCATGTAACCCCACAAGCGGTTCACATAGCTCTTTGCGAAGTAGCGGTTGTCTGGAGACGTCATCCAGCCGGCCAACTGCTCGCGACGCGATGCCTGCTCGGGCAGGTTAGCGTGTGCTTCAAACGGGAAACGAGGTGTCGCCACCGCTTTCGTGCGATCATGAATCACATCGCCTGAGGACTTATCTTTGATGATTTCATAAAGAGGTGTGGCCCCTTCAACGGCTGTTCCACCAATGCGACGATCACCCGAGGCTGGATCTCTTTCGCGGTCAATCTGGGCGAAATAGGCCGCAGTTTCGTAATACTGATCCTGAGTCCATTTTTCGAAGGGATGGTCGTGGCACTTGTTGCAGTTGAAGCGAATCGCCAGGAACAAATGCGTCGTATTTTCCATGGCATCTTCGGGAGTCCGCAAGATCTTGAAGTATGAGGCTGCGGGCTGATCTTTGTTCGAGCCTTGGGCGGTCAAAACTCTGCGGGCGAACTCGTCATAAGGGAGATTGCCAGCCACCTGCTCGCGAATCCATTGCCGATACGCAGCCGCACCTTCGGCTCCGAGGAACTTGCGATTGACCTGCAGCAAGTCGGCCCATTTGTTGGTCCAGAATTCCACATAATCCGGGCTCCCCACAAGTTGATCGACCACTTCGTCGCGCTTGACACGCGTAGGCCGTGGATCTGCCAGGAAAGACCTGACCTTGTCTGCCGATGGTGGCAGACCCGTCAGGTCGAGGTAGACCCGGCGGAGGAATTCAGCATCGGAGCAGAGCCCACTGGGCTGAATCTTCATTCGCTCCCACTTGTTGGCCACGAGTTCATCAATGCGACCCCAACTTTCCGGAGTTTGCCAGGCAAATCCGGTGCGATCGCCCATCACTGTGAGTGTCGTTGCGGCATAAGCCCCTTCAAAACGGGCGAGAATGGGAGCTTCACCGCGGCGCAGAGATGTCAAGAGGCCCGAGCGGCTGGCAGTCGCCACTTCCATATTGCCTGTCTCAATAAATGACTCGCGAGTCACATCCCGCCGTGCTCCATCCGCATAGGTGGCCATAACACGGAACTGCTGCTGCCCACCCACTTTCTGAATAATAGGATTCTCGGGCTCCAGGCTGATGGAGGTCACCCGTGGTGTCGAGAGATTGAGTTTGGCACCCTGAGCAATCCAGCTTTCGATAATGGAGTAGTAAATCTCGTCGCGATTGAGCAGATGTCCGCCGACGTGGGGTGTCACCATCGTCGGCTTTAAAAGCATGAGGCTGTCTTGAGGCGAAGCCAGATTGATGCGGCGGCCAGCGAGATCGTCGGTGAACCCCCGGAGATCAAAGAGTGGATCGTAGCCTCGCAATGAAAGTTTAAAGCCATTCTTCCCCTGGGCCGCTCCGTGGCAGGTTCCCTGATTACAACCCAACTTTGACAACACAGGATTCACATCACGCACAAAGTCGACTGGGTTCTCATGCGCTGGCCAATCGGCTTTGACCGAAGTTTTGACAGAGAGTTCGCCCCATTGAATCACGAGCTCACCTGCACCGGTCTCGCGAGGTTCGACCAGCCCGGTGGGAGAGACGACAACGAAGGGTGCCTGGTTTGTCGAATACTTGACCAGGCGTGTGCCATCGATCACATCGCCGTTATCCAGTTTGGCAAAAACAAGCAGTTGCACGGATGAAAAACGGCTGGTGAACTCCAGATTTTCCGGAGCCATCGACAACGAGACAATCGTGCGACCAGAGGGCAAAGATTCCTGACTGGAAAGCCCTTCCTGACTCGATGTCGCGGCTGGTGCCACGTTTCTTGAGGAGGCTCCTGTGGAGACAGTCTGGTCGTTCTGCGCCAGATTGACCACCGGGAATGATTTCGTCTGTTCGCCTGTGGTCACGTTTATCTGCCGGAGTAGACCGTCGGCTCCGCCAATTGCCAAAGTCTGCCCGTCCGGCGAAAAGGCGAGTGAATAAAGCGAACTTTCCGGCATACTTCCCTGGGCCAGAACTTTCGTGTTCAGCGTGAGGTACTTTTCGAGCTTCTCCTTTTCTTCGGCTGAACGGGCATTGACGACCTTCTGATTGATCGCCTTGATGTCATCCGGCAGAGACGTATCGAACGTGTAATCATAAATCGCCCAATGGCCCTGGCCATTCAGTGAAGAGGCAGCGGCAAAACGCTGACCATCGGGGCTGACTGCCACCGAGAAGATTCTTCCCGGCAGAGCGGGCATGTGCCGGATGAGGTTGGCATCATCACCAATCACGCGATTCGTCACGCGGAAGACACGGTACACACGGGCAATCCCATCGGATCCACCGACGATGATCTCATCTCGCTCGGGATGCCGGGCAATGGCCTGGATACCACCCTTGAGTGCCCCGGGAGTGATCGAAGTGACGTTATCGACGAATCGTTGAGTGGCGACTTCGGTCAGTTTGGTCGTCATATCGCGACCGACAGAAATCAGGTGCGAGCCATCCTTGCTGAAGACGGTATCGCGCACCCAATCACTGTGAGCCCCTTGAAACAGAACCTGCTCACCCGTGGCGGCATTGAAGGCTCGAACCGAGTTATCAGCCCCGCCCAGCGCGACGAGTTTTCCATCGGGTGACCAGCTTCCTCCATAAAGAGTGTCGAACGTGACTGTGGCCGAAGTTTCGAGCGACCAGTCCGCAGTTTTCCAGATCTGGAATTCGCCTGTGCGACCAGGATTTCCACCGACGATGAGAACACGGGATCCGTCCGGGGAAAACCGGACAGTCTCAATGCGTTCCGATTGTCCAATCAAGCGAGCGACAACAGCCCCTGACGTGCTATCGAGAATCAACGCTTCATGGAAGCCTGCCACAGCAAGGAGCTTGCCATCCTTGGAATAGTCGAGCGATGTAATCAATGGGAGCCGACTGTAAACGGGGGGATGCTCCTGATCGAAGATTCGGAGTTCTGCCGGTGGTGAATCATCTTTGGCACCCTCGCGAATCCAGCGAGAAATCAGATCAATCTCAACCTGCGACAGCGCGGGGAGCCCTTTGGGCATTTCGGCCTGCCCTTTGTCATTCCGCTGGATTTGCGAAATGAGGTAGCTCGCTTCGGGCTTTCCGGGAACGATCGAGGGTGTGCCGGTTTCGCCCGGCTTCATCAGGCTCACAAAATCAGTGAGAATGTATTCACCCTGCGACTTAGCCGCCTGATGGCAACCCGAGCAGCGAGATTGCAGTAAAGGCTTAATCTGAGAATGAAAGCTGACTGACTTGGTCTCGGCACCCTCTTGGGGCTGATCTTCGGCCCAGGAGGAGATCATTCCGATGCTGCTGGCAGCGATCAGAACGGCCAACGAGGCGCTGCAGAGGAATTTGCGAACAGAAGACAACTGATCCACAAGGGATGGGAACGATTGTCCAAAAAGGCAGGCGGGTTGAGGCATAGCACATCCGGAACCGAAAGGAGCGGTCAACAATTGTTGCAGTGCAGACTGCAACCAGAAACCGTTCCCTTGAGCCTCATGATGCTCGTCGTGCGGTTTGCTCTCGTAAGCTCCATCCGTCAGCACAAGTTGGTGCAGACTCAGTCAGCTCACTCACTATGGCAATACCCGACTTGCCAGCCCAGCTCCGTGTGAAAACATGACGAATCATCGCATGTCGCACACAGCGCCGGAGCCATGAAACTCATGGGAACACCCGGCGCCAGTCCACTTTGCCAAAGAACTTTCTGCGGTGAATCTTGCTTCACAACAGAAATTGAAAAACCCTGGCAAAGGGTAGCTCGAATCATCGAGCAGGCTATCAACACACTTTAGGCTATCGGACTTCCGACAAAATTCAAGCCAACTTTTATTTGTCTTTGTGCTCCGAGGGTTTCAGATTGTTTTTCCCGGACCAGGAATTCCGCACAAGAAAGTCCATCTGAACCGTGTTCTGGACTTGCTCGCCGCAGAAATCCAATGCGATTTTGTGAAAAGCCCGCCACGGATTGTTCTCACAAAACGCAGCGAACTCGCGTATTTCTTCATATCGTCGACCAGATCTCGCCTTCAATCGCGGATCTTGATCAGGCGAAACATCAGAGAAATGCAGCAAGACATACCCGACTAGTCTCAAGGCTGACGAGCCCCAGTTTTTGTCCAATCGACTGTGACCTGGTGTTCAGCACCAGATTTCCGCTTAGCTGTGTTGTCGGAAAGATTGTGAGGGGGATTGGAAAGATTGTGAGGGTTCTGCCAAGAGGCGTATTGCCTATCTTTGAGAAACTTCGATACGATCGGTAAAGCCGGTGTGATTGTGGCAGGTTTGTTCCCATTGAATTCAGGGATGTTGGAATGATTCAGCGATTGCCGTCTCGAGCGGTGGCAGGTCTTGTCGCATGTTTGTGCTTCATGGCTGCCTCCACGATTTTTGCCCAGAACCTGGGGAAGACTTCCACCAGTGAGCAAACAACTGCTCGACTGGCTGCGGATATGATCAGTAAGTATCACATTGGGCAAAAGGCAGTGGATGACCGAATTTCCCAACTGACCTTCACCCGATACTTGAAGGATCTCGATCCCGCGAAGCTCTACTTCACCAAGGCCGATATCGACGAATTCAGCCCTTATAAGGACAAGCTGGATGACCTGCTGAAAGCGGGGAATGTGGAGTTTGCCCATCTGGTGTTCCAGCGTTATCTGCAACGACTCACCGAACGGGTGGCGATTGCTCACCAACTGATTGATCTGCCCCACGATTTCACCGTTGATGAATCGATGGTGACGGATGGCGATCTGCTGGCTTATGCCGCCACTCCGGAAGAGCTCAACGAACGTTGGAGAAAACGCATCAAGTTTGAGCTCGTCTCGCTCTTGTTAGATGATAAGACGATCGAAGAGGCCAGAAAGCAGGTGCATAAGCGTTATGACACGCTGCTGAAAGCTGCCAAGGGAACCGAGCCTTCCGAAATTCTCGAGATTTATCTCTCGGCTGTGGCTCACTCGTTTGATCCCCATTCGAGCTATATGTCGCCTCAGACGGTGGAAGACTTTCAGATCTCGATGCGATTAAGTCTCGAAGGGATTGGGGCAGCACTGCGTTCCATCGACGGTTACGTCACGGTTTCTGAAGTGGTGCCTGGTGGTGCCGCTGAGAAAGATGGCCGCCTCAAAGCCAATGACAAGATTGTCGCTGTCGCTCAGGATGGGGAAGATTACGTCGATGTGGTCGAGATGAAGCTTAATCGCGTCGTCCGCCTGATTCGTGGTATGGGCGGCACAAAAGTGAAGCTCAAGGTGGTCAATGCTGCCGGTGAGACCAGCGAAGTCGTCCTGACCCGCCAGAAAATTGAATTGAAGGCTCAGGAAGTCAAAGGGGAGATTATCCCGCTCGAAACTCGCATTCCTGGTGCCAAGGGCCGGATTGGTGTGATCAATATTCCTTCGTTCTACCGCGATTTTGGTGGAGCACAGGCTGGCCAGGACAATTTCAAAAGCACTTCCCGCGATGTCGCCAAGGCCTTGCAGGAATTCGACAAGCAGGGTGGAGTCGATGCCGTCGTGATTGATTTGAGAATGAATGGCGGAGGTGCCTTGACCGAAGCGATTGAAGTCTCAGGCCTGTTTATCGATCAGGGGCCAGTCGTTCAAATCAAGGAACCCAACGGTAAAATCAAGTCTTACGACGATGAAGACCCCGGAGTGATGTACAAGGGCCCGCTGGTGGTGCTGTGCAATCGACTGAGTGCTTCCGCCTCCGAGATCTTTGCCGCGGCGATCAAGGATTATGGCCGTGGGATTGTGGTGGGTGATACCACTACGCACGGTAAAGGAACTGTGCAGCATGTGATGCCGATCAGTAACCGGATGTTCTCGGTACTCAACAACCAGGATCTGGGTTCGGTCAAGCTGACCATTAATCAGTTCTACCGGGTCAATGGCGACAGTACACAGAACCGGGGAGTTCCTTCGGACGTGGTCCTCCCGTCACTTGTCGATCACATGGATCTGGGAGAATCATTCCTGGAGAACGCACTGGCTTTCGATCAGGTTCCCAAGGCAGCTCATCCGATTTACGACATGACACCTGCCAATGTCCTGGCTGCTCTCAAAGAGCAAAGTGCCCGCCGTGTGGCTGCTGAAGCTGACTTTGACAAGATTCGTAACGATGTCGCACGCTTCGATGCTCGCAAGAACCGCAAGACAATCTCTCTGAATCAGGAAACGCTCAAGAAAGAGCGAGATGAAGAGAAAGCTGTGGAAGAGATCCGCAAGGAAGAGGAAGAGCACGAAACCAAGGGAACCAATGGGCCGATCTTCAAGAAGACACCCTATAACGATGAAGTGCTCAAGATCGCCAGCGAGTATGTGACATTGCTGCGTCAGGCGAAGACAGCCAAGCGATAATTCGAGCTTTATAAAGCCGGGCTGCAGAAAATTTTGCAGTTCGTCATATGTCGACATCCGAGGGGCGGCCCACTTTCATAGTGTGTCGCCCCTCGGGCATTTTGGGGCTTCGCGCTCATTGCTCTTCGATTTCCTACCTGTGAACCACCGGATATTGAACCTAAAAACAAGGTGACATTGCCAGAAGACCTTGCTGGGGAGCGAGTTGAAAATTTACGATCATTCACCGGTTTGCTTCAGGATCGCCTTCACCACCTGACCATGAACGTCAGTCAAACGAAATTGCCGACCCTGAAATCGGTAGGTCAGACGCGTGTGATCAATCCCCAGGCAATGCAGGATCGTCGCCTGTAAATCATGGATATGCACGGGTTGATTGACCACATTGAATCCAAAATCATCGGTCTCTCCGTAGCACATTCCCGGTTTGATCCCCCCACCCGCCATCCAGATCGAAAACGCTTTGCCGTGATGATCCCGGCCATACGCATCCAGCCTCGCACTTCCTTGAGCATAAGGAGTACGCCCGAACTCACCACCCCAGATGACCAGAGTCTCATCCAGCAATCCCTTCTGCTTGAGATCCTTCACGAGGGCCGCACTCGCCTGATCAGTATCTTTGACCATGGGCGGCAATCGCTCATGAATACCACCATGGTGATCCCAGTCCCGGTGGTAAAGTTGAATGAATCGCACACCTCGCTCAGCCAGACGTCGAGCGATGAGACAGTTACGGGCAAAGCTGCCAGGAACGTGAACATCCTCGCCGTAACTGTTCAGCACATGCTCGGGTTCGTGACCAAGATCCATCAAGTCAGGGACACTACTTTGCATGCGGTAGGCCAGTTCGGCCTGAGCGATACGAGTTTCAATCTCGGGATCACCGATTCTGGCGAAACTTTGCTGATTCAGTTCCTGAATTCCATCGAGCATCCAGCGTCGGTTTTCTCGAGTCAATCCCCTGGGATCGCTGAGATACAGGACAGGATCTCCTGAGCCGCGAAACTGAACTCCCTGATGTTCGCTTGGCAAAAATCCGCTGCCCCACAATCTGGCCAGCAACCCTTGCCCGGGCCTCTCTTTGTTCATAGAGATCAGCACCACGAAGGATGGTAGATTGTCGTTGGCACAACCTAAACCATAGTCCGTCCAGGCTCCCATACTCGGACGCCCCGGCAACTGGCTCCCCGTCTGAAAGAAAGTGATCGCCGGGTCGTGGTTAATGGCTTCGGTGTGGACTGATCGAATCAGACAGATGTCATCCGCGATTGTCCCGGTATGAGTCAGCAATTCGCTCAGCTTTGTGCCACTCTGGCCACAGGGAGAAAAGTTCCACTTGCTGGGCTGACATGCCAGCCTGGCTTGCGAGGCCACCATCCCTGTAATGCGTTGCCCTTTCCGAATCGAATCTGGCAGATCTTCGTTAAATCGCTCTCGCAGCACTGGCTTATCATCAAAGAGATCCAGATGAGACGGCCCACCCGATTGAAACAAACAGATCACTCGTTTTGCTGTCGGCGCAAAATGAGGTAAACCGGGCAGCCCACGCTTCGTGGATTGATCGGCCTGTGAACCTTGCACCTCGGGCTCGCCCAGAAACTGCATCAGCCCCGCAGCACCAATCCCCAGACCCAGCTTCGATAGAAAATCACCACGCGAAATATGCTCACAGCCAGGTATTCTGTGCATGGTCACTCAATTCTTGGTAATAGTTTCATCGAGATTTAAGATCATATTGGCAACAGCCATAGCCGCCGCTAAATCCGTCGGTGTTATCGATTCATCGATCGTCGAGGCACCCATTTGAATAAAGGCTGCGGCATCTGCCGGACGACTTTCAAAATCGCTGCGTAAACGCCTGATCGCTTTCACCAGAATTTCCGATTCAGCCGCGACGGGCAATCGACCTGTGGCCAGTTGAAACGCGAAGGAGATTCGAGAGGAATCTTCGTTACCACCTTCTTTGATCATGCGGGCACCAAGTTGCCGGGAAGCCTCCAGATAACCAGTTTCATTCCATAACAGGAGCGCCTGCAGGGGAGTATTTGTTCGGGAACGACGCGCCGTACAGACTTCACGATCGGGTGCATCAAACGTCAGCATGGCGGGATGGGTGACGGTCCGTTTCCAGAATGTATATAAGCTTCGCCGATAGAGATTGTCTCCTTGACTCAATTGCCACCTGGAGCCCGGATATTCCGTACCAACCACGATGCCGTCATAGAGTTTATCTGGCTGATAAGGATACACACTGGGGCCGCCGATCTGAGGTTTGAGTAACCCGGATATGACTAATGCCTGATCTCGGATTAACTCAGCAGGTAATCGAACACGTGGCCCGCGTCCGATTCGGCGATTCTCAGGATCCCTCGCCACCGCTGTCGGCGTGGTTTCACTGCTCTGCCGATAAGCGGCTGAAAGCACCAGCGATTTCATAAGCGCTTTCACGTTCCATCCGGAATCGACAAAATCACGGGCTAACCAATCCAGAAGTTCAGGATGACTGGGCCACTCACTCTGTGACCCGAAATCTTCGACCGTCTTCACAAGGCCAACTCCAAACAGTTGGGCCCAAAATCGATTCACAACGACTCGTGAAGTTAAAGGATGTTGTGGCTGGGTCAACCAGCGTGCCAGACCAAGACGATTTCGCGGAGCATCGACTGGCCACGGAGCCAGCAAAGTCTCCAATGCTCCCGGGGTCACTTCTTCCGCAGGGGCATCATAATTCCCCCGAGTGAGTACATAGGTCTTGCGCGGTGTCTGAGACAGATACTTTCTGCTGTATCGAATACTATATCGATCAAGAGAAGCATTCATATCCTGGGCTTCGCCGAGTTCTTTCATCACCATCGTGGTTGGCAACTCCCGGCGTAATGCGAGATGTTCCTCCCATAGCCTGCCCCGCTGATCGATCAGCGTTCTTAACTTCGCGTGACGTAATGATCTTTCCGTCATTAACCACGATTGAGAGGTTTCGCACTTCGGATGAGATCGTGCATAGAGGATCGCTTCTTTGAAGAACTCGTCGCGAATCTCTTCGCTCGTCGGTAATCGCTGACTCCAGCTCAACTCATCGATCTGACCTAGAAATCGAGGGCTGCCTTTGGCATTGTCTCTACCAATCAATACATCTTTATCAGGAGCTTCATTGATAAGGCCGTCATATAAACTGTGCGTAGCAACTTCCTGCCCATTGACAAAAAACCGAACCGCAGCAGCGTTGTTGTCTCCCCCAACGATGACAACAATCTGGCTCCACTGCTCCGGGCTGACTGACGCCCCTTCTGTAACAACAACTCGCGAATAGACTGGCAGGCGACTGCTCTCACGCCATTCCAGCTCTCCATGAACCAATCGAAGTTCACGCCCTTTTCCATATTGAGCATCGGCTGGCGACCCGCCGTAGTCGATCGAAGAAAGGATGGCAACGTCATCAGAATTCTCTGAATTTGGTTGAATCCACAGCGAGAGAATCGTCTGCTGATGTTTGCTGAAAGGGAGATTCTTCGCCGCAACTTGAATCAGCGGCTGGCTGCTGTTGAAAGAAACTCCATTTCCCACCTGGCGATCTCGCGCCTCGTCAGCTTCCAGTAACCATTGCCAATGATGATTGGTTTCTTGAGTGGTCACGCTGGACTCGACGAGACCACTTGAGTCCATCAAGAGTTCCGGCGACTTCTGCAAATCGGCAATCTCAGCATCCAGCAATCGCAATCGATCTCTCTGATCTGCCAGCACTCTTTGCTGCTCGCGTGTGGGAGCCGGAATCATCGGCACAGCATTAGCGGTTCGCCCGTCCTCGCCATGCTCTGCAACATTATTAAAGAAGGCGAACAAACGATAGTAATCTCGTTGAGTGATCGGATCGAACTTATGATCATGGCAACGGGCACACTCGGTAGTTAACCCCAACCAGGCAGTACTCATAGTACGCACTCGATCAGCGACATATTCCACACGATACTCTTCGTCGATGATTCCCCCTTCACTGTTGATTACGTGGTTTCTTGAAAAACCCGTGGCAATCTGCTGCTCAAGCGTGGGTGAAGGGAGCAGATCGCCGGCCAACTGCTCCAGCACAAACCGGTCATAGGACATATTGTCATTGAAGGCGTCGATAACCCAGTCACGCCATCGCCACATACTCCGCCGGCCGTCGTTATTGAAACCGTGGGAGTCGGCGTATCGTGCGATATCCATCCACTCCATGGCCATGCGTTCCCCGTAATGAGGCGATTGCAGCAGACGATCAACGGCATGCTCGTACGCCGCTTCCTGTCGCTGAGCCACATCACTGATAAAGACGCGGATCTCCTCAGGAGTTGGGGGCAAACCAATCAAGTCGAAACTCACCCGCCTCAGCCAAACTTCGGGTGACGATTCGGCAGACGGAACGCCCCCCTGTTTTTCCAGACCCGACAAAATCAATCGATCAAACGGCTGTCGAGGCCAGGATGGATTCTGCACCTCAGGCAGCTTCGCTTTCTGCGGTGGCAGGTAAGCCCAGTGGATCTGGTAACTGGCCCCCTCTTCAATCCAGCGTCGGATGGTTTGAACCTGCTCTTGAGTCACCAGTCGATTCGAAGCGGGTGGGGGCATTTTCTTGTCAGGATCGTGCGCGACCAGCCGAGCCAACAGTTCACTGGCATCAGGCTTTCCCGGCACAATCGCCCGATAACCCCCCAGGTCTTTAACGGCCTCTTCACGCACATCCAGACGCAAATCAGCTTCTCGATGCTGCGGATCCTGCCCATGACACTGGAAGCAATTCTCGGAAAGGATCGGGCGAATATCACGATTGAACGAAAGTTCCTCAGCCAAAAGACTCGGACTCATCGCCACAACCACGAGCCAGGCAGAGATGGTTTTCATGGGACACTCACCGGGTAAATCATGCAGAATCAACTTTCAAGCATCTGACAGCCTAGCACCCAGCCATGGAAAGTCTTGTATTTCCGCTTCTGGCCGTGGTACGTTTTGACCATGGACCACGATGCCGGCCAATTCCAGAAAGCATTTTTCAGTTGCCAGCCTTTGGCCGAGTCGCTCATGAGCCTGTTCGACTCGATGCCGCAAACCTACTTTTACGCCAAAGATCGAAATAGTCGGTTTGTCAAAGTCAATCATCTCTTCGTTGAGAAACATGGACTCTCTCACGAGTCGGAAGCGATTGGCCGATCCGACTTCGACTTTCATCCACCGGTCATGGCTGAAGCCTACATTGCTGAAGACCAGCGCGTCATGGAGAGTCGTAGACCGTTAGGTGGCCAGCTCTGGCAAGTCATTCACAGGCGAGTTTCGATTCGCTGGTACGTTTCCACGAAAACCCCATTGTTCGATTTGTCAGGAGAAGTGATCGGGCTGGCGGGAGCCATGTACGAGGTCGCAGAACCCGAGCAGATGACGCATCATTTTCAAGAGCTGCTTCCGGTGATTAACTATGTCGAAGAGCATTATGCAGAGACCATCGTGATGGCAGAGATGGCAAAGCTCGCAGGCTTGTCGAGCACGCATTTCAATCGACGTTTTCAAGAGCTGTTGCGAATGACTCCAACACAGTATCTGCGACAGGTGCGGATACAGACCGCACGCCAACTCCTGACCTTCACCTCTCGGTCATTAGCGGATATCGCTGCTGACACAGGCTTTACCGACCAAAGCCACTTTACAAAGCGCTTCCGCGAATCAACGGGGCTGACTCCAGAGGCCTATCGCAATAAATTTCTCAGCCGACAGGGGACAGGTCGATAATCAAGCAGCAAAGGTGATGGGAAGAGGGCGACGCCTTCGAGATCAAATAAACTTAAAGACTGGTAAATCGCAGCGTACGCCAAGTCCGCAGGTGAGCTTGATGCTCGACACGCCACAAGACCTGTCAATCTCTGGGTACTGCTGCGAACCCTCACCAGTATGCAGGAATAGCGGCGACTCTGAATAAGCGGAGCTTAACGAACAAGAGCTGTTTCTTCTCGCAGCAAGGCGGTGGGAGCACCAGGCAGCTTTCGCAATTGAACGGTTTCTCGTGGATCGAGTTCATGCCACGTCAGCGATTTGCTTCCCGACGACTTTAAGAAGATATGAGCCCGGGCATCCCCAATCACTTCCAGATGATTGCGACGAATGACCAGTGCCGCCGACTCCTCAATCGCCAGACCGACCATTAATCGCCCGGAGCCTGGGCGACCTGTCAATTCATCAAGGCGGGGGGAATCTCGCAGCAGTTTGCAGAACCTCTCCAGCCGGCCACCCCGAGCTTGAAAGTGCTGCTCAACAATCGCATTGCGAAGCAGGCCAAAACCGTGAGCAGCCACGGCAGTCTCTGGAGAATCGGGATTTTCCCTCTCGGACCAGAGCGTCATGATCTCAGGGATCGCCGCCGTCCCGGCCGATGTTCCTCCAACCACACCACCACGCTTGACGACTTCCATTAATGCATCCTGGAACTTGGTGGTCTGTGGAAACTCACCGACGAAGCGATAGTTGAGACGAAGCTGCGATCCCCCGGAGAACCAGACCCCAGTCGCGTTAAGAAGTGGCTTAATGAAGAGATCCGAGTCGGCATCAGCCGGATTGTCCGTGGCGAGGAACTGAAACGAAGCGACTTTCCCCTCACGCGCAAGCTTCGCCCAGCTTCCATAACGCAAATTCACTGCATTCAGAAACTCCTGCTTCCCACGATAATCGGCGAGGCGAAATCCAGCACTCGGCACGAAGACAATTCGAGCTTCCTGGCCACCTGCCAGCTCAACAAATCTCTCGAAGGTCTCGTCCGTCACTCGCCCACCACCATGCAACACGATCGCTCCTGGTTTGGCGTCGTCGTTGGGCTTCGGAAATCCAAGCAAGGCATCATCGGCTGCGAGCCATGAATCACACGACAATAACAAAATGGTCAGAATCAAAGCCTGGAATCTCATAAGCTGCCGCTCCACTTCACGCCCGCAGTCGAAGCACACATTAGCCAAGTAGCATGTCGAAACCCGGGCCATTCCTCAACAGGAATCTCAACGGGCATCGCGGCATCCACCTCCATTCGAATACCGAACAACAAATACCGAACACCAAATACCGAACACCAGATTCCACCCCACCAAAAAACGAAAAGGCCCTGCTTC